>Ga0180432_10008504_pt1 | contig 12750 bp, 6 predicted proteins | sample SS_ome_10_FD_132414 | JGI IMG/M metagenome (GOLD analysis project Ga0180432, IMG submission 132414) | Hypersaline lake sediment archaeal communities from the Salton Sea, California, USA - SS_1_MS_2 metaG | ecosystem: Environmental > Aquatic > Non-marine Saline and Alkaline > Hypersaline >...
CTGCGACGATTCCGGCCCTCACGTGGCGCTTTGGCCACGCTCCGGACCGGAATCGTCTTGCTCCTCGCATCTCAGGCACTTGCGGCAACCTCGCTACGTCTTCATGAATAATCCGGGCTAGAATCCCTACACGTCCCCGCGCCTCCGGCTGAAACCTGAAATCCTGCGCGTCTCGCTCGCGGATTTCCCTTGCCCTTCCCTCCCCGGCCCCGTACAAAAGGCCTTTCGTCGGGACGATGGGGGCGCGAGCCCGGACCGAGAACGGCGCCCCGCAAAACGTCCGGACACCCAGCGCATGATCGACTTCATCGACGGAAACGACGCCGTCGTCCGCGGCGCCCTGGACGCCGGCTGCGATTTCTTCGCCGGCTATCCCATCACGCCGGCCACCTCGATCCTCATCGGCATGATGCGCCACCTCCCCGCCCGGGGGGGGATCGCCGTCCAGGCCGAGGACGAGATCGCTTCCATGGGATTCTGCATCGGCGCGGTCATGGCGGGGCGCCGGGCGCTGACCGCCACCAGCGGGCCGGGCCTGTCCCTCTACAGCGAGAACGTCGGGCTGGCGATCATGGGCGAGACGCCCCTGGTCATCGTGGACGTGCAGCGCCAGGGGCCCGCCACCGGCTCGGCCACCATGGGCGCCCAGGGCGACGTCCAGTTCGTGCGGTGGATCACCTCGGGAGGCTACCCCATCATCGCCCTGGCCCCGGCCTCGGCCGCGGAATGCTACTGGATGACCTTCGAGGCCTTCGCCCTCTCGGAAAGGTTCCGGGTTCCCGTCTTCGTGCTGATCGACAAGGAACTCGGCCAGACCCGCGAGAAGATCGACTTCGACGCCCTCCCGCCCACGCCGGCGATCGAGAGGAAACACGCCCCGGCCGACAACGACTTCCTCCCCTACGGTTTCTCCTCTCCCGAAGAGACGCCGCCCCTCTCCCCCTTCGGCGGACCGAACCTCCTCCGGTACACCACTTCCATGCACGACAAGACGGGGTACCTCACCAAGGACCGGACCCGGATCCAGGAGATGATGGAGCATCTCGAACAGAAAATCCTCGCGTACGCGGACGATTTCAGCCGCGCCGACGTGGATGCCGCGGACGGCGCCCGGTGCGTCTTCCTCTCGTATGGGACCTCCTCCCGGTCGGCGCTCGAAGCAGCCCGGCGGGCGCGAACGGCCGGCGTCCCCGTCACCGTGGTGACGGTCAAGACCCTCTGGCCCGTCCCCGAAGCCCTCATCCGGTCCGCGTGCGCCGGCGCGGAGACGGTCGTGGTGGCGGAGCAGAACCTGGGCGACTACGCGCGCGAGATCGAACGGATCCTGCCGGGTACCGACGTTCGTCTGGCGCGAAGAATGGACGGGCGCATCCTCCCGCCGGATCTGATCCTCGAGACGGCGGGGCTGGAAGCGCCGGAGAGCGGGACATGACCCACGATGCCTGAGACCTTCTTGAATCCGGACATCTCCCTGCCGTTCTGCCCGGGTTGCGGGCAGGCGAAGGTGGTGCGCGCGCTGGACCGGGCCCTGGCCTCGACCGGGCTTCCCGCGGACGGAATCGTCGTGGTCACCGACATCGGCTGCTCGGGCCTGTCCGACCGGCACTTCACCACGCATGCCTTCCACGGGTTGCACGGGCGTTCGATCACCTACGGGACGGGGATCAAGCTGGCGCGGCCCGATCTCGAGGTGGTGGTGCTTCTCGGCGACGGGGGATGCGGCATCGGCGGCACGCACCTGATCAACGCTGCCCGGCGGAACATCGGGCTCACGGTCCTGGTCTCCAACAACTTCAATTTCGGCATGACGGGAGGCGAGCATTCCGTCACCACGCCGCAGGGGGGGCTGACCTCCACGACGCCGTGGGGCAATCCCGAGATCCCGCTCGACCTCTGCCGCCTGGTGGAATCCTCGGGAGGGACGTTCGTGGCCCGGAGTTCCGCCTTCGATCCGGACCTGGAGGGGCTCCTCTTGCGGGCCCTCCGGCACGAGGGCTTCGCCTTCGTGGACGTGTGGTCGGTCTGCTCGGCCTACTTCGGTCCGCGCAACCGTCTCACGCCCCGGGCGGTGAAGGAGATGGCGGAGGCCTCGGGCATGGGGACGGGGGTCCTTCACGAGACCGAACGTCCGGAATTCTCCTCGGCGCTGAGGCGCCTGGCGGAGAAGGCCGAAGCGTCCGCCTTCCCCGGCATCCAGCCGGGGGCGCCCGCGTCGCTCGACAAGCCCTCGGGCCTCGTGATCGCGGGGAGCGCGGGCCAGCGGGTCCGCTCGGGCGCGTCCCTGCTCGGGAGGGCCGCGATCGCTTCCGGGCTCTACGCCACGCAGAAGGACGACTACCCGATCACGGTGAGGACGGGGCACTCCGTATCCGAGTTGATCCTCTCCCCGGAGGAGATCCTCTACACGTCCATCGAGACGCCGGCGGTGATGGTCCTGTTGTCCAAGGACGGCCTGGGGCAGGTGCGAAACCGCCTGGACACCCTGCGTCCCCCGGCGCGGATCCTCGCCGACGTCTCGCTGGCCGTGTCGGCGCCCGAGGGTGTGGACTGCCGCTTTTTGCCCCTGGCGAAGGCGGCAACGAAGCTGGGTCGCGCCTCGGTGACGGTGCTGGCGCTGGGCGCGCTGCTCGCGATGCATCCGCTCATCCCCTTCGAGGCCTTCCTGGAAGCGGCGGCGTCCCATCCCGACGCGAAGATCGCGGAAGCCAGCCGGAAGGCCGCGGAGGCGGGTCGGGCGCTGGCGGCGACGAGCGGCTCGTAGGCCGTCGAGGATCGCGGGACGGATCAGGGATGTCGGGGCCGGGTGCGAGTCTCGAAACGCCTGGCGGGAGGGGCGGCGGAGGGAAGCGTGTTGGTGGTTGCCGGGACGCCCGCTTCTCCGTATACTCACTCGGATTGTCGGACCTGATTGGACGGCGTCATGGAAGAGGCGAAACAGAAGAAGAACCTGACCTTCGGCCAGATCGCCATCGCTCACAGCTTCGTCCTGCCGGACCAGGTGCTCGACTGCGTGATCGTCCAGAAGAAGATGAAGGAGCTCGGCGTCCAGCCCAAGAGACTGGGCGAGATCATGGTGGAGAAGCAGTACATCACGAAGGAGCAGGCGGAAACGATCTTCCGGATCCAGGGCCGGGAGGGCGGCCACCTCCACCTCACCGGCTACCAGATGCTCAAGAAGCTGGGAGAGGGGTCGATGGGGGCCGTCTACCTGGCCAAGCAGGAGAGCATGGACCGGAACGTGGCCATCAAGATCCTGGCCCCCCACCTGGCGCGCAACGAGAAATTCGTGGACCGCTTCCTCCGCGAGGCGCGCTCGGTGGCGCGGCTGAACCACATCAACATCATCTCGGGCATCGACGTCGGGGAATCCAACGGGATCAACTACTTCGCGATGGAATACGTCGACGGCCCCACGCTCATCGACGTGCTGGAAAAGCAGGGCGCCCTCGACGAGAAACGCAGCCTCAACATCACGCTGCAGATCGCGCGGGCGCTGGAACACGCGCACAAGAACAGCATGGTCCACCGCGACATCAAGCCCGACAACATCATGATCGCCAAGGACGGAACGGCGAAATTGTGCGACCTGGGCCTGGCGAAAGACGTGAGCCAGTCCCCGGATTCCTCCGAGAGGGGCCAGTCGCTGGGAACCCCCAACTACATCTCCCCGGAACAGGCCAAGGGCGAAAGCAAGATCGACATCCGCAGCGACCTCTACTCGCTCGGCGCGACGATGTTTCACATGCTGGCCGGCCGGCCCCCCTTCCAGGGTTCGGCCGCCGTGGTCATGACCAAGCACATCTCCCAGCCGCTCCCCAACCCCAAGAACTTCAATCCCGACCTCTCGAAACCGACGCTCTTCATCCTCTCCCACATGATGAACAAGGACCGCGAGAAGCGGTACCAGGAGCCCGCGAACGTCGTCCAGGACCTCGAGAAAGCCATCAAGGGCGAGAAACCCCTCGGCCCCCGGGCTCCCGAAAAATCGGACGCCGAGGTCCTCGTGGCGAAGATCGAAGGGGAGGAAGAGAAGGGGTCCAAGACCCCCGACGGGCCGAAAATCCCGAAACCCCGCCGCCGCCGCCGCGGCCGCCGCCCCCGCCGCCGCCCCCCCCGGCGCCGCTGACCTCCGCGCTATTTCATCTCATCGAGTCGGCGCATCGCGTTCAATACCAGCTGCGAGGTTCCCTGTTCGATCTTCTGCTCCTGACCGGAATCGCCGGCCCGGAAGAAGAACGTCCCCGAGGGAAGCGAAAGGACGCGCGCCACGGACACCTCTCCCGTGCTCTTGTGGAACCGCGCGTCCAGGATCTGCCCCTCGCGGAACGGGAACACCCCCCGCTTGCCGCCCGACTCCACTTCCAGCGTTCCCGTCTTCCTGTTGAATTCGATGAGCTGAAAGACCTCGTCCATCCTCATCTCGCCGATGCTCCCGGAAAACGTGGAGGATTTCTCCATGATCTGGCGCTGCGTGAAATTCTGCGTCTTCTCCACCCCGGAAGAATCGGCCATCTGGTCCAGGTCGCCCCGGAAGGCCTTGAAGGTCAGGTTGTAGGGACCGATCCGGATCTCGTCCCCGTCCGAAAGCGACTCTGTTTCCACCTTCTCCCCGTTCACGAAGGTCCCGTTCGAGGACCCCAGGTCACGAACCGCGAAGGCGTCGCCGTCGAAGAAAACCTCGGCGTGACGCCGAGAGACCATGCCCACCGGTAGAACCATCTCGTTGTTCTTCGAACGGCCGATGCCGACGGGATGCTCCCGATCCAGGACGACGGGGTCGAGGGGAAAGCAGGTGAGGCCGTACCTCAACGGCCCTCCCCCCGCAAGGGGGGACGCTTTCGACCATCCGGGCACCGCGACTTTTTCCATCTCGATCGGGGCGCCGGCCGGAGAAGGGGGCGACTCCGTCGTCTTCGCGCCGGAGGACTCCGACTCCGCCGAGGGTTTCACCAGCAGTTCCCCGCAAAGGTTGCACACGAGAGCCCCGTGTTCGTTCTCGTACTGGCACTTGGGACATTTCATCGGGCGTTCCGGTCGATCGCAAAACAGCTGTTCAGCGTACCAAGGATGCGCGCCCGCGGAAAGGGGCCAAAGAATCGAGAATGTCGCGCTGTTCCCGGGTTTCGAGGTGAGCGGACAGCATGTCCGCGCTGCAACGGTCGGCGTGAACCACGAAGCCCTGAAGGAGCGCGCTCACAAGGACCGCCGGCTGTTCCCCGCCATAGCCCTTGCCTGTGCAAGGCCGCGACGGCGGGTCCAGCCGGCGCACCTCGGACCGCGCTGCTGCGCCACTCCGCTTCGCTACGTGGCTCACGACGAACATCAGCCCGCGCCCCGAAAAATAGCCACAGCGCGAATAGCGCCGGGGTGACCCTTGTCTTCGTCATCCCCAGGAGGGGTGTGGGAGGCGAATCCTCCGGCGAAGCCGGAGGTTCGGCGATCCGCGGCCGCAGGATCGCCGTGGTCCCGGACCGGGTGTACGCGTGGCCCGGGACGCTCAGCGGCCGAGCTCGTCGAGCCGGCGCATGGCGTTGAGAAGGACGATCGATGTCGTTTCGCGGAATCCCGGCTCGTAGGGCGGCACGTCGGCCCGGAACGAAAACGTACCGGTACGCAAGGAAAGACCCCGGGCCACCGCGGTTTCCCCCTCCGTCCCCTCGAAACGCCCGCACAGGATCTGGCCGTCCCGGAAATGGTACGCTCCCTTCTTGCGCCCGGAAACCACCTCCAGGGTGCCCGTCTTCTTGTTGAACTCGATCATCTGCATGACCTCGTCCAGCCCCAGCTCGCCGATCTTTCCCGAAAAGGTGGAGGCGTCCCCGAAAACCTCGTCCTTGTCCAGGTCCTTCGTGTCTTCCGTCTCCTCCTTGGATTCGATCTCCCGCTTGAAATCCTCCAGGCGTCCCCGGTAGGACCGGAACTCGATGTCGTACGGCCCGATCCGGATCACGTCCCGATCCTCCAGCGCTTTCTCCTTCGCCTCCACGCCGTTCACACGGATCCCGTTCGAGGATTGCAGGTCCCGGATGAGAAAATGAAGTCCGTCCCAGTCGATCCGGGCGTGCTCCCGGGAGATCACGGGCAAGGGAAGGATCAGGTCGTTGAACTTCCCGCGACCGATCCGGATCGGACGGTCCTGCTCCACCGCCACCGGATCGAGGGGAGAGCAGATCAGACAATACTTCAACGCTTTCGGATCCGTCTCCGCCGGCTTGAAGAGACCGGGGGCCGCCTGCGGCGGCGCCGAGGACGGATTCATCCAGGAAAGCGGATCCACTTCCGTGCGCGTGAACTTCTCCTGGAAGGCCTTCTTCTCGGGGGAAAGGTCTTCGGGGGGAAACTCCGCCCGGACGCGCCGGAGAGGCTCACCGCAAAGGTTGCACGCCAGGGCGCCTGGTGGGTTCTCGTAATGGCAACCCGGACACTTCATGAGTCGGCTTTCCGCCGATCGATGAACACCGAAACACCGCCTTCATCCATCAGATTCCAGTGTACTGGTTTTTTTCGGGCCGAACAATCCTCGCACGGCGAAAGGTTGTTTTCGCGAGCCTGATTCACATGATCGTTTTCTTGATCGTTTTCTGATCAACATGAGACTTTCTAGAAGGAATTCCGGAACATGGGCGAGGTACAGGACCTGCTTGCACCGTGATGGGGGGGGGTGCTTCATTCTCTTCACAACCTGTAAACATGCGTATATAATTCCATGGCTACGAACAAATCGAACGAAGAACTGTAAACAGGTCTTTACGATGAAAAACGGAGATCTTGTAAACCGACGTTATCGGATCCTTCGATCTCTCGGGCGGGGGGGGATGGGCGAGGTCTTTCTGGTGGAAGACACGCTGCGGGACGACCGGCAGATGGCCTTGAAGACGATTCACGGAGGCCACCGCCGCCAGCTGCAGAAGTACTTCCGCCACGAGTTCGAGGCGCTGACGATGCTTCGTCACCCGAACCTCGCGGAGGTCTACGATTTCGGGATGGTGGAAGAGAAGGACACGCCTTTCTTCACCTCGGAATACGTGGTGGGCGAGAATCTTCTTCGGTACGGGCGGGAGCGTTCCTTCGAGGATCTTGCGGGGGTCGTGGTCCAGGTCTGCCGTGCGCTGGAGTACATCCACAGCCGGGGTCTGATTCACCACGACATCAAGCCGGAAAACGTGCTGGTTTGCGAGGGGGATCAACCGCAGGTGAAGCTCATCGATTTCGGTCTCGTGGGCCGTGCGCGCACGGGGACGGGATCGACGGTTCCGGGCACGATCCACTACATCGCGCCGGAGATCTTCAAGGGTCTGCAGATCGACCGGCGGAGCGACCTCTATTCGCTCGGCATCCTGCTGTACCAGATCACGACGGGGACGCTTCCCTACGAGGGTTCGACGCAGCTGGAGGTGATCCGCGGTCACATCGAAGGCGGCGCCCGTCCGCCACGGGAGAGGAATCCCGCCCTCTCGGAGGCGATGGAGGATCTCATCCTCCGTCTGATGGCGCGTGAGGCCTGGGAGCGCTATCCGTCGGCCAACGCGGTCATCGAGCGCCTGAACGAGACGCTGGGCGCTTCGTTCTCGACGGAGACGAAGGCGACGCAGGAGAGTTACATTCTCACGGGCCGTTTCGTGGGGAGGGAGAAGGCGTACGGCATCCTGAAACGGGCCTTTGCGGAGGTGGCGGGGGGGGCGGCGACGGCGGATCACCGTTTTGCCTCGCCGGAGGCGCCGGTCCCGGGAGGCGAGGTCCCGGAGGCGGACGCGGCGGCGGGGGCGGAGCGGGTTCTCCTGATCACGGGCGAGCCGGGGATCGGGAAGAAGCGTCTCGTGAAGGAATTCAAGACGTCCGTGCAGCTGGGGGGACACCGGTTCCTGGAAGGAGAGGGAGGAGGCGGGGGGGCGACGCCTTTCGGGGGCTTTCGCAGCATTCTGGAAGAGCTCGTGCGGACGCGGGAGGGACGCGCGCTGCTTCCCGGGTACGCCTCGGAGCTGGTGAAGGTGGTTCCGGAGGTGGCGGAGCAGGTGGAGATCGAAGAAGCGGTCCCCCTGAAGCCGGAGCAGGAACGCCTTCGCCTGATCCACGCGATCAGCCGGTTCCTTCTGGAGGTATCGGAAAGCCGGCCGTACGTGATGTCGCTTTCGGATCTCCAGGCTTCGGACGACATCACGCTGGATCTTCTGACCTACCTGGCGCGGAACCTCAAGCCGTGGCCGGAGGACGGAGACGGGGGCGCGTCGGGAAGCGGGACGCTTTCGGGTCTGTACGGGGATCTGGAGCCGCAGCTGCTCATCGTGGGGACGCTTCAGCCCTCCGAGGAACGGGAGACGTCGGCGCGGGGCGCGCGTCTGGAATCGCTGGTTGGCGAGGGGAGCGTGGTTTCGCTGAAGGGCTTGACGGAGGACCAGGTCGCCTCGCTGATCCAGTCGATGCTGGGGATGGAGCACGAACCGCGGGAACTCGCGCAGGTGGTCCACCGGAAGACGAGCGGCAATCCCTTCTTCGTGGAGGAATTGATGAAGAGCCTGGTGGAGGAGGGGATCCTCTACCGGGAGCGGGGGCGCTGGTCGGCGCAGGGGGACAGCCTGGACCAGATCGAGATTCCCTCGGCGGTGACGGGGGTGATCCGGCGGCGCCTGGAGCGCCTTTCGGGAGGGGAGATCGACGTGCTGCGGGCGGTGTCGACGTTCAGCGGCCCGGCGCCGGCGTCGGTGCTGGGTCAGGTGCGGGAGAAGGACCTGGACGTCCTTCTCAAGGATCTCTCGGGGCTTTCGGAGAAGCAGATCCTGACGATCGAGACGCTCGCCGGTGGGGAGCGCGGCTACGGTTTCACGCACGCGTCCATGAAGGAAGCGGTGTACGGGGACATGCCTCTTCGCAGTCGCCGGGCCTTGCATCGGCGTGTGGGAAAGGCGTTCGAGGAGGCGTACGGGCGGGAAGCGGAGGCGCACCTGGAGGAGATGGCGAGGCACTTTCTTCACGGCCGGGACCGCCGGCGGGCCTTCCGGTACGGCGTGAAGGCGGGGGAGAAGGCGGCGCGGATGCATGCGAACCGGGAAGCCCTGGATTTCTATCTGGGGGCGATGGATCTCGCGCCGAAGGGGTCGGCGGATGCGGCCATCGAGGAAAAGATCGCGGGTCTTCACGAGTCGTTGGGCGAGTTGGACGCCTCGCTGGAGCGTTTTTCGGGCCTCCTGGAGGGGAAGGGGGGTGCGCTGACCCCGGACGACCGGGCCCGGATCCGGCGTCGGATGGCGGAGGTGTTCCGGAAGAAGGGGGATTTCGACCAGGCGCTGAAGGAGCTGCGTTCGGGCGAGGAGGCGCTGGGGGGGGATCTGGACCGTCCGGAAGGCTCGAAGTTGCTGGCGTTCACGGGGTTCATGCAGTTGATGAAGGGCGCGCCCAACGAGGCGCTCTCTCCGCTGACGCTGGCTCTTCGCCTGTCGCGCCGCGGAGGGGACGTTGCCCAGGAAGGGGCGGTCTACAATTTCCTGGGCCACTACTACTATCTCGGGGGCCGCTACGAGCGGGCCTTCCGCTGCTACGAGAAAAGCGCCCGCCTCAGCGAAGAAACCGGGAACCTGCAGGGGGTCGGCGGAGCGCTGGCGAGCCTGGGAAACGCCTACGTTCCGCTGGGCCGGTACGCGGAGGCCTCCGAGCATCACCGGAAGGCCTTCGAGATCCGGAAGAAGACGGGTGACATCCACCAGCTCGCGGACTCCCTCAACAACCTGGGGAGCCTGGCCATCGAGAAGGGGGATTTCGAGCAGGCGGAGGCGTACGAGCGGGAGTGCCTCCGGATCCGGCGCCGCATCGGCGACGACCACGGGATGGGCCAGTGCCTGCTCAACCTGGGCATCATCTATGACAACCTGGAGCGGTACCGGGAGGCCCTCGAGGCCTTCCGGAAGAGCCTGGAGATCCGCGAGCGGATCGGCGACCCGCTGGGCGTGGCGAATTCGCTGAACAACATGGGGATCATCCACCAGGTTCTCGGGGAGTATACGAAGGCGGAGGCCTGCCTGAAGAAGAGCCTGTTCACGGCCACGGAGCGGGGATGGGTGGACAAGAGGCTGAACGCCCTGGCGAACCTGGGCGGGGTCTACCTGTCGGTGGGCGACCAGGAGCGCGCGGAAGAGGCGATGCGGGAGGGCCTTTCGGCGGCGCGCGAGCGCGGGCTGACCCTGATGGAGGGGGTGTTCTTCATGGGTCTGGGGGACGTGTACCGCATCCGCCGGAGCTGGAGCGAGGCCTCGCGGAACCTGGAGCGGGCGCGGGAGATCTTCCAGGATCTGGGCAACGAGGATCTGCTGGTGGACGTGGACACGGCGCGATCGCGTCTCCGCTACGAGATGGGGGACGCGGAGGGGGCGAAGGCGCTGGCGCGCGCGGCGCTGGAGGCCGCGGAGAAGCAGGGGCTTCAGAAGGCGCTGACGGCCGCGCTGCTGGCGCTGGGGCGGGCGGAGACGGATCTGATGGAGGAAGAGGAGGCGCACCGCCACCTCTCGCGGGCGTTGAAGCGCGCCGAGGGGGCGGGGGACGCCGGGAACCTGTGGCCGATTCATCACGCCCTGGGAAACCTGTGCCGGGACACGGCCAAGTTCGACACGGCCCAGTCCCACTACCGCGAGGCGCAGCAGGGGATCCAGTCCATCGCGGAGGGACTCAAGCCCCAGTGGAAGGAGACCTATCTCTCGGACCGCCGCCGCGCGCGGTTGCGCGAGGACGTGGAGCACCTGAAGAGCCGGATGGCGGACACGCGTTTCGAGATCGGGTACACGCACCGGGCCACGCTGAAGAAACGGATCACCGACCTCGAGAACAACCACCTGAGGCTTCTGAAGCTGCTCGACATCAACAAGAAGCTCAACTCCCAGCACGACCTGGACGCGCTTCTGGACGTCATCATGGACTCGGTCATCGAGATGTGCGACGCCGAGCGCGGATTCTTGATCCTGTCGGAGGACGGGACGCTGGCCGTGAAGACGGCACGGAACATCAACCGGGACCAGATCGACAGCCCCGAGTTCAGCATCTCCCATTCCATCGTGCGTCAGACCGTCCAGTCGGGCGCGCCGCTCATCCTGACCAACGCCCAGGAGGACGAGCGGTTCCGCCAGCAGCAGAGCGTGATGAACCTGAACCTCCGCTCCGTCCTCTCCCTTCCCTTCAAGATCAAGGACCGGGTGCTGGGCGCCATCTACCTGGACAACCGCCTCCACCGCGGCCTGTTCAGCGACAAGGACCTCTTCATCCTCGAGGCCTTCGGGGACCAGGCCGCCATCGCCATCGAAAACACGCGCCTCTACCGGGACAACTCCGTCAAGGCCGAGAAGATCGAGAAGCTCAACGCGAAGCTCGCCGAGCGGCTCGAGCGGACCACCGCCGAGCTCGAGACCACGCGCGAGAGCCTGGAGATCAGCAAGCGGGAATTCGAGCTCAAGTACGACTACGCGAACATCATCGGCCGCGACAGCGGCATGCGCGACACCCTGCGGCTGGTCGACCGGATCGTGGACACCAACGTGCCGTGCCTGATCCAGGGGGAATCGGGCACCGGCAAGGAACTCATCGCCCGCGCCATCCATTTCAACGGGAACCGCAAGCACAACCGGTTCGTCTCGGAGAACTGCGCCGCCATCTCCGAGTCCCTCCTGGAGAGCGAGCTGTTCGGCTACGAGAAGGGGGCCTTCACCGGCGCCGACCGGCCCAAGAAGGGCCTGTTCGAGCTCGCCCACAAGGGAACGCTCTTCCTCGACGAGATCAGCGAGATGAGCATCGGCATGCAGGCCAAGCTCCTGCGCGTCCTCCAGGAAAACGAGATCCGGCGCGTCGGCGGCCTGGAAACCATCAAGATCGACGTCAACATCGTCTCCGCCACCAACCGCGACCTCAAGAAACGCGTCGAGGAAGACGCCTTCCGCGAAGACCTCTACTACCGCATCAGCACCATCTTCGTCGTCATCCCCCCTCTCCGCGAGCGGCGGCAGGACATCCCTCTCCTCGTCGACCACATCCTCACCAACCTCTGCGAGGAGCGCAACGAGCCCAAGAAGGATCTCTCCAAGGAAGTCGTCAACCTCCTCCTCGACTACGACTGGCCGGGCAACGTGCGCGAACTCGAGAACGAGGTCATCCGCATCGTCACCCTCTCCGACCACGTCATCAAGCCCGACGCCCTCTCCCCACGCATCCGCGGCGACGACGACCCCACGCGCCTCCAGTCCGTCGTCGGCAAGCGCTCCCTCAAGGAGACCCTCGAGGAGATCGAGAAGAAGATCCTGGTCCGGGAGCTCGAAAAGAACCACTGGAACAAGAGCCGGACCGCCAAGGAACTCGGCATCTCCCGCGTCGCCCTCCACAAGAAACTCGCCAAGTACGAGATCTCCTGACCGGCCCCGCGAGCCGCCGTGCTGCTTGTGGGAGGCGTGTGTCCCGGGCCACGCGTACAACCGCTCCGGGACCACGGCGATCCTGCGGCCGCGGATCGCCGAAACTCCGGCTTCGCCGGAGGATTCGCCTCCCACAACCTTCCCCAGGATGACGAAGGCGAGGGTCACCCCGGGGTATTTCCATGGAGGCGGGCTACGGAACGAAGGGGAAGACCACGACGTACTGACACCGCGAATGCCTCACGACAGAGGTATTCGCGCTGTAGTCATTTTCGAGGTCCGCCGGCCTGCTCCGGCCTGCATTTTCCTCGGCCACAGCCGGTGCGGGGGAGAAGAGAGAAGAGAGAGAAGGGCTTCTGGGGTCTGGATC
>Ga0180432_10008505_pt1 | contig 12746 bp, 10 predicted proteins | sample SS_ome_10_FD_132414 | JGI IMG/M metagenome (GOLD analysis project Ga0180432, IMG submission 132414) | Hypersaline lake sediment archaeal communities from the Salton Sea, California, USA - SS_1_MS_2 metaG | ecosystem: Environmental > Aquatic > Non-marine Saline and Alkaline > Hypersaline >...
GGTGGGGCCACGGTGGGTAAAGGGCGAGCGGGGTAAATGGAACCCGGTCGAGCTCCACGTGGCATTCATAAGAGGACTCAAAGCAGGCCAGGAGATCACCCTGGAAATACAGCACGCCGAGCGCGATCATTTTGCGATTCTCGAGCTCTCCGCCGAACAACGCAAGTCGGCCGGCGGCGCGGGCCGGCATGAGCCGAGGGAGCGTGCCAAGAGAAGCGATCGCCCCAGGAACCAGGAAGCACGCATCAAGGAATTGGAGGCGGAGGTGCGTCGCTTAAAGGCGGAGAATGCCGAACTGCGTCGCAAGCTTGAGCGGGCCAAGGGCAAACGCCGGTGAGGGCACCCCGCACGACTTCGTGGTGAGGGCGGGTTAGACGTGCTCCGTACCACAAAAGGAGGCAGGTATGGTCCGAGTTCTGCCGGAAGCACAATCCAAAGGCGACGTTTCCGTGGAGGAAGCGATCTCCAAACGCCGCTCGGTGCGCTCCTTCAGCGGTGAGGCTTTGTCGGAGGAGGCCCTCGCCCAAATTCTTTGGGCTGCACAGGGCGTGACGAGCCGGGGCGAGGGATTCCGGGTCGTTCCATCGGCGGGCGCGACGTATCCCCTGGAATGCTACGTCGCCACGCACGAAGGGGTTTTCCACTACCTGCCGAAACGCGGCGGCGTGCAAGAGCATGTCCAGGGCGACCGGCGCGCCCTGTTGGCGCAGGCGGCCCTGGGCCAGTCGTTCGTTGCGGACGCTTCGGCCGTCATCGTGTTAGCCGCCGTCGCAGAGCGGACCACGAGGAGGTACGGCAACCGAGGCAACATGTATATCTTCATGGAAGCCGGACACGCGGCACAGAACGTCCACCTCCAAGCGGTGGCGCTTGGCCTGGGGTCGGTTCCCGTCGGCGCCTTTGACGATGAGGCCGTCGCAAGAGCAATCGGTCTTCCCGGCGGGCAGACGCCCCTTTATCTTATCCCGGTAGGCAAGTAGGTCGCCGAGGCTGGATGCGGGGTTTCCTTTTCAAAAGGATTCAGCGGCGTGGGGCCGGCTTTGCCGGCCGGTCGTTTTGAGGACATGTTTTTTTCCAGACAGATTGTGGCCGGCACAGCCGGCCCTACGTGAACACATTTTCGGCCGGCACAGCCGGCCCTACGGGAGCATGAAAGGAGAGATCTCATGAGAAGGAAGCGTTCCGTGATCAAGAAGGTCGTGTTGGTGGTGGTAGTGGGGCTGCTGGCTGTCGAGGGTGCGGTGGCTCAGCAGGCGGTCGACGTGATTGCCCAGCCGTATCGGCTCGATACGGACTTGATCTCGCGGTCGATCTCGTTCGAGAATCCAACCGGGGCACCCGGCGAGGGCGGCAAAGCGGCCAGCAACCTGGGACCGGGTCGCAAAGGCTCACCCCGCCGCGTGCTCAAGCCGGGTGAAACCGTGCAGCTTTGCGACATCCAGGGTCCCGGCACTATCCGGCACATCTGGTTGACCACCGCGCGCGAGCCGGCGCCGCTGCGAAGCATGATCATCCGTGCCTGGTGGGACGACCAAAAACACCCCAGCATCGAGTGCCCGATCGGCGATTTGATGGGCTTCGCTCACGGCAAGGTGATGCCCTATTGCTCGGCCGTGCATTCGGTAGGCAAGACGGCCGGGATGAACATCTGGCTGCCGATGCCATTTGTTAAGCGTGCGAAGCTGACCTACACCAACGAGGCCGAGAAAGAAGTTCCCCTTTATTACCAGATTGACTACACCCTCGGCGACCTCCATGCGGCCGACGTCGGCCGGCTCCACGTGCTCTTCCGTCGCGAGAATCCGACGACGGAGAAGAAGGATTTCGAGCTGCTCCCACAACGCAAAAACAAGGGGCGATTTATCGGTTCGGTAATTGGTATTCGCAACCTGCATCCCGATCAGTGGTGGGGTGAAGGAGAGATCAAGGTCTACATGGACGGCGACAAGGAATTCCCCACCATCTGCGGCACCGGGAGCGAAGACTACGTGGGCCTGGCCTGGGGAATCCAGCAGACACCCTTCTTCTACAACGGGTGCAGCCTGAACGAGAAGAACTTCGTGTCGATGTATCGCTGGCACCTGCCCGACCCCATTGCCTGGCAGAAGGAAGCCCGCATCACAATCCAGCAGATCGCTTGGAAACAGGGGCTTCGTGAGACCCGTGACGACTGGTCCTGCGCCACGTTCTGGTACGAACCGGTGCCCAGCGGGCCGTTACCCAAGCTGCCCGACGTCAAGGCCCGAACGGCCGATATCTGGACGGACTGAGGCATAATCGGCGTTGGTGCGGGCATTTGGGGATGGATGCTACGTGGTCGGCCCGTCGTTGGGCGCTTTGCGTTTGCCAAAGCCGGCTGGTATCTTTATGGACTTGCGGTCCTGCAAAGTGGCTGGGTACTGCGCCGCCCGGCAATGCCAGGTCGGAAAGCATAAGGAGTGATTGAACGATGAGCAGGGGAACGATTTGGGTGGTTGCGGTTGTCGTCGGTTTGGTGCACTCGATAGTTTTTGCCGATCAGCCGGCCAAGGAGGCCCGCGTGGCCGAGCTGGTAAAGGAAGTTGGCAACAAGGGTTGGATTGTCTACGGTGCTCGCTGCAAGAACGATACCTGGGATCTGTATGCCTCGCGTCCCGACGGCTCGCAATGGCGGAATCTGACCAAGACACCCGATTTCGAGGAGGGGGCTCCACGATTTTCACCCGACAACAAGCAACTGCTCTTTCGCCGGTTTGCCAAGGGCACCCGAATACACCACGACAAGTGGGGCTTCCAGGGCCGGCTGGTGATTGCCAATGCCGACGGCTCTCATCCGGTTGTTGTTGGGGAGGAAGGAGAGTATCCGTGGGCCGCCTGGTCGCCGGACGGCCGCAAGATTGCCTGTCTGAAGCCCAAGGGGATCGAGATCGTCGATCTGGCCACGAAGAAGGTGGTTCGCACCTTGCCGCGCAAGGGGATCTACCAGCAGTTGTTCTGGTCGCCCGACGGAAAATGGTTCTGCGGAACGGCTAACAATCTGGGTGAGAACTGGAACATCGCTCGGATGAATGTTGAGACGGGCGAGTTGAACGCCGTGCACACGTTTCGGAACTGCACGCCCGACTGGTTCCCCGACTCCCGGCACATCATCTTCTCCAATCGGCCGGCCGATCAGCCGGGCAATAAGGGCCACGGCTGGACCCAGCTCTGGATGGCCGACGGCGACGGAAAGGAGTCCCGGTTGATCTACGGCGAGGACGGCTACCACATCTACGGAGGCGCACTGTCGCCCGACGGTAAATACGTGCTGCTGACCAAGACGCGCGAAGACGGGGGCGGATCGGAGCGGTCGGGTGGACCGATCTGTGTCATGCGGACGGCCGATGCACCCACAATCGGCGGCAAAAGCAGCGAGCTGCGCAAGGTCCATCCCGATACCAAGGATGGTCCGGTGTTGCAGCTTCGTAGAGGCTGGGAGCCATGCTGGACTTACAAGGAGATCTTCGCAACGCAATGAGTGCTTCCGCAACAGTCACCCCCCTGCCCTGTCGAACCGATTTGGTAACGTGGTTCTTTCTGGCCGCCCTTGTTTGTTCGTCGTGCGGACCGAATCCCGATAGCGGCGAGGACGCACAGGTGACCACGCTGGGCAGCCTCGAAGTGACGGCTGAGCTGGAGGAAATCCGCGGCCAGTTCCCCAACCTGCCCAACTACGACTACGCTTTCGTCTTCAAATACCGGGTACTGGAGGTCTACCGGGGCGAGCTGAAGAGCGACACGCTCTACGTGGGGCACTACAACCCGCTCAAGCCACGCGACGGAGTGAAGGATGCCAGGGTCAAGGAGATCGGCGGGAACCTCGGGAGATTTCGCGTGGGAGAGCTGCACCGCATGGCACTGGAGGTGCCGATTGACGATTACTACATGGGTGGAATCGTCAACAGGTACTTCAAGGAGAAGGTGGGACCGATCTACTGGGCCGTGTGGACCAATCGGGTTGTGAAGTAGAAAACCATGGTCTTCACCTCGCAGATATTCATTTTCTACTTTCTGCCGGTCGTCTTGCTGGTCTACTATCTCTTGCCGGGCCGGCGGAACCTGTTCCTGCTCGCAGCCAGCTATGTTTTCTACGGCTGGTGGGACCCGTGGTTTGTGCTGCTGATGCTGTTTGCCACGGCGGCCAACTACGTTTGCGGGCAGATCATTGTGCAGTCGGAGGCGGGCACGCCGGGGAGGCGGCTGGCGCTGGGCGCTTCGGTGGTGGTGAGCCTGGGTACGCTGGGGTTCTTCAAGTACTTCACGTTCCTGGAAAACAACCTGAACGATCTTCTGAGGCTGTTTGGCGCCAGCCAGTTCCGCGTGCTGGAAGTAACGCTGCCGGTGGGGATCTCGTTCTATATATTCCAGAGCCTGAGCTACTCGCTCGACCTGTATCGGGGCCAATCACCGCCGGTGCGATCCTTTGCGGATTTCGCCTGCTTCGTGTCGCTGTTTCCGCAACTGATCGCCGGGCCGATCGTCCGCTACAACACGATCGCCGATCAACTCGTCTACCGGAGACACACCCTCGACAAGTTTTCTTCCGGGGTGGCCTTGTTCATTCTGGGGTTCGCCAAGAAGGTGTTGCTGGCCAACATGATTGGCCGCACGGCGGATACCGTGTTCGCCGCCCAGGCGCCGGGCGCGCTGGATGCGTGGTTCGGCGTGACTGCTTACGCCTTTCAGATCTACTTTGATTTCGCGGCCTACTCCGACATGGCCATCGGCCTGGGCCGGATGCTCGGGTTTGAGTTCCCCCGGAATTTCAACGCGCCGTACCTGTCCGACAGCATCACCGAATTCTGGAGGCGGTGGCACATCTCGCTTTCCACCTTTCTGCGCGACTATCTCTACTTCCCGCTGGGAGGCAACCGCAAAGGTCCCCGGCGCACCTACGTGAATCTGGCCATCGTGATGCTGTTGGGAGGGCTTTGGCACGGTGCCAATTGGACGTTCGTTGCCTGGGGCGCCTACCACGGTGCCTTGCTGGCGTTGGAACGACGGCTGGGCAAGAAGGGGGTCTACGCCGGCCTCCCCCGGCCGTTGCGAGTGGCGGCTACCTTCGTGCTGGTGCTGTTTTCCTGGGTGCTGTTTCGCTCGGAAAGCATCGGCGAAGCCGTGCGGTTTCTGGCAGCCATGTTCGGAATGGTCGGTACCCAGGGCGGGTCCCTGCTCCTGGGAGCGGAGATCTACGGACAAGGTCCGTTGGTGATGATGGCCTTGTGTGCCTTATTGGCGTTCCAATCCCGGCAGGCTTTTGATTGGGCGGCCGAGATCACCTGGTCCAAAGCGGCTTTGCTGATTCCTCTTTTCGGTCTGGCACTCGCGGTGATGTTCGCCCAGGCGTTCAATCCGTTCCTTTATTTCCAGTTTTAGGAGAAGCTCCGTGCGTGCAGCAAAGGCACAACACGTTTTCCTGACGGCGGGCTTCCTGGTGATGATCTACAGCATCGGCCTGACCCAAATCGGGATCGAGCTGGTCGGCCGGCAACGGCCGCTCGTTTTCGATCTGTTTCTCCAGAAGCCGTCCCGGGAGAATCTTCGTGCGTACGAGACCGAGATGGAACAGGCCTGCTGGTTCGCCCGAAAGCTGCGACCCTGGGCCCAGTATCTTCAGTTCTTATTGCTTCACGACATGGGCGAGAAATCGCTTTTGGGCCGGGACGGCTGGCTTTTTTACAGGCCGGGCGTGCAATACCTGGTCGAGCCCTGGCCGGTTCGTTCCAGTTCCAACGAAACGCACGATGATCCGTTCGAGGCTATCGTGTCGTTCCGAGACCAGTTGGCCGCACGGGGCATTCGGCTGCTGGTGATGCCAATGCCCGGCAAAGCGAGCGTCTATCCGGAGATGCTGACCCGGCGGGCGGTCGGGGCGAAACGGCCGGTCGGCGGACACACACTTGAACTGATCGCCAGGCTGAAGCGAGCAGGCGTCGAGGTGATAGACCTCTCAGAAACGTTTGCCGAAGCTCGTGACCGGCAGCCGTCCGGCGATGATACGCAGTACTACCTCTCCCAAGACACCCATTGGTCGCCGAAAGGCGTGAGTCTGGCGGCCGAGACGGTGGCCCGCAGGATTCTTGATCTTGGATGGGTGGACAAGGGAGCGGTTCGATACGACGAGAAGCCCGTCACTCTGAGCCGTTATGGCGATGTGCTTCGCATGATAGAAGTGCCCCAGATTGAGTGGCATTTTGCGCCGGAGGAGGTAGAATGCGTGCAGGTTGTGCGGCGCGATACGGGAGAGCCGTATCGTGATGATCCGGCCTCGGAGGTGCTTGTGCTGGGCGACAGTTATCTTCGGATATACGAGCAGGACGAGCCGGGCTCGGCCGGTTTTATTGCCCACCTTGCCCGGCAACTCCGCTTTCCCCTGGCCTCGATTGTCAACGACGGCGGGGCCTCGACCCTGGTGCGTCAGAAGTTGAGCCGCACGCCGGCCTTGCTTGTCGGCAAGAAAGTGGTTATCTGGGAGTTTGTGGAGCGCGATATCCGTTTCGGCACCGAGGGATGGCAGGAAGTACCCCTGCCTGATCCGCTGCCGATGGAACCCGGCAATCGCAAGAAATGACGTGTTCGTTCAGCAACCGTTTTCACTAAGGACTTGTCCGAGAACAACTTGTGAGTTTTCAGATCGGCGTGGCTGGGGTCGAGCGAAGCGCGGCGGAGCCGCAAGTGGGCAGTGGGCAGAAAATCAGAGTTTAGCCGCCGGGCTTGCCCGGCGCGCCGATCAAAAAGTCTGCCAGAAAGACAAGCTTTTGCGGGTTTGTAATGAAGCGAGCCCCCAGTAGTGCGAGGTCTGAAGGCTCGCTTCGCTCGACCCCAGCCACCCAAAATGCGAAAGTTGTTCTTTGATGAATCCCAAGGGAGGTAGCAGCCATGCGCGTTTTTAAAAGCATTTTAGTCATGCTGGGTGTTCAGACGATCGCGGCCACCGTGTTACTGGCGGCATCCGCCCAGGCGGCGGATCCGGCTGGGAGCCATGCAAAAGGCAAGCTTCCCACCAACCAGGAATCGCTTCGGAAGTGGCGGGCGATGCGATTCGGCCTGTTCATCCATTGGGGACCCGTCAGCCTGAAGGGAACGGAGATCGGATGGTCGCGCGGCGTGCAGGTGCCGGTCGAAGAGTACGACAACCTCTACAAGCGGTTCAACCCCGTGAAGTTCGACGCCCGCCAGTGGGTCGGCCTGGCCAAGGAAGCGGGCATGAAGTACATCGTGCTTACTGCCAAGCACCATGACGGGTTCTCGCTCTGGGACTCCGAGTACACCGATTACGACATCATGTCGACCCCTTTCAAACGCGATATCGTGAAGGAGCTATCCGAGGAGTGCCGACGGCAAGGCCTCATGTTCTGCACGTACTACTCGATCATCGACTGGTACCATCCCGACTACGTCCCCCGCGGCAAGGGCGACACGCGTCCGCCGGAGTCCGCAAACTACGAGCGCTACGTGAAGTTCATGAAGAACCAGGTCCGCGAGCTAATAACCCAGCGGGGACCGCTCGGCGTGATGTGGTTCGACGGCGAGTGGGAGCAAACCTGGACCCACGAGCACGGCCTGGACCTCTACGCGTTCGTGCGGGGTCTGAAACCGGATATTCTCGTCAACAACCGTGTCGACAAGGGCCGGAGGGGTATGCAGGGGATGTTCAAGTCGAGTGAATTCGCCGGCGACTTCGCCATGCCCGAACAGCAGGTTGGCAAATTCGAGAAGAAAGTGCCCTGGGAATCGTGCATCACGATCTGCCGCCAATGGGCGTGGAAACCCAAGGATCGGCTGAAGTCGCTGGACGAGTGCATCCGAACGCTGGTGTCGGCTGCCGGCGGCGACGGCAACCTGTTGTTGAACGTCGGACCAATGCCCGACGGACAAATCGAACCCCGCCAGGCCGATCGCCTCAAACAAATCGGCACATGGATGAAGACAAACGGGCCGAGCATCTACGGCACGCGAGGCGGGCCCTTCAAGCCGACCGCCTGGTGTGCCTCGACGCACGCAGAAAACCGCATCTATCTGCACGTTCTCCAATGGCCCGACAAGAGCGATACCGTCGTGCTGCCGCCGCTTGGCAAGAAGATCATCGGCAGCTCTCTGCTGGCCGGTGGAAAGGTTGCGGTTGCCCAGAGCGACAGCCGCATTACCGTCACCGTGTCCGGCCAGCACCGACAGCCCCTCGATACTGTTGTAGTCCTTCAACTGGACGGCCCGGCCAGCGAGATCGTGCCGGTTGCAGTGGGCTCAGGCACCGAGTAGTAATCGGGGCGAATGCAGTGCGGCAAAATACCCCCCCGAGAACCGAACTGCCGAACGTGGCTCTTTCGGACGGCCCCCTCTGGCAACTTGAGTTTGGCAATTCACCGCTGGTTGCCGTCGCAATTCACGATGGGCATTCGACGCGAAAGGAAGTTGCGGATCTTCTTGCTGTCGGCGAAGCGGAGCGACTTCACGAGGAGGATCCTTACACGGGCATATGGACCTCGGTCGCCCCAACACGGATCATCGGTCTGCGCTCACGGTTTGAATTCGACTTGAATCGGCCTCGCCAACGGGCCGTCTACCTTAAGCCCGATGACGCCTGGGGACTGCAGGTGTGGAAGACCGGGCCGCCTTCGGATGTCATTCGACGGTCACTTTTTGAGTACGACGCCTTTTACGACCATGTTAGGGTCACGTTGCAGACGTTGGTTTCGCGCTTCGGCCACCTGGCGGTATTTGACCTTCACAGCTACAACTACCGGCGTCAGGGTATCGATGCACCGGTTGACAGCCCAAAGGACAACCCGGAAGTGAACCTGGGAACCGGTACCATGAATCGCGACCGGTGGGCTTCAGTCGTGGATCGTTTCATTGAGGAGATGCGGGGGTTTGATTTTCTTGGGCGAGGGCTGGATGTCCGCGAGAACGTCAAGTTTACCGGGGGGCACTTCTCGAGGTGGATTCACGAGACGTTCCCGGACTCGGTTTGCTCGCTTGCGATAGAGGTCAAGAAATTCTTCATGGACGAGTGGACCGGAGAAGCCGATCAGGCGGCACTGCACGGAATGGGGGCGGCGCTTAGATCTGCCGCAACCGGCGTTCTTGAGGAACTGGGAAGGATGTAGAGGAAATGCAGCGGGACAGGACCGGGATTTCTGACGATTTTGTTACGCAGATCGTGCTGCGCGCTTCGCAGGACCGGCGCGTGCGGCGGTTTCTTCCCGGTGGCGGCCGCATCCACCTGGATCGGCGCTTGCCGTTTCTGTGCGTGTACAGACAACGAGCGGGAACACGCGACAATGCAACGGAACAGTTGATTTCCGGCGAGGCAGCGAGTTTCGTCGTGCCTGGAGATCCTCGTTCGTTGGTCCGCGTCAGGGCGCTGGTGCGATCCCTGGTGGAGGCCCTGTCAGCACATTTTGGCGGCTTTCTCGTGCTGGAGATCTGGTGCGAGCCCGGGTTTGAGGCGAGTGCAGGCACACCATACGGTCGTGCCGAAGAGGCGCTTCCGCAGAAACCGGTGTTTACCGTGGTCACGCAGAAACGCCGCACGCCTCAGAAAACCGTGGAGGCCCTGTCGAAGGCGTTGAGAAGGATTCGCGTTTCCAGACAACAGGGAGAAACAGAGATCGCCGAGTACGCGATCCCGCACCCACCCATGATGAAGCCGCTGCTGCTCCCGGCGGAAGCCAGGGAACTGCGATGCTTTTGCATAGGATTGCAGGTGCGGCCGATCTATCGTGATCCGACTACACAGGAGGTGTTCCCCACCGTACTCCGCAGCCTCAGACGCGGACTTGGCTATGCACTTAAGCGGGCATTCTTCACATTCGCGCGAGAACACACCGAGATTCGGCCACAGCATTACTACTCGCTGGGACGGCGTTCCGTTCTGAAGATCGTTTGGGAGGTCGACCGACGCCTGGCTGAAATTGACGATTCATTTGACCTTCTGTTGCAGGCAACGCCTGTCAACGCGGATTCGGCCTGGCACGAGTTCAAACGTTTGCGATGTGAGAAGCCGCCGCCGCTCCACTACCGTCCTTTGTCGGTTGATCCGGCTTTGCTGAAGCGGGATCTCTACGATATCCCCGTGGAAAAAATTGAAGACCCCACCCTGGCCCACCTCTTTCTGGAAAAGCAGGATGCACTTGGGCGCAAGATAACAATGCTCTCCGACGTGGGGACGATGAGATTCCTGCCGGGCAGCCTGCAGGTATACGGTGCAGTTGCGACCCCGCTCTTGTCTCTGGCCAGGCAATTGCTTCAGGTTGTTCCACCACGCAGTCGAGGAGGTTCGCCGGGCAAGCCGCTGGACGCCAAAGCGTTTGCTGAGCGGGCACGAGAGGAAATAGAAGGCTATCGGGCTCAATACCCGGATTTCACTGCAACCGTTGCCGTCAGAGACGACATTTACTCAGGTTTGTTGGTGTCTCAAGGGCACTTGCTTGTGGGCAAGGGGACGAGAATTCAGGCCGGTCGAGTGGAATCGCTGCTACAGCACGAGGTGGGCACGCACCTGATCACGTACTACAACGGCCGTGCCCAACCGCTGCGTCAACTTGCCTCGGGGTTGGCCGGCTACGACGGATTGCAGGAAGGAGTTGCGGTACTTTCGGAATACCTTGTGGGGGGGCTGGATCGTTCCAGAATCCGGCTGCTTGCCGCGAGGGTGTTGGCCGTGGAGCAACTCCTTCAAGGTGCTTCATTCGTCGATACGTTTCATTTGTTGAATCGCGTATACCAATTCTCACAACGGCAGGCATATACCATCACGATGCGCATCTATCGCGGTGGAGGACTCACAAAGGATTTGATCTACCTCCAGGGCCTTTCGCAGATCCTGGACTATTTGCAGAGCGGAGGGGAGATTGGGCCGTTGATTACGGGGAAGATCGGCCCTGATCACATCCCGATTGTCCGGGAACTGCGACTCCGCCATGTCCTCCGGCCGCCGCCTTTGAGACCGCGCTATCTTGACGCGCCGGGTGTATCGGGGAAACTGGACCAACTCCGGCGCGGACGCACGGTCTTGCAACTCCTCGAGGAGATTACACAATGAGACTCGGATTTGTGGTCAACGATGTCATGACCGAGGAACCGACCTACACAACCACCCGCTTGGCCATGGCCGCAGTCAACCGCGGTCACGAGGCATGGTTGATCGGTACCGGTGATCTTGCCCTTGACCCGGACGATTACGTTCGTGCCCGTGCACGGAGCGTGCCCAAAACGAAGTACAAGTCCCTGAAATCGTTTCTTGACGAACTTCGTGGGCCGCGAGGAAGAGTCCAACGGGTCACTGTGGACGACCTGGATGTCTTGCTCTTGCGAAACGATCCGGCACAAGACAAAGGCCGGCGTGCTTGGGCACAAGCGGCCGGTATCATGTTCGGTAGGGCCGCCATGCGAAGAGGTGTGATTGTCCTAAATGACCCGGATGGCCTCGCCAAGGCAATGAACAAAATGTACTTCCAACTCTACCCGGAGGAAGTCCGACCAGCTACTCTCATCACACGCGATCGCGACGAAATCAGGGCTTTTGCCAAAGAGTACGGAAGTGATATCGTGATCAAGCCGCTTCAGGGTTCCGGGGGACAAGGTGTGTTTCGAATCCGAACCGATGATCTTGGAAATCTCAACCAGATGGTGGAGGCGGTCAGCCGGGATGGTTACGTGGTTGCCCAAGAGTATCTATCCGAAGCCGCAGAAGGGGATACCAGACTTTTCATGATGAACGGTGAACCGTTGCGGCACAAGGGAAAGTACGCGGCATTCCGCCGGGTTCGCTCGGGTGATGACATCCGCAGCAACATCCACGCCGGGGGAACCAAGGAGCGAGCCGTCATTGATGACCGAGCGTTGCGGATCGCTGAAATCGTACGCCCCAAACTCGTCTTGGACGGGATGTTCCTTGTTGGGCTGGACATTGTCGGCAGCAAGCTGATGGAAATCAACGTCTTCAGCCCCGGCGGGATCGGTAGTGCCCAGAGCTTTGAGAATGTGAATTTCGCCCACGCTATCGTTCTCGCTCTGGAACGCAAAGTCCAGTACATGAGTTTCTACCAGCGGAACTTCAACAACACGGACATGGCCACCCTGTAAACGCGGAGTTCAAACGGCAATTCTGCAAGCCGGCGTTCCGAAGCGGCAAGGGACCCGCCGAGGGACGTGAATGCCATGTTGGCCGTAGAGGACCGCCGGAAGTGTCAGGGCACCACGCCTTATTGAGGCAGAGTGAAAGAGAAGGTGGTACCCTTTTCGGGCTCCGACTCGCACCAGATTTGCCCCCCGTGACGTTCGATTACCCGCTTGCATATCGCCAGGCCGATCCCGGTGCCCGTGTATTCCTCCTTTGTGTGGAGGCGTTCGAAGACGTCGAAGATGCGGTCGGCGTATTTCGGGTCGATTCCGATTCCGTTGTCGCGGACGGAGAAGATCCACTCGCGGTTCGACCGTTTGGCTGAAACATGCACGCGCGGCGGATCAGAGCCGTGGAACTTGATCGCGTTGCCGATGAGGTTCTGGAAAAGCTGTGTCAGGAGCGTGCGATCGGCCGTTATGGTGGGCAGTTCGTCGCGCGTCACTTCGCCGCGATTGGCCTCGATCAACACCTCGAGATCGGCCACAACCTGGTCGACGACCATGTTGCAGTCGAGTGCCTCGAACTCCTTGCCTCGCGTACCCACGCGGGCGTAAACCAGCAAATCGTCGACCAGTTGCTGCATCCGTTTGGCCGCCTTGAC
>Ga0180432_10008508_pt1 | contig 12744 bp, 11 predicted proteins | sample SS_ome_10_FD_132414 | JGI IMG/M metagenome (GOLD analysis project Ga0180432, IMG submission 132414) | Hypersaline lake sediment archaeal communities from the Salton Sea, California, USA - SS_1_MS_2 metaG | ecosystem: Environmental > Aquatic > Non-marine Saline and Alkaline > Hypersaline >...
AGCGTAGAAAATCGCAGCACTTCCGAGGTTCGCCGCCAGGGCTACCCGCCGGGCCAGGCCGGTATGCGTGGGGCCGATGAAAGCACATGCGGCCCTGGCAATAGCGTCCAGGTGGAAGGCCTCCGGCTGGAGCCCGGCTGTGGTGCGCGGAAACCCCAGAATCATCCGCTGTCCCCCGTCGTCGACCATCACGAGGCAGCGTGGGGTCTCGTAGCCGGTCACGCGGAGGAACTGGTCGGTGTCGACGCCGTCGCGCTTGAAGGCGCGTGACAAGAATCGCCCATCTTCGTCGTCCCCTACCTGGCCGAAGAAACGGACCTGGTGGCCCAGGCGTGAGAGCGCGGCTGCCACGTTCCCGGCGCTGCCGCCCGCAAACCTGCCGCAGGACCTCGCCAGGGCAAACCCTCCGCTTCGGGGCAGTGCGTCCACCTGGGCCACCAGGTCCACCGCAGCTTCGCCAATGACCGCCACACGTCCATTCGAAACAGACTCACGTGCAGCGGGTGTCATCGGCGGCCCACAGCTCGCCCATGCACCGGAAACAGACGCTGAACCATCACCCCAGTTGGTGACCCGGATCCCGCGCGCCGGTCAATCCAGTGTCTCGTAGGCCTCCGACCCGAACCTGGAGACCGCACCGGTCCGCCGAAGCGCCTGAGTGATCAACCATCCCGGCAAACCACCCAGGAGGACCCCGCTGAGGAAAGCCGTGATCCCACCGACGATGATTGTCTGGGTGCTTTGGAGCCCAAAGAGGAAGATGTAGATCTCGTCAACGATGACACAGCCAATGCCTGCGCCCAGGAGGACACCGGGCAGCTTGGGTTTCCATCCGAAGAGCCCCATGCCGAGGTCGACACCCACGCCCTCAGCCCCGGCATAGACAATGGCCAGGGCGCCGAAGGCGTTTCCAAAGAGCATCTCGACAAAGCCCTGCACCAGGGTATAGAGTGTGACGGCCCCCGGCTTGGCGATCAGCAAGCCCACGATGACAGGCCAGATCAAGTATACGCCCGAGGCACCGATCCAGCCCACCGGGCCCAGAAAGGCAAAGAGGGGGGTCGTCAGGTTCATCAGGGCGGCCCAGACGTGGGCACTGAAGAGCGCCCCCACGACGCTGACCGCCGCCATCGTCAACAGGTCCATCGTCGAGAGGTAGCGCTTGGCAGTCCCTTTCTCGGTGGATCCTTCCGCGTCCGTCCTTGTCTCACGCATGCTGCAGCTCCTTTCGAATGCTTGTTGTCGCCTGTGAGGCGAGACCGGGCCGATCTCGCCCACCCGGGAGTTGGGCGCTCACCGACTGTCGGCCGTTCCAGGCCGCCGCGGCCACGCCCAGGCCTGTTGTTCTGCATCCGTCCCTACCGGACGATTTGCACACCGTTGCCGAGCATCACGAAATAGTAGAAGGCGGCCGCTGCCGCAGGCACGTGGGCGAGAACAAAGGCCTTCGCGTCGTGGGATACCTCGGCCTTCCGCACAACGGTCCTTCGACCATAGGCACCAAAGGCTCGGCTGTCCATAGCAATGGACGTAGCCTGGGCGCGCCGGATGCCGCTGACCAAGAGGGGAACGAGCAAACTCCGATACAACTTCAGCTTCGTCACCACCCCTCTTCCTTCCTCGCCGACACCGCGGATCTGATGGGCCTGCTTGATCGTCCTTACCTCGCTGTCATACAAGGGGATGAATCGAAGCGCAGCATAAGCGACGTAGCCGATCCTGTACGGGAGACCGGCGACCTGGATAAGACTGTCGACGAGTCGAGATGGGTCGGTTGTGAGGGTGAAGAGGAGAGAGACGCTGGCAATAGCGATGACGCGCGCCAGCGTAGCTGCGCCGTCATAGACGCCCTCTCGTGTCACGTTGATGGGCCCCCACGAGTACCAGACGTGGACAGCCTCGTAGCCTGCCCATGCGGAGTAGAGCGATTTCCATAGCGCCACGAAGAGCCCCATGCCGAGGAAGACTGTGATGGAGCGTGCGTATCGGCGCAGCGGAATCTGTGCGACTGCCAGCGTCAGGGCCAAGACATAGAGGAAGAGGCCCAGGGCATACACCAGGTCGAAACTGAGGATCACCATGCCGACGACGACGAGGTTCCACAACAATTTCCACGTCGGATCCATCCGATGAAAGAAAGACGTCCCCTCAACGTAGCCGAAACGAGCCATCAGCGCACCTCCATAGCTCCCACAAAGGCCTCGACGGTAAGGAATTCCCCGACCGGAATGCCCGTGCTGCGCCGGAGTCTCTGAGCCAGTTCATACACCTCGGGCAAGACGAGGCTGCCCAATCTGATGATCGATGGGTCACGACAGAGTTCGATGGCCGGGCCGTGGAAGATCAGCTCTCCCTCATCCATCACGGCTACTTTGTCGCAGTAGCGGGCGACCAGATCCATGTCGTGGGTGATCAACACGATGGTGGTGCCCTTACGATTAGCATCCATCATCACGTGCATAATGTTGTCCATGCTGTCCCGGTCCTGTCCCGTGGTCGGTTCGTCGAGTATGAGAACCTCCGTGTCCAGTATGAGCATAGTCGCGACGCTCAGCCGACGCTTCTCACCCATACTGAGAGCGAGGGGATGCTTGTCGGCCACACCTTCCAGGCCCATGATTCGGAGAGTCTCGGTAACCCGTTCAGCAATCTCCTCGGACGGCCACTTCTGGGCTCGAAGTCCGAAGGCAACCTCGTCCCAAACCGTGTCCTCCACGAACTGATGCTCAGGGTACTGGAAGACATAGCCAATTCTGCTGGACAGCTGTCGCACCGACGCCTGGGCCAGATCGAGGCCGCATACCTGGCCTCCCCCCGACGTCGGCTTATTGAGGCCCACCAGAAGGGATGAGAGCGTGGTCTTCCCCGAACCGTTCTCACCCAGGATGGCTACAACATCGCCCCGGTCGATGCGAAGCGACACGTCCTTCAAGGCCTCTGTACCATTCGGGTAGGTGAAACCAAGATCGTGGACCTCGACGACCGGTTCTTGGCGCTGAGCGGGCCGGGGGAGCGAGGACCCCGCCCTCCGCACTCGGATCCGCTCGCTCCGGGAACCCAGGGCCTGGGCGGCCTCGGGGCCGTCCAGTGGGAACGGATCGAATCGGAGACCTTTCTCCTCCATCCTGAGCCCAACCTCACAGGCCTGTGGAATCCGAAGCCCCAGGATGTCCATCACGAATCGGCCCCTGTCCCGCATGAAGCTGCGGGGCTGCGCATCGCCGACGATCCGGCCATCCTCCATCACGACCAGCCGGTCCGCACGCCCCATCACCCGATCGACATTGTGCTCAATCAGGATGACCGTCGTTCCCGTCTCCCGATTGATCGTCTCGATGAGGTCGAACGTGTTCGCTGCCGCCATCGGGTCGAGGTTGGCGCTGGGCTCGTCAAGCACGAGCACGTCGGGCTCCATCGCCAGGACCGAGGCGATAGCAACCCGCTGCTTCTGCCCTCCAGAGAGCTCGTAGATGAGCTTGCGTCGAAGCTCCCACTGCCCCACATCGCTGAGGGCCTGGTTCACCCGGCGCTCCACCTCCGCTGGCTCAAGCAAGAGATTACTGGGCCCGAAGCCGACCTCTTCCTCGACATAGAGGTTGCACAGCTGGGACTCCGGGTCCTGAAAGACGATTCCAACCCTTGAGGAGAGCTCGTGGACGCTGCTGCCGCGTGTGTCGATCCCATCTATGGTCACCCGTCCTTTGATTCGGCCACCTAAGACCAACGGGATGATGCCGTTCAGAGAGAGCGCAAGGGTGCTCTTACCACAACCACTCGGCCCGATAAGGAGAAGGAACTCGCCCGGGTAGACCTCCAAATCGACATCGCGGAGGACGGGTTGTTCCTGGCCCTGGTAGTAGTAGGTGAGGCCGGACACCTTCACGATGGGATCGATCATCTTCCTGGGCTCCAAGGTCTCGTCACCATGCCATCCGACAGGGAGCGTCGAACAAGTGCGGGTCAGCACGAGTCGCGCATCACCAGTCGCACCGGCAAGACGTGCTCGTCCACCGGGCGGTCTCCGTCCTTGATCCGCTCGACCAGCAGCTCGACCGCAAGTGTGCCTAGCTCGTGCTTCGGCAGGGCTACGGTCGTCAGGCTGGGATTCGTGAAAGCAGCCATAGCAATGTCGTCGCAACCGATGATCGCGACATCTTGCGGCACGTTCAATCTCCGCTTGCTTGCCGCGCATATGGCCCCCATCGCCATCAAGTCGTTACACGCAAACACAGCGGAGGGTGGCTCCGACAGATCAAGCAGCCTGTTCATTGCCTCGAAGCCTCCGCGATTGCCGAAGTCGTCGCGCACGATCAGTCTGTCGGGAACGGAAACGCCCAGTTCTTCCATGGCCTGCCGGTATCCCTCCAGCCGCGGGACGCTTATGGTTACCTCTTCCGGACCAGCGATACAGGCCACTCGACGATGTCCTTGACTGAGCAGCTGTCTGGTTGCCTGAAAGCCAGCCCTCTCGTTGTCGGCGATCACGGTGTCGATAGATAAGTCCGGGAACCGCCGATTGCAGCTCACCGCAGGCGTCCCTCGCTCGATCAGCTCCCCAATGTGCTCCGAGTCGGGGCCGGCACCCAAGACGACGATACCGTCGACCTGCCTGGTCCTCGCCAGATCGAGGCAAGCAAGCTCCTTGTCGCAGTCCTGGTGGGAGGAACAGAAGACGACGTTGTAACCCAACCTGAATCCTGCGTCTTCAATCCCACGCGCCACCTCGGCCAGAAATGGGTAGGCTATGTCCGGCACGATAACGCCGATCTGCCCGCTCTCTCTCCGACGGAGGCTCCTGGCGATGGCGTTGGGCCGATAGTCCAGCTCCTCCATCGCCTGGTAGACTCGCTGACGGAGTTCTCGGCTGACAAACCGGGTCTCGTTGATCACGTGCGAGACGGTTGTCGTCGAGACTCCTGCACACTTTGCTACGTCTTCCTGGGTTACCATGGTTTCTTAGCTGCAATCGATTGCGCAAACGTTTGCTTGAATTATACATCAACTAAACCGGGCGCACAAGCAAAGGGTTGGCTGATCTTGGTGCGGTTAGGATCGGACTGAAAGCGATGCGGCGAGGCGCAGCAGGCTCTCGCGAAGAATCGTCATGTGCGAGATAGACCGTTCCCGGGCAAGTCGGACGATCGAGTATCCATCTACTTCCAATATCAGATCACCCGAGTAGCCAGCTCTGTAGAGCTCCTCAAGGCGATTGTCATAGGGAGCGTTGCCAAAGAGTAGCGGATAGTGATCCTCCCCCGTCGGCGACAAGTCATGGACGTGAACGTGCGTAACCCGCTCCACGAAGCGCGGTGGGGCAACGAGGGACCCGTTGAGGGCGTCGTGGCCCAGATCCCAGCAGATGCCTACCCGGGGGTTACGACAATGGGCGACGACATCGAGCAACTCGGCCTTTCGATCCCCAATCTTAACCACGCCCGGCTCCAGTACTCGGAGCTCCAGGGTAGGGCTGATTCCAGGCCATCGTTCCCCCAGCCAGTCGATGAAACGCCGGGTCGCCTTCTTCATCGCTCTCCGGCCGCCTCGTGCCTTGGCACCGTGGACGACGAGGGTTGTGGGTCCGTCCTCGCACGCGATTGCTGCTGCATAGCCTATCACTGGCTCAAGAAGCCGTTGGATGTCCTCTCGTTCGGGGCCCAAGAAACGCGCCACGTTGTAGCGTCCGCCGTAGGGCGCGTGAAAGCTGACGGCAAACTGTAGCCGGCGGCAGGCGCTGATTAGGCGGTCCATCTCCTCCCGGTTGGAGACCAAGAGGTCCATGGGGAACTCGAGAACCCGCAAGCCGACCTCGCGAAGCGGAAAGAGGAACGTCTCGGGAGACCCTCCCTCAACCCATTTTGGGTGCATATTGAGGCCCAACCGCGGTCCGCTGATGTCGCGTCTCTGATTCATCCGCTTCGCACCGGCACGATGTATCCTCGCCCGGCTAGCTCCGTCGAGCCGATCACGAGGCGTCGTGGCTGACCGTCGACGCTCTCCAGCTTCCCCTTCGCCTCGACGACGGTCCCCACGTCAGCGATGTCTCGGTACAATCCCTCGTAGGAGACAATCTCTTGCACCGCGGCAGCCGCAGACTCACCATCGAGCACGTGCACATCCCCCACGCGGTAGATCGCCGGCATGTAGAGCGCCTCGCCAACGTCCTCAAGTGTTGCGCGAACCAGCGCGGAGCCCTCCCCGTGGTAGACGTGATCACCATATCGCTCGGTGATTTCGTCGTCCAATCTTATGGGGTGAACGGAGAAGTACCTGCCCTCATAGGTGCCGTAGTTCCAGCGCCGCGCCGCAATGTGCTCAGCCTGTTCCACGGTCAGGGGAAACCGCCTGGCGATGCCCTTCGTCCATTTGGCAACGTAGGCGTCATCCAAGGGGCGAGCAGATCGAATCGCTCGTTCTCGCAAGGCCGTACGTAGCCGTTGAGCATTGGTCAGGCCGTAGACTGTCAGGTCGATGTCCGAAAACCGGGGGTTGTGAAGGCCAATGAGAACCGAGCCCGTGATTCCAAGCTTGGCTCGATCTATGTCTGCGACACGCATCACATCTCTCGCCAGGGCCCGCACCTCTTCCTCGAGCGGATCCTGCGGCGCTTCGAGTATCTGCTGCATCCGCATCTCCGGGGCGTAGTACCTGACCACACGCTCCTCCGGCACCATGGAGAACCTAAGGTCTTGGACTGGGCAGTCATGCACGTAGGCCGGGTAGTGCCCCTCCAGGAAGCGGATGGTCTTGGCCACGTTCCGAACGTGATAGTACGGCAGCTCGCGCCGGTAGGCCGTCACATCGTCCTCCCACTTCCCCTCGGACGCGGGCGAGTACTTGAGATAGGCCGTGTAACGATCGGGTGGATGGAGGTAGCCTGTGACACAGAAGAACATGCCCTCCCGCGTGCGCAGGAAGTCACGGTCCTTGGGTAGCCGCTCGGCATACTTTTTCCTATGCACTCTGTCCCAATCGATCATCTTTGCACAGGCTCAGGGGCTATCGAATCCACGATGAGCGCAGCCATCAGCGAACAGGCCAGGCCCACGAAGAGCGGATCGACAGGCATCGGATGCCAGATCTTCCATATCACAGAAGAGACGACCCCAGTCCACAGACTGGACAAAGCTGCTATGCGGCTCAGATGCCTCTTCGTGAGCGCCGCCAGGGTGGGCACAACCATGCCGGCGGTCCACATACTGAGCGTGAAGAGAAGAGCAGGAACGATCTCGCGAAACCAGAGTGCCAGTCCCAGGCTGCTCAAGCTCAGGAGCACCACGAAGAGACGCGACATCCCCAGGAGATTTCTCTCCCGCAGTGACGGCCGCAGATGTTGAATCACATCGTACGCGAGACTCGAAGCTCCTGACTGGAGGAAGGAGTTGACAGTGCTCAGAATAGCCGCCAGCCCCCCCACAATGAACAGAAGGCGGAGAACAGCCGGCAGCCTGGCACCCAGCATGACCAGCGCCAGGTCAGGGTCCTCGAGGCCAGGTAAGACGTTCACGGCTGCAAATCCCGCCAGGAGCACCACGGCGTCGATGAGGACCCAGATGCCAATGGACATCAGGAGCGACCGCCGGGCGGCGACCTCGGATTCCGCAGCGAAGAATCTCTGGTAAAGGGGCGCTGACGTGATAGGCAAGAAGAAGAGCGAGACGAGGAAGACCCCCATCTCTTGAGGGCTCAGGGCCCAGAAGGGATCCCCATACCCCGAAGGAAGCTCGGCGGGGAGTCCGCCGACTACAACGGGAAGCAGCAATGCCAGCATGAGGCCCATCAGAACAAATTGCACCACGTCGGTGCTCACGTCAGCCTTCATGCCGCCGATGACCACCGGCACGGCGACCACGAAAGTCGTGATGACCATAGCGACCGGAGTCGACACCGCGGTGAAGGTGGAGAGTATCTTCCCTCCCGCGATGATTTCCTCGGGGACCAGACAGAGGGAGACCAGTAGCAGGCCAGCACTGACCGCAAACCGGTCTCCGTAGAACCCGCCAAGGAAGTCCGGAAGTGTGTACGTCGCCGAACGCGCAACGCGACCCAACAGGATGGCCGCGACGATGCTCCCAAGATAGAACGGCACGATGAACCAGAGAGCACTCAGCCCCATCTGATAGACAAGGCTGACACCTCCGAAAATGGCCGAGGCGCCGTAGAACGTCGAGACCACAGTCGGGATCATCGTCCTCTGGCGAAGAGTGTCTCCGAGGACGAAGTCCTCCAAGGTCGTCGCCCGTGAGCGTACGCCGAGGACGACGGCCAGGGCCGCGTAGGCGATCAGGGCAGCTTGCCACATGCGGACGGCCTCCTCTAGTCTGTCACCCCACCCGGACTCGATACGGCTTCGCCGGTACCGCCGAAGGCTTTCTTGGCCGCCGTCTGGGCTTCCTGATAGACGAGCTTGAGGGGGACCCCCTGCTCATCGGCCAGGCGGCGACAGTCCTGAGCCTCGGGGGCCACATTCAGAGCCTCGTCACCCCGGTACGCCACCTTGACCCCAACAGCACCGTACGGAGTGTCCACCTGGCTGTGCTGGCGCATCAGCTTCCAGCGCTCCTTCACGTCGAACCGGACGCCGATGGTGGTGGTCTCGGTGACCAGCACATCTACCACGGCAGGCAGCCGACCATCAGGGACCAGGACACTCAACTGGGCCGCGGGCCGGCTGTGTTTCATGGTGATCGGTGTCACGAAGACATCGAGGGCCCCGGCATCGAACAGCCTCGCCATCACATGCTCGTAGAACTCCGGATTCATATCGTCGATACTCGTCTCAACCACCGTCACGCGGTCCCGTTCGTAGTCGAGGCCCGCCTCCTGCTCGATAGACTCCCCGAGCGAGATGCGCAGAAGATTGGGATGCGGAAGCTCTCGCGTGCCAGCACCGTATCCGATCCGGTCAACGGCCATCGGGGGCGCAGAACCATACCCCTCGGCCAACGTCGTGAGAATCGCTGCACCAGTCGGCGTCACCAACTCCGCATCTACGTCGCGCCCGTAGGTGGGCACCCCTCTCAGCAGCTCTGCCGTGGCCGGCGCAGGCACGGGGATCACGCCGTGGGCACATAGGACCGTCCCACGACCCACACGGACCGGCGATGCGTAGATGCGCTCGACGCCCAACCTATCAAACCCGATGACGGCACCGACCACATCGACGATGGCATCCAGCGCCCCCACCTCGTGAAAGTGGACGTGGTCCACCGGCGCGTCGTGTACCTTCGCCTCCGCCTCCGCCAGCCGGCGGAAAATGGCAACGCTCCGTTTCTGGATCCGAGCGGGCAGCGAGCTGCCCGTGATGATCTCTTCAATCTGGTGCAGGTGCCTCTCGGGCCCGTGGTGCTCTATCTCGACGGTGACGTGAGTACCTCTCAGGCCGCGCTTCAGGACCGGCTCCGAACGGACCGTGTAGCCGGCCACGTCAAGCTGGGCCAAACCTTCCAGGAGATCCTCCAGATCGAGGCCGGCGTCGAGGAGTGCCCCCAGGACCATATTGCCGCTGATGCCTGAGAAACAGTCAAGGTAAGCAATGCTCATCGTTATCCTCGTGTCCTATTGGTTGATCAAGTGTGCCATATACCCTGCCCCGAAACCGTTGTCGATATTGACGACCGCAACGCCCGGGGCACAACTGTTGAGCATGGTGAGGAGAGCGGACAGCCCGTTGAAGCTGGCTCCGTACCCGATACTGGTGGGGACAGCCACCACCGGACGGTCGACCAGGCCGGCAACGACGCTTGCCAGGGCGCCCTCCATACCGGCGGCCACCACCAGGACATTGGCGTCAAAGAGTTGGTCTCGGCTGCCGAACAGACGGTGGATCCCCGCCACACCGACGTCGTAGAGACGGTCCACTGAGCTGCCGAGGGTCTCAGCCGTAACGGCTGCTTCATCGGCCACCGGGATATCCGCCGTGCCCGCGCTGACGACCAGCACCGTGCCCCGGCCTTCCGCGGGAGCGGCGTCCCCGATCACAACCATGCGGGCAGCAGCGTGGTAGACCGCATCGCTGAAGGCCCCATCCAAGGCTGCCGCCACCTCCTCACTGGCGCGAGCAGCCAGTACGCGATCCTCGCGGGCGCGAATGCGCTCGGCTATGTTGACAACTTGCTCGGCTGTCTTGCCGGGGCAGAAAATGACCTCAGGAAAACCCTTGCGTAGCGCTCGATGGCTATCCAAGCGCGCGAACTCCAGGTCCTCATAGGGAAAGCCCTTCAAGCGGACCAGTGCCTCATCGACACTGATCTGACCTTCATCCAGCCCGACCAATAACTCTCGTAACCAGCGTGGTTCCATTAGCCTCTCCACCTCACCTTGACTGCTTCCCATCCTTGACGGATACTCATGCGGACGGCTGACGCATCCTTGCGCAGCGACCCGATCCAACTTTCACACCGGGTCCGCCCTTACTGGATTGCGGCACGCCGTCTGGGCCCTCTTACCGCTTGCGCCACGCGAACGTACCGTCCGCCATCGTACGACGCAGTTGCCCCCGTTCGTGAGGGCATCTTCGCTATCGAGCTTGAGCCTCCATCGCCGGCGCGACCAGGTAGTCACCCCGACGCCCACCGATGACCAGGCGATGGTGCGGTCGTCTTTGATCCAGAGGCCTGACACGTTCGAGCCGTCCCCGCGCTTCGATGATCTCCCCACGAACGGCCTGGTCGCTGAAACGGCCCCGGAACGAGATCACGGATCTAAGATCTCCAATCGATGCCCCGGCCAGGATACTGACGTTCTCCACCCCATAGCGGCAAGGTGTGAAGATGGCAAGGTCATCGTCGCTCACCTGAGCTTCGATCGTAGCGGTGCCGACGCTTTCGTACCGCTCATCACCGTACGAGCCAGCGACCTCGGCAGGATCCCTTACGAAACGCAAGAACAGCTCGCGATCCGAGAATCGCAGTTCGTTGACTTTGCGCTGCTGCATTTTCTCGAAGGACTCAAAGGACAGAGGTGTGTCCACCTGATGCACCGCGTGCAGAGCCCTTAACTCCCGGGCATTGGGCCGTCGAATTGACTCCGACCCCACACTCAGCAATCGACTGAGGGACCCGTGAACCTCGCGACTGGCCCTCTCTCCGTAGACGACGAGATCGATGTCTGACTCGGGCCGGTGCAGGCCGAGCATCACCGAGCCAGAGATGCCAAGGTCCAGGGGCGGCACATCAGCGTTCGCTTGCAGGAGTTCATCTAGCTCCAGCACCATCTCTTCGCTCGGATCGTGAGGACCCTGCTCCCTCAATGAAGCCAAATGCTTGCGAGGATCAAACACGCGGGTTACGTGTGCGTGGGGGACGCCCTGCAACTGCAGGCCCAGGATCGGATCGTGGTACGCGTAGTCGGGATACTCCGCCTTGAGAAGAGCCTCTTGCTCATCGAAATGATAGAGACGTCGATATCGCTTTCCATCCCGCCGGCGCCGCCCGGCAGGGTCCGGGGCATAGCGGATGTAGGCAATCAGGCGTTCCGGCGGATGGAGGAGCCCCTTGACGGTGAAGATCAAACCGTCCTTCGTCTCGACGGCGAAGCCTTCAATGACGCGTTTGTGACCTATCTGGATGCCGCAGCTGGGACCACCCTCTGACCGTGGAGCGTCTGAGCAAGCGCCTACCATCGGCGGACCACCTTCGGGATGGACTGCGGCCCCTGCTCGGCCAGAAAGATGAAGAGTGACGCCGTGGTGAGATCCGCGGTGGTTCCCGGATTGAGTCGATGGCCCTCGCCGCGCAGGTCGCCATCAAGATGCGCCAGCGCCTTCTTCCCCTCTTCGGAGAGAGCGCCGCCCTTGTCCAGTACGTCGCGCGCCCGTGCCGAGACCTCCTCGGCCGTCTCCCACCCCTCCTTCCGCACAATCAGGGTGTCGGGCACACGGGCCAGAATCGTAAGGGCCGTCTGCACAATAGCGTCGGACAGGGCATGACCCTCCCCCCAGAGTTGGTCGAGACATGGGTACCCGGTTCCGAACGTAATCTGGAATCGGGTGGCATACTCGCGCGCGACAGAGTCACGACCCCGCGCCTCGACCATAGCCTCCAGAAGCGTCCCGCCGGCGTCGAGGTCGTTCACATCCATGGTGTCTGCCCGTCCCAGCCCGCCCGGCGAGGCCTTCCGAATCGCCGCAAAGGCCTGTCGTCGGTCCTCGGCGGTCAGATTCCCCAACACGTCTCCAACTGCGCTGCGCAGGCGTCCGGGGTGAGCGGTACCAGCGGCCTTGGCCAGAGGCGCCAGAAGCAACACGATGCCAAGATTCGTGTTCGCGGTAACGAATCGGCGGGTGTCGTCCACCGCTCGTCGAATGGTGCGCCCCAAGCCTGATCTGGGAGCTTCGCGCATGGCCGGGCCGATAGCCAGGGCACTGGCCATGAAGTCGAGAGCCGTCATGTCGGAGAACCCCGTCGTCGGGGTCACATTCCCTGGCTTGTTCGCGCTCACCTCGAGGACACAGGCGAGTTGGGCTGCCCACGCAATCACGTCAGGATCAAGCGGCTTCATCGGGCTCCCGCAGTGCGTAGGCGATCAGCTGGTCCGCAACGTCGATGCCAGTGGCTCTCTGGAGCCCCTTCCATCCCGGAATGCCGTTTACCTCGATGACCGTGTAGCCCCCATCTGCCGTTTGGAGCAGATCGACGCCGGCGTACTGGGCATCAACGGCACGAGCGGCCCGCCGTCCCAGATCCTCCAGCTCTAAGTCCAGAGGGAGTGCCACTGCCTGGGCACCCTGAGCAACGTTGGTTTTCC
>Ga0180432_10008509_pt1 | contig 12744 bp, 10 predicted proteins | sample SS_ome_10_FD_132414 | JGI IMG/M metagenome (GOLD analysis project Ga0180432, IMG submission 132414) | Hypersaline lake sediment archaeal communities from the Salton Sea, California, USA - SS_1_MS_2 metaG | ecosystem: Environmental > Aquatic > Non-marine Saline and Alkaline > Hypersaline >...
GAAAAAAGATGAAGAACAGGGCGGGAATGCCCGAACGCAGGGTGAGTTGAGTCAATAGGCCATATACCTAAATTGAGTGATTCTTTAACAGCGGTGTGGATGTATGCCCTTTGTGACGGGTATAGCCCTTCTAAGAAACAGCACTGTTTTTTTACCATTGAAGGTAGATTATCACCCACCGTTTCCGCCCCCAAGAACGTTTCAAGCCATGTCCCGAGCTTGACAAACGGGACGGAAGAACACAAAAACATAAAAATCTCTCAATTTGGGTACAAATACAAAGCTAAAAGGTGGAACGGCGCATGCCGAGTTCGCGGACGGCTTTAGTGCGGTTGTCGCGGACACGATCGTCGAGCTCTTCATATTGGAACAAGGTTTTGTATTCGGCCAATGCGGCCAATGCGCGGGAAGGGGTTTGAATGCTTTGTTCTTCCAGCATGGCTATGGGGTTAAGTCCACCAATCACCACCACTCCCACTCGCCCTTCACTCACCGGGATCTCAAGTAACGGCCGACCGGGCCATCCTATGGTCATAAAGCCTCCGAGACCGACTTTCTCCAACCGCCGTGCGAGCGCAATCACGCTTTCCCTGCTTTCCGCCGGTATTTCCCGGAAACTTGCGCCGATCCTGCCGTTCCCCGTTTCCGTAGCTCCCATACAGTCGGTCATGCCGCTGCGAATGAAAACCTCGAGCGGATCCAAGGTAGTGCCATCATAGTGGATAAGCTCCACAAACCGCGTGGGTTTATAATCTTGAAGTTCCAAAAGCCCGCCGAACCGCGAGTTTATCGGAATGCCGTGGGCGAGAAGCACACCGTTTAACGTAACTGAACAAACGGTTCCAATTCCCACACACTCGTCGGGCACAAGTATTTCACCTGCACTCTCCCCCGGATCGAAAAGGGCCACTAGCCGCCCCATGGCATAGCCTGCGGCAAACACCTTGCTGATCAGCGGAGCGGCGTTCTTCAGTTGTGTTTGCTTTATTATGCTCATGTTGATCACAACGGTACCCGCCCTTTTTGGCAAGTTGAAATCCATGTTGTAAGTCATCCGGTCGATCTTAGCGGCCAGGAGTCCAACCTTTTCTATAACCCTTGCATTCGATAGCTCATTCAACCCTCGCTGAGTAATAAGTCGCCCTTTTTTTCCGAGATTCTCGGTGAGCCCTTTTTCATCCATTGCCTTAAGATAGAAGCGTACGGTTCGCTCGCTCACATCATGACCCATCGCCAGTAAGCGCTCGGTAATTCTTGAGCTTCCCAGTGCTTTGTTAGCTTCCTGTAAAACTCTTAATATGGCCAGGCGTTTTTTTTCTGTTTTTTCACTCATTATTTTAACCATATCACGAATTATGCCGTTCGTCAAGCGGTATGCGGCAATTTTGCCGATAAAAATGAGAGACAATAAAATCGTTCAACATGTTTAAAATGGTACTTTATCCACTGAATTGCAATAACGATAGAAGCATATTGCATATTTACAAGCTTGAATTTTCATTGCAGAAGTTTGTTTTTTGCCGCAATTTTGCCAATATTGCCAATGATTCAAGTGTATTCAGAAATTTCCATCGGCAGGAATATTTTTTCCCATTCAAGGGTTGACATCACTAACGCTCCGTGTTAGTATCTGGCAACTGATTGCCAGATAAATATTTTTAATGGAGAAAAAACAAAGTAAGTAACAATAGAGGAGGTAGGTCATGAATTTACATCGTCCCAACGCCAATGAGGCTCTTCAAACCAATAACCGCTCCCGCCATGTGTCACCGCAGTCCGGTATATGTAGCCGATGTATAGATGGTTGCAGAGGCAATTGTGATCTGTTCAGTGCGACATTCCGGGGCCGTGAGCTCCTTTATCCGGGGCCGTTTGGAGAGGTCACCGCCGGTGCAGACAAAGATTATCCGGTGGATTATTCCCATCTGAATATCATGGGATACGCACTCGGAGCGGAAGGAACACAAGCTGACCCGGATCACGCAACTTTCCCACTGGTTAACACTGAAACCGAATTCGGTACCGAGCATAAGGTCAAGATGAGGGTTCCCATTTTTACCGGGGCGCTGGGAAGTACGGACATCGCGCGCAAAAATTGGGAGCACTTCGCCGTCGGAACTGCAATCAGTGGCATCAGCCTGGTATGTGGTGAGAACGTTTGCGGTATTGATCCGAAACTCGAGATTGACTCGAAGGGTAAAATCGCTGAAGCGCCGGACATGCGCCGCCGGGTCGAACAGTACCGCCGCTACCACGAAGGCTACGGCGACATCCTGGTTCAAATGAATGTCGAAGACGCACGCTTCGGCGTGGCCGAGTATTGTATTGAAAAGTTGGGTGTTGAAACCATCGAGTTGAAATGGGGCCAAGGGGCCAAGTGCATCGGCGGAGAGATCAAAGTTGACTCGCTGGAGCGCGCTATTGAGCTTAAAAAACGCGGTTACATCGTCACCCCCGATCCTGAGAATCCCGCGAACCAAGCGGCCTTCAAAGATGGTGCGATCAAGCAGTTCGAGCGCCACTCGCGCCTGGGTTTCATAGATTACGAAGGTTTTATGAAAGAGGTAGAAAGGCTTAGAAAACTGGGCGCCAAGCGCGTCACGCTGAAGACCGGCGCTTACCCAATGCGCGAGTTGGCCATGGCCATCAAATGGTCTTCCGACGCAAAAATCGACCTGCTCACCATCGACGGCGCGCCGGGCGGAACCGGTATGAGCCCGTGGCGCATGATGGCCGAATGGGGTGTTCCCGCGATTTACCTGCACTCGATGGCCTGCGAGTTGTGCAGGATGCTGGCCGGGAAAGGCAAGTGGGTCCCGGACATCGCTTTTGCCGGCGGCTTCAGTTCTGAGGATCACGTCTTTAAAGCGATCGCTCTTGGTGCACCTTACTCAAAGGCCGTCTGCATGGGCCGCGCGCTGATGATCCCAGGAATGGTAGGCAAAAACATTGCGCGCTGGCTTGAAGGAGAAGATGGCGGACTGCCCAAAAGCGTGTCCAAATACGGTAACACCAAGGAAGAGATTTTCGTTTGCTATGAGGAGTTGAAGGAGAAATATGGAAACGAGGTAGACAAAATGCCTTTGGGTGCTCTGGGTATCTACAGCGTCTCCGAGAAAATCCGCGTCGGTCTCCAGCAACTTATGGCGGGCGCAAGGAAGTGGCGCGTGGACCTTATCAAGCGCTATGATTTGGCGTCGTTGACCGAGGAATGCGCAAAGGTTACCGGCATTCCGTACATAATGGACGCGTACAAGCAGGAAGCACTCGAAATCATCGAATCCTGATTGTAGATAACAGACTAATATAGGTAAATAAACGGCGGAGCTTTAACGAGCTCCGCCTGTTTTCTGATAATTGATCGGAAAAACGGGCAAACTAACCATGTTTCCAATGGGTGAAGTTTCACGACTGTTGACATTATCTGGTATGTTCGTATAAATTTTATCTTGTGATTGTAGAAAAGGGGATTTGTTACTTGCAGAGGATGTCCTTTTTAAGCAATTTGCAAATCAAAGTGATGCTGCTTTTTTTTATTGTGGCCTTTGTGCCGCTGGGCATAGTGGCTGCGTTTTCCATAAAAACGGCGGAAGAACTTATCATTAATATGGTATCCAATCAGTTGGAGAATGTGGCGGATGATAAAACTGCTCTGCTGGAGAAATGGATTTCAGAGCGAAAATCGGATATTAAGGTGGTTGCAGGTTCATCTATCCTTAAATCCATGGATCCTGAGCAAATAACCCCGTACCTGCAATTGGTTGTAAAAAATTATGAAGTTTATACGGGATTTGTAGTTGTTTTAAATGACGGGAGCGTGGTTTTTGATAGTTTTGGTAAGTTGGTTAGTTATGCACAAAAAGAATGGTTCAAAGAGCCCATGGTAGGCAAATTATACATATCCGGTATTTCTCTTGATCCGGAGCGAAAGGAATCCGTCTTTTGCGTTTCGGCACCCATAGTTGGCGACAACGGTGATGTCAAAGGTGTAGTATGCGCCACGGTGGGGAGTCGCACTATCCTATCCATAATCTTGAGGGTATCTCTTGGGGAAACGGGAGAATGCTATTTAGTAGATAAGGAAGGGACTTTTCTTGCTCATAAGGAACCGAGGAGAATATTGACCGAGAACATCGCACAGTCAGAGAGTTTTAAGAACATATTCGGCGGTGGGCATCACAGGAGAATATACACCGATTACAGGGGGATTGAGGTTTTGGGAGCCTCGCGAAAAATAGCGGGGACTGAATGGTACCTTGTGGTGGAGCAGGATAGAGACGAGGCGTTTATGAGCGCTGACAAGCTGGAGCGATACGTTTATGTCGTGATTGCATTCAGTCTTTGCGGGGCAATTATACTGTCTTGGTTGTTATCTTTTTATGTCGTTAATCCCATTCGAACATTGAGCGAGGCTGCGAATATCATTGCCGAAGGTAATTTCGAAAGCGCTCTCGTCAAGAGCACTCGCACAGATGAAATAGGAATGCTTTATGCTGCTTTTGGAGATATGGCTAAGCAGCTTCAAGCAAAACAGCACAGTCTTGAAGAAAAGGTTGATCTAACTCAGGCCGAGCTTGAGGAAACGGATGTAAGGTTGAAAAAGACCGAATTGGCAGCGGCCCGCTCGGAGCAATTCGCCGCTTTGGGTAGGCTGGCGGCAGGGGTGACCCACGAAATAAGGACTCCTCTTGCATCAATTAAACTATTTTTGGAATCCGTAGAGAGTGAGATTGAAATTTCACCAGAGTACGAGGAAGATTTCCAAATCGCCATGAATCAGATAAAAAGAATAGAGGCGACCATAAACCGTTTTCTTGATTTCGCGAGGCCGCAAGAACCTGTATTTTCCACAATTGACGTCACTCAATTGATCGAGGATACCATGCTTGTGGTGCGGCCCAAGGCCAACCAGCAGGAAACTATCATGAGTCAAATAACAAACAACGATTTGCCGAAAATACAGGGTGATAAAAAGCAACTGGGAGAAGTGCTTTTAAATTTGATGGTGAACGCGCTTGAAGCCATAGCAAACCGTGGCGAACTGACCGTTGCCGCATCCAGGAGCTATACCGAAGTTGGCGGTCATCCGCGCGATTGCGTGCGAATCGACATATCCGATACCGGCCCCGGAATAGAAGCTAAAAATATTGGCAGGCTCTTTAATCCGTTTTTTACAACCAAGGTCAGTGGTACCGGGCTGGGGTTGTCAATTGTCTATAGCACAGTGCAGAGGCATGGCGGAGATTTTAAGGTTAAAAGCATAGTCGGTGAAGGAGCCACTTTTACGGTGTTCCTCACGGCGCAAAGCTCAGAAGAAATTAAGGAATATGGAAAAGGTACTGATAGTTGATGACGATGAGGGCTTGATACATTTCCTCAGTCGGTTTTTTTCCAAACAAGGCTACGATATAAAAGCTTGCACTGATGGTCAATCGGCTCTTGATATACTCGCTAAAGAGCAATTCGATTTAATTTTGCTTGATTACAAAATGCCGGGCTTAAACGGGCTTGACACACTCAAAGAGATCAGAAAATCACAGGTCAAAACTCCCATAATTATTATGACCGCGTATGGTATCACGGAAACCGCGATCGAGGCGATGAAACTGGGAGCATACGATTACCTACTCAAGCCGTTTGATAGGGAGGAGCTTAACCGAATCGCCGCCGACGCACTTGAAGTGAACCGACTCATGAAAACCGCCGTCAGCTTTCCCAACGGGCCGGGCAAAGTCTCAACCGCCTCGAAGGGAACGGTGAAAATAGTCGGCAGCCATAAAAAAATGCAAGAGGTCTACAAACTTATCGGGCAAGTGGCTCAAAAGAATGTAACTATACTTATTAGGGGTGAAAGTGGAACCGGAAAAGAGCTGGTAGCCAGAGCAATTTATCATCACAGTCACAGGGAGAACAAACCTTTTCTTACGGTCAATTGTGCTGCCATTCCGGATACACTATTTGAAAGCGAGTTGTTTGGCTATGAGCGTGGAGCTTTTACGGGTGCCGAAAGCACTCACATCGGAAAGTTCGAGCGATGCGACGGCGGAACGCTATTCTTTGATGAAATTGGAGACATGTCGCTTCCCACTCAGGCCAAGGTGTTGCGCGTGCTCCAGGAGGGTGAATTCGAAAGGCTTGGCGGAAATAAAACAATAAAGGTTGACGTGAGAATAATTTCGGCAACAAATAAGAACCTGGAAAAGGCCGTCGAGGAGGGCAATTTCAGAGAAGATCTTTACTGGAGGTTAAAAATTATTTCAATCGACCTTCCACCACTGAGAAAACGTCTTGAGGACGTTCCTGCGTTGGTGAATTATTTCGTGGGCCGCTTTAGTGAGGAATATAGTAAGCCTATTCGGCACGTTGCGGACGCGGTGGTTCGGAAACTCAAATCGTATTCATGGCCCGGTAACGTGAGGGAACTGGAAAACTGTGTCAAACGTGCTGTTCTCTTGTGCGCCCAAGACGCAATTTTCGAAGAGCACATTAAACTAGAGGCAGGGCAAGAAAACACGCTACAAATTGAAAATCACGAAAAACTTATAAGAAATCTCAAGGAAAAATTGGAGGATATCATCTCCGACATTCTGATACTGTCCTCTCAAAAAGCCCACGATAATATTATTTATCTGGTTGAAGAAATTCTTATATCCAAAGCGCTCGAAATATGCGACAATAATCAGGTCAAGGCCGCCAAAATTCTGGGTATCAGCCGGAACACATTGCGACACAGAATAAAAAAATACAATATTAAATCCTCTAATAGTGAATAACCTTCCGGAAATAGCTGAATTGTCAACACTCCTGTTCAAAATCTGAACAATCTAAAAATAGTATAAGAATTGTAGATATTTGCAGCATTTTTGCTTATTAAAACCGCCGTCCTCTGCTGCTTTATCACCACCACCTTTGCACCGACTGGCCGGACAATTTATAGGCGCAATTCCATTTCCCCTTTAATTTCAATGGTTTAAACCATCAATCCCGCCTTGGTTGGCTATGGTATAACTCTTGCTACTAAATCCCCGCCGGTAATGAAGGGATCCGTGATGGTGTTTTTAACAAGTTCCTTTTCCCAGATGGGAGGCACAGAAAAATGAAAAACGGACTCAATGCTACGGTAATGGTTGAGAGCGAGGAAGGTAAACAAAGAAGGGAAATCGAGCGTATCAACGCCAGGATGAGACACTTCCGGGGAGTCGCTGCCAGCGTTATGAATGACGCGCTCAAGGTTTGGTATGAGATCTGGGAAGTGTGCCGGGATCCCATGACATGTGAAGAAATTATCGATGGAGTCGGTGATCCAACGGGTCAAATACCCACCTGTGGATGGCCTGAATTAAGGGAAAAGCTTCATCTCCTTGGTCACTACATAGATTACACCAAAAGGCTCTGTGATGGCTCGATTAATAATAATCCCTCAAAAAAAGAAGGTGAGGTGTAGGCATGCCTAAGCGATTCAAGGTCGTATCGAATACGGCCGGAGTTGAGGAACGCACTTATAAGGTTGTCCTGCCAGAAGAGCGGCTCAGGTACTTTCGGAACGTTACCGGCTCCGTATTGCAGGACGCGCTGGATACGTGGGGGGACATTTGGGATGAGTTTCAGGGCAGTGTGACGCACGGCGCTATGATTTCGCCTGAAGTTGAGAAAGGTTTCAGGCCAAAGTGCGGGTGGCCGGAATTTCTGGAAAGAATGTGGCTGCTCAAGCACCGCCTCGATTACGCAAAGAGATTGTGTGATGGAAAAGAATAAGAAAGGATGGAGAATATGGAAGCCGCAGAGAAATATCAGGATCGTGTGGAAAGTATAATCGACAGTTACAACCGTAGTCCCGATTCGCTTATCTCGATACTCCAAGACGTTCAATCTGAATGTAATTATCTGCCTGAAGATGCCATCAGGCATGTAGCGAAGAGCTTGGGTCTTCCGCTTATTCAAGTTTACGGCGTAGCTACTTTCTTCAAGGCGTTCAGCCTTACTCCACGGGGTAAGCACACTATCAGCGTTTGTCTTGGCACGGCCTGCCATGTTCGCGGCGCGCCGATGGTGCTCGATGAGTTGGAGAGACGGTTGGGCGTGAAAAGCGGTGAGACCACCCAAGATTTGCAATTCACGCTCGAGAGCGTTAACTGCCTGGGCGCATGCGCTCTGGGCCCGGTTGTGGTTGTTGACGATAAATATTACGGGCAGATGAATGCCGGTAAGGTCAAAAAGGTGTTGGCGAAATACAAGAAATCACCGGGGCAAAAGAAACATGGAAAAATTAAGGTCACCGGCTGAACTCAAAAGCCTGCAAGAAAAATTTGCAAAAAAGCGTAAATCGAGAAAAAGATCCATCGCGATATGCGGTGGAACAGGATGCCGTGCGTTCGGTTCCGAAGAATTATTCAACGCGTTCAAGAAAGAAATTACGCTTCAGGGACTGGACGATAAAGTAGACTTGAAGTTTACCGGCTGTCACGGATTCTGCGAGTGCGGGACGCTGGTAATCATCCGCCCTGAAGAAATTATATACACGCGGGTTGCCCTCCAGGACGTGCCTGAAATAATCGCTGAATCCGTCGTTAAAAAAAATGTTATTGAAAGGCTTTTATACACCGACCCGGTCAGTGGGGAAAAGGTAAAATACGAACACGAAATACCTTTCTACAAGAGGCAACAAAGACTGGTATTCGGCAGCAACGGCCTGATTGATCCCACTAGCATAGAAGACTACCTGGCGATTGATGGATACTCCGCTTTGGCAAAAGTCCTTTCCGGCATGAAGCCCGAGGAAGTAATCGAGGAGATCAAGAAATCTGGTTTACGTGGCCGCGGCGGAGGCGGTTTTTCCACGGGCAGGAAATGGGAGTCATGCCGAAACGCTCCTTCGAAAAACGGGACTCGCTACATTATTTGCAATGCCGACGAAGGCGATCCAGGTGCGTACATGGACAGAAGCTTGCTCGAGGGAAACCCGCACAGCGTTCTCGAAGGAATGATAATCGGCGCTTACGCCATCGGGAGCAACGAAGGTTATGTCTACGTGCGTCATGAATACCCTCTCACAGTGAAAAATTTAGGCATAGCTTTGGATAAGGCAAAGGGATACGGCCTTTTGGGAGAAGACATACTTGGCTCGGGATTCAACTTCGATGTAAAGATTTCTCGCGGTGGCGGCGCGTTTGTGTGCGGCGAATCCACAGCGCTGATGGCTTCTCTCGAAGGCAAGATCGGCGAGCCGCGTCCCAAGCACATTCATACCGTCGTGAGCGGCCTGCACGGCAAGCCAACCAACTTAAATAATGTCGAAACCTGGGCCAATGTGCCCCTGATAATAAATAAAGGCGCCGACTGGTACTCGAATATCGGCACCGAAGGAAGCAAAGGCACCAAGATATTTTCCTTGGTCGGCAAAATCAACAACACGGGGCTCGTCGAAGTGCCGATGGGAATTACGCTCAGGGAGATAGTCTACGACATCGGTGGTGGAATACCCGGCGGAAAGAAATTCAAAGCTGTCCAGACGGGCGGCCCTTCCGGCGGCTGCATACCCGAGAGCTTGATAGATTTAACCGTTGACTTCGATAAACTCGCCGAAGTCGGCTCGATGATGGGCTCGGGCGGGATGATAGTGATGGATGAATCCACCTGCATGGTGGATGTGGCTAAGTATTTTGTAAAGTTTTTAACCGGAGAATCTTGCGGAAAGTGCGTACCCTGCCGGGAAGGCCTCGACAGGATGCTCGACATCCTTACGGACATTACGGAAGGAGCCGGCAAGGAAGGAGACATCGAGTTGCTCGAGGAACTCGGCGGGGTAATAAAAGATACTTCTCTCTGCGCCCTGGGTGGCACAGCCCCTAATCCCGTTCTATCCACCATAAGGTATTTCCGTGATGAATACGAAGCCCACATAAAAGAGCAACGTTGCCCGGCGGGTGTTTGCAAGGCGCTTATCACTTTCACCATTGATGAAGATAAATGCAACGGCTGCGGAAGATGTTTGAAAAACTGCCCGCAGGAGGCGATATCCGGCGAAAAGAAGGAGCCGCACAAAATCGATCAGGATAAATGTATAAAGTGTGGGCTTTGCCGCGATAACTGCAAATACGATGCTGTCATAGTTACATAGCACAGTATTTGACAAGGGGCTTAAGTTCCTTGTCGGAGGGTAAATTATGGTTGAACTCACCATTGATGGTATAAAAACCAAAGTGTTTGAAGGCACGACGGTCCTGGATGCCGCAAGGAGCATGGGCATAGTGATACCCACTCTCTGCCATCATCCCGGCCTCAGTCCATACGGCGCCTGTCGTGTTTGCATCGTCGAGGTCGTCAGGGGAAATCGCTCGTCGCTAGAGGCTTCTTGCACACTGCCTGTGGCCGATGGGCAGGTGATCCTTACAGACTCTGAAAGAGTCAAGAAGGCGAGAAAGGTCATAATTGAGCTTCTTATATCAACCTGCCCCAACTCCAAGACACTTCAGGACCTGGCCGCGAATTTCGGTGTTAACGAAGTCCGTTTTAAGATAAAGGACAAGAACTGCATCCTTTGCGGGCTTTGTGTGCGCTACTGTAAGGAGCAAATGCAATCCGGCGGAATAGGATTTGTCGGGCGGGGCACATCTCGCAAAGTTGCTACGGCCTTCGGAGTTACTCCCGAGGAGTGCCGCAACTGCGGCGGATGCGAGTGGATATGTCCGGTATGCGAGCGCGCCTGCACCGCGGGCAATTTGATAGACGGCCTGTGCGGGGGATGCCAGAACCTTATGCCGGTCGAGACGTGCACTGTTTGCGTGCACTGCTCCGAAAGCGTGGGAGCGCATGGCCACAAAGTTTATTAACGGATTTACCGATTAGATCAAAAATCGAAAAATACAGAGGAGTGAAAGGAGCTGGAAAATGACTTTAACACGCTTAAACGCAACAGCTGCCACGCTGACTAAAAACAGAACGGGCGGCGATTGGACCCCAATTAGCGGAATGTGCGTGACTTGCGTGGACGGTTGCATCGGCATGTGCGAAATCGGCAAAAGCGCATACCGCGGACACGAGGTTATCTACCCCCAACCGTTCGGAATCACCACTATGGCGTCTCAAAAAGACTACCCCGTCGATCTCTCACACTTCAATATCATGGGAACAGCCGTAGGCGCTGTTGGAATCGAGGAAGACTCCGACAAGGCCATTTTCCCGAACGTGAACCTCGAGACCAGGCTTGGACAAGACAAGGGGATCAAACTGCGCTTGCCTATCGTAATCGGGGGGCTGGGCTCCACAAACGTTGCCGCGACAAACTGGGACGGTCTCGCTATCGGCTCGGCTCTGGCGGGAACCGTTTTGACCATCGGTGAAAACGTCTGTGGAATGGATGTCAATTCGGAAATTAAAAATGGGAAGGTTGTCCGCTCTCCCGAACTCGAACGCAGGGTAAAGTTATTTAAGGATTGGCAGCGTGATGGTTATGGGGAGATTCTGTTGCAGGCTAACGTTGAGGACACGCGACTCGGCGCTCAGGAATACGCCATAAAGAAATTGGGAGTTGAAGCTGTTGAATTGAAATGGGGACAGGGCGCCAAGGACATCGGCGGCGAGGTCAAAATTAAAGATCTTGAAAAAGCGCAACTCCTCAAAAAGCGCGGTTATGTCGTGCTTCCCGACCCTCTTGAGCCGGCCAGAGTGGAAGAATTTAAAAATGGCGCAGTCACGGAATTCGAGCGCCACTCCCGCGTCGGCATGGTTACCGAGGAGAGTTTCGTAGCGCGTGTGGAAGAACTGCGTAAGGCAGGCGCGAAATACGTCACTCTTAAAACAGGCGCATACAGGCCTGCGGACCTCGCCCGTGCCGTCAAATTCTCTTCCATAGCCAAGATCGATTACCTGACGGTTGACGGCGCCGGTGGCGGCACAGGCATGAGCCCGTGGCGAATGATGAACGAGTGGGGTGTGCCCACCGTGGAGTTGTGGTCGCTTCTCCGCCAGTATTGTGACCGTCTTGCCAAAAAGGGTGAGTACGTCCCTGACGTTACACTTGCCGGTGGTTTTACCATGGAAGATCAGATGTTCAAAGGCTTTGCTATATGCGCGCCGTATTGCAAGGCAATAACCATGGCAAGATCGCCACTCGCCGCCGCAATGGTGGGAAAAACCATCGGTAAGGCAATAGAAAGTAATGAACTTCCTATATTTATGAAGCGATTCGGTGACACACAAGAAGCCATATTCGTCACGGCGGAAGAGCTCAAAAGGGAATACGGAAAGGACTATGAAAAGATACCGGCTGGAGCTATCGGTCTGTATACATATTACGAGCGGCTTGCCCAGGGAATGCGCCAGTTTATGTGTGGCGCCCGCAAGTTCGCCCTTGAGCACATAACCACCGACGACATCGCGGCATTGACTCCGGAAGCTTCCAAGGTCAGCGGCATACCGATGGTTTCCGATCTCGACGCCGATGAGGCGGATAGAATTTTGGGTTAGCAGTTTTCGTCAGAATCAAAAAAGACTGTGTTGCTATTATAAAATGTGAGAATGAGAAATCAATGGCGTCCGTTGCGGTCAGAATGACACTGCTGTTGATTATGCTTGCGGTTCTGTTTATAGCGCCCGAAGATGTAAATTCCGTGGAACAGTCTGCTTTTGAAGTAAAGCGTATGCCGAACAATCCGATTGTTCGGCCCGGTATGGATGCGCGTATGAACGAAGAAGCCAGACACTACGGATATGTAAATATCAACGGCCCTTCACTGATCCGAGTAC
>Ga0180432_10008510_pt1 | contig 12741 bp, 8 predicted proteins | sample SS_ome_10_FD_132414 | JGI IMG/M metagenome (GOLD analysis project Ga0180432, IMG submission 132414) | Hypersaline lake sediment archaeal communities from the Salton Sea, California, USA - SS_1_MS_2 metaG | ecosystem: Environmental > Aquatic > Non-marine Saline and Alkaline > Hypersaline >...
GGAGGTGGGCACGATCCATGCCTGCAACGGCTGGAACGACGAAACGATCCTGCGGTACGCCGCGGCAGCCGAGCAGAAGTTCCATCACCCAATTGCCCTGGCGATTCTGCATGCCGCCGACGAACGGGGTCTCGAGCTGCCGCCGGTCGAAGACAGCGAACTGAAGGTCGGCTTCGGCATCACGGTGCAGCTTGACGGCCGGTCGGTGCGGGTGGGCAGCCGGCGGTTTATCGAGCAGGAGGGGATCGCGATCACCGCCGATGTTGCCGCAGCCCTCGAGCAGGCTCACGCACTCGGCAACACCATGGTGCTCGTCGCGATCGACGACGGACTCGGCGGGGCGATTGAACTGCAGGCGGCGATCCGGCCCGAGGTGGTCGACATCGTCAAGGGGCTGCGGGACCGCGGCATCAAGCACCTGGCGATCATCTCCGGTGACCACGAAGCCCCGACGAAGCGGCTGGCTGAGCAGCTCGGCATGGACCGCTATTTCGCTCAGGTGCTGCCGGCCGACAAGGCCGATTACGTGGCCAAACTGCAGGCGGAGGGCAAGAAGGTCTGCTTTGTCGGCGACGGCATCAACGATTCGATCGCCCTGAAGAAGGCCAACGTCTCCATCTCCCTGCGGGGAGCCTCGACGATTGCCACCGACACGGCCCACATCGTCTTTCTCGACGAGGGCCTCGCCCACCTCTGCGAACTTCGCGACATCGCCCGGAACCTGCACCGGAACGTCAAGCGAAGCTGGAACATGATCGTGATCCCCAACATCATCTGCGTCGCGGGGGTGTTTACGGCCGGCTTTGGCATCTGGGCGAGCGTTGTCTTCAACAACATCACCGCTGTGGCGGCGTTGGCCAACGGCCTCTGGCCGATGCGGCAGGTGGCGGCCAACGAAAAGAAACGGCGGCAGGCCCTGACAGCGGAGGCCGAGGGCAATGGCGAGGCTGCCGGCCAGCCGGTGACGCGGTCCGCAGGCGGGTCGCCCGTCGCACCGGCCAGTGCAGGCCCGCAGCCGCCAGCGAACGGCCGGCCCGCCGATATCGGTTCCAACGGCCATGCCGGCAAGGGCCCGGCGTCGAGCGGCGCGGTCGACAATAGTCGGTTGGGCACGGACGCCGACGGAAATGGTTCGGCGGCAACCGCGGGCGACGCCGCCCGCCGAGAGATCGGTTTTGAGGCGAGCGGATTTCCGGGCTGATTGCTGACGCTGCCGCGCGGCTGCCGGCCGACCGGTCAGCTCACGGCCGGGGGAAGGAAATGGCACCGATGCCGGCAGGTCTGCAATCCGAGCGAGCGACAGCCGCGGCTCCTCTTGCGGTTCGCGTCGATCAGCGTCGCCGGACGGTCTTTGTCCAGTCACCCGCTCTGCGGCGCGGGCAGGCCGGTTCGCGGATGCGGTTTCTGAGCCGGGCCTTCACCTGCCCGCAGGTGCACCGCGTCAGCGTCAACGCCCGCGCCGGCACGGCCGAGATCGGTTTCCTGCCCTCGCCGCTGCCGCTGCCGGCACTCGTTGCCGACCTCGCCCGGGTCCTTCGCGACGACCCTGCCGGCGAGGCGGTCGCTCTGCCCCGCGACTGCCTCGACCGCGGCTGCGTCACGGTCGAACGGCTCGGCGGGAGGTTGACGACCTGGCGGGTCGGTTCGACCCGTCCCGACGTGCTCCGACTGCGGCATTTCCGGCTGCGGCGGGACCGCGTCCTGGCCCGCAGGCTGGAGCGGATGCTGCTGGCGATTCCCGGCGTCAAGGAAGCTCAGCTGACGGCCTGGACCGCCGACCTCGTCGTTCGCTTCGACCCGCAGCGGCTCGACACTGAGACGCTGCTGACGGTGCTGCAGCATGCTGTTGACGAGCAGGCTGGAACCCCGCTGGGAGCGTCGCCGCTGGAGATGGCCAACACCTCCGCGACGCTCGGCATCGCCGCGTTGGCCGACTTTGTCGTGCCGGCGCTGGCGCCGGTGAGCGGCTGCCTGCTCGTCGGCAACAATCTCCGGACCTTCGCGGCGGTCGCGGGCGACATCCGCCGTCGGCGGGTCGGGATGCCGACGATCGCCACGGCGATCATTCTCGGGACGCTGGCGACGGGGCAGTTCCTCGCCTCGGGCATCATGGCCTGGTCCTACGATTTCTGGAAACGGCGGCACCGGCGGGACATCGACGCCGAACGCCGGCTGCTGCTTGACGACGCGATTCCGCTGCCGACCTGCTCAAGCCTCAGCCGCGACGGCGGCCGGGCCCAGGTGCGGCCGCTGGAGGACTTCGCGGCGGGCGATCGCCTGCGACTCACGACCTGGGATGTCGTGCCGGTCGACGGCGTTGTGCAGGCCGGCGGCGGCGTGATCGATGAACGGTGCGTCCGGGGCATTGCCGGCGGCCGGTCGGTGGGGCCCGGCGACCGGCTGCTGGCCGGCACCATGCTGCTCGGCGGCACCCTTGAAATCGAAGCGACCGCGGCCGTCGCCGATTCCCGGATCAGTCGGATCGCCAGCATGCTCGGCGAGGCGACGTTGCACCGACCGGGCCGCATGGCCCCGACAGCCCAGGCGGAACGATTCGCCGAGGAGATGGCCGGGCCGACGCTGGCCACCGCAGGTCTGGGGTTGCTGGCCGGTGACGTCAGCACCGCCGTGGCGATCCTGCGGCCCGACTATGCCAACGGCGAGGCGGTGGCCGTCTCGTTCGAGGATCTCGATGCGGTCGCCTGCGGGCTCGCGTCGGGCTTCCTGCTGAGTTCTGCCGCCGCGGTCGATGCGCTCGCCGCCATCGACGCCCTGGTGGTGGTCGAGCATGACGCCCTTGCGGACCGGGGCCTGGAATTGGTCGGCGTTGAGACTTCCCTTCCCGAAGAACGGGAAGCGGTGCGGTGGGCCGCAAGCCTCGCCCGGCACCTCGCCTGCGAGCGACGCACCGCGCTGGTCGAGGCGGCCCGGCGGCGGCGGTGCGTGCTGGTCGATCCGCCGGTCGACTCGTTCGGTGATGCGGCCGGCCTGGCGATCACCTGCCGGCACGGCGGCCGGACCTTCGTCTTGCGGGACGCAGTCGCTGCGGCCGCCGTGAGTCCGGCTCCGCTGACCCTCGAGATCGACGGTGTGCCGGTGGGCCGGTTCACCTTCCGCGAGACGCCCCGGCGGCGGTGCCGGCTGACGGAGCAGTTGCAGAGACTCAGGCCGATTCATACCGTGCTACACGCCGCTGGTCCGGCCGGGGATCGGTCGGGCGCGAGCGGCCGGTTCACCGATTTGGGGTTTGCCGAAATCCGCGAGGGAACAGCGCCGGAGGCGGTCGCAGAGACCGTTCGGACGCTGCGCAAAGCCGGCCGCCGGGTGGCCGTTGCCGGGACGACGCCCGCCCTTGCCGCGGCGTCCGGGATCGCCGACCTGGTGATCGATCTCGGCACGGGGGGCGAGATCGCGGCCTTGCCGGCAGCCGTCGGCATGGTGTCGCTTGCGGGTCGGCTCGACACCCTGCCCTCGCTGGTGGCGGCCGCCGGCCAGCGGAAAGCCCGGCTGGCGGCTGCCCGCCGATTGAGCATCCTGCCCAACGTTGCCTGCGTGGTCGGGGCATTTTTTCTCGGATTCACCAGCCTCGTCTCGGCTGTCGTCACCAACGTCGGCACCTTCGGGATTTACAACCGTTCCGCCCGGCGGCTGCATGCCAATCGGCGGCAGCACTGGCTTCAGCACCGTCCAACCCTGCCGGTGCGACTGCGGGCGATGCAGCCGGCGACGCCGGCGGTTTCGCAGGCGGCCAATCCCAAGGCCGACCGCGCGGAGGATGTGAGCGATCGATGAGAAATGGCGTTTCGTCTGCTGTGGTCCGGCCCGGGGCCGATTACACTCGCGGTCCGGTGGAGCTTCGCCCGAAGTCGACCTCCGAGAACGATCGCCAGCCGGACGCAACCGACGAGCAGATTTCCATGGCCGACCCGGACCCGGCCGAGATCGATTCGCAGGCCGCACTCGACGCCCGGCTGGCGGCGTTGCCGAAGGAGGTCGGTGTGCTGCTGGTCACGATCGGGACGATGGGCGTGGTCCTGCCTGGGATTGTCGGGACGCCGGCGTTGCTCGCCGGTGGACTGATGCTCTGGCCCCGCGGCTTCCGCGTGGTCAACGGCTGGTTGCAACGGAAGTGTCCGAAAATTCATGGGCATGGCATGGCCCAACTGGTCCGCTACCTCGACGACCTTGAGCGCCGGTATCCGACCTCCAACAGCAAGGGATCACGATGACCGCAAGCCCGCTTCCCCCCGATACCGCACCCGGCCCGCACGAACCCGCGGCCGCCTCCAGACTGTCGCCCTACGAGGCGGCCCGCGTCCGGGAGATCGCGGCCTGGAAGAATACCCGTGTCAGTCGTCTGACTGAGGTGATCGATACGGTGACCGCGCCGGTGACCTGGCTGGTGGGACATTTCATTCCCCGCAAGGCCGTGACCAGGGTGGTGACCTCGATGGAATGGGTGGCCCATCGGTCCGACCCGATCAACGAGGTGCTCAAGGCGGCCGGTGTCGACTCGCTGGCGGCACTCCGCGACGGCCGACTCGAGGAGTGCGACGCCCTGGCCTCGATGTTCACCGCCCGGGCTGAACGGTTTGCCGTGGTCGAGTCAGCCGCCAGCGGCTTCGGCGGGCCGCTGTTTCACGTGCCTGCCCAACTGATTGCGGCCCTGCGGTCAATCACGCGGATTGGCCATTGCTACGGCTACGAACTGGACGACGAGGTGGGGCACGGGGTGGTTCTTGACGTGCTGGAGATCGCCACCCTCGACTCTTTGGCTGAGCGGCAGCAGCTGATTGAACGGCTTCACGAGGCACTCGATCGGCACGAGCGGGCGGTTCCCGGCGGCGAGGATCTGCTGCACCGGACCAGCCGCAATCTGATCGCCGAGGAGGCGGTTGACCTGATTCCGGTCGTCGGGACGGCGGTCTCGTTCCTATTCGACAGCCAGTTTATGCACGCGATCGACGAGGCGGCCCGGCGGGTGTTTCAGGAGCGGTGGCTGAGGGACCACGGCCGGCTGAGAGAGATTCCGCCGGCGGCCGTTGAAACCCGACGGAGCAGTCTTGAGGAGTTCGGCCTCGCCCTCGGGCAGGGCCTTTACTGTATCGGGGCCGTCACCGGTTTTACGGTCAGCTTTCCCTGCCGACTCGTGCAGCACGCGGTCGGCCGCGGCGGCAACCCCGTCAGCCGCGGTGCCCGGCAGGGGACTGACCGGGCCGTCAACGATGCCCGCGAATTCCTCGCCGGCATGAAAAATTCGTACGAGGATCAGGCGGTGACCGTCGAGCCGCAGCCGGTGTGACCGGACGCCAGCGCCGGCGTCGCCGCTGACCGGCGGCAGAAACATTTGCTCAAATTTGCACGAAGACCGCCGGGAAACTACAGTTTTCTAAAGACCAAACCGGAGAAGCGGACATGACCGACGCAAACGCTGCAGCTCAGGAATCGACACCCTCAGACCCCCTTGCCGCGGTCGCCGACGCGATGCAGCAGGCGGCCTCAAGCGTGCAGGACGGCGCGACAGCCGCCCGCGACGCTGCCGAGAAGGCCCTGCCCTCGGTCGGCCTTTTTGCCAACCGTTTCGTCTACACCACCTGCTACGCAGTGTCTTACGGAGTGGTTTTTCCCATGGCGCTCGTCGCGCTCTCCGTGCCTCAGAACAACCCGCTGGTGCACGGCATGATCGATGGCTCGCGGGCGGCCCGGAACAAGGTCGATGAACTACTCGGCGGAAGCGGCGAAGCCCAGTCGGCAGGAGACGAGACTGCCTGACCGGCTGCGGCTGCGATCAGTCGCAGCTGCCCGCGCTGCCCACGGCCAGGGCGACATCGGTGAGTCCCTGGGCAAGCCGCTGGGCGTTGGTCAGGCTCTGCTCCCAAAGCCTCCAGAGTTCCATCGCGGCACGGGGACGTCGGCCGATCAACCCCAGCGCCGCTCCCATCCGCCGCATGGTTGATTGTGGCCTGCCGAGGCCGGCCACACCGCGGGGCAGTGTTTCCGCGGCGGTGTCGGAAATGACGCGGCAGGCGAGCATGCCGATTCCCTCCGTTGCGGCGACGCCAGCGACAGCCGCCGACTCCATGTCGACGAGACCGGCACCGGTGGCCGCTCGGAGCGCTTGCTTGGCAGCCGCATCGGCAACGACGTCGGCGACCGTGACGAGGCTCAGGCCGCCCGGGGGATGGGCCGTCCAGAGCGATTCGGCCAGCTCCCGGTCAACCGCACGCGGCGGCTGGTTTGCTCCCTGAGCATCGAGCAGTTCGGCCGGAAAAACCAGCTGGCCCTTGCGGAGCACCGGGTCGAGGCCTCCGGCAAAGCCCGCTGACACCAGCCGCTCGGGCCGGTGGCCGTCGCTGAGCAATTGCGCGGTCCGGGCGGCGGCGGCGGCCCCGATGCCGCTGATCGCCCAGGCAACCCGTTGCCCGGCCAGCGTGCCCTCACCAACGCTCAACCGGGAGCCGCGGTAGCTGACCGGGTCGGCCACGAGCCGCTCAAAGGCATGGGCCTCAATCGGCAGAGCGAAGACGATCCCCAACTGGCAACGCCGGACGGCGGGCGAAGAGTTCCCCATCACCGCAGCGTCCTCCTTCCGGTCGGCACGCGTGCAGCCGGGAGGGCCCCGGGCTGCCGGGAGGCGTTCCTCGGGTGCGCCGCCGGGGCCCGGGTGATGGCGGCCGCAAACCCGACCGTGGGCCGCACGCCGCTGGTGCCGGGCTGAACGCGGGCCCCGGCGAGCTGTTCGGTTGTCACTGCCGCCCGCCCGAGTCCCCGGCGGCCCGCCGCAGGGCGGCTTCGATTGCCCCGGCAACCTGCGTCGCCAGTTCCGCCGATCCCGACGCGGTGTAATGGACGTCGGCGGGTTTCCCGATGGCGGCCAGCTTTGGGAGTGCAAACGCGTAAAGATCGTTGATTTCGACGCCCGCTTTCTGCATGACTTCGGCGGCCGCTGCGTTGTAGCGAACCTCGTCTCCCGGGACCCGGCCCCGGGCGCCCTGCGGCACCGGTGTGGTGGCGCACCAGATCAGCGTCGCCCCCGTTTTCTGCAGCCGGTTGACCAGAGTCGCAAGGTTGCTGCGGTACGCCTCGATCGGGACCTGAACCGGTCCGTCGCCCACCTCGGTAAGCCCGCCGCGGCTGTCGATGTGCTTGAGGTCGTGAAGGCCCCAGTTGAAATGGATCACGTCCCAGTCGCGGTCACCGAGCCAGGCGTCGATCTGTTCGAGGCCGCGGGTGGTCGGGCCGCCGTTGGCGGGAATGCGATGAACGTTTGCCCTGCCGTCGAGCAGCTTTCTCACCGGCAGGGTGTACCCGATTGAGATTGAGTCGCCAATCAGCAGCACCCGGGGAAGACCGGCGACATCAGTGATCGGAGCCAGGGCCGGATTGGGCCGCCGCCGCGGCCGCGGCGGGTCGGCGGCCGCGGCCAGGCTGCTCCAGATGGTGGCGAGGGTGATCAAAGCGACGAGGCGGTTCAGCGAGCTCATCAGCAGACTCCAAAGGGTTCAAGCGGGACATTGCCGGCCGCCGAGACCGCAATCTCTGGCCGTCGCCCGGCGATGCGGGTGTCGCCCGGCCCGCCGCAGGCCACCGACGACAACGTCGCCTGATTTCCGGGATGCCGATCGCCACTGCGGGCCGAGGCAGGTTTTTGGTCCTGCCGAACGGGAGACGCCGCCCGCCGGCCGCGACCTGCTGCGACGCCGGAGTATACTCTCCGGCGGCGGGTTTGATCGTTTCTGGGAGGCTTTCGGATGGGCTCTTCTCTGCCAGCGGCCCGCGGACGACGCTGGCTCATTGCCGGTGCTCTCCTGCTCCCCGGAGCGAGCCTCCTGCCGCCGGGAGCGGCTGTGGCGGCTGATGTGGCCGTCGGCGGCCCGGCCATTTCCGTACCGGACGGTTTCGTTGTCGAACAGGTCGCCGGGCCGCCGCTGGTCGAACGGCCGGTGGCGGTCGCCTTCGATGCGGATGGCCGGCTCTACGTCACCGAATCGAGCGGCTCCAACGCCCCGCTGGTCGAGCAGCAGACCGACCCGCGTCACCGGGTGTTGCAACTGCGGGACGCTGACGGCGACGGTCGTTACGACGACCGCAGCGTCTTTGCAGACGGGCTGATGATGCCGCAGGGCTGTCTCTGGCACCGCGGTTCGGTCTATGTCGCCGCCCCGCCGCAGATCCTGCGGCTCACCGATACCGACGATGACGGCGTCGCCGACAGCCGCGTTGTTTGGCACGACGGCGGCACGCTCACCGGCTGTGGCAACGATCTCCATGGTCCAGCCCTGGGGCCTGACGGCCGGCTCTATTTCACCAAGGGTGCCTTCGCGAAGCAGTCGTACGACCTGCCCGGCCGGCCCGGCTGGACGACCCGGGCGTCGCACCTCTTTCGGGCGCGGCTCGACGGAACCGACCTTGAACCGGTGCTCACCGGCGGGATGGACAACCCCGTCGACGTCGCCTTCCGAAGCGACGGCGAGCCGCTGCTGTCGGCGACGTTTCTCCAGCGGCCTGCTGCCGGGCGGCGCGACGGCGTCGTTCATGCTGTCTATGGAGGCGTCTATGGCAAGCAGCACGGCGTTCTCGATGATCATCCGCGAACCGGAGAACTTTTGCCGGTGCTCGCGCACCTCGGGCCGGCGGCCGCCTGCGGACTGCACGTCCATTCGGGGTACGGCCTCGGCGCGGAGTTTCGTGACGATGCCTTCGTCTGCCAGTTCAACCTTCGCAGCGTGATTCGGCTGCGGCTCGAGCGGTCGGGGGCGACGTTCGCGGCGCGGGCCGAGCCTTTCCTCGCCGTCGATGCGGTCGACTTCCACCCGACCGATGTCATCGAGGATGCCGATGGATCGCTGCTGGTCGTCGATACCGGGGGCTGGTACAAGCTTTGTTGTCCAACGTCGCAGCTGGAGAAGCCGGCCGTGCTGGGCGGGATCTACCGGGTGCGGCGCGAGGACACCGCCCCGACCCCTGACCCCCGGGGGCTGGCGATCAGCTGGGAAGCGCTCGGGGTTGCCGAGCTGGCCAGCCTGCTGGCCGACGACCGCCCGGCAGTGGTTGCCCGGGCGATCGAACGGCTGGAGGATGCGGGGCCGGCGGCCATTGCTCCCGCGGCCGCCTTGCTGGGCGGGGAGCCGGGATCCACGGCCGCCGCGCGGCTGGCGGCGGCCAGGCTGCTGACGCGGCTGGAAACCCCGGCGTCGCAGGCGGCGCTGCGGCGGGCCCTGAATGACCCTGCCGTCGAGGTCCGGCAGGCGGCAGCGCACGCTGCCGGACTCCACCGCGATGCGGAGGCGGTCGACGGGCTGGTCGCCATGGCGGTTGGGGACGAGCCGGGGCCGGCCCGCGTCGCAGCGGAGGCCCTCGGTCGCATCGCCGGACAACGGGCGGTCTCCGGGCTGCTCCAAGCTTGCCGTCGGGATGCCGACCGGATGCTGGAGCACGCGCTGATCTACGGCCTGATCGAAGCCGGAACCCCGGAGCTCTTGCGGGAATCGCTGGAGTCTGACATGACCCGGGTCCGGCGGCGGGCCCTCATCGCGGCCGACCAACTCCCGCTGCAGCAGCGGCGACCAGCGTCCCGGGCGGACGCGCTGCTCCGCGGACCGCTCATCGCCGCCTGCCGGGACCCTGACCCCGCTCTTCGCGACACGGCGCTTTGGCTGATTTCGCGGCATCCCGAGTGGGCTGACAGCCTCGCGGCCGACGTTCCGGCAATCCTCAGCCGCATTGCCGAATCGCGGGCTGGCCGGGCGTTTCGCGCCGGCCCGGGCGACCGGCTGCTCGATCGGCTGGCCCGGCTTGCCACCCGCCCGGCGATTGCCGAAGCGATCGCGGCAGTCTGCGCGGAGGCCCCTGCTCCGTCGCCGGCGATCACCGCTGCCGCCCTCGACGTCATGGCTGCTGCCCGCGTGTCGGCGGTTCCCGACAGCTGGGTGGCGGCACTCCGGAAAATCGTGGAGGCGACCGCGGCCCGTTCGGCCGTGCCCGCCGGCGGTCCTGGTGATCGTGGCGAAGGAACGGAAGCGGTGTTCACCGCAGCTCTCGAGACGCTGGGCAGCCTGCCGCTGTCGGAATCGCAGCGAGGCCGCGTCCGGCCCATCCTCTGGACGCTTGCCGCCGATCCCAGGCTGCCGACCCCCGAGTGCCTGCGGGCGATCGCGGCGGCTGATTCACCGAAGACGGTTCCCGATGCTGTTCTTCGCCGGCTCATCGCGGTCCTGGCGACCGGTCTCGATCCGGCGGATCCGGGCGACCGGGGCTCACCGCTCGATCGGACCGCAGCGGCGACGACGCTGGCGGCCGCCGCGGTTCCCGATACGCTCTGGACGGCGGTGGCGACGATGTTCGACAGGCTTCCGGGAAGCGAGGTGGCGGTTCTCTTGCCGGCAGTCAGCAACCGAGGCGGCCGGCCGCTGACCATCGCGATCGAGCGGTTGGCGACGCGATCGCGTTTTGCGGCGGTGCCCCGCGGCGTGTTGGAGGCGGCGGTGGCGGCTGTACCGGCGGAGCTGAAGCCCCGCGGTGAGAGTCTCTTGGCGAGATTTGATGCGGCTAGGCGGTCATCCCGACAGACCTTTCTGCGGTTCGCGGCGAGCCTGCCGGAAGGAGATGCCAGCCGCGGCCATGCCGTCTTTTATTCAAACAAGGCGGCCTGCACCACCTGCCATGCGCTGGCCTACGCCGGCGGACGGGTCGGGCCCGACCTGACCGGAATCGGCCGGATTCGGTCCCCGGCAGACCTGCTCGAGGCGATCGTCCTGCCGAGTGCGAGTTTTGTCCGCAGCTACGAGCCGGTCAGCGTGCTGACTGTCGACGGGAAGCTGTTGACGGGGATCATCCGGGATGAGACTGCCGCCGAACTGGTTCTCCAGACCTCGGCGACGGCAACCGAGCGGATTCCTCGCGAGGCGGTCGAGGACCTTGCGGCAGGCACGGTCTCGATCATGCCAAACGGCTACGACAAGCTGCTGTCGCCGCAGGAGCTTGCCGACCTGGTGGCGTTTCTGGCGGCGACGAAGTGACTCGTTCGGTCGGGCTTCCCGCCCGGCCGGCATCGAGAGGAGGGGGAAATGCTGCGACCCGACAACCGCACCAGGCCGCCGCGGCAGTGTTCACGGCGAACCGCTGTCGGCGGTATCGCCGCGGCCGGAGCGATGCTGCAAACCGGCTGGCCGGCGGTTGGTGAGGGCCGGTCTTCCGGCCGTTCGGCTCTGATCGGTGAGGAGAATGCCCGCCCCGGCACGAGGGACTGGCTGCTGACTCACGTCGAGATCGACCCGGCGACGAAGTACCGCAGCCCGGCGATCGAAGGCTGGTGTTCCGCCACGAGCGTGCAGGCCGGCGACACGCTGACAATCCATGCCAGCACGAGGCCAGCCCGACGATTCACGATCGACATCTATCGGATGGGCTGGTACGGCGGGGACGGGGCGAGGCTGGTGGCAGAGCTCGGAGAATTCGCCGGCGTCGCCCGGCCCGATCCGCCGGTGGCCGGCAAGCGGCTGCGGCGGTGCGACTGGCCGGCGACGACCAGGGTGACGATTCCGGCCGACTGGCCGAGTGGGGTCTACCTCGGCAAGCTCTCCTGCCTGCCTGAAGCCGGAGCCGCAGGTCCGCAGAGTTACGTGATCTTTATCGTCCGGGATGACCGGCCGGCTGATCTCCTCTTTCAGTGCAGCGATTTCACCTGGCAGGCCTACAACCGCTGGCCCGATCAGTTCGCGCTCTACGACGATGGCCGGCAGCAGTGGTACTGGGGGGGCGGTGTCCAGGTCGGCTTCGACCGCCCCTACGGAAAGTACTGCCAGATTCTCGACCAGCCCTTGTCGGTCGGCTCCGGGGAATGGTTTCTCTGGGAATTTCCCTTCGCCTACTGGCTTGAGTCGCTGGGGTATGACGTTAGCTACATATCGAATCTCGACACCCACAGGGACGCTGCGGGGCTGCAGCGGGCGGCGGGGCTGCTCAGTGTTGGCCACGACGAGTACTGGACGATTGAGATGTTCCGCAACGTCGAGGCGGCGATTGCGGCCGGAGTGTCGGTCGGCTTTTTCTCCGGCAACGCCGTCTGTGGCCGGGTGCAGTTTGATGCTCGGCAGCGGGCCTTTGAGCGGGTCGGTGTGTTTGGACCTCCCGGCGGGACGCGGGAGTTTGCGGCGATGGCGTCGCTCGCGCACGAGCGGCCCTACGCAAACGAATTAATCGGGGCCCATTCGACGGGACCTGTCACGGGCGGCGCGGACTGGATCTGCACCGCGGCCGACCACTGGCTGTATGCCGGGACCGGCATGAAGCAGGGTGACCGGATTCCCGGGGTGATCGGCTGGGAGTGGCACGGGGATCCGGCAACGATCCCGGGGCTTGAGATCGTCGCCACCGGGCCGACCCAGTCTGGACCGGGCAAGCCCAACGGCGGCACCTATACTGCGACGGTCTATCCCGGTCCCGGTCGGAACATCGTCTTTAACGCCGCGACCTGCTGGTGGGCCGACGGGCTGGCGGCACCGCCGGGCTATGTGCGGCCGGCGGTCTACACCGCCCCGCAGGGCCCCGATCAGCGACTGCAACGGATCACGGCCAACGTGCTGGAGCGAATGCTGGCTGGCCGGCGGTCGTGACACCCTGTGGTGCACGGCCGGCAGGATGCCAATCCTGTTTGGCATACGAGTTACCGGGCAATCGAATGACCACCAGACGATGCTCGGTTTTGCCGCTGGATTAAAGGTCGCGGCCTCAGCCGTACAA
>Ga0180432_10008511_pt1 | contig 12740 bp, 10 predicted proteins | sample SS_ome_10_FD_132414 | JGI IMG/M metagenome (GOLD analysis project Ga0180432, IMG submission 132414) | Hypersaline lake sediment archaeal communities from the Salton Sea, California, USA - SS_1_MS_2 metaG | ecosystem: Environmental > Aquatic > Non-marine Saline and Alkaline > Hypersaline >...
ATCTGCGCCTTCGCATTCAATCAGCCGGTCGTCTTTGTCGAAACCAATATACGATCGGTATTCATACACCATTTCTTCCCAGAAGAGACCAACATCAGGGATGCCGAGATTCTTCCCCTTGTTTCTCAAACCTTGGACTCACGAAATCCGCGGAAATGGTACTGGGCATTGATGGACTACGCGGCAGCCCTCAAGAAGAACATGGTTAACCCAGCCAGAAGCAGCGCGCACTATCAGAAGCAAACTCCTTTTGAGGGGTCAAACAGACAGATCAGGGGGAGGATCCTCCAGACCCTGGTGAAAAATCCCAGGATATCGGAAGAGGAACTCATTGAGAATCTTCCCTTCGAAGCAGAAGCGGTGCGGAGAAATGTGAGGCAGCTGGTGAGAGAGGGGTTCCTGTTAAAACGAGGTGCCCATGTAACCGTGACGTAGGGGACCGCGCTATGACGATCCTGACAGGATCGAGGAATCCGGTGGTACGACATCCCGCCCGCCCCATGCCGCTTTGCCTGAATCCTTGTGACGGACCGCATTCATCCACGGCTAAAGCCGTGGCCTTCTGCGAGCGGGGTAAAGGTGGAGACGGTTTCTTTCAGACTGCTTCAATGGTGGAGGGCGGTTTCTTGGTTATGTTGTACGTTACACTTACGACGCCGGGAACCTCTGTGGTGATTCTCTCCGCCAACCGATCCAGAATATCGTATGAAAGCCTGGTAGGTGATCCGATCTTTGCGTCGGTGCTTTCCCAACACCGGATTTCTATTTGAAAGCCGTAGTCCCGTTTTCCGTCTCTTATACCGGTAACCCTGTCCTCGTGAAGGATAGCCAGATACTGAAATGCCTTGCTTTGAGAAAGCTCTTCCTCAACGATCGTGGTGGCGTTTCTTACCAGTTTTACCCTCTCAGGAGTAACCTCACCGATTACCCTGGCAGCGAGTGCCGGACCGGGAAAGGGAGGCCGGTTATAGAGTTCCTCGGGTAACCCCAATGACTGGCCCAGCTTTCTGATCGCCGATTTTCGGAGTTGAATCAATGGTTCAATGACCCGATAGCCGTAGCTTTGCTCAGGGTCAATACCGAGCTGTTCAAGGATATTGTGCTGTCGTTTGATCCCTGCAACAGTTTCTTCAATATCCGTAAAATTCGTACCCTGAAGAAGATAGCGTGCCCCGGTGTCGCGTACCAGTTTCCCGAATACGTCTTTGTAAAATGAGCTGGTGATGGCTTCACGCTTTTCTTCCGGGTCTGTTTGGCCTTTGAGGGCATCGAAAAAGGTCTTTTGTGCATCGATCAGTTCAACCGGTACCCCCATGTCTTTAAACAGAGACACAATATGCTCGGGTTCCTTCTCACGCATCAAACCGGTATCAATGAAGTAGGTCTTGAGCCTGTCGCCCAATGCGCGATGACAAAGCATGGTGACAACAGCGGAATCAACACCGCCGGAAAGGGCATTAATCGACAGGCCCTCACCAACTACAGAAGAGATCTCTTGACCCTTTTCCGCAATGAATTTCTCAGCATCTAATTCGTCTAATGTGATCTCCTTGATCTCCATAGCACCTCCTCAATCAGCTTTCTGGCAGTCAACAAACACCCTAAAAAGGGTGGCTTGTTTGACCCTAAAAGGGCCTTTGATTTCTCACAGAGCTCACTGAGATCTCAGAGAATCAAGATTTTCTCGTGAAACATAAAACATTGCTTACCCTGCCCCTCTGGGGCGTTCAATCATGCTACGCGTGATTGCGTATGGGAAAGGTTCTGAAAGGAAAAAAGAAGAATGCATTCTTTTTTCCTTAAAGACCTTGTCCCATGAAACGGTAAGCAATCATTCCGTAGTTGTGTTACTCAGAGGCCTCTATGGCTCAAGCGACCTTAAGGGAGCGGGCGAGAGATATAAAAACCTCTCATCTGCATAGCTTAGCTTGGACCACCCCGCCCGGCGGGATTGTTTATGGCATCAATTAAGCGTTTTTGTCCAAGGTTTGCGAGCACGAATTGCCCTTGCCTATGACATCCCGCAGGTTCCACAGCTTGTGGAGCTGCAAGACGCACATGCCGATCCCTGTGAACTGGTGAACTCCCCTCCGCTCTTGTGGGAGCAGGCGGAAAGGAGCTTCTTGATCTTATTGCCCTGGCATGTAGGGCATGATATGTCCTGGTCGCCTATGACCAGCACTTCAAAGTTCTTGTCACACTCCAGGCAGTTATATTCGAAAATAGGCATATGATAGCTCCTTCATCTGTTTGCTTGAATTATATCTAAATATAAGGTCTCTGCCGAGCCTTGTCGAGTCAAATCCGGCATTTCGTGGAGGGGAAATCCGCTTCCATGGGAAAACTCACGAGCGCAACCCGTTCCTCAAAGCGTGCTTACCGCATATCGAATATCTTGCCGGGATTCAGTATCCCGTTTGGATCGAAGGCGCTCTTGATCTTGCGCATAAGCTCCAGGCTTGTTTGAGTCAGCTCCATGCCGATAAATGGTTTCTTGCTTATCCCGATTCCGTGCTCACCCGAGATGGTGCCTTTCATGGAAATGACGACTGTCAGGATCTCGTGTAAGGCCTTATGTGCTCGTGCCGTTTCGCCGTTATCATCCCGGTTATACATGATATTTACATGGATATTTCCGTCGCCTGCATGCCCGAATGACGGTATGGGTAAATCATATGTGTGTCCGATGTCAGCAACGCGCGAGATAAAATCAGCGAGGCGGCTTCTGGGAACAACCACATCCTGATTGATCTTATGAGGTTTTAAGTTCGGGAGCGACGGTGATAGATTCCTTCGTGCCTTCCAGAGATTGTCTGCCTCCTGATCATCTCTTGCCAGGTAAAACTGAACAGAGCCCATCCTCTTACACAGGGCCTCAACCGCTGCCGCACCTTCATCTATGCTCAGCCGATCACCGTCCAGTTCAATCAGGAGGATCGTAGCCCCGCCTTTTGGCAGGTCTATGTCCACTTGATCCCTCACGCACTCGACGGACAGGCTGTCCATGAACTCGATGGTTGTCGGGATGATCTTTTGCCTAATGATCGCGGATACGCACTGCGCTGCAAGCCGTATGTCGGGAAACACGACGAGCATGGTTTTTTCCATTTGAGGTTTCGGAATGAGCCTCAGCGTAATCTCGGTGATCACAGCCAGAGTGCCTTCTGAACCCACAAGAAGCCGGGTAAGATCATAACCCACAACGCCTTTGGCGGTTTCCACTCCGGTAGTCAGGATCTCACCGGTGGGGAGCACTACATTCAGGGCCAAAACATAGTCTCTGGTTACCCCGTATTTGACCGCCCTGGGCCCGCCGGCACACTCGGCCACGTTACCTCCAATGGTCGAGACATCTAAACTCGCAGGATCTGGCGGATAGAGAAGCCCGCGTTTTTCCACCTCTTCCTGCAATTGCAGGGTTATGACGCCCGGCTCCACCTTTGCTATCAGGTTTTCCTCATCGATCAACAGAATCCGGTTCAGCCTATTCATTGCAAGCACCAGCCCGCCTGTGACGGCCAGTGCTCCGCCGCTCATACCGCTTCCAGCTCCCCGTGGTATGACCGGAAAAAGCTCTTTGTTTGCGAGCTTCAAGATCTGCGATATCTGATTTGCATCTTGAGGGAAGATAACGGCATCAGGCATAAACTCCTGCTGGGTGCTGTCGTGGGAGAAGGGGAGCAGCGCTTCCTTGGTGGTAAGGATATTGGTTTCACCAACAATAGTGGTGAGGGTGGTGATAACTGATGAGGGGATCATGGCTTTGTAGTTGCCTTCCCATAGTAATTGTAAGCTATGTAGGTCAGAGGCTTTTATCTCTCGCGCGCCTGTCCCGCATAGCGGGGCTCCCCTTCAGCGTCGCTCAGGGCTTTCAGGAGCCCGCAAACCCACCTGTCAGCGCCTGAAGCGCAGCTAGTGGCGGGCAGAGGCCTCTGAGTAAAGTAACTACGGAATGATTGCTTACCGTTTCATGGGACAAGGTCTTTAAGGAAAAAAGAATGCATTCTTCTTTTTTCCTTTCAAAACCTTTCCCATACACAATCCCGCGTAGCGTGATTGCACGCCCCAAAGGGGCAAGGTAAGCAATCGGTTTTACAGCATGACTAGTTCTCATGCTCTGTGGCTCGGTGAGCTCTGTGAGAGATTTCATTTGTGGATCATGCAGTGTGTGCTCTGCCTGCCCCGTTAAATGCGTTAGCCTATTTAACTGGGGTGAGAGATCAAATACCCTTTCAGGGTCAAGAGCAAGCCACCTCTAGCATCCCGATACCACATCCAAAGATTAATTGCAAAGCACCTATCATCTCAAACCTTCCCCTTCCCGCTCTCCTCAATCCTGTCTCGGGCCTGTCCTTCTTTGCTCGGATAATGCGCTATTTGGTGCGTAAATCGGGTCAAGAATCGACGATCTGGCCCTGGCCTATTATAGTTTTCCCCCTCAGGAATCAAAATGCCCTTGAAATTGCAGCGTATTGGTGCTAGGGTTCTACTGACTTTGAGCACAGTAACCCTTTATAGGGGGTATTATGTTCAAGAAAATTCAGACCCCACTTCTCAAGAGAGAGGTGGGGTTTTGTTGTCTGAGGGGAGGCCATCTTTCATAGATATCCCTTTCTAATCCAAATGCTACAAGGGGAACTTGTTTCTGCATACGAAATAACCTTTACATTGAAATGGAAAGGAGGTGAAGAGCTATGGGTTGGGAACAAATCCCAAGGGCTGATACGTTTCATGGGAGTAACAAACCGTTTATTTCCATCTCCTCGGCCCATTTTTCTTTTAACTCCATGTTCGTTAAGACAGCTGATTTAGCGGCTGGCATGCAAGTTACAATGTTTGCTGACCCTGAAGAAATGAAATTGGGCTTTGAATTTCATTCTGATGAAAGGCCAAATTCCTTTCCCCTTTACCAAGCAAGCGCTGCCACGAAAGGAGAAAAGCGCACGGCCTTAAATTGTTCCGGGCAGCAAATTGTTAAGAAGTATCCTTGGGTGGCAAGCGTTACCAAACTTTCTGTTAAAGATAGACGTTTCACTCCCAAAAAAGAAGGGGGACTTTGGGCGATTCAACTTTGTCCCGCCTTTGAAGAGAAAAAGGCAAGAGAATCAGCAGATATCCCCTCTGAGGCCCGAGGAATTTATCGATACCTTAGAGAGAATGGTGAAATAGTCTATATTGGAAAAGGAGCGATTAAGCAACGATTAGCGTCACCTGAACGAAGAGAGTGGGATTTTGATGTGGTTGAATACTCAATAGTGAATGATCCTGACCAACAAGTGAAATGGGAGGATCACTGGCTTACAAGGTATAAGGAGGAGAATAAGGGAAAATTGCCCTTTTATAATAAACAATCTGGAATATCATCAAAAGACAAAGATGAAAGTTAGAGATCTGGCACGACGTAGAAATTAGAAGGTTGGATTTATGCTGATATAGAATCTTCCACTTTTGTTGACTGCCATAGCAATGAAGAGAAAATGTTTCATCTAATTACTGTTAGCCCTATGGAGGTAGAATGAGCGAAACAGTATTTAAAAAAGTCGACTATGACCTTGGTGCATTAGTCAAATCCATTAACCTTGGTACTATTGGCTTGCCCGATATCCAGCGGCCTTTCGTCTGGAAGAATGCAAAGGTCCGGGATCTATTTGATTCCATGTACAAAGGTTACCCAGTAGGTTATCTGCTTTTCTGGCAAAACGCATTGGCTGACGCTAGCCGAACAATTGGCATTGATAACAAGCAGAAAGCGCCTCATCTCGTAATTGTGGACGGGCAGCAACGCCTGACCTCTCTGTATGCTGTTATTAAGGACGTTCCAGTATTGCGAGAAAACTTTGAGAGCGAACAGATTCAGATTGCCTTTAATCCGCTGGAAGAAAGATTTGAAGTGGCTGATGCAGCTATTCGTCGCGACAAAGCCTTTATTCCGTCTATTTCCATGCTTTGGAATGACAAGACTGACCTGTTTGAAGTGGTTGAAAACTATCTTGAAGGACTGAGTGCATCCCGTGAAGTGACGGTGGAAGAAAGTAAGGCAATCAAGAAAGCCATCAGTAAACTTCAAGGGCTGTTGAGCTTCCCCTTCACAGCCTTGGAGCTAGCACCGGATATTGATGAGGAAGCCGTGTCGCACGTGTTCGTGCGTATTAATAGCAAGGGGACACCGCTAAACCAAGCGGACTTCATTTTAACCTTGATGTCGGTTTTCTGGGACGAAGGCCGTGCAGCCTTGGAGCAGTTCTGTCGCGAATCTCGCAAACCATCAAAAGGCGATGGGTCACCGTTTAACCATTTTATTGAACCATCTCCTGATCAACTACTGAGAGTTGGCGTCGGCGTGGCATTCAAACGCGCCAGACTCAAATATGTCTACTCGATTTTGCGGGGCAAAGATTTGGAAACTGAAAAATTCAGTGACGAGCGCAGGGAGCAGCAATTTGAATTGCTCAGGGATGCCCAGAAACGTACGTTAAACCTGCAGTACTGGCACGACTTCATGAACTGTATTCGACAAGCCGGTTTTCGGAGCGGGAAGATGATCAGCTCGCAAAACAACTTGCTGTTTTCTTATATGCTTTACTTGATTGGTCGCACTGAATACAAAGTACCCGAGTTCGATTTGCGACGCGTGATTGCTCAGTGGTTTTTTATGTCGGCGGTAACAGGTCGCTTTACCGGCTCGCCAGAATCAGCCATGGAATTCGATTTGGCGCGGTTGCGGGATGTAAATACCGCAGACGGTTTTGTAAAGACTCTTAGCCAAATCTGCGACATAACGCTTACCAATGATTTTTGGGCCGTATCTTTGCCCAATGATCTGGCCACCTCTTCACCGCGTAGTCCATCATTATTCGCGTACCATGCGGCGTTGGTGCTTCTGGATGCGAAAGCACTTTTTTCTGAGATCAAAGTGGCAGACCTGCTGGACCCTTCCGTGCATGCGAATCGTACCGCCGTCGAGCGGCATCATCTCTTTCCCAAAGGATTTTTGAGCAAACAAGGTATTGATGCGATTCGCGATACCAACCAGATCGCCAACTACACACTGGTGGAGTGGGCTGATAATAGCGACATATCAGACCAAGCACCGGCGGATTATTTGCCAGACATGGCGGCACGGTTGAAGACACGCTTCAGCCAGGCAGAAATTGAGCGTATGTATCGTTTGCATGCTCTTCCACCAAACTGGGAGCGCATGGATTACCGGGAATTTTTGGAGAAACGTCGCGAATTGATGGCACAGGTAATTGCCGAGGGTTATGCTACCCTTTCAACTGGCAAGATGGAGGTGGAATTAGCTGGGGCCGAATTCGACCTGTCAAAAGTGGTAATAGATGGCGAATCTGAAGCTGTGGAGTTCAAGTCTACCCTGCGCACTAACCTCCACACTGGCAACAAAGACCCTCGCATGGAACTGTCTGTACTAAAGACACTGGCCGGGTTCCTGAACACAAATGGAGGTATGTTGGTTATAGGCGTTTCAGATGATGGTAGTCCGATAGGTATTCAAGCTGACGATTTTCCCAATGAAGATAAGATGAGCCTGCATCTCGTGGATATTGTGAAATCCCGCATGGGCGTCCAGGCTATTACCAGTATGTATGTTCGTTTCGATGATCATGAGGACTCCCGGGTTATGGTCATAAAGTGCCGCAAGTCTCCAACGCCGATATTTCTCAAAGACGGCGATATCGAACGTTTCTATATTCGTACTGGGCCATCTACTACAGAATTGAGTGCCAGCCAGACACAGGAATATATCAAACAGCGCTTTAGAGGCTAAGAAAACGCTGAATCGGGAGACACTGCGCTGGCGCTCCATTGACGCCGGTGAGCTTGGTCGTTACGTATTCACATATCCAACATACCCACAATGAAAACGGCATTTCATAGAATGAGGGCGTGGCAGGTATCTGGTAAACCAGTTTTCATTTATAAACATTTCTTCACGGCGCCTTTTGCCTCATAAGATAGCAAGTACGCTTCCGCTGTCGGGTGAGCTTGGCGTTAGCCTTGTCATGAAAAACTGATGGACACTGTGAAATCCTATGAAATTCTCACAATTATTGCACTAGGTCTAAATTTCGTTGCCTTGTGTATTGTCGCGTACCAAACTTATTTAAATCGAAAGTCTTTAATCCTGACCAAAGAAAGTATTGATGAAGATCGTAAGACTCGACAAATGGAATTGCTTCCGAGGGCGCATTTTATCTTTGAAGTCCAGTATCATTTGAAAAGCTGGCTAGAAGATATAGAGCAGACAACAAGAGCCCTTAAGTAGGCATTCGAAACTCTAAGGACGAGGAACTTTTGAAAAACATATCAGGAAGAGCTCTTAGGAATCCTAAAGGTCTGGTGAACAAGTTTTCATATGAGAAAGGGCCACGGTGGCTGTCTGAGATCTGGCTTGCTTCTGCGCAATATTATTACGATTTCAATGCTCCGTTAATGGATCTATGGATTGATAGAAAACAAGAACCCCGTTGGGATTTGGCCACTGCCTTAATTGACAGAGGAAAGGAGCATTCTCATCATATTTCAAATCTTTTGGGTTATGTTGATCAGATAGTCCCTCAGCCTTATGCAGCGGCTCCAGCAAGTATCGATGATAGTAAGTTTTTATCAGATTAACTACTGAGGGAGCTGGCTTAATAGCTGACTGGAGAAAAACGGAGACCAAGAAGCGGCCCGCATCTGTTCGTGTGCTACAGCACAAAAAGAAAAATCTGGGCAATTTATGATGTTGTCTATCTAATATCTATGGTGTGATATGGAATTCCGATATATGCCGGAGATAGCTCGAAAAACATTGGATTTCATTGACGACAAGGACCTCCAAGTTGTAATTGAACAACGGCTCGATGAACTTGAAAAAGTGTTCTCCGTTAATGCCAACCTGAGCACAATAATACTTTCAATTAGCTGTATTGAAGGGATATTCAAGCATATTGCTTCGATTTTCAGGTCTGCAATATTAGCTTCCCCTGATTATCCAAAGAAAACGGATGGGCATAAGAAGGATTTCGCCAACCTAACCATTGAAGAGATCTATAAGCTACTACTCGAAAGAGATATCCTTCAACGCATTGAAAATTTTGATCAAATATACGCTTTGTTCCGAAACTATCGCAATTTCATACATCCTAAGAGGCAGAAAAAGGAGTTGTGGCCAGTCGGCCTTGGGCAAGCACAGATGGCTATAGGACTTCTCAATGCAACGATAGACCAGATTTCAAAATATATTTTCATAGGGCCTGAGATACTTGAGCGGGTTACGGGTCGCCCTAGATTTGATTTATCAAAAGTTCTTCACTTAGATAAAGCTGATACTAGAACACATTCATTCTTGATCTTGAAACGAAAAATCGATTCAGACTTTAGTCTATCCTTCGATCTGGACTTAGGCGAGAATGGCATATTCAATTTCGTTTTTAACTATGTCGACGATAGCAATTTCAAAATGCTGAGACTGGACAATCGTGACCTTAAAAGAACCCCTAACGCCCTCCTATACAGCAAACAAAGATTCCATTGGCACATTGTAGCGGAGGCTGTTGACAAACAACCACCAGAAGGCCTAATTGGCTTAAATATTCAAATCCACCCCGACAAAAAGCAATTTCTGTTCACTGTCAATGGAGATGACTATAAGTTCTTAAAAAGAACAGGCGGAGAATTAGATCTTTATCACGAATTCAGGAAAGGACTCAAGGTCGGATGGTTTAACGAAGAGGGTCCGGTAAAGCTCAGCAGTATCCAGATAAGTTAGTTTTTTCTGGCATAAGATGCTCAGCGCATGGGCGAGGTTGGGGAACAGCGCGCAGGTCATGCGCATTGTTGTGTTTCTTGAATAATAGAGTATCAAGGTAAGTTATGACCATTGATCAAGGCGACTTCGATTCAATAGCTGAAAATGATCTTCAGGAACTTATTGATGCCCAGGTGCCGGAAGGCCTCCGCCTAGAATTCAAACTTCTTCAGTATGGAAAATCCGATTCAGATAAACTCGAATTGCTTAAAGATGTCTCTGCTTTTGCAAATTCACAGGGAGGACACCTATTGTTGGGGGTTGAGGAAGCCGAGGGGGTCCCTACAAGGTTGGTTGGCTTAAGTCTTGATCTCGACGCAGAAATCTTGAGGATGGAACAAATCACGAGAAATGGAATAGAACCTACAATTCCAGGCATTCGGATCAGGACTGTTCCCTTAACAACGGGGGAAAATGTAATTCTTGTTAGAATTCCTTGGAGTTGGAATCCACCGCATAGAGTCAAACTCAAAGGAGTGAATCGTTTTTACATTCGTCATTCTGCTGGTGTACATGAGCCCAGCGTAGAGGAGTTACGAGCTTTGTTTAATCAATCTACTTCAGCTTTGGAACAAGCACGCCGCTTTCGAGATGAAAGGATTCGTTTCATAAGTGAAGGTAAGGGGCAGCGGCCGGTTGAGGCAGGGGGGCGGCTCTTTCTTCACATCATTCCCATAGCCGCCTTCTCAGGTCTAGTAAATCTTGATGTAGAAAAAGTATACGAAAAGCATGATGCCTTTCGGCCGCTTGGTGATTCGGGAATGACACCACGATTCAATTATTACGGTTTCATAAATGAAAGAGGTGGGGACGAAAATTATGGCTACACGCAGATATTTCGCAATGGGGCTCTTGAAGCAATCAAAGCGGATATAGTACGTGAACACGAAGATCGTCGATTCATCCCCGGTTTGGCTTTAGAGAGCCAAATCTTTAAGCGTTTTACGTTGTATGTTAATGGCCTTCGGGATGTCGGTGTACCCCCTCCGTTAATCATCATGTTTACCTTAGAAGATGTTCAAGGCGCTGATTACTGGGTGAATTCTGATCTGTGGGTCGTTCATGACCCATTACCGGAACCGGTTTTAACTCTTCCTGAGTGCGTAATTGAGAACTATGGAGCAGAAATTGATTATCATAGGGCGGTACGCCCTGCGTTTGATGCGCTATGGAACGCAATCGGCCATTCACGTTCGCAGTATTTCAATGAAAATGGCCTTTGGGTTGGGAAGCAGAGACGCTGAATTGATGAGAAGTAAGTCACACAAATCGTTGAACTTGGACGCCTCATTCGTGCCACTTTCTATGGAAGTGCCTGCATAGCATTCACCGGTTTCACAGAAAAGTGGGGTCAGGTCTTGCATTATTGCATTGCGACCTTGATTATTCTGCCGATCGTTGCGTAATGAGGAAATTTGGGGGACTTTAAGTAATTAAATAAATTGACAAATTGGGAGATGCAATCAGGGCCGAATTGTGACATTTTCCCCGCTAAAGCGCGGCGCTTAGCAGAGCGTTATGTATTCAGATATCATACCCACAATGAAAAGGCGATCTAGTAGAATGAGGTCGTGGCAAGGTATGTCAGGCGCGGCATAGCCACTATTTCTCCTTTCCTGATCTCGATAAAGCCTTCATTGACTCATTAAAAAAGGTTGCGATTACAAAACGAAAGCTTGATAGATACTCAATTGCGGCGTAGTACTGACTCTTACAAGCTAGTTGAAAAAATATCGGCGTGCTTGAAATCGTGGGTTTATTTGGGTAACCTTCAATCGACCAATTCTTGACGTTTCATACGGTAATCGCAACAAAATGAGGGCTACCAAGAGTAAGACATTGGCAAGAAATGGCCACCTGCCGGTTGCAAGAACCAAAGCCACACAGCTTTGATCTTGAACTCGGTCTGAGGATGGCAATTTGCCCTACATCTTGGATGTGCCTCATCTTCTCGGAGGAGTGGAGGTACCTATGAAAAAGCAAAGTCTCATTAACCGATACCTTCTTGCTAAGCCTGCGGTCAGCATGGTGATAGAGTTTCCGATAATCATTATCATCGGAATCCTGGGTGCGATATTTTCATGGGCTAAGATCCCGTGGTCGCCTTACTCAAATCTGTTCGGTGGAGCCCTTTTCCTCGGCGGCTTGATACTGCACGCATACTGCCATAGGGTTCACAAACAGGCCCATGAACAATCACAGCATATCGAAGGTCTTGTAACGACTGGGATGTTCGCTAAAATGCGCCACCCCATGTATTTCAGTTTAATACTCATGTACCTGGGCCTGGCCATCGCATGGGGAATCGTGTGGATGTTGCCTGCTTCGCTTTTTTTTGCAGCGCTGACCGTTATGACCGCTGTTGAGGAAGAGAAGTCCCTTCTGAGTAAATTCGGTGCTGGCTACGAGGAATACATGCAGAACGTGCCGTCGCGGTTCATACCCAGGTTATTTTGAAGCAAGGAGGCTGAAGATGATCCCTGCACAAGAGTGGTGGAGCATCATCGAAGCGTATGGTGCCCGAATCTGGCCCACCCAGATTGTGTTTTACATCGCCGCACTGTTACTTATGGCGTGGCTTGTTTTCAAGCCCGGCCGCATCCAGAGCACCTGCACCAAGCTGTATCTCGCAATTGCATTTGCATGGATCGGGATTGTGTTCTTCCTGATCCTTGCCAAGGATATTACCGGCCACAGCTGTGGTAACTACTGCTTCGGTTCCCTCTTCATCATCGTATCAATCCTGTTTGACTGGCTCTGGGCCACGGCAAGTATTGGGTATCAGAGGAAATAGTGCTAAAATAACCTCCTGAAATGGCTGTATAATGAGTTTTTCAATGACAAAAAGGCCCTTATTGCAGAGAGGCTATGGCAAGAGCCAAGCGACATTATATTCCCGGCTACATCTGGCACATCACTCATCGATGCC
>Ga0180432_10008512_pt1 | contig 12739 bp, 7 predicted proteins | sample SS_ome_10_FD_132414 | JGI IMG/M metagenome (GOLD analysis project Ga0180432, IMG submission 132414) | Hypersaline lake sediment archaeal communities from the Salton Sea, California, USA - SS_1_MS_2 metaG | ecosystem: Environmental > Aquatic > Non-marine Saline and Alkaline > Hypersaline >...
AGGGATAGGTCCCTCGCCGACATCCTGGAGGAGCCCTCAGTGAACTCAAGGATCGAACGGTACCGTGAGGAGGAGAGGAGGATGATAAAGTTCGTCGAGGAATCGGTGGCCTTTCTCCCCGGGGATGACGGCGGGGAGCTCGTGATACTCGATTTCACGCACCACAAGAGACCGCCGAGGATCACGAGGAACCTCGCCTTCCTGATCCATCCGGGGGCCCTCGGGGTTCTCACGATGAACGCGATATTCAGGGGCGGACGCAAGACGAACGACCTCTCGGTTTCGATGTCGCTCTCGATGAATATGACAGGGCGCGAACACGACAAGGACATCGGCGAGATAATGCGCTCGCTGGGTATAGGCGACGGTCACAGGGGAGCCGCCGCCGGGACCGTGAACTGCGAATCGAAGGACGAGATGCTGCGTTCGAAGAAGAAGATCCTGGCCCGTATCTGGGAGCTCTGGAGGTCCATGAGCCCGGGGATGCCCTAGTGATGCATCGAGGCCGTCTTCGAATGATGCATATCTTTTGAATTCGCATCCCGGGGCGGTAGGATAAACCGTTGTTCGGCGAATCGTTCCCTGCAACATTGATCCCGTACGGAGTTTTTTAGCAGTGCCGATTAGAGGAAAGAGATTGAGCATGAAAGTCGATTATCTGCCTGTCGTGTTTATGCTGGCGGCCGGTCTCGCGCTGGCCGGTTGCGCCGGAGACGGCGCCCAGGGACCCGCCGGTCCCCGGGGTGAGGCGGGGAGCCCGCAGCCCGTGAAGGTTCTGATCGCCGGAGCGCATGAGGAAACTGTCCTTAAAAGCTGTGCCGCGAAGCTCGTCGGTTACGGGCTCTATCCAATGGGGACCGAGGTCAACTACGTAAACGTCGGTGATTCCGTCCCACCACTGGATGTCTTCAGTCGTTACGATGCCGTGCTTCTCTACTCCAATGACTTTTTCACCCACGCGGATTCGGTGGGGGACATCCTCGCCGACTACGTGGATGGGGGAGGAGGGGTCGTTGTATGCTTGGCGTGTCTTTACACGTCGGGGCTGCCCGATGATTTTGCGATCAAGGGCCGGATCATGGAGGAGGGATACTGCCCGTTCGAGCCGGCGGGTGCTTCCCTGACCGCGGCGGGGAGGATCGATGCGGAATCGGTGGACGTCCCGCTTCATCCGATATTCAACGGTGTCGATATCTTCAACCTGACATACGCGTATAATCCCATCGATCCCGATCCTCCGCTGAACGCTTGGGGTGTGCTGCTTGCATCGGATATCAACGGGAATAACCGGGTGGCGGTGAATACGGCCGGAAACGTCGCCGGTGTGGTGATCTTCCCGCCCAATCAGTTTCTGGATGCAACGACGTATCCGGAGGCGCAGCAGCTTCTCGCGAACGCCACGCTCTTTGTGGCCGGCGCATACTAGATCATCGCGATGCTTGCCTTAATGTACGGGAATATCGTTTATGAGGATCCTCGTGCTGAGAGCCCTCTATCCCTCGCCGGTTGCCGTATCCCCCCATTTCTTGACAGCATCGATTACTACGTGATAGCTTTTGTCGTCCGGTCCCGCCGCCGAGGGGGCACGGAGCCTTGGATGTGTGTCCTCGATGAGGCGTGGAGCCTTGGATGTGCGTCCTCGATGAGGCGTGGAGCCTTGGATGTGTATCCTCGATGAGGCGTGGAGCCTTGGATGTGTGTCCTCGATGAGGCGTGGAGCCTTGGATGTGCGTCCTCGATGGGGCGTGGAGCCGGGAAGGCGGTATATAGGATCTTTGAAGATGTCCGATGCCGGGCGGCGGGGCTTTGCGGCCGGCTCGAATTCGACGGGGAGGAATAAGATGGATATCAAAACCATTCAGGAGGCTCTGAAGGAAAAAGGGGTGGACGGCTGGCTGCTCTACGATTTTCACAACAGGGACCATCTCGCCTACAGGATCCTCGATCTCGATTATAACAAGATGACATCCCGGCGCTGGTTCTACTTCATTCCGACCGATGGTGAGCCGGTTCGCCTCGTGCACAGCGTGGAGCAGACGAAGCTCGATTCTCTTCCAGGCAGGAAGATGGTTTACCTTCCATGGGAACAGCTTCATTCTTCCCTGAGGGAGATCCTCGGAGATCCCAAGACCATAGCCATGCAGTATTCGCCGTTCAACAACATACCCTATGTCTCGATCATCGACGGGGGCACGCTCGAGCTGATACGCAGCTTCGGGCACGAGGTGGTTTCCTCGGCCGACCTGGTTCAGCAGTTCGAAGCGGTAATAGACGAAAAGGGATTCGAGAGCCACGTGGAGGCGGGGAATAAGATCCAAAGGATCAAGAACGAGGCTTTCACGGAGATCGGCGAGGCGCTGCGCGGCGGGCGCAGGCTCACCGAGTACGACATAATGAAGTTCATCCTGAAACGCATGGACGAGGAGGGGATCGATTGCGGCGACGACGTGCCGATCGTCGGAATCAACGATCACCCGGCCGATCCACATTTCGAGCCGGTGCAGGAAGGGGCGTACGAGTTCAAGAAGGGTGACACGGTCCTGATCGACCTCTGGGGAAAGCTCAAGAAGCCCGGTTCCATCTACTACGACATCACGTGGTGCGGATTCGTGGGCGACGATCCTCCGGAGAAGTACCGGGAGATATTCCACGTCGTCCGGGACGCACGGATAGCGGCGCTGAACTTCGTAAGGAAACGCTTTGCCGATAACGAGCCTTGTTACGGCTGGGAAGTGGACGACGTGTGCAGGAATGTCGTGAAGAAGGCCGGCTACGGAGATTATTTCATACACAGGACGGGGCATTCTATCGGCGAGGAGGTCCACGGTAACGGCGTTCACATAGACAACCTCGAGACTAAGGATGAGCGGCGGCTGGTACCGGGGATATGCTTCTCGATCGAGCCGGGCATATATCTGGCCGGTGAGATGGCCGTGCGTACGGAGATAGACTGCTTCATAAAGCTCGACGGGCAGGTCGTTGTGAGCGGGGAGGAGCAGATGGAGCTGATCCGCATCCACGCCGATTGATCCCGGCGTGCACCTCGAGAGAGCCGGTCCGATTCTAAGCCGGCTGCCGATGCTTGAAGAGCCGGCCCCCACTAGCGGGGGCCGGCTTCCTTGTTAAAATCCTGTCGGCACGTTTCGTTCACCGGCCGTGCGATCCTAATCGGCTTCCAACTTTTTCGTGGCGGTTCTAATAAGCACTGCGCAGAGTGCCGCGAAGATGAGGACACCGAACCAGCTCGATTCTGTCAGACCGCCCAGGATCCTGGGCCCTATGGCCAGGATCTCGTCGAGCTCGAATCCAGCCAGGATGGCGTACAGCAGCCCGCCGAGAGCGCCTCCCGCTATCAGTCCGCTGCTGAACAGCATTCCCGGCCCTGACTCCTCCTCCGCCGTTTTGCCCCGGCGCGTGAACTTGTCCACGGCCCATTTGATGACGCCGCCCACGAATATCGGCATCGTCGTGGACAGCGGCAGGTAGACCCCGACCGCGAACGCCAGCGCCTTTACGCCGCAGAGCTCCACACCGATCGTCAGGCATATCCCCATCATGATGAGTATCCACGGAAGGCGCCTGTTCAGCACACCGTCGATCACCGTGGCCATCAGCCTGGCCTGCGGTGCGGGGAGCTTCGCCGAGCCGATGCCGGACTCGAGCCTTATCACGTCCCCTGCGTCGCTTGTATTGATCAGGTACTTCTCGCCCGAGCCGGGTATGCCGTAGACCTCGTACTCGCGGCCCTCCCGCTCCGTCACCATCTCCTTCACAGCCTCGGGCGGCACCCTGAAGGCGGGGTTCCTGATGGCCCTTTCCTCGGTGAAGGCGTTGTTGAGCATGATGACGGTAAGTCCCACGAGGAAGATCGCGGTGAAGGCCCCTATTATGTAGCCGTACTCCTGTTTCCTCGGTGTCGCTCCCATCAGGTAGCCGGTCTTCAGGGCCTGGGCGACGTTGCCCGCGTTGGATGCGCAGATGCAGACCACCGAGCCTATCATCAGAGCAACCGCCGTGTAAATGCCGCCCGACCACCCTACCCCCAGGAAGATAAGGGATGTCGCCATGAGAGTGGCTATCGTCATGCCGGATGTGGGATTGGATGACACTCCGATCTCGCCGACGAGCCTCGATGATACGGTTGCGAAGAAGAAGCCGAATACTATTATCAGCAGTGTGGCGATCAGATTGCCGAAGAGATGCCCGGGATGGATGACGAAGTTCAGAAGCAGGTAGATTACGACGAATGCAACCGCGATACCGGCGAATACGAAGGATATCGGGAGATCGCGCGATATCCTGCTGATCTTGCCCGCCGCTTCCTTGCCGCCGCGCAGCTCTGCTATGGAATCGCGGAAGGAGTGTATGATGGTCGGCATCGCGCGCACCAGGTTTATGATACCGCCCGCCACCACGGCTCCCGCGCCTATGTAGCGGACATAGCGGCTCCATATGATCGAGTAGTTATCGAGCTCGCCCAGGGTCGTGCTCAGCATGGCTCCTCCCTCATCGATCGTTATCGGCATGGAGGAGCCGAAGAACTTGATGATGGGAATGAGCAGCATCCATGAGATGAACCCGCCGGCCACCATGATGCTCGCCGTTCTGGGTCCGATTATGTACCCGACGCCCAGAAGCTCCGGGGAGACCTCGCCAACGAGCGACGAGCCCTTGTAGAAGCCTGGTCTCCAGAACGGCGCCTCCCTCCAGAGGCGAAGTATGCTCATCATGCACTTGTACAGGAAGCCCAGCCCGGCCCCCCAGAAGACGGCGCTCGCGTGGGCGCCGCTCTTCTCGCCGCTCTTTATAACCTCGGCGCAGGCGATCCCCTCGGGGTAGGGGAGCACCCCGTGCTCGCGTTCTATCAGATAACGTCTGAGCGGAATGAGGAAGCAAACCCCGAGGGAGCCTCCGGCAAGCGCCACGACGAAGGCCTTGGTGATGTCCAGTGTGAATCCCAGGAATATCAGCGCGGGCAGCGTGAAGATTATACCAGCTGCTATGGATTCACCCGCCGCTCCCGTCGTCTGTACGGTCGTTATCTCCAGGACGGTGGCCTGCTTTCCGAGCTTTATCTTGGTTAGGCCCGCGAACCAGGCCATGGCTATGATGGCGATCGGTATATTCACCGCTACCGTGAGGCCCACCTTGAGGCCGAGATAGACGGTTACGGCGCTGAAAACCAGCCCGAGCACCGAACCCAGGATCACGGCCCGCCAGGTGAACTCCGGCATGATGGTATCGGCGGGAACATACGGCCTGAACTCCTTCTTCTCCTCGCTCATTTGCTTCCTTTCTCCATTGTGACAATCGAATCTGCCAGATAGACAATGACTTTAAGGGTTGAAGCCGCTGCTTTGCAAGCGATTTTCATGTCGGCACAGCCGCCCGAATGGGATTGAATTCTCGCACGCCAGATATTAGGATAGAAGCCGTACGGCACGAGTCGTCAAAATTGGAGTTGTGCATGTCGATATCGGATAATCTGAAAAGGGTGAATGAGCGCATAGTCACAGCCGCACGGCGGGCCGGCCGCGATCCATCGGAGGTGACGGTCGTTGCGGTGACAAAGACATTCGGCCCCGAGGTGGTCGAATCGGTGGTCGGCGCCGGTGTGATGGACGTGGGTGAGAACAGGATACAGGAGTTCCTCGAAAAGGCAGGCAAGGTTCGGATGGAATGCAGGTGGCACCTCGTGGGGCATCTTCAGACGAACAAGGTCAACAAGGCGCTGGGCAGGTTCGAGCTGATACATTCCGTGGATTCTCTCAAGCTGGCCTCGCGTTTGAGCCGTGCCGGCGCCGAGGCGGGCATGGTGTCGGACGTTCTTCTGCAGGTCAACACAAGCGGAGAGGATTCCAAATTCGGACTGGGTCCGGGAGAGGTTCTCGAAACCTGCGGCGCGATAGCGGAGATGGACGGAATCAAGGTCAGGGGGCTCATGACCATCGCCCCATGGGTCGACGACGTGAAGGAGGTGGCCGGAGCGTTCGCAAGGCTGAGGCGCCTTCGGGAGGAGATCGAATCCGCGGATATCAAGGGGATCTTCATGGAACACCTCTCGATGGGCATGACCGATGATTTCGAGGTGGCGATTGCCGAGGGATCCACGATGGTGCGCCTCGGAAGGGTTATCCTGGGGGAGAGAGGCTGAGAGCCGGGTGGCAGCTCCCCCGGCCTGAAGCCGGAGGTTCCGTGTTCCGGACGGTGTCCCCGGCTAGCCGGGCGGCGGAGAACGCGCACGGGCCGTGGCAAAAAAATGGCCACCATGCGGAAAGATGATCGACTCTTCGTTCTCCACCACCGCGGCCGATACGGCGGACCATCGGTCTGCAAAAATGGAATGCCATATTTTTTAATGAGTTATGGGTTATTTTATTACTGATCCGGTTGGTCTGATAATTGCATTTTTAAACGTTGCCACATTTTTACTGATGGTTTATCTATTCTTGACGGCTGCCGGGGGGCAGGGCAGGGTGTTCAGAGCCCTCGACAGGGTATTTGATTTTCTTCTCGCTCCACTCCGTAGATTGTTACCGGAGTGGAGACTCGATCCGGCATCTATAATACTGATCGTCGTGCTACAGTTGATTGCCTTTGCCATCAAGAGGAATTGGCGGTAATATCGGCACCGAGCCGAGGTAGGTATTTAGAGGGTTTATGTAAAAGAAGGACGAGCAGGAAGGGCATCGAGCCGCGCCGCTAGCGGCCTGGGGATCGGCCCGGCTTGAAATCAGGAGGCGAGACGATGAGGATTACACCTCTCGATATAAGGAAGCAGGAATTCCGCAGGACCATGCGAGGGCTGGACACCGATGAGGTCTATGCATTTCTAACAACCGTTGCGGAGGAGTACGAAGCGGTGCTCTCGGACAACAAAAAGCTGCGCGAACACATGGTCGAGCTGGAGGAGCGCCTCAAGGATTACAAGAATATAGAGAAGAATCTCAGAAATACACTTCTGACGGCTGAGAGGGTAACGAGCGAGGCGAAGGAGAACGCCCGCAGAGAGGCGAGTCTCATCGTTCGTGAAGCGGAGATCGAGGCCGAAAAAGCAGCCGAGACCATACGCGCCCATACGGTTCAGCTGCGCCGGGAGATCCTACAGCTGAAGAAGCAGAAGGATAACTATCTGGCGCGCGTCAAGACGCTGCTCGAGAGCCACGGCAAGGTGATAGACGGATTCGAGGAGGATTTCGAGGGGATGGACCGTGAGATCGAGGAGATCGGCAAGCTGGTCGAGGAGGACGCCAAGAAGGCTATATCCTCGTCGAGGAGGATGAGCCGGGAGAATATCACCGAGGAATTCAAGCACGGCCCGCAGGACAAGGTGACCTGGGGGGACGAGAGAAAGCGGGAGGAGGAGCCGCGGCCCTCGATGCCGAGACCTGACTGGAGCGGCGCAGAGGGGACGGAGCGGGATGCATCGGCCGGCGGGGGGGATATGGATCCGACGTCTGCGGGTGCAGCCCCGGCAGGCCCCGGGCAGGAATCAGCCTCGAATGCCGAGGAGGTCCCCCACCTTGATGTGGAACCCATAGGTGCCGTCGAAGATATCCGAACCCAGAAACGTAATCAGACGGGCTTTTCCGAAACTCCTCAGGCGGAGATGCCCCTGGGCGATGCCCGTGCCGGGGGCGGAGGTTGGGCCGAAAGAGACAGCGAAGAGGGCCGCGAGGTGGCCAAGAACATAGAGGAGCGCGTATACCCGGGTATCGGGATGGAGGGAGGACCGGGGGGTTGCGCCCCGGTATCCCAGGGAACATCCGGAGAGCATTCGCCGGGCGGAGATGGAAACGCCGATCGGCAGCCGGAGCAGTTCACTCAGCAGCCCGGTGCTCAAATGCCGCCTCAGAAGGGCATGAACGGCCCTTCGACCGCGGGACAGGCGGTTGACGCAGGTGGTGGCGGGAACGTAGGGACGATTGTTGATGCGGGAACCGGCGGCGGAGCGATACCAGGTATGGGCGATCCAGTGCATCAGGGCGATAATTGGAAGGGTTACGAGGTCCGCGAGGCGAAGACCGACTGGAGCAACTACAGTATCGCCCACGGCGGTCGGGGTGCGGAGATCGGAGAGGGAACTCCGAGCGAGAGCGAGGTGGACGAGGCGCTCTCCAACCTGACGAATGGATCATCAGAGCGGCAGAGCATGGAGCAGGGAGCCGTGAGGGTTCAGGGTGATGCCCCGGAAACCGGAGCCCCCGGTGTGCAGCAGGAACATAACCCACCGGCCGCCCCCCAATCATCGGAAGGGGATACGGTTGACGATCGATCCCCGGGATCGTCCCAGCCGGTCGATGGCCGGCAGGGCGAATCGGTGCAGGAGCAGGAAGAACGCTCAGGATCCACGTGGTCCATGGACGAGCTCAGGAAGAACCTGATGAATTTCGGGCGGGACAGGAAGGAGTGACGGGGACAGCGGCAACGGAGCGGGTGCACGTAAGATTCGCTTTATGTATATATGAAGGAGATAAGGGATAGAAAGGACGGGAGGATCGGGTTTCGCGTGCGCCTTCAACCCTCCGCTCCGAGAAATGAGCTCCTCGGCTGGAATCCGGCCGGGGAGCTTCGTGTAAGGATCGCGGCCCGCCCGGTCGAGGGAGCGGCCAACAGGGAGCTACTTAAATATCTCGCCGGCTGCCTGGGTGCAGGAAGGGGAAGCCTGCGCTTGGAAGCCGGCGAGAGGTCACGCCTGAAGGCCGTATCGGGTCCGCCGGATATAAGGAAGGCCCTGCTCGATCTGCCGGATATCTGATCCGCGGGGGCCGGCCGTAGATACCACTTGCCTGGCGAAGATATTCCATGTATAAAGTGTCTGGTCCGGGGCAGCCGCCCGCGGGCTGAAGATGGCATTATTCAAAGAGCGATACGGTGTCGTCCGCAGTATAGTACTTATAAGAACGCCGAGAACGGGGTAGAAGGAAGGGAGAACGATGACCGATCTATACAACCGGATAAGGGAGAGTGCTTCGTTTGTCAGAAGCAGGGCGAAGGTCAGGCCGTCGTTCGGCATCGTTCTCGGAAGCGGTCTCGGAGGATTGGCGAAGAAGGTGTCGCGCCGCACCGTCATCCCCTACAGCGAAATCCCCAATTTCCCCGTCTCCACTGTTAAGGGGCTTCACGCGGGCAATCTGATAGTAGGGGAGCTGGCAGGCAAGAAGGTGGCCGTTATGGAGGGAAGGGTGCACTACTACGAGGGGTACACGATGAAGGAGGTGACCTTTCCCGTAAGGGTGATCAGGGCACTGGGCGCCCGCTCTCTCGTACTAACATCGGCTGTGGGAGCCATGAACCCGCTGATCGGGAAAGGGGACCTCGTCGCGGTGACGGATCATATCAACCTGATGGGTGACAACCCCCTCATAGGTCCCAATGACGGCAGGATGGGACCGCGCTTCCCTGACATGAGCGAGCCCTACAACCGAAAGTATATATCCCTGTTGGAGGAGACAGCCCTTTCGCTCAAGATCCCGCTGAGAAGAGGCGTGCTGGCGGCGTTGCCGGGCCCCAGCCTCGAAACGGCTGCGGAGTACCGTTTCCTGAGGCTGATCGGAGCCGATATCGTAGGTATGTCCATGGTCCCGGAGACGATAGCGGCGGTGCATGGAGGCATGAAGGTGCTCGGCCTCTCCGTCGTGACCGACCAGGCCCTCCCGGATTGCCTCGAACCCGTGAACATAGCGGATATACTGGCCACGGCAAAGAGGGGAGAGGTCAAGCTCCGCAGGCTTCTAGAGGCGTTCCTGCGAAAGGTCTGAGCCGGCGTGTTTTGGCAATCCTGCTTGACATGGCGGTTATATTCCTGTATAAGAAGTAGCTTGCATTTTCATACCCGGTTAACAATGTATTAGATGGATTGCCGGGCGGTGTATTCGCCCGGACCGGGCAATGATGATCGTATGGTATTCGATGTGAACCGGCAGGATCGGATAATGACCGAAGAGCAAAAGACAAAGAAGAGATACAGCAAGCTCCCGCCGCATTATCTCGCGCTGGAGACCGAGGGCGAGGTCCTGGGCTACTGGGAGGAGCACGACGTATTCGGGCGCAGCGTCGAGGTGCGGCCCGAGGACAACAACTTCGTGTTCTTCGAGGGGCCGCCCACAGCGAACGGGCGGCCGGGCGTTCACCACGCAATGTCCAGGTCTATCAAGGATATCATCTGCCGGTACAAGACGATGCGCGGTTTCAGGGTGGTCCGCAAAGCCGGCTGGGACACGCACGGCCTTCCCGTGGAGATCGAGGTGGAGAACGCGCTCGGACTCGATGGAAAGGACCAGATCGAGAAGCACGGCATAGCCAGCTTCAACAGAGAGTGCCGAAAGAGCGTCTTCAAATACCTCGATGAATGGCACGAGTTCACGAGGCACCTCGGCTACTGGCTCGATCTGAACGATCCGTACATAACATGCACGAACGAGTACATAGAATCCGTTTGGTGGATCCTCAAGCAGTTCTGGGATCAGGACATGCTATACGAGGGACACAAGATAGTACCTTACTGTCCGCGCTGCGGAACGGCGCTTTCGAGCCACGAGGTATCGCAGGGTTACAAGGACGTCTCCGATCCCTCGATATTCATCAAGCTCAAGATCACAGGCGAGGACGCATATTTCCTGGTCTGGACGACGACGCCGTGGACCCTGATATCGAACGTCGCCCTTGCCGTAGGTCCAAGCTATGACTACGTGCACGTACGGCATGGGGGAGAAACCCTCATCCTGGCGGAGGAGCTCCTGCACGTGCTCGGCGGGGAGGCGGATGTTGTGGGGAAACTCAAGGGCAGCGAGCTCGTCGGCAAGAATTACGAGCCCTGTTTCCCGTTTTTCAAGGACTCAGAGGGTGCTTTCAGGGTGATCGGGGCGGATTTCGTGACGCTGACGGAGGGGACCGGGATCGTCCACATGGCACCCGCATTCGGGGACGATGATTACAATGCGGGAAGGGAAGAGGGGTTGCCGTTCATACAGCCCGTCACGCCGCAGGGAAGGTTTTCCGATGAGGTGACACCCTGGGCGGGCAGGTTCATCAAGGATGCGGACCCCGAGATCATTGCAGACCTCGACAGCAGGGGCATACTGTTCAGGAGCGAGGAGATCGTCCATTCATACCCCTTCTGCTGGAGATGCGACGCTCCGCTCATATACTACGCGAGGCGTTCATGGTACATAAAAACTACGGCGTTCAAGGACCTTCTGCTGGAGGCGAATTCGAAGATCGAGTGGTACCCCCCCGAAGTGGGCGAGAACCGCTTCACGAGGTGGCTCGAGGGGAACGTGGACTGGGCGCTCAGCCGGGAGCGTTACTGGGGGACGCCGCTCAACATCTGGACTTGTGATTCATGCGGCGAGAGATACTGCATCGGTGACGTGAACGAGCTGAAATCGATCAGCGAGGAGTTTCCGCAGGAGTACGATCTGCACAAGCCGTTCATCGACGAGCTTGATGTCGGATGCCCCGAGTGCGGAGGCAAGATGACCCGGACACCCGAGGTTATAGACTGCTGGTTCGATTCAGGCTCGATGCCGTTCTCGCAGTACCACTATCCGATCGAGAATATCGATGTGTTCAAAACGCAGTATCCCGCAGACTTCATAAGTGAAGGTGTGGAACAGTCGCGCGGATGGTTCTATTCGCTGTTGGTGATCGGAGCCTTTCTGACGAAGCAGAGCCCCTATCGGCGTGTTCTCCCGCACGGCTTGATACTCGACGCCGAGGGGCGTAAGATGAGTAAATCCAGGGGTAATGCGGTCTTGGCGAGCGACATTCTCAAGAGCGAAGGGGCCGACGCCCTCCGCTGGTATCTCTTGACCAGCGGAGCGCCTTACATGCCGAAGAGGTTTGATACGTCAGCCCTGAAGGATGTGGCCAACAAGTTCCTGGGCACGCTCCGCAACCTCTACAACTTCTTCGCGCTCTACGCCGATATCGACGGTTTTTCTCCGACCGGTGACATGCGCGGGATCAATCCCATCGACCGATGGATACTGTCGCGGTTCGACTCGACTGTGAATGACGTAACGGAGGCCATGGAGAGCTACGAGCTCGCGAGGGCCGCCAGGCTGATCCAGTCGTTCGTGATAGACGAGCTGAGCAACTGGTACCTGCGGCGATGCCGGCGCCGTTTCTGGAAGAACGAGATGAGCGGCGACAAGGTGGCGGCATACGAGACATTCTTCAGGGTTCTCGAGGGGATCTCCCTGCTGACTGCGCCGTTCATCCCGTTCCTGAGCGATGCGATCTTCCTGAGACTTCATGCAATCGGCGAAGGGGAGGGCGACGGCAGGAGCGTTCACCTGGAGAATTATCCCGTATCAGACGGTGGCGCGATCGACGAAGAGCTCGAGCGCGGCATGAGAGGTGTTTTGAAGGCGGCTTCGGTAGGCCGGGCGGCCAGGAACAGGGCCGGAATAAAGGTCCGGACGCCCCTGGTGGAGATGTTCGTATACAGCCCTTACAACGATGAGACCGCATGGCTGGATGACGACGAGATGGTCTCTCTTGTACGGGACGAATTGAACGTAAAGAAGATATCACGGCTGGAATCGACGGCCGATTACATAACTTATAATATTAAACCGGATTACGCCGTTCTGGGCAAGAGGCTGGGCGGGGGGATGAAGGAGGCGGCCGGCATCCTGGCGGACCTTGGTTCGTCGGAGGTCGGGTCGCTGATGGATAAAGGGGAGATCGCCGTTAAAATTGCTGGGAAAAAAGAGGTTATAAAGAAGGAAGA
>Ga0180432_10008513_pt1 | contig 12736 bp, 8 predicted proteins | sample SS_ome_10_FD_132414 | JGI IMG/M metagenome (GOLD analysis project Ga0180432, IMG submission 132414) | Hypersaline lake sediment archaeal communities from the Salton Sea, California, USA - SS_1_MS_2 metaG | ecosystem: Environmental > Aquatic > Non-marine Saline and Alkaline > Hypersaline >...
CCGCGACGAGATCACCCGCGTCGTCGCACGCACGGGCGGCCACCTGGCGTCGAACCTCGGTTCCGTGGAACTCACGCTCGCGCTCCACCGGGTCTTCGATTTCCGCAACGACGCGCTCGTCTGGGACGTGGGCCACCAGGCCTACACCCACAAGCTGCTCACCGGGCGCCGCGAGCGGTTCGCCACCCTCCGGCAGCAAGGGGGCTTGAGCGGCTTCCCGAACAAGGATGAGAGCCCCTACGACCTGTTCACCACCGGCCACGCGGGCACGTCGCTCTCTTCGGCGCTTGGGCTGGTGTGCGCCGACGACCTGGCCGCGCGGAAGCGCCGGGTGGTGGCCGTCATCGGCGATGGCTCGCTCACCAGCGGCATGGCGCTCGAGGCCATCAACCACGCCGGCGCGCTGGGCAGGGACCTGCTCGTGGTGCTCAACGACAACAAGATGTCGATCAGCGCCACCGTCGGAGCCCTCTCCCAGCACCTCGATCGCCTCCGCTCCACCCGCTTCTACAACGAGGCGAAGGCCGAGGTGCGACGCGTCGTGAACAGGCTGCCCTACGTGGGCGGCTTCGTGGGCCAGGCCCTTGGCCATCTCAAGGACGGCATCAAGGCCACGATGCTGCCCGAGACGCTTTTCGATGAGCTCGGCTTCAGGACCTTCGGCCCCGTGGACGGCCACAACCTGCCCGACATGATAGAGACCCTCGAAGCCATGCGCCGGCTGGCCGGCCCGGTGCTGCTCCACGTGGTCACCGAGAAGGGCCGCGGCCACGTGGCCGCTGCGAGCGACCCGACCCGATACCACAGCGCCAAGCCCACCCAGCGCCCCGTGGAGGAGCCGGAGGGGGGCAAGCCGCCCGACAGGCCGAGCTACACGTCGGCCTTCGCCTCCGCGCTCTGCCGGCTCGGCGGCCGCGACGAGCGGATCGCCGCGATCACCGCCGCCATGGAGGAGGGCACGGGCCTGGTGGAGTTCGGCAAGCAGTTCCCCAGCCGCTTCTTCGACGTGGGCATCTGCGAGCAGCATGCCGTGGCCTTTGCCGGCGGCCTGAGCGCCGGCGGCCTGCGGCCCGTGGTGGGCATCTACTCGACCTTCCTCCAGCGCGCCTACGACCAGGTGTTCCACGACCTGTGCCTCCAGGCCGCCGCCGCCGTGCTGTGCCTGGACCGGGCCGGCCTCGTGGGAGCCGACGGCCCCACCCACCACGGCACGTTCGACATCGCCTACCTGCGGCACGTGCCCAACATGGTGCTCGCCGCGCCGAAGGACGGCCAGGAGCTCGAGGCCATGCTGGCGGCCGCCGTGGCGAGCGAGCGGACATGGGCGATCCGGTTCCCCAGGGCGCCGGTGCCCGCTGCCCGGTGGGGCGCGAGCCCCCCGATCGAGATCGGCCGGGCCGAGCTGCTGCGCGAGGGCGCCGACGCCGCCATCGTGGCCTACGGGGCCATGGTCGAGCCGGCCTTCCAGGCCGCCTCGCTGCTCGCGCGGCAGGGCGTGGAGGCGACGGTGGTGAACGCGCGGTTCGCCAAGCCGCTGGACGTGGAGTGTCTGGCGGGGGTGGCCGCCCGCGTGGGCGTGATGGCGACGGTCGAGGACCACGCCCTGCTCGGCGGGTTCGGCTCCGCGGTGCTCGAGGCGCTGGCGGGGCAGGGGGGCTGCCCTTGCAGGGTGGAGTGCATGGGCATTCCCGACGAGTTCGTCGAGCACGGGGAGCGCGCGGCCTTGCTCGAGGGACTCGGTCTCAGTGCGGCAGGCATCGCCGCACGGGTGGCCTCGGCCGTGGGGCGAGGCGGTCAAGGAGCCTGACGGTGGGCAGCACGGTGAAGCGGATCATCCTCACCGGCGACGGGAGCAAGCCGGCCATCGCCGCGGCCGTGTCGGAGCTTCTGCCCTGGCTGCGGGAGCGGGTGGATGTGGGGGTGGTGGACCTGGCGATGGACCGCGAGCTGGAGCCGGCGGAGGCCGACCTGGCCGTGATCCTTGGCGGCGACGGCGCCATCCTCTCCACCGCACGACGGCTCGGACAGAACCAGATGCCCGCCATCGGCATCAACCTCGGCAAGTTCGGGTTCCTGGCCGAGGTGTCGCCTGGCGAGTTCCGCAAGCACTTCGACGGCATCGTGGCTGGCCAGTACCGGCTCTCGCAGCGGATGATGCTGTCGTGCGCGCTGCGCCGCGGCGAGGTGACCCTCGCGGAGCACCTGGCGCTGAACGACGTGGTGGTGTCGCGGGGCGCGCTGTCGCGCCTGGCCAGCTTCGCCCTCCTGGTTGACGGGAGGCGAGCCACCACCTACAATGGCGATGGAGTGATCGTGTCGACGCCGACGGGCTCGACCGCCCATTCGCTGTCGGCCGGGGGGCCTGTGCTCGAGCCGTGTCTTGAGGCGATGGTGATCACCCCCATCTGCCCACACACGCTCACCAACCGGCCCGTGGTGCTGCACGCAGGCGTGGAGATAGCGCTGTGCGCGGAGTCGGCGCCCATCGACGTCGGCCTCACCGTCGACGGCCAGGTGTACGAGGAGTTGTGCCAGGGCGACAGGATCGTCGTCCGGCGCGCCAGCAGGACGTTTCAGCTCATCGACCTTGGACTTCGGACCTACTATGACACGCTCCGCCAGAAGCTCCACTGGGGCGGCAGTACGCAGTACCATCGTCGTGGAGATTGACGATGGCTACTGCAAGGGCTGCGGCCTGTGCGTCGCTTTCTGCGAGCATGGAGTGCTCGAGCGGTCGGCCACGCCGAACAGCAGAGGCATCTACGCCGCCCGCGTGGTGCCTGGCGCGCCGTGCCGCGGCTGCCGCCGCTGCACCCTCGTGTGCCCGGAAGCCGCGCTGCGGCTCACACGGGTGTAGCGCCCCCGCGTAGAGGCCCACCCGCTCGACCAACGCCTATGCGATCCTTCTCGCCGCGATACGCGATCATCTCCGACATCCACTCCAACCTCGCCGCTGTGCGAGTCGTGCTCGACGCCATCGCCGCCGACGGCGTGGCCGCCACCTTCTGCCTCGGCGACCTCGTCGGCTACGGCCCCAATCCACACGAAGTCGTCAAGGAGATCGAGGGCCTCCCACTCCACTGCATCCGCGGCAACCACGATCGCTACGCACTCGACCTCAGCTCCGACGACATCCGCGCCGCCACCTCCGAGGCCATCGAGTTCACCAAGCGCACCCTCACCCCTGCCGACGTGAGCTTCCTCAATGACCTCCCCGACTCCACCACCTTCGACGACCGCGTGCTCCTCGTCCACGGCTCCCCCCGCAACCCCGACGAGTACATCGTCTCCGGCGAGGTCGCCGTCGCCAGCTACAAGCACTTCCGCGACCACTATGCAGGCATGTGGCTCTGCCTGTTCGGCCACACCCACGTGCCCATGATCATCGGCGACGGCAGGGTCGTGCGCCAGATCGAGCCCAACTCCACGGTCAAGCTCAAGCCGAGGATGCCCTACCTCATCAATCCAGGCAGCGTCGGCCAGCCCCGCGACGGCAACCCCGATGCGGCCTACGGCATCCTCGATCTCGACGAGTACACCATGACCTTCCGACGCGTACCCTACGACGTCGAGGACACCCACAGGCGGATCCTCGAAGCAGGCCTACAGCGCCACCTCGGCGACAGGCTCCGCGTCGGCAAGTGACACCCACAGGGGCAACCGCCCATGCCGCAGAAGATCCTCATGATGGGCAACGAAGCGGCCGGCGCAGGCGCCATCCTCGCCCACTGCGACGCCTACTTCGGCTACCCCATCACCCCGCAGAACGAATTCACCGCCTACATGGCCCGCCGCATGCCCGAGGAAGACCGCATCTTCATCCAGGCCGAGAGCGAGCTCGCCGCCATCAGCATGGTCTACGGAGCCGCCGCCACCGGCAAGCGAGCCATGACCTCCTCGTCCAGCCCAGGCGTGAGCCTCATGCAGGAGGGCATCTCCTACATCGCGGGCTCCAGGCTCCCTGCCGTCGTGGTCAACGTGCAGCGCGGCGGCCCGGGCCTCGGCGGCATCGGCCCCTCCCAGGCCGACTACTGGCAGGCCACGCGCGGCGGCGGCCACGGCGACTACCGCACCATCGTGCTCGCCCCCGCCAGCGCGCAGGAGATGCTCCTGCTCACCGCCAAGGCATTCCACCTGGCCGACCGCTACCGCATGGTGTGCGTGGTCGTCGCCGACGCCTACCTCGGCCAGATGATGGAGCCCGTGGTGGTGCCCGACGAGCCGTTCCCTGCCCCCCCGCCGAAGCCGTGGGCCGTCACGGGCTGCAAGGGCCGCGAGCCCAACACCATCAAGTCGCTCTACCTCATCGAGGCCGAGCTCGACCAGGCCAACTACCTGCTCCACCAGACCTGCGACGCCATCGCCCGCGAGGAGACTCAATGCGAGCTCGTGGCCGTGGACGACGCGCAGCTTGTGCTCGTGGCCTACGGCATCTCCGCCCGCGTGTGCCGCGAGGCCGTGGCCGTCGGCCGTCAGCGGGGCCTCAAGCTCGGCCTGCTGCGGCCCATCACCCTCTTCCCATTCCCCACGCACGCCATCCAGGCTCTGGCCGAGCGCCCCGTCGCCTTCCTGTCCGTCGAGATGAGCATGGGCCAGATGGTCGACGACGTGCGCCTGGCGGTCGGCGGCCGGCGCGCGGTCGAGCACTTCGGCCGGCCCGCCACGCTCGTCGACGCCGAGGAGATCCTCGACCGCGCCTCGCACCTCATCGCAGCGAGCCAGCCATGAGCACACTCTACGAACGCCCCGCGTCGCTCCAGAACTGCCTCACCCACTACTGCGCCGGCTGCGGCCACGGCATCGTGCACCGGCTCATCGCCGAGGTCATCGACGAGCTGGGGATCCGCGAGAGCGTCGTGGGCATGGCCCCCGTGGGCGACGCCGTGCTCCTCCACAAGTACCTGCGAATCGACGCCTGCGAGCCCGCGCACGGGCGCACGGTGGCCGCGGCCGTGGCCATCAAGCGCCTGCGGCCCGAGTGCGTGGTCTTCTCCTACCAGGGCGACGGCGACCTCGCCGCCATCGGCACCGCCGAGACCGTGCACGCCGCCAACCGGGGCGAGCCCGTCTCGGTCTTCTTCGTCAACAACGCCGTCTACGGCATGACCGGCGGCCAGATGGCCCCCACCACCATGCTCGACCAGCGCACCGCCACCACCCCCCTTGGCCGTCGGGCCGACTACCACGGCCACCCCATCCGCGTGTGCGAGCTGCTCGCCACGCTCGACGGGCCGGCCTACCTCGAGCGCGTCGCCATCTCGAGCCCCGACCGCATCCGCCAGGCCAAGCGCGCCGTCCGCAAGAGCTTCCTCACACAAATCGAGCGCAGCGCCTATTCCCTCGTCGAGTTCCTCTCCCCCTGTCCCACCTACTGGCGCTTGTCCCCCGTCGAGTCCATGGCCTTCATCGAGGAGCACATGACCGCCACATTCCCCCTCGGCGTCTACCGCGACTGGGAGGAGAGCGACCGCCGTGGTTGAGAAAGCCATCATCGCAGGATTCGGCGGCCAGGGCATCCTCTTCTTCGGCAAGGTGCTCGCCCAGGCCGGCATGGACGCGGGGCATCACGTCACCTACTTCCCCTCCTACGGCCCCGAGGTCCGCGGCGGCAGAGCCAATTGCCACATCACCGTCTCCTCGCAGGAGAGCTACCTGCCCATGATCGCGCAGGCCGACGCGGTGGTGGCCATGAGCCAGCCTGCGTGGGAGTTCTTCGCGACTCGGCTCAAGCCCGACGGCCTCGCCGTGCTCAACGCCTCGATGGTCGCCGCCGGCGACCACGCACAGGCAACGCAGCGAATCGTCGCCGTGCCCGACACCGCCATCGCCGTCGAGGCGGGCGACATCCGGCGGCCAACCTGGTCATGCTCGGGGCCTACAACCACACCCGAGCCCTCCTGCCCCTCGAGGCCCTCGTCGACAGCCTCCGCACAACCCTCACGAGCCGCAAGGCCGACCTCTTCGACCTCAACCAACAGGCCATCCAAAGAGGCATCGACGCGGTGGAGGGCAGGCCGGGCTGAGCCTGTCCCCCGACGGGACCCCGCCATGGACATCCTGTACCTCGACCACGCCACGGAGCTGGGCGGCGCCGAGCACAGCCTGCTCGAGCTCCTGCGCGCGCTGGACCGCGGGCGGTTCGCGCCCACCCTCGCTTGCCCGGCAGGCCGCCTGGCCGACCGCGCCGCGCAGCTCGACGTGCCCGTCGTGCACCTGGCTGTCGAGAAGCTCAAGAGCCGCAACCCCCTGGCCTCGCTGTGGCGCCTGCGACGCGGCTCCAGGCGCCTCCGCCGGCTCCTGGCCGACGGCGGCTTCGCCCTCGTCCACGCCAACACCCTCCGCACCGCCGTCTACGCCTCGACCGCGGCCAGGGCGGCGGGGGTGGCCTTCGTGTGGCACGTGCGCGACTCCAGGGTGCCTGGCCTCACGCGCGCGTGGCTCCTGCGGCGCTGCGACGCGGCGATCGCCACCTCGCAGTTCCTCGCCCACTCGCTCGGCCGCAGCCGCAAGCTCCACCTCGTGCCCAACGGCATCGACCCGGCCCGCGTGCCGCCCGAGGCGGCCGCCGCCGCGTTCCGCAGCGAGTTCGGCATCCCGCCCGAGGCCCCCGTCGTGGGCTGCCTTGGGCGCATCCGGCCGTGGAAGGGGCAGGGCCACTTCCTCCAGGTCGCCGCACGGCTCGCCGCCCACCTGCCAGAGGCCGTCTTCCTGGTCGTCGGCTCCACCCTGTTCCCCGATCCGGGCCGCGACTACCAGGCGGAGCTGAGGGCCGAGGCAGAGCGCCTCGGCATCACAGACAGGGTGCGGTTCACGGGACACCGCGACGACCCACTCGCCGCGCTCGGCGCCATGTCGATTGTGGCCAACTGTTCTGAGCACGAGCCCTTCGGCCGCGTGCTCATCGAGGCGATGGCTTGTCGGCGGCCCGTCGTGGCGTTCCGGTCCGGCGCCGTGCCCGAGATCGTGGTCGACGGCAGCACGGCTCTGCTCGTGCCCTTCGGCGACGTCGACGCCATGGCCCAGGCGGTCCTCGACCTCGTGCGGAGCCCCATGCGGGCAGAGGCCTACGGCGAGGCGGGGCGCCAGCGCGTGGCCGCCCACTTCTCCCTCCAGGCTTCCACCGCCAAGGTCGAGGCGCTCTACACCCAGTTCGCCGAGGCCCAGGCACGGGAGGCGCAGCCTTGAGCCACTCCAGCCAAGCAGCGGGGAGCCCGGCGGCTCGCCACAGGGTCGCGCTCTACGCCCTGCTCGTGGCCACCTGCCTGCTGCTGCTGTGGATCGTGGCTCACCGGCCGATGCTGGGAGTGCGGGGCCAGCATGCCTACGGCTACCGTCCCGTGGCGAGATGGAGCGCCGCGCTGCTGCTGGTGGGGCTGGCGGCGCCGTGGGCAGCGGCGGTGGCCTTCGCCCTGAGGCGGGGGCCGGGCCTGTCGGGGCGGCAGCAGTGGGCCGTGGTGGCCGCGCTCACCGGCGGCAGCCTGGTGCTGCACGTGGGCACGGCCTGCGCGCCGAAGCTCTACCCGGGGGCCGAGCTGGCCTGGTCGTTCCTCGAGCGTCATCGCGAAGGCGCCTACTCGCGCAGAGCCGCCGCCGCTCGCCCCGTCAAGCAGTTTCTCTCCAACTACGTGCACGGCCTCGATGTGAGCCCCGTGGCCGACTCGCCCCACTGGGTGCACGTGCATCACGCCGAGGTGCATCCGCCGGGGCTCACGCTCGGGTTCGTGGCGCTCGAGCGCCTCTACGTCGCCTGGCCGCGGCTTGCCGCCGCCGCCGACCGCTGCATCGACGCCTTGTTCCCCTCGGTCGCCGTCATGCGTCAGAAGCAGGAAGCGCATCGCATCCGCCATCCCGTGGCCGTGGCCATGACGGCGGCGGCGAGCACGATCGTGGTGGCCTCGCTGCTGCCGCTGGTGTGCTTCGTGGCGGTGCGCGACGCGTGGGGCGGCGAGCAAGCCCTGGTCGCCGCGGCGCTTTGTGCGGTGATCCCCGGCACCCACCTGTTCAACCCGTCCATCGACCAGGCCTACCCGACCGTGGCGCTCGCGGTCTGTGCCCTGGGCGTGCGCGCGGTGACGCAGCGCGCACAGGGGGCGGCGGTCGCGTTCGGCGCGCTGCTCTTTGCCGCGCTCTTCGTGCACATCGGCCTGGCCCTGGCGGTGGTGGTGCTCGCGGCGGCGGTCGCCGCGGCCTGGTGCGCGGGCCATGGTGAACACGCCGCGCGGCAGGCGGCACGCGCCGGCGCGAGGCCACTGGCGGCCGCCGCTGTCGGCTTCTTCACCCCCGCGCTCGTGCTCCACGTGTGGCTGGGCTACCCGACCTTGCGGGTGGCCATGCTGTGCCTGCGGAACAACCACCTGTTCAACGAGGCGATGAAGCGCACCTACTGGGCGTGGCTGGCGGCCACGCCGCTGGAGTTCGGCCTCTCGCTGGGGTTCGGCATGCTGCTCGTCGCGGGGGCTGGATGGCTGCGGGAGGCGCAGGCGGCCGTGCGCGCCCGGTCGCTGCGGGGCAGGAGCGCGCCGCTGCTGGCCGTGGGCGGGGTGATGGTGGCGCTCACGCTGCTCGGCATCAATCGCGGCGAGACGGCGCGGCTGTGGCTGTTCCTCACGCCCATGGTCGTGGCGGCCGCGGTGGCGCACGTGTGGCGGCGGTCGGCGCAGCCGAGGCGGCTGCTCGCCGCGCTTGCCGCGCTCCAGGCGCTGCAAGCCATCGTGTTGAGCGTGGCGCTCGATGCCGGGCTCACGACGAGCTTCTTCGTCGGCCTCCTGCGGCAAGGCTAGCCGAGCTGGGCGCCAGCGGGTTGTGTGGTGTACAATGCCTCGGGCGACAGGCCAGGGCGGCCTCGGCAACCAGGTGGGCCAGGCACGTGACACGCAGGAAGCCACAAGTGAGCGCTCCAAGGCAGCCGCTGGGGCGCGCGGCTGCCGCCGTCGTGCTGTTGTGCTCGGCGCTCGCCTTGCTGTGGGTGGTGGCCGTGAGGCCGACCCTGGGCGTGAGCACCGAGCACTTCTACCCCTACAACCCCGTGCCGCGGTGGCCGGCCATGGCCACCCTGTTGGCCATGGCGATGCCGCTTGTGGGCGCCGCGGCGTTCGCGCTGCTGTGGCGGCGGCCTCTGTCGAGCTTGAAGCAGGCGCTCGTGGTGGGCCTGATGGTGGTGGGGAGCCTGCTGCTCCACACCACGGCCGCCCTGGCCCCGAGGCCCTATGCCGGGGCTCAACTGGCCTGGCCCTTCCTGTGGGCGAATACCGAGGGCTCGTATGCCTTTGCGGCGCCGCAGGCGAGGCGGACTGCGGACTTCGTGTCGAACTACCCCCACTGGCTCGACGTGAGCCCCGTGCGCGAGTCGCCCCACTGGGTGCACGTGCACCACGGGCAGGTGCATCCCCCGGGGCCGATCCTGGCCTTCGTGTGGTTCGAGCGGCTCTACGACGCGTGTCCCCGTCTTGAGGCCGCGGCCGCGCGATGGGTCGACGAGCGGTTCCCCACGGTGCAGGTGCTGCGCCAGCCTGTGGTGCTGCATCAGATCCGCCACCAGGTCACCGTGGCGATGACGGCCGCGCTGGCGACCATCGTGTTGGCGTCGCTGGCGCCGCTCGCGTGCTTCGCCGTGGCGCGCGAGGTGTGGCCCCCGAGGCTCGCGCTCGTCGCGGCGGGCCTGGCTGCCCTGGTGCCGGGCACCTACCTGTTCAACCCGTCGATCGACCAGGCCTATCCTGCCGTGGTGCTGCTGTGCTGCTGGCTGTGGCTGCGGGCGCTGCGCACGGGGCGCTGGGCATGGGGCTTCGCCTTCGGAGCGCTCGTCTACGGCGCTGTGTTCTTCCACGTGGGCCTGGCCCTGGCCGTGGCGATCCTGAGCGCAGCGGCGCTTGTGGCCTGGCGCACCGACCGGCCGGAGTGGAGCCTGGCCGAGGTGGTGCGACGGCATTGGCGTCTCGCGATGGGCGCGGCGTTTGGCTTCCTCACCCCCGCGTTCGCGCTCCAGGTGTGGCTGGGCTACCCCACGCTCCGCGTGGTGCGGCTGTGCCTGCGGAACAACGTGTTGTTCAACGCCGAGGTCCGGCGCACCTACTGGCCGTGGTTGGGGGTGGGGCCGCTGGAGTTCGGCATCTCGCTGGGGGCCGCGCTGCTGATGGTGGTGTCGGCCGGGTGGGTTCTGGAGGTGGTGGCAGCGGCGCGCCGGCGCAGCCTCGAGGGGCGTGCGCCGCTGCTCCTGGCCGCCGGCACTGTGCTGCTCGCGCTGCATCTAGTGGGGATGAACCGCGGGGAGACGCCGCGGCTGTGGCTGTTCGTCACGCCGCTGCTCGTGCTCGGCGCGGCCGACTTCGTGGTGCGACAGGTGGGGGAGTGGCGGCGGCTGCTGTGTGCGGTGTGCGCGGCGCAGCTCGTGCAGATCGTGGTGTTCGCCGTGGCGCTCGACGTGGGGCGCACGACCAGCTTCTTCGTCGACCTGCTGGCCAAGCAGTAGATCCAGGGGTGCTTCCCCCGCCGCTTTGTGTACAATGGGAGGCGGGGAGGGGAGTGTGGCTTGGAGCGTAGCGTGTCGGACCCAACGCGATACCTCGACCCGAAGGTGCTGGGCAAGCTGGAGCGGCTCGACCTGAAGGCCCGGCTCATCGTCGAGGGCTTCATCTCGGGCCTCCACAAGAGCCCGTTCCACGGCTTCAGCGTGGAGTTCGCGCAGCACCGCGAGTACGTGCCTGGCGACGACTTGCGACGCATCGACTGGAAGGTGTTCGCGCGCAGCGACCGCCACTACATCAAGGAATACGAGGAAGAGACCAACCTGGTGGCCTACGTGATGGTGGACATCAGCGAGTCGATGCGCTACGGCTCGGGGGAGCTGTCGAAGCTCCACTACGGCTGCTACGTGGCCGCGTCGCTCATCTACCTGATGCTCAACCAGCGCGATTCCGTGGGCCTCGTGCTCTTCGACGACCGCGTGCGCCGCGTCATCCGCGACTCCAGCAACCCGGGGCACCGCCTCCAGCTCTTCGACGCCCTCGAGAGCATCCGGCCCGAGGGCAGAACCGAGTTCGGCCAGGTGCTCGACCACATGATGGGCCAGATGCGCCGCCGCGGCATGGTGGTGCTCATCTCCGACCTGCTTGGCGACCCCGACCGCCTGCTGGCGGGCCTCAAGCACCTGCGCCACCGCCGCCACGAGGTGATCGTGCTCCACGTGCTCGACGACGCCGAGCTCACCTTCCCCTTCCGAGAGCTCACCCTCTTCAAGGGCATGGAGGGCTACCCGCAGCTCTTCACCGAGCCTCGTGCCCTGCGCGACGCCTATCTCGACGAGCTTGGCCGCTTCTCGCAGCGCATCCGCCACGAGTGCCTCGACCACAGGATCGACTACCAGTTGCTGAACACGTCGGACCCGCTCGACGTCGCGCTCTCGAGCTATCTGGCCACCCGCATGGCCACGTCGTTGCGCTGAGGGCTGCCCCTATGCCTTGGTTCGTGCATCCCTGGGCGCTGTTGGGGCTTGGCCTTGCCAGTGCGCCCATCGTCATTCACCTGCTCAACCGCCGCCGTTTCAAGATCGTCGAGTGGGCCGCCATGGAGTTCCTGCTCCTCTCGAACCGCAGGAACTACCGCCGGATCCGCATCGAGCAGCTCATCCTCCTGGCGTTGCGCGTGCTCCTCATCGTGCTCCTGATTCTGCTCGTGAGCCGGCCTCTTGTGCGGCGGGCGGTGGCAGGGCTCGCCGAGCGCGCGCGGCTGGTGGCCCTCGTGCTCGACACCTCGATGAGCATGGGCTACCGCGAGGGCACCACCTCGAGCTACGACCGCGGCATCGCCTTCGCCGAGCAGCTCATGGGCAGCCTGGGCCGAGGCGACACGTGGGCACTGGTGGTCGCCGCGGGAGCCGGCCGCAAGGTGACCGACGAGGCGAGCTTCGAGCTCGAGGCCGCGCGGGCCGCCGTCGCGCGCGACCGCCTGCCACTGTCCGACGCCGACTCGAACGTGCCTGGAGCGCTCGCCGCGCTCGAAGAGGTGCTCGACGGCTCCCGCACGGAGAGCAAGGAACTCTACATCGTCACCGACATGCAGCGGGCGAGCTGGCTGCCGCGCACGGGCGCCGTGGCGGCGGAGCACGTCGACCGCCTCAAGCGCCTGAGCCGTTCGGCCGCCAGCGTGACGCTCGTGGACGTAGGCTCGGGCGAGCCGGCCAACCTGGCGGTGACCGCTCTCACCGCCGAGAGCCCCCTGGCGGTGGTGGGCGGCGAGACGCTCGTGAGGGCCAGGGTGTCGAATTTCGGCTCGAGCGACGCCGCGGGCGTGCGGCTCGACTTCTTCGTCGACGGCTTCAAGCAGCAGACGTCGCCGCCGCGCGACGTGCCGTCGATGGGTGCGGCGCAATGGGAGTTCCGCCACAGCTTCCGTCAGGCGGGCGCCCATGCGGTGATGGCCGCACTCGAGCCCGACGCCCTCGCCAGGGACGACCGGCGGTTGCTCGCCGTCGACGTGCGCGACAGCGTGCGGGTGTTGCTGGTGGACGGGGAGCCGGGGGCCGATGCCTACACGGGCGAGACCGACTTCCTGCGCACCGTGCTCCGTCCCGCCAGGAGCGAAGGGGAGCAGGAGGTGTCGGGCTACCAGCCCGAGGTGGTGGCCGCGGACGCGCTCCAGCCGGCCGAGCTGCCCCGCTACGACGCCGTGGTGCTGGCCAACGTGGCGTCGCTGGGCGAGGGCGCCGCCGAGGCCACCGAGCGCTACGTGGCCGAGGGCG
>Ga0180432_10008514_pt1 | contig 12734 bp, 12 predicted proteins | sample SS_ome_10_FD_132414 | JGI IMG/M metagenome (GOLD analysis project Ga0180432, IMG submission 132414) | Hypersaline lake sediment archaeal communities from the Salton Sea, California, USA - SS_1_MS_2 metaG | ecosystem: Environmental > Aquatic > Non-marine Saline and Alkaline > Hypersaline >...
TAAGTCATACTGGCATTCTCAATAAGATGATAAAAAAAAGGGAGCAATAATTTAAGCTGGTTTGAATCCAACCACCACCACCTGCGGCTTCCTCCTTTTGACAATTTATATCTTACTTTTGTTGGGACTTTAAAAAAAAAAAAAAGCTTCAACATTAGTTATGAAATCTTTAATATCCATTTTTTTGTACCATTTGTTTTTATAATCTTTATAGTTTATAATACTATAATTATGAAGTGATTATCTCCGATGGTCGAATTATCTTGTATTAATTTTGTTATGAAATTCTAAAAAAAAATTCGTTAAACATGTCCTAGATTCCACCATTTATTATAAATCCCCCATCAACAACGAGATTCGCGCCTGACATGTAATCACTCGCTTTTGATGCAAGGAATACAATTGCACCTTTAATATCATCTCTAGTTCCAAATCGTTTTACTGGGATTACATCTAATAAACGAGGTCCAATCATTTTATACATCGGACTATCCTTATCTTGCAGGAATTCCATAACACCTTCCTCCATATTACCTGGGAGAATTGCATTAACTCTAATATTGAATTTACCCCATTCAACAGCCAGGGATCTAGTGAGACCAACTATGCCAATTTTAGTGGTTGCATATGCGCTATAGCCTACTGAGAATCCTATTTGTCCAGCCATACTTGAGAAATTAATAATATTGCCTTTTTTTTGTTTTATCATCATTTTCCCCATTTCTCGACAACAAAGGAACGTACCAGTTAGATTAGTATTAATCATGTTCTTCCAACGCTCTAAGCTATAATTTTTAGTAGGAGCCATCTCACCGAGCCCGGCATTATTTACAAGAATGTCGCATTTACCATAATATTCTTTCATTTTCTCAACCATTTGTTTTACATCAGATTCATTAGTAACATCGCATTTAATTGCGATACAGTCCCTTCCAGTTTTTTTTAAGTTCTCAACAGCATTATCTAACTTCCCGTGGATATCCCTCCCACAAATCGCTACATCAGCTCCTGCTTGAGCTAATCCTTCTGCAGAGAAATATCCTAAGCCTTTCCCTCCTCCTGTAATGAGCGCAACACTTCCATCTAGCTTAAATAAATCAAACACGTGAGCCATAATCAATAAATCTCAATATTTCTTTTATTTCTTGTTATTATAAATAATTATTTTAGATAATTTTTAAATCTTTACACTAGCGTAAAGAAAAAATTAGTTACTGTCAAAAGAAATTGATTTAGTGCATTGCTTTTCTAGTTGGAAACTTTAACTGAACGTTAATGATTTCTCTCATGAGTTCCTCGACGAGTTGATTTTTTAATGCCTCATCTTTACTCCATAGATCGTTAACTTCGCCAGGATCGTTTTTATAATCGAAAATATCTCCATTTTCAAATCCGTCGTAAAGTGTTAATCGATGCTGTTCAGTTACAAGAGTTCGAAGTCTATATGCTTCTTTTCTATTGATGTGGAGCAGTTCTTCGTCGTGTTCAATTAAACACCGCTCTCTCACTTTTTTATTAGCATCTTCTAATATTGGAGTAATGTCAAGTCCTTGACTCCTTTGCAGTTGTTTATTCCTCTCCACTCCTAATAAATTTAATATCGTTCCAGGAATATCAATCGTGCTGACGAGAGAATCTGAAACGGACGATTTTGTGAGACCTGGTACTTTCCATATCAATGGCGGATTTATCACGCTGCGGAAATGAGCAGGTCCTTTTACGACAAGTCCGTGATCCCCACAATAATCCCCGTGGTCGCTTAAGAAAAGCACCATCGTGTTTTCTGCCAAACCAGACTTGTCTAAAGCAGCGAGAACTCTTCCAATACCGTCGTCAATCATTGCAATTGAACCATAGGTAAGAGCAGTAAATTTTCTGGCGAACTCTTCATCAATTAAAGTGGGAAGAACGGGTTCAAAGCCGTGCTTTATGTACTTTCCTAAAAAATCGTGTTCGAGTAACTTTTGCCCGTCGTTAAAATTTGCGGGGAGTTCGACGTCATCGGGGTTATACATGTCCTTATATTTCCCTGGAGGGCACACTGGTTGATGTGGGTCGGGAAAAGAGCAGTGGAGAAAGAATGGTTTATTTTCATACTCTCCATTGGCCGCCCTTTCAATATATTTTACAGTTTCGTTCGCCACCCAGGTCGTTGGATACAACTCTTCTGGCAACCTTGTCTCGTAGGTAAATTTGCTGATTCGACCAGGATCTGATAGGTAATCCTCAATGTCGTATCCTTGTTCTTTTAACCACTCGTAATAATGACCGCTCATCATATCTCCGTGACCATTAGCGAGCAAATTTTCCTCAAAACCATAATAGTCTTGAGTTTTCTCAATGTCAACTTTTCCATCCCACCAATCAATAATAGACTCCAAGGAAATAGGCTCAGTTTTTCTATATCTAGTATATCGTGGAGCTAAATGTTGGAAATGGAGCTTTCCTACGTTACAAGTGTGATACCCCTCACTTAATAATACTTTAGTTAGCATGGGTAATTCTGGATTTAAATTAATACCGTTCGAACGAGTTTTATGCTCACTAGGGAGTTGACCTGTAAAAAAATTTGCCCGGTTTGGCATGCATATTGGCGTGTTGCAAAAATAATTCGTGAACCTCACGCCGCCATCAGCAATAGAGTCCATGTGTGGAGTTTTTAACAACTTGTTTCCGGAACAGCTCATGTGGGCGGATCTTTGCTGGTCCGTGATTAATACTAAAACATTCATGTTTTCGCTCATGATAACCAAAACTTAAATATTCAAGTGAAGCAATATTTATTATTAATATAACATAATTCCTTATCACTAGTGTAAAGAATTTCATATTAAAAATTCTTTTGAAAAAATAGCTATAATAATGTCAAAAAAAACAGAAAAGAAAGTTAAAAAAGGTGCAATTTGGAAAGATGAAATCGCCCAGTACCTTAGAAAAAATCCATCAGGCTTGACGATTACGGATATTGCGAAAGGTATAGATACATCACGCGTCACGGTAACCAAATACATGCCAGAATTACTTCAAGAAGAAAAAGTTTTCGCCAAGGAAGTGGGCGTATACAAGCTATATTTCAGCACTGAGAGAAATATCATTCCATTAAGGAATGTACGTAATTTTTACAATGGTATCTTAGCAGGCCTGAAAGGAAAACTTGACAAAAAAGATTACAAGGAGATTGGACACGTGGTAGCTGAATACATGAGACCTCTTCTTAGAGACTCTGCTATGGAGAATGTGAAATTTTTAAAAGATCCAAAGCGCAAATCATTTAAGGAATTTTTTGAGTTTTTTAAAGAATTATATCCTTACATCGATTTTGTGAATCCTGGAGATATGGACATCGAATTAGAATCTATCAGCGATAAAGAAGATACGGCAAGATATATTTTTAAAAACGTGAAATTATTAAAAATTTCAGAAGATTTCAAAGACCACTTCTACCTATGGTCTGGTGCTATAGGAACCCTGTTTTCATCACTATTAGAAAAACAAGTAACATGTGAAATCATAGATATTAATACCAAGGACTATAGCGTGTTAGTTTCATTAGAAATTCATTAAATGCTCCTTTTCTATTTTTGACAATATCATTCATGAATAAAAAAAATCTATTGTGAAAAAAAATGCAAGATTATACTAAATCTGATTATAAGAAGAAAGGAAAGGAATTATACGACAAATTACACCTTTCCTCGTATCCCGTGGCCATTAAATACATAAAAAGCGAGGATGAAGTTCCAAGAGGATATACACGACCATCTGCCACGGGCAAAAAAATGTCAATCTGCCAAGCGTTTGGAATGTCTCGAAAATGGGGCATGAGCTATGGAATAACTTATAAGGACAATTTTTGTACGCCTGCGTCGTTAGGTCATGGTTGGATTCCATTATCTAAAGAGGAAATGATTGAAAGTCAAGTTAAACAAGGCTGGCATAAAGATATTGATGCAGAACGAAGAAGAGCGGAGAAATTATATGATAAGCTCGAGGATATTATAAAAGAAGGCTTTTGTGGATTAATATGTGCACCATTAATGAAGACAAGATTCATTCCTGATACAATTTTAGTATTTGGAAATGGAGGTCAAATAATGCATGTAATCCACGCGCTCACATTTGAACACGACGAGAAATATGCGATCACTTCAGCCTTTGAAGGATATGGGGAATCTTGTGGTAAGGGAGGTTTGAGACCTTTCTTAAGTAAAAAACCTCAAATCGTCATGCCTGGCGCAGGCGATCGAGCGTTTGCGGGAATACAAGAACACGAGATAGGGATTGGGTTTCCAGGGTTCCATCTGTTTTATATAATGGACAATTTATTTAAATCGGGCGGCCCAATGAACATTGGGTATCCAATGAGGCAATTATTACCCCTTGAATTAGACGAGAACATCACTCCCGGATTTAAATGGGTGAAAGAAAAGATGGAAGAAATGGAAGAGAAAAAGAAAGGTGAATGATTTCTTTATCTTTACTATGGTGTAAAGTTTATATTGATCTAGTGTATTATTATAATTAAATAGTGGTTTATAAAATTAATAAGAAAAGGTGAAAATTTATTACTTTAGAAAATGATATCAAGGAAATGATACTCGATAGCATTGCGCCACTTGAGACAAAGGTAGGGTTTGCCACGCTCGAGACAATGAAGTCGGACATACCCGGAACCGATCTTACCTATTTACTCCCCGAGGCTCAATCAGCGGTAAGCTTCTACCTGCCCTTTGATAAAGAGATGATCTTAAAATATCTCGGAAAAGTAGATCCAAGCATTCGTGGAATACACGAGGAAGAGAACCTAGAGCTGCACAGAATAATATGGAGGGCGTGTCAACGAGTCAAGCATTGGCTAATTGAGCAAGGTTACAAGGCAATATCGGTAATTCCCAATAACCATTATAGGACAGATGTTCCTAATTGGCAAATAACCCTCCCACCAGAACTTTCTTTAAGATATTTAGCCGTTGCATCTGGGGTGGCCTCGTTTGGGTGGTCTGGAAACGTGGGAACGAAAGAATATGGTACTGCCATTCTTGTTGCTGGCTTAATCACTTCAGCAAAACTTGAACCAACGAAACGGATACCCGAATCGGAAGGATTTTGCAACAAATGCATGATTTGCACTAAAGTGTGTGCTTTTGGCATGTTTAGCGAGGAAGAAGCAACAACCGTGACAATCGGCGGAGAAACGTTTTCATACTCCAAAAGGGGCCCCATGATGCGTTGTGCTATCACGTGTGGCGGAGCTAATGGATTACATAGGTCTGGAAAATTTTCCACATGGTCTCCTGGGCGATATGAGTACGCTGAAAACAATAAAGAACTAAATCGCGTCTGTCAAATCGCAATGACAAGTCAAAAGAAACGACTTCCGTACCAAGACAGTTCTGATGGGTACGCGGCCGCTTCTTATGATGGTAAATATAGAACACAGCTCACATGTGGCAATTGAAACTACATCTGTGGTGGAAATATTAAGGAAACCGCTTTAAGATACAAAACTTTAGTCAATTCTGGATGCGTGATTCAAAGAGAAGATGATTGTCTCGAAATTTATCCCCCAGAAAAGGCAAAAGAAGTGTTTGAATCAATGCCTAATAAACACCAGCGATTATACACGAGAGATTACAAGAAACGAATGCCAAAAAAAGCTGAGAAAGAAAAGACAACTGCGTGAGTATCAAAAAAAACAATTAAATAAAAAAAACAAAATTCAATAAAAATAAGTTGATGATTATTTGACAACTATAAATGGTAAAAAAGACCATGATTTGCCTTTAGAGAAAGAGATTGAGCAATTTTTACTCGAACGAGGTGCCATAAAAGTTGGTTTTGCCACGCGAGAAACGCTAGCAGGACCACCTAACGCGGACATTACCTACATCATTCCGGAAGCGCGCTCCGCAATAAGTTACGCTCTCCCTTTTGATAAAGACATTATCAGGGATTATTTAAGCAAGAAAGATTTTGATGGGCACGAGAAAAATAGATTTGACCTCAATTATCGATCGATAAAAATCTCTAACGAACTTGCTCAATGGTTAACAGAAAAGGGCTATGAATCAAAAAGAATAATCTCAAACAATAACTACAAGAAGGAAATTAAAGGATGGCAAGCAACAATGCCTCCAAGACTTTCCCATCGCTACGTCGCTGTTGCTTCTGGTGTGGGATCGTTTGGTTGGTCGGGAAATGTGGGAATGAAAGGTTACGGGACAACAATTCTACTTGGGACGGTTGTAACTACCGCAGAGCTTGAACCGACTCAACCACTCCCGCCTGAAGAATCTTTCTGTACGAAATGCAAGTTGTGTACGAAAGTGTGTTCTGCAGAAATGTTTTCAAAAGACGAGGAGGTCACGTTTACTCTTGGTGGAATTGAATACACGCATTCCGCACGAAATGGATACGTTCGTTGCCAATACGTTTGCGGAGGCTTTACAGGATTGCATAAAAACGGAAAATTCTCCACCTGGTCTCCTGGACGATTTCCTATCCCTGAAACAAACGAAGAAATATACAAAGCGATGGGTAGGGCCGTAAGAAGATATGCGACCTGGCCAGAAAGAACGCGAAAAGACGGATACATCAACGAATCAGCACCTGGCATAAACATCAGGCTCACGTGTGGATTTTGCCAGAATATATGTTGGGGAAATCCAAAAGATACCGCAGAAAACTACAAGATAATAACTGAATCTGGCTGTATTATCCAAAATCTTGACGGTTCGATGACCGTGCTTCCTCCCAAAGAAGCGGAAGAATACTTTCGCTCGCTTCCGAAAAAACATCAGAAGAAGTATTGCATAGATAGGACCTGATAAACTTCAAATTCAAATAATTTCTTTTTTCATTTTTTATTATCTTTACTGTAGTGTAAACTTTTTATAGATCATGAAATTATATATATTAACTTAACATTTGGATCTCAATAAAAAAAGTATTACAAAAAAGAGGTTAAAATAATGAAAATTTTAGTATGTTATTTTTCCAATACGGGAAATACTGAAAAAGTAGCAAAAAGTATCGTAGAGGGTTTAGAAGGTGAAGAAGTCGAACTTTTAAAAGTTGAGGATGCAGATCCTTCGAGCTTGAAAAATTACGATCTTGTCGTGCTAGGTTCGGGAATATACGGTGGGAAATTACACAAAAAAGTAGCAGATTTCATGAAAAAGGTAACGGAATATCCCCAGAAGTTTGCCTTTTTCAACACTCACCAAAGTCCTACTGCTTATCAGAAAGCTTTTAGGAGAATTACAAAATCAATTGAAGAAAAGGGCTCTGAAGTAATTGGAGAATTTGATTGCGTGGGTGAAAATATAGGGATCCCGAAGGAAACCACATTAAAGATGCTGGAAAGATTACCCCCTGAAGAGAGAAAAAAGCAAGAAGCATATATAGAATCAACTGCGGGGCGACCTAACGCGCAAGATTTGGAAAAAGCAAAAGCCTTTGGAAAATCATTAATCTAATTTTTTTTCTATTTTTAATTATACGAAATTAGAGCATTGCCATGACAGTCATTGAGAAATGGAGAGCCGCCGGGCAAGAATATTACGATAAGCTTAGATTGTTAACATACCCTTTAGCAATAAAATATATTAAAGACGAGTCGGAAATCCCGACAAAGGCAATGAGACCTTCAAAAATTAACCAACGACTCTCTTTATGCCAAGCATTCACGACTGCTCGAAGGCTAGGAAGGAGCGTGGGGATGACTTTTGAAGATAACCATTGCATCACGAGTTCTTTCGTTCAAGGCTGGAAGTACATGCCAGGTAAAGAAATCCTGAAATCCCAGATTCTTTCTGGATATCACAGTAATCCTAGTGCGGAATTGAGAATTCAATTACAATTTTCTGAATTAATGACGAAAGAGGCTCTAGAAAAAGTAAAAGGAAATATTGGATTTGTCATTTCTCCATTACCCAAAACAGATGTGATACCCGATGTCATTTTAACGTATGGAAATCCCGCCCAAGTCACGCATATCATTCATGCATTATCCTACGAAGGAAGATATTTGGTGAATAATCAAGCATTTTTAGGGTATGGAGAATCTTGCATCCGAGGCGTGCTCGTTCCATACATCTCAAATAAAAGCCAAGTAGTCTTGCCAGGGACGGGAGACAGGACAATGGCCATGACCATGGAAAACGAGATGGCTTTCGGAATGCCAGCTAAACGGTTATTCTACGTCCTTAAGAACCTGTTAAAGAGCGGTAAGGAGTATAATATGGGATTGAACTAGAAATTCATTCTTTTAGACATGCCATTCCCAATGGGACCAAATGCCTTTAGGTTCCTTGACAGACAATATAAAAGACTCCAGAAAGGGAGATTAAAAAAAAAAAAAGAAAAGTGAGAAGAAAAAAAAATAATGGGTTATAAAAATAAAACCATAGAAGATTATAGAAAAGCCGGACAAGAATTATTCGATGTTCTACACCTTAACACTTATCCAGTGTCGTTGAAGTATATAAAAGATCTCGAAACCGAAATCCCGGCCGGCGTTAGGAGGCCCATAGATGACGGAGATAAGATGTCAATTTGTCAAGCTTTTACATATGCTAGGCGTTTTGGACATAAGTTGTGCATAACCGCCCTTGATAATTTCTGCACGCCGAGTTCCGTGGCGCACGGCTGGGTTCCATTAACAGTAGAGGAATTTACCGAGTCTCAAGTACGACAGAAATGGTCCAAAGACACAGAAGCAGAAAAGAGAAGGGCTGAACATATATACAAGACCAATTTTAAGAGTGTCATAGAGTTAGCGTATCGTGGGGTAATAGTTTCTCCGTTAATGGAGACTCCCGTTATTCCTGATGCCATATTAGTATATACTGACGGTCCTAAACTCACAAATATAATCAATGCTCTCAACTATGAGCATAAGCGCAAGTACAGGGTTCAGTCAACCTTTGAAGGCTTCGGTGAGAGTTGCGGTAAGGGAGGGCTAATGCCATTCATTACCCGAAGAGCCCAAATCGTCCTCCCGGGCACGGGAGATCGATCATTTGGGGGAATTCAAGATCACGAACTGGCAATTGGGATGCCTGGAGAATTTATCTTCTATATATTGGAGAATTTATTCCAGACGGGTGCTGGTCAAGGTTTAAAGTTCCCGCTAAGAACGTTGATCCCTAAGCTTGACGAAAGTCTAACACCAGGTTTTGTTTACATGCGTGAGGTTATAGACAAGAAGCTAGAGGAAATGGCAGAGAAAGGAGAAAAATAATTATTTTCTATTAAAAAACATGAATGAGGAAAAAAATGACTGAAACCGACAATCAATTATGGTATAAAACTGTAAGGGCATTAGTAAAAGCGGGAGGCATGCCACTACCCGCAAACCAAGCTCTTGCTGATTTGATAAAAGAAATGTTGACCGAAGAACAGGCTAATTTTCTAATAAAAGTGAAAAAACGCTCTTCAACGTTCGAAGAACTTAAGGCCCGAACGGGCTTAGACGATAAACCTCTCAAGGGGATGCTTGATAGCCTCTTTAATGTCGGTGCGATGATATCTCTTCCATCCCGATCAAGTGGACAGGAAATCTATTATATTTCACCCATAATGCCCGGGATGCTTGAGTTTGAATTCATGAGGGGAAAATCAGGAGAAAAATACGAAAAACTCGCTCATCTTCATGAAAAATTCTTTGAGGGAATAATCGAAGGAACTCAAAAAAATTACGACACAGCCGTGAAGATGTTTAAAAAATTCCCTCCAATCATGAGAACCATTCCCGTCGGAGAAAAAGTTGAACCAACAGAGGAAGTAGCCATGCCACTTCAAGATATCGCAAAAATCATTGACTCTGTTGACGTTATTGGGGTGGGGGCTTGCTACTGCCGGCATGAAAAGAATTTATTAAATGAACCTTGTCAGAAAACAAAATTACAGAAAAACTGCTTTTCATTTGGAAGGATGGCCACGTTCCTCATCGATCACGGTTTTATAGAACCAATTTCAAAAGAAGATGCGTTAAAAGTGATGAAAAAAGCAGAGGAGGATGGTTTGGTTCATAAAGTCGTCCATAGCGGCTCTGACATTAACAGGGAAATTGCGGCCATATGTAATTGCTGTGACTGCTGTTGCGGGAATATTGGCATGTATAATAAAGGGGGATTCCCTTTAGTAGATCTGACGGCTCATAGGGCGGTTGTTAACGAAGTCGACTGCGTTGGTTGTGGAGCGTGTGTTGACAGGTGCAATTTTAATGCCATCACGATCGTTGACGACAAATCTACGATTGATGAAAACTTATGCTGTGGGTGTGGCGTTTGCACTATCACCTGCCCGAACGATGCCATAGATATAGCAAAGACAGATTTGCGCAAATTATACTTACCACCAAAAGATTTGCGATAAATAATCTTTTTTATTACTTTTTTTTTCTAATTGCAATAATAAATTATATAGATTGAAGAAGTTTCATTTCTTCCTCGCTTAGTTTAATATCTGCGGCTTCGGAATTTGAATGCAGGTGGTCTAAATTAAATGTTTTAGGAATTGTTATGACATTATCGTGATTGATGAGCCAAGCGATGGCTATTTGTTGTATTGTTGCGCTATTTGCGTTTGCTATTTTTTCGAGCTTTTCCCTGAGGTCACCTTTTAGATTAGTAAATCCTCTATGATCCAAGGGGCTATATGCGGTAAACGTAACGCCTTCCTTCTGGTAATATGGAAGTGACTCGTTGATGTGCTTTTGCCTCTTTATATTACATCCGAGTTGGTTGGTCACTAACTCTGCGTTTTTTAAATAGCCCTGAGCTTCCTTAAATTGTTTAACTGAATAATTACTAACACCAATATATCGAGTTTTTCCTTCTTTAAGCAGTTCTTCCATGACTCTCATGTGTTTTTCAATTTTTGGAACAACAAATGACGGCCAATGTACCAAGTAGAGGTCTAGACAATCAATTCCAAGCCTTTCTAAGCTTTTATAGCAGGCTTTCTTCATGGAATCAACGCCAACATGTTTGGGAAATAACTTACTCGTGATGAATAGATCGTCCCGTCTATTTGCAGCAATGACCTCACCTACAATTTCTTCTGATCTCCCCCCACCATAAGCCTCAGCAGTGTCAATGTGAGTCATGCCTATTTCGATTCCTCGTTCTAGTGTTGCTTTAATCTGGATTATCTCTTCTTTATTGTGCGATTTTTTAATTCCCCAAGTACCTTGTCCTAGTATAGGGATTTTTTCGCCTGTCTTTCCTAACTCTACAGATATCATTTTTTTTTATTTCACCTTATATTTATTTCTTTTTTCTTTTTATTTTTCTAATAAACCGCTTATCTCGTCCTGTGCTATAAATATACGCGTTTCGACTCATCAAGCACTTATCACCCTTGGCTAATTCCTCTGTCAATTGTATGCGCAATTTTAACGCCTCAATGTTTTCTGGCTCAACCTGAATCAAGACATCCAATACTTCCAACGCAAGTTGCGTTTGGTTTTGGCCAAATAATTCGTTGGCGCGATCGATGATTTTATCGGGGCTTCCAATTAAATCGTAAATCTCTTTCATGACCTCTTTTTCTGGTCTGGGGAGTAAATGGGCGGGATTGTGGTCGAAGTATCCGTGATACCACCTGTACACGTTAAACGTGAAAAATTCTGGTCTCGAATAATAAGGATTCAAGTACGGACTGTTCATGAGATGTTCGGGCATTTTAACCTCGTGGATCATTTCCGTGATGTGCATGTCTTGATTGATGTATTCTACTACTTGATCGTGCATCGAGCGTATGACTTCGATGTTTGCGTCTAACGCTCCCCTGGCGTGTTTCCCTTGAAAGAGGTAACCTGCCCCGTTACAGAACACGTATTCTGGATCAAGCGCCCTCACACGTTCGAGTTCTTTAGCCCAATCCAATGCAAATCGAGTTGGTTTCCACGGATTTCCAATGTTAGGAAAGTTATCTTTGATGATCAAGTCTCCAATAAAAACGGCGTTGAGCTCTGGGACGTGAATCCAACACGCGTCGTCGGTTTCGGCGCGCGCCGTGTGGAGCTCGAACGTTTTATCCCCTAGCGTGAACGTCATGTCTCCCAGGAACGTCTTGGTGGGGTACACTACTTCTTGTACGGATCTATCAGTTTTTGGGACGTTAAATTGCATGGCGGTTATGATAGAGCGGTATGGGGCTAGCATTAAGTACCTGTCGAGTCGATTGGGCAAGTATTTACTGGCAATCACTTCCGGATTGTCTTTCATGAATGCTTGAGCTCCGCTCACGTGGTCGTAATGTCCGTGTGTGTAGATTATGTACTTGATCCTTCCTTCTATTCGTTCCATTACCCTTTCTGCTGCATTTTGAAAGAGCAACGTGTCAATTAAAACCACCCCGTCTGTCGTGTCAATCCAGGCACAACCAGCGATCGGGATATCTGCTGTATGAACGTCCTTTAGAGGATTTTTAAAAACAATATCTGAACCAGCGTTAATAATTCCCATTTTTCTATAGTCTTTTCTCATTTTTTATCTTCTACCATTCTATAATCTAATTATGATAATTATTATGAAAATAAAGTAAATTTAATTAATTTTTTTATATTTACAACAGTGATAAGATAATAGAATGAGTTGGTCAACAATGGAAGATTTGGAAAATTACAAAAAATTTGGTCAGGAGCTCATCGATTTATAGCTTTTAAAAAAAATATTAATTGGTTTGTTAATTTAAATTTTTAAAAAGCAAAAAAGATAGGTAAA
>Ga0180432_10008516_pt1 | contig 12730 bp, 5 predicted proteins | sample SS_ome_10_FD_132414 | JGI IMG/M metagenome (GOLD analysis project Ga0180432, IMG submission 132414) | Hypersaline lake sediment archaeal communities from the Salton Sea, California, USA - SS_1_MS_2 metaG | ecosystem: Environmental > Aquatic > Non-marine Saline and Alkaline > Hypersaline >...
CGCTGTCGATAGCGGTCACGCCAATGAGGTCGTTGAGCATGGCTCCCATACGCTCGATGTTGGCCTTGATGCGCTGCAAGAACTTGCGTTGCATCTCGCTAATAATGCCTACCGATTCGCCCAGCAGCAAGTCTGTGTAGCCGATGATAGAAGTCATCGGCGTGCGGAGTTCCTGGGCGCACTGGCCCAGGAATTCATCCCTGGCCTGATAGGGACTGACGGTCATGGTCAAAGTCCCCAACATGGCTATCATGGCGGCGAATTGGCCGTCTTTGTCGCGCAACATGTGCAAATTCACTGCCAGGGGATGCCGATTGCTGTCGATGATAAAGGTTGCATCTTGTTCCGCTGCGGAAACATCTTGCCGCTTGCCAAGAAGGCGGTCAACTTGTTTTCGCCAGTGGATGTCGTCATAGACTTTGCCGATGGGTTGTCCCAGCATTTGCTCTATGGGCTGTGCCAGAAGCCGTTTAGCGGCAGCGTTGGCCAGCTCAACCTGGCCGTTCTCATCAGTGACCAGCAAACCTACAGGAATGGTGTCGAATACAGCCTGGGTCAGCGAGGTACGGCCACGCTGCTGTTTCATTTTTAGAACCATCTGGGAGATCTGATCGCTGGCCTGGGTCAGGGCAGCCCGGGTGTTCTCGGCCTGAGCGGTCTGTTCCTGCAAACGCTGTTGCAAGGAGCGGATTTCCTCGCGCGCCTGTTTTACTTTGGCTTCGAGCCTGGAGCGCTCTTCTTCTGCCGTTTGAATTTGCTCTGCCAGGCTTTCTACGTTTTGCTGCTTTCGGTTGGCATGGGTTGTCGCTTCCTCCAGCCGGCGGGCAAAAAGGGAGGCATCTTGTTGGCTCTGTTCAAGCTGGGTTTTGAGTTGCTTTTTAATTCGCTGGTGCTCTTTTTGCTCTTCCTGGTGTTGTGTTCTCAGAGTCTCTGATTCTACTGTGCTGAGATGGTAACGGTGTGCGTTCTTGATGGCTATCGCCACCTGATGGCCCAGAGTCTGGCAGAGTTTTTGTTGGGTCGTGTTAAACTGTTGTCGAGAGTGGTGATTGCCCAGCAACAATGCGCCGATGGCTGTGCTGTTGTGCATGAGTGGCTGGAGCAAAAGTGGCCCCGCTTTCATACTGCCCATGAGGAGGTATAGCCCTTTAACTTGACCGTTATCGGCTGCTGCATCTATTGTGACTTGCTTTTTGCGTTTGATGGCGTGCTCCAGCGCCGGGTAATCGGCCAGACTGAACTGGACGGTGGTGGCCGAGCCCCGGCTGTGCGGACTGTAAACGGCGTTCAGCTTGGCTTTGCCTTGCGCCACATCCACCGGAAAAACCAATCCGCAGATATCTACTTTGAGGATGTAGACCACTTCTTGCACAGCGTGCGCCAGAACCTCCGCCATGTCCAGCGAGGTGACTATCCGCTGGTTGCTTTCGATCAGGTGGATCAGTCCGGTAATCTGGCTCACGGAATCCTGGCTGGCTTCTTCTAGCTCTTGGGTCCTCAAGCTCAAATCGTCTATTGCGTGGCGATAGGTCGCCACGGCCAGCAGAGGAAAAGCTATCAATTGGGTCAGGCGCACCCATCCGGCTATGTGGATGTTAAGCTCTGGCGCCAGCAGTTGCAGAGCGTGGCCAGCGGCTAAAAGTGCGAACACTGCCGATAGCAGGCCACACTCTCGACCTCGGCGCCAAAGGTGGACCCCTATCGCCAGCCCCAACAGGGTCAATTGCGCCGCGCTCCAGATGGCTTCCTGCCAACTGCCGCTGTAAAACAGTGTTGGATTGGCCGCCAGGTCAGCTTGCCAGGTGGAGAGAAAAAAGAGGAAAATCATGGCCGTGCTCAGAAGACCAAAGGCAGGGAAAAACCAAGAGAGCCCTCGGTAGCGTCCCCAAGGCAGCAAAGCCCATACCAGCAACAGGGTCACAACCGTGTCTAATGCCCGCTCCAGGGGGGGGATTACCTTTGCAGTGGAAAATGTTTCTGGTGCCCATACCAGCGCTGAAACGATCAGAACTGCCCGCGCCAAAAGCATTCCTGTCGCGGCTACAATAAAGATGCCTGGCTTTTCTTCTGATCCTCTAGCGCGGCGACGTTGCCAGGCACCCAGGGATATGCCAAGAACAGCTTCTAGAGAAAAGAGAATCAAGATATGGTAGACCAAACTCCCCGGTGACGTCACGAGGAGTTGTATCGTCTCGTGTACGATAGACATTGATTTCTCGCTAACACGCTTTATCGGCAAACAATGCAAAATATTGACGATAGCATTATACCATCTTTGGAAACTTTGTGCAATAGGCCAGTGGTTTTATCAGCCGTAAGAGATTTCACCTGGCCAGGTTCTCGCCGATCCCGGCAACTTTTTCACACGGTATCGAGCTTGTAAAAACGGCCTAACTGTTATCTTTTCGCCCTGCGTCGACCCTTTAGGTGCCCGGTTGGTAGATCTGGCGATAAAGCGCGTGGTGTTGGTAGATTAACTGGACGTAATGCAGGGTCTGGGAGTAGTCAATGGTCTCGACGAACAGATCTGGATCTCCGCCGGCGGCGTCCAGCCATCTCCCGGGGGCGGCGATGCCACTGTTGTAGGCAGCCAGGGCGGCAAAGATGTCCCCTTGAAAGGTGTTGAGCCCCTGGACCAGAAACCACGTCCCAAAGTGAACGTTCAGGTAGGGGTAAGTCAAGTGAGCTGGGGCAAAGTCTTTCCATCCCAGGCGGAGGGCAATCCACTCGCCGGTAGAGGGAATGATTTGCATCAGGCCGATGGCCTGAGCATAAGACCGGACGCCGGGCTCAAACAGGCTCTCCTGGCGGATCAGGGCGAAAACCAGCAGGGGATCGAGATGGTTGGACGCGGCCTCGACCAGCACGAGGTCGTCAAAATAGGTCGGATAGGCCAGTTGTTGGAGGAAACGGGGGGCGCTGCCGATAGAACGTGCTGTAGAAAGCTGCGCGACCTCAAGGGCACAACGGATAGAGGTCTTGTAGACACCCAGGTCGCGGGTGGCCAGGGCCAATCCATACATGATTAGCGGGTCGTCTTTTTGAGCCACCCGCATGATCTCGAATTCATCCACTGCACTCTGAAAAAGTCCCACCGACAGATATTCTACTCCTCGCTGATAGCGAGGGTCCTGGGCCAGGTTGTCTGCCAGTGAGGTGAGATCTTTTTCTCCCGCCGGATCCGCCCAGCCCAGCAGCCAGTCCTCGGCCTCGGCCTGCCCGGCCGTCTCGTCCGAGTCTAACAACAGATTGGGTTGTGCTGTGGGCCAACTTTTGACATCACGAGATGGATCTGTATCCGATCCTGCCGTTAAAGCTTCCAGGTGGTGAGTGGCCCGCAGGGCATAGTAATCGGGCAAAAAAGAGGTCGATTTTGCAGCCAGCTCCAGCCATTTTTCTGCCTGGGTCTCGTCGCCCAGGATGTCGTATGCCTTGCCCAGCCAGTACTGTGAAGCGGAAAGGCGATCTGAGCCAGGATACTCTGCGACGAGATCTTGCCAGTCTTTGACGGCCATCTGGTAATCTGCCTGTCGAAAGTGGTTCAGACCGGCACGGAACAGCGCCTCGGGAGCCCGCTTGCTGTCGGGGTAGTTCTGTTGAAGGCGGCGGTAGACTTGGGCTGCTTTGACCCATGCTTTTTCGTCTTGGTGCAGTTCTGCCACACGCCACAGCGCCTCGGGGGCCAATTCGTCCTCAGGGTGCGCTTTGACGAACGCTTCCAGGGCCTCAATGGCCTGGTCCGGGCGGTCCTGTGCTGCCATCGAGCGAGCCTTTTCCAGCCAGGCCTCGGCAGCTACGGGACTGTCGGGGTAGGCAGCGATGATGGTCTCGTATTCGTCTATGGCCAGGCGGTAATTGCCGGAGAGATGATAGGCGCGCCCGATATAGTAACGGGCCTGGTCGCGGCGTTCGGTGGCATCCGATTCCAGGTAGCGGTAGAACGCTTGTGCTGCTGCCCCATAGACGCCAGCGTAAAAGTCTACCATGCCTCGTTGGAACTCGTCTACCTTGACGCCAGCGTTGACCAGCTCGACCAGCGAGAGGTAGGCGTGGTGGGTCCGGGGGTAGAGATCCACAGCAATAGCCCAGCGGCGGTAGGCGGCGTCGGCATTGCCGGCTAAAAGATGGGCGTGTCCTGCCAGATACTCCATCTGGGCGCGATAGGTGTCCAGTTGGGCCTTTTCGAGGATAGTATCGTACTTGGCGAGCGCCAAGTCATAGTCCTGGTTGCGGATGTAAATTTCGGCAACTTTTTCTCGCAGGGCCAGAACCTGATTGAGGTAAGGGGCGCTCTCCAGGGCTGCCTCGTAACTCTCCAGGGCCTGCTCGTCATCTTGCAGGGATGCGTAAGCGTCACCGATCCGCTCGTGGACGGTGCTGGCAATAACGTCACCCTCGGCCAGGTAGGCCCGATAGCCTTCAATGGCCGCCTCCCACTCGCCCAAGTCGGCGTGGGCTTCTGCCAGTTGGAAATGCGCTGCCGGCCAGCGCGGATCGGTGGGATAGGTCTCTGAAAAGTCCTGGAAAGCCGCCGTCGCTGCTGCCGGGTCGCCGTCGAGCCAGTAGCATTGTCCCATGCGGTAGCTTGCTTCTGTCGCTTCATCGGGCTCTGTTGCCGGATCGGACAGCATGGCCAGGAACTGTTCGATGGCCGCTTTATAGTTGCCCTGCGCCTGGAAGGTCCGGCCCAGCCACAAGCGCGCATCCGGCGGAGGGGTAGGCGTCGGGGTCGGTGTTGGCGTGGAGGTAGGCGTGGAGGTAGGTGTCGGCGTAGGGGTAATCGTACTTGTGGCCGTTGGTGTGGGAGTGATTGTGGAGGTAGGCGTGGAAAATGGCGCGCTTGCGTCACCCACTCTTGCTGGCGTTGGGAGGGGAGAGTCGGCCGCTGGCAGGGGAGCCGTTGGCACAGGCGTGTTCGATGTGCATCCGGTACAAGCCATTGTCAGCAGTGTGACCAGCCCCAGGCCGGCCAACCACGGTCGCGTCAAAAATTTCATCGTCCACCTTTCTGTCTCCTCTCTCTCCGGCTATGATTATACCACCGTTTTGCTCCCATGTGTAATGAGAGGGTAGGACAAACGCATTTATCCTGATGACTGGCGAATTTGTCATTTTGAACCAATAGTAAATGCATTGCCCTAATGAGAGGGTGAGTGGACGGCATTTTTACCATGGTCGCAACACCAACAGGGCGACATGCGCCTTCTCGCTCTCTTTTTGTGTCCAGAGCATCCGGTGTGGCTCGATGGCAATCCAAGGGTGTATTTGGTCATCGTAGTGGCGGTGGAACGGCTGGCCCGACTGGCCGGTGCTGAGCTGGGCGTACGCGTTGTCCAGATTTCCCAGGTCTACGATCTGGCGGCAGGCTGGACCGCGCACGACCTCAAAGGGTGCATCGAGGGAAAAGACCTGGGCATCGACGGTAAGGGCCGAGCCGCCTATTGGATAGGGCCCTCGGTTGATCAATCGATCCAACAGGGCGATGCCACTCTTTCCCAGGGGGTGATGCACAAAGGTGACGCTGTGCAGGTCGCCCCACTGCCAGAGGGTGTGCAGGTCTCCGTAGTGACGGCCCAACTCGTCCAGCGCTGCCACAAAGGCACGGCGCAAAATATCGTCTCGTGTCTCGCGCATCGGGGTTGTCACGTCGTCGAACCAGAGGTTGCCTGCGTCGGGCAAGATGCGCGCCAGGGCCTGGTGAGGGGCATGGCCATTGTCCAGGTAGTCGTGGAACAGCGTTGTGCCTAGTTCGTCGGCAAAAACTGCTTCGACCAGATGCCGGTAAAAGACCTGAAAGACGGCTGCCGCGCTGCTTTGTGGAGTCAGGCAATAGTCCCAATCGCGTAACAGGTCGCGGATCACGCGCTCCTGAAGCCAGTCCTGGGGTTCCAGCGCCAGCAGGTAGGGCATCAGCGATTCGGCCGGCAGGGCGTACACGTCGGCCTGGATGGCGCGAAAACTCTGTGGCGTGTGGCGCTCGGTCGCCCGGATGAGGGCGGCGATGCGGTGGCATTCGGCAGTGATAAAGTCGGAAGAGTCGTCGGTCACAATCTCATCGTTGGCCGCGACCACATAGTGGGTTGGCGGGTTGAGAGCGTGGGGCAGATTGTCAAAGGGCACGTCGCCGATCCTCTCGTATTCTCCCGTCCAGCCGGGCACGGGCACGGCCCCCTGGCCACGAGTCCGGATTGGCAGTCGCCCGGCCAGCTGATAGCCAATGTTGCCTTTTATGTCAGCGTAAACAAAGTTCTGGGGGGGAGCTGTCCAGTGAGCCAGCGCTGCCTGAAACGAGGCCCAGTCGCCGGCCCGGTCAAGTTGCAACATTGCCTGGAACCGAGACGAGCCGTCGAGGCCAGTCCATCGCAGGGCGACGGGTGTCTCCAGCCCGCCCACTACATCGTTGAGGAGCGGGCCGTGGCGGGTAAGGTGCACCTCCAAAGCCAGTGGCTCTGGGCGGTCTTTGATGGCAATCTTTTCACGGAGCACTTGCATCTCTAGCCATTCGCCCCGGTATTCGTACTGGCTTGGGTCCGCCGGATTGAGGCGTTCGAGATAAACATCTTGTGTGTCGGCCGGGACATCGGTCAACCCCCAGGCTATCCGTGCGTTGTGGCCAATGACCACACCTGGCGCGCCAGCCAGGGAGAAACCGGCCACGTCGTAGCCGCCGCCGTGGAGGCCAATCTCGTACCAGCAGGTGGGTAAGGTGAGGGGCAGATGGGGGGCGTTGGCCAGGAGAGGGCGGCCGCTGGCGGTCAACGTGCCGTCTACGACCCAACTGGTGCTGCCTTGGCTGCCCCTCCCAACGGAAGAGGGTGGCCAGGCCAGCTCGGGCAGTACGGCGCCGGTCAGGCCTGCATAGTCAAACACCTCTGGCGGTAGGAGCCAAGTGTCGTGGGAGTCAGGCAGGACGAGTTCAGCAGTGCGCGCCTTGCCCAGCGCGGCGACGAGACGGGCGCGCAACAGTTCCCCCTGCCAGTTAGAGCTCTGGCCCCAGGCCATCACCTTGCCCCACACCAGGCTGTCGACGGGTTTCCACGGCTCCGGTTCGAACTCGAGTCGCGCAAATGTGATGGGCAGGCGGTCACGGTGACTTTTGATATAAGCGTTGACCCCGTCGGCGTAGGCTTTCAGCGCGGCGCGGGCCGTCTCGTTCAGCAGTGCCCAATCGCTGGCAGCGGCGCGGCTGAGGCCCAGGGTGCGGAAGAAGCGATCGCTTTCCAATGCCGATTCGCCGAGTATCTCGGCCAGCCGGCCGTGGCCAGTTCGTCGCTGGAGTTCCATCGGCCACAGGCGATCCTGGGCGTGGATATAGCCCTGGGCGAAAAAGAGATCGCCGGCGTTCTGCGCATAGATCTGAGGCACTCCCCAGCGGTTACGGTAGATTTGTACCTCGGCAGAGAGGTGGGGCAGGACGACGAGACCGTCGTAGGTGGGGTACCGTCGGCGCAGGCAAAGGTGCCCGCCCCAGGCGAACATGCCGCTCAATGCCAACAGCAAGGCTAGAATTGCGCCGATGAATCGCCATGCTCTGCCCATAGGATATTTCCTTATGTGTGATATGATGTGAACATAAAGCTTTCACGGGATGGCTCAGTTGCCAAAATTTGCCAATCAGGTATAATGAATCTAATTTCAAACCTGGAGGAATAGATGCGCTTGTTTGTGAGATGGCTTTCTTTGTTCCGCTGTCAATTTCGTAGCTCGATCTCACTGTTGTTGCTGGTGAGTGTGAGTGTGCTGCTGACGGTCTTGCTGGCCGGTCCGGCAGGTGTTGCTGCCTCAAAAGTGCTTTTCCAATCGCCAGCGGCCACGCCTACCCTCCCTCCCACCAACACGCCGGCTCCTGTGCCAACCGACACGCCAATGCCGTCGCCGACTGACACGCCAATGCCGGCGCCCTCTGATACCCCCCAGCCTACCTCCACGGCTGTCTTACCGCCGACCGATAAGCCGCCGGCAGCGGGACCTTCCCCTACGACCCCGCCTCCGACTGACGCTCCGACGGCTACGGTTGTGCCGACGAGCGGGCCCATCCAGATGCCCCTCCTCCCGCCCACAGCCACGCCCGAGTCTCTGTCGTCAGCGTCAGAGCCTACGCCCACGCCAAAACAGGCCCTGTCTCCCGGTTTTGTGGGTTGGATCGTTGTGGTCGCAATCCTGGCATTGGCGGCTGTCATGGGATTTCTTTTTGGCGGGGCGTTGAGAAAGCGCGTTTAGAGATCGTGACTGCTGAGAGCTCGCTGTCTCCAAGACCAATCCACTCTGTCTGGCGAGAACTGGTCCTGCTCTCACTGCTGGTTTTGTTGGCGTTCGGCTTGCGCGCCTGGCACCTGGATTTTCAGAGCCTCTGGCGCGACGAGACGGACGCCATTCGTTTTTCCCAGTTTTCTCTGCCTGAACTGCTCCGCAATCTCACCCGCCCTGGCTGGAATGGGCCGCTCTATTTCATTCTGCTGCGCGGCTGGTTAGAGCTGGCAGGTGAGGGGGAATTTGCGGCGCGATATTTCTCGCTCATCTTTGGCGTGCTGGCTGTGCCCCTCACCTGGGTCGTGGGGCGGCGGATGACCGGCAGCCGGGCGACGGGCGCGATCGGTGCAGCGCTGGTGGCTCTCTCTCCCTACCTGGTGTGGTACGCCCAGGAACTCAAGATGTATACGCTCGTGCTGGCCCTGGGGCTGCTGTCTATTTATTTCTACCAGCGCGCGCTGAATGAGGGCCGATGGCAATGGTGGGTCGGGTACGGGGCTGTCACCAGTGTGATGATGTACACCCACATCCTGGCCGTGTTGATCTTGTTACCCCAGGCCCTCTGGTTTGTGACAGGATGGCGGCGATACCGTTCCCGCTGGCGGGGCTGGCTGGCGGCCATGGCAGCGCTCACGCTGCCCTACTTTCCCCTGGCGCTCTGGCAGTTGCCCGTCCTCCTGTCTGATTTTGAAACCGGCCATCCTTTCTATCCTCTGGACGAGATGGTACAGATCCTTTTCCAGGCCTTTAGTCGAGGCGTGGCCATGCCGTGGAAGCCGGTTCCAATGGCTACCTTTTTGCTCTTGCTGCTGGCTGCCCTCGTGCTGCGCAACCCCGGCGGCTACAAAGGGGTCCTGGCGTTGGCGTTGTGGCTGGCGGTACCTGTCCTGGCCGTTTACCTCATCTCGTTGGGCATGCCGATCTTTACCGATCGCTACCTGATCTATGTGACGCCGGCCTATGCCTTGCTCCTGGCTCGAGGCCTGGTGGCAATAGGCCGGCAATGGCGGCTTGCCCAGGTGTTGGTCGCCGTGTTGCTGGTTTTTTCCCTGGCTCAAGGCTGGTGGGTGCAGGCCAACCGTCCCATCAAATCGGATTTTCGAGGCGCGGCGCGCCTGGTAGCGCCAAGACACCAGGCTGGCGATTTGTTGATCTTTCAGATTCCCTATGGATATCATACCTTTGAGTACTATTGCCGCCAGCCGTTCGAACAGGCTGAAGGATTATATACCAACCACGGCATGAGCGAGACAGAAGTCGACCGGCAGATGCAGGCGATGACAGCCAACCGGCAGACGGTGTGGCTGATCGGCAGCGAGATGGAAATGTGGGATCAACGCCACCTGGTTTTGCAATGGCTCCAGGCCCATGCCCGGCAGACGGACGAGAAAGGTTTTGCCCGGGTGACGGTGTGGCGATTTGAGATGCAAGAGTAGCCGCGTTTTACTTTTTCGGGTCACGGTGAGAGAACGGGCTCGCCCGATTTGTGTGTTCATCCAGGCGCTGCTCCAGTTCAGCAGCGCGGCGTCGTACTTGCTCGTATAGCCGGGCATTCTCAATAGCGATGGCCGCAGAGGCAGTCATTGGCACCAGCAACGTCAGGTCTGTTGTGCTAAAGCGATCGGTTTCTGCATCTAGTGCCTGGATGACGCCGATGACCTTTTGTTTGATGCGCAGGGGGACGGTAAGGATCGAACGCCGTACCACGCCTGTTTGTTTGTCCACCTCCTTAAAGTGACGTTCATCGGTCCGGGTGTCCGACGTGATGAGGCTTTGACCCGTGCAAGCTACCCACCCCGCGATCCCCTGGCCTGGCGCCAGCCGCCAGCCGCGCACAGCATCACTTTCAGGGTCAATGACCTGCCGGCAAATCAGCTCGTTTGTCTCTGGATCGATCAACCAGGCCGAGCAAGCGGTCGTGGTCAGTTGACGATGCACTTGTTCCAGGACGTGCACCAGCACCTGGTCCAGGTCAAGAGTAGAATGGAACACCTGGCTGGCGCGGTTGAACAGGGCCAACTCTCGGTTGTGCTGTCGCAGTGTCTCCTCCGCTTGCTTGCGTGCCGTGATGTCCTCCATGGCGCCAATGATGCGCACGACGCGGTTCTTGGCCTCGTCCCACACCGGGCGGCCGCGCGCACGTACCCAACGCACCTCGCCCTCTTGGGAGATGACGCGATATTCGCTCACGTCTGGCTGGCCGGACAATAGGGTCTGCAGGTGCCGGCGAGCCATGGCCAGGTCGTCGGCATGGACGGCTCTCTGCCATCTGTCGTGCACGTCTACTTTGTCGAAAGCAAGGCCGGTGGCGCGGATAAAGGCCTCGGTCGCCCATTCACACCTCAACCGGCCATCGGGCTCGACGCGGAAACAATAGGCATAGTCAGATGTGAGCTCTGAGACGGCGCGGTAGCGCGCTTCGCTTTCTTTCAACCGCTTTTCCAGCTTGTGCTTATAGATCGCCATCTCGATGACATTGCCCAGTTCTCTGACCCCAAAGGGTTTGAGGAGGTAGCCAAAGGGATCGGTAATTTTGGCTTGTTGCAAGGTCGTTTTATCGGCATAAGCCGTGAGATAAACCACCGGTACATCGAACCGGTCACGGATCTCTTTTGCTGCTTCCACGCCGTCCATCTCTCCCTGCAACTTTATATCCATCAGTACCAGATCCGGCCGCGTCTCGGCGACTTTTTGAATGGCCTCTTTTCCAGAAAAAGCGATGGCCGGCACAGCATACCCCAACCTCATCAACCTGTTCTCTATGCTCTTGGCCACAATGGCTTCGTCCTCGACAATCAGGATTCGAGCGTTTGTCATTGTCTCATCCCTTTGAAGATTCTAGCCCGGCAAATGTGATCGCTAATTCGAGTGGGTAAATAGCCAGGTTGGGCTGCCCATGGATGGCAAATAAAAAGCCGGCTCCCCACCGGGTTCGCTCCCAGAGTAGGGATCGGCTATGGATCTCTCACGGTTTGTCTCTCCTTGGCTTTACAGACAGAGTGGGTCCCGCAACGATGAAACTGACTATATTCTACCACAAGTTAAGCGAAGGAGCAATACAGATCGTTGTGCTTATTCGTTTGCTCCAACTTGTTCTTTGTGCTACACTTGTGCTGCCGGACATGGACTCTGGTTTGTTGATGCCTCTGCCTCACACTCGGTGGAGCTGTTTGTCATGCCTCTCGTCTATTTTGGTCTGGGCTGGGGGGCCGGCATTTTTCTCGCTTCGCTGCTGCAGCCGCCGGCTGCTCTGTTGGCTCTGGCAATGGTTTTGCCCCTGTTCCTCTTTTTCCTGTGGCGCGACAGCCGCCGCGTGCGGCTGCTTGCTGGCTGTGGGTTGTTCCTCGTCCTGGGCGCAGGGCGCTATATGCTGGCTCTGCCCCACTTTGACGAAGGCGATCTGTCGACCTACAACGATCGGGGATGGGTTACTTTGCGGGGCATGGTCGCTGGCGAGCCGGACGTGCGCAGCAGCTATGCCAACCTCCGTCTGTGCGTCGATCACCTTCTAATCGAAAGCGATTCTTACACCGTTGAGGGTCTTGCGCTGGTGCGCGTGCCCCGTTATCCCGAGTATCGCTACGGCGACCGCTTGGAAGTCTCGGGCCTGTTGGAGACGCCCCCCGAGTTTGAGGATTTTTCCTACAAGGACTATTTGGCGCGGCAGGGCGTCTATTCGTTGATGCAGCGGGCCAGGGTGACGTTGTTGAGCCGCGATGGAGGCAGTCCCCTTTGGCGGATGCTCTATGCTTTCAAGGCCCGTGCCCAGCAGACCATCGCCGCTATCCTGCACGAGCCCCAGGCCTCGCTCCTCACGGGTATCCTGCTGGGCGTAGAGACCGGCATTCCCCCTGACCTGATGGCTGATTTTTCTGTCACCGGCACGACGCACATTATCGCGATTTCCGGATTCAATTTTGCGATTATTGCCGGGCTGCTCAGCGCAATGGGCACCCGGCTTTTTGGCCGCGCCCACTCGTTCTACTTTGCGCTGGTGGGCATTGTGATCTATATGATCTTTGTGGGCGCCTCGGGGGCGGTTGTGCGGGCAGCGGTGATGGGAGCGCTGTACGCCTGGGGGGTTCACCTGGGCCGCCAGACGGACGCGCTCAATTCTACCGTGGCGGCTGCGCTGTTGATGACGCTCTGGAACCCTCAATGGCTGTGGGACCTCGGTTTTTTGCTCTCTTTTGCTGCCACGCTGGGATTGGTCCTCTTTACCGACCCGCTTCAGCAGCGTTTCGAGGGAGGGCTGGCCCGCTTGTTGCCGGTCGCCTGGGTGGGGCCGGTTTCGGCCTTTTTGAACGAAGCGCTGGTCGTGACGACGGCGGCACAGATAACTACGCTGCCTATCATCCTCTACAATTTCCGACAGCTTTCGCTCGTCACGCTGGTCACCAACCTGCTGATCCTGCCCGTCCAGCCGGCGGTGATGCTGTGGGGTGGCGTGGCCACTGTGGCGGGATTGATCTGGTCGCCG
>Ga0180432_10008517_pt1 | contig 12727 bp, 7 predicted proteins | sample SS_ome_10_FD_132414 | JGI IMG/M metagenome (GOLD analysis project Ga0180432, IMG submission 132414) | Hypersaline lake sediment archaeal communities from the Salton Sea, California, USA - SS_1_MS_2 metaG | ecosystem: Environmental > Aquatic > Non-marine Saline and Alkaline > Hypersaline >...
CTTTGGTGTTCTCGGTAAACTCTGCTCTAAAAGCGAGCTTTCGATACAGAGATTTACCTTTGTCCACCGTTGCATTATTATAAATGCAACTCTTTATTAAGCTGACGAAAACTCAGGAAAATGCAAGAAAATGGCAAAAAACGTCAAAAAATGGCAAATGTTGTCAAAAAAGTGTTTTTAGCGGTTCTTTCGGTACTCCGCTCAATCGCCGCGGGGGCCGAACCGGAGGTATGTAAGAGACAAGGGCAAAGGCGAAAGTGGGGTGAAAATTTTTTAGAAAAGTACGAAATTTTTCGTTTTTTTGCTTGAATTTACGAAAGCGTTCGTATATATTCAGCCGAAGTGATATATTGACTTTATGAAGGAGAAATGAATATGGCGAAACAAAACACTCCACAACCGACAGAGAGAGAACTGACAATTCTTGGAATCCTCTGGGACAACGGGCCGAGTACCGTTCGCGATGTCAACGAAAAAATGAATAAGCAGCAAAGGACCGGCTATACGACGACGCTTAAACTTATGCAGATAATGACAGAAAAAGGGCTGGTGGTTAGGGACGATTCTAAATTCAAGCATATTTATAAGCCCGCAATCAGCCAGGAGCGCACACAAAGGCAATTGGTTGGTGATTTGCTTGAAAGGGCCTTTTCCGGCTCAGCGGAAAAACTGGTAATGTGGGCTCTTTCAGCTAAAAAAGTATCGGCCGGGGAACTGGCCAAGATAAGAAAAATGCTTGACGAAATGGAGGGTAAATAAAGTGGAAACTCTACAAAATATTTTTCAGGCGGAAATTATTCAAAGACTCGGCTGGACATTAGTGCATTTCGTATGGCAGGGGGCAGCTATTTGTCTGATTCTTGCGATAGTACTCAAATTATTACATAAATCCTCAGCCAATGTGCGTTACATAATCGCATGTATGGCTTTAGCTCTAATAGTGCTAATGCCAGTGGTAACTATAAGGATGGTCGATGTGTCTGCAGAGACTATCGAGCCCATAACAGAGGCCACAGTTGATTTGCCGAAAGTCGGTGCTAATACTCAAGCAATCGTAGAAATGCCGCAGTTAGAATCAACATCGGCACAAGTTGCAATTGCGCCGAGGATTTCATTGAAAGATAAGTTTGTCGAGACAGTTGAGCCTGCTTTGCCTTATGTAGTTATCGGCTGGCTTGTCGGCGTATTTGGCCTGAGTCTTTGGCACTTAGGCGGCTGGAGGCAATTGCAGCGATTGAGATACAGGATGGTCAAACAGGTAACACCTGCCCTTAAAGCAAAATTACAACAGCTTTCAAACGCCCTGGGTATTCAAAAAACTATTAGCCTTGTAGAATCGGCCCTGGTGCAGGTGCCGACAGTCGTGGGCTGGCTAAAGCCGGTGATACTTTTGCCGGTGAGTGCCTTGAGCGGCTTAAGCTCTGAACAAATCGAGGCGATTTTAGCGCACGAACTGGCTCACATTAAAAGGTATGACTATCTTATTAATATACTCCAGACTGTTGTCGAGATTTTAGGTTTTTATCATCCGGCCGTATGGTGGGTCTCGCGCAAAATCAGGGTTGAGCGGGAAAACTGCTGTGATGATTTAGCGGTTAGTTTTTCAAGTGACAGAGTTTGTTATGCACGGGCGTTGACTTCGATGGAGGAAATACGGTCAGACAGATTAGCTGTGGCAGCAAGTGGGGGAAGTTTATTTAGTCGGATTTGCCGACTACTTGGCAAAGATAATTCAAATAATGAAAAATCCGGCTGGCTGCCATCAGTAATAGCAATCCTGCTGATTCTTGGATTGATTATCCCGACCACATTAGCTCTGTCCAAACAAGAAAAAACTCTTACCACAGAGACCACAAAGAGCGCAGAGATTGAAAAAGTGATAGGAAACGCTTCACTTGATGTAAAGGTTTCACTTACAGTTCGTGGTGAAAAAGTACCTGCTGACTGTAGGGTTAGAATATTAAATCGGAATAATGAAGAAATTAAGCAAATCGAAAAATCGGAAAACAATGTTTATCGATTTTCAGACTTGGAAGGCGGCGAATATACCATCGAAGCATACTTCTGGGATTCATATCCAACTGCTTATGAAAAAGTTACGCTTTCTGATGGAGAGCATAAGGAAATAACCATAAATTCCCAAACAGACCAGATTGCCCGAATACCAATATCAGGTAAAATATTTGATAAGCGATACGGCTGGGTTATGAGTAATATCAGAATACACTTCACTGGTGCTCCGCAGGTTGATGCTATTGCGGATACCCACGGTTTCTTTTCTACCACAGCAGATCGAGCTCGCTTTCATCAATGTATGCTTTATAAGACAACGAACAATAAACTTATCGCCCAAGTCAAAATCAACAACAGTATTGATGAACAGCTGGCACAAAATCTTTCTTTTCATATTGATCCTGATAAAACCGGCCAAATACTCACAGACCCTGAAAATGACGGTATCTTTTGTGATAATGTTAACTGTAAAATTTGCAATCCGCCATTCCAACATGCTACTCTCGAATTTCGCATCGCACCCGACAGTCTTGTTTCAAGTCGAGCTCCAGCTTTGCACACTGAAGATGAAATGCAATACATACAACAACTAAGAGAGAAAGGCCCTGACTTTAATCGTAGAAACAATGATGAATATATCTGGCTGCCCATTGATAATTATGAGCCAACCCGTTTTGGCTTTCTTGCCGTACAAAAATACGACAACAAAACATATCTTCTTGTTGCCAATAAGCCTGAATTATGTTTACGGTATGGGAATATGTGGAGCATAGTAAAAGCTTATGCTTCTCAAGATAGGAATGGCAACCCCGCTGTTACCGTAGAAGTCGATCAATTTGCCGGTAAAGTTTTACAGCGTATTACAAGTAAAAACATAGGTGCAAGTTTGGCGATAATTGTTAATGGTGAAGTAATTTCGGCACCACATATTATGTCAACTATAAGTAACAAAATTATGATAGTTGGTTCATTTACTCAGCAACAAGCAGAGCAACTTGCAAAAAGTCTATCACCTAAACAACCCGCTGAGCAGGTTGAGTGGCAAACAGGGCCGAATGGTCTTGTTGGTTATTGGAATTTCAATGGGAACGCACGCGATAGCGCGGGTGGTAATCACGGCGTTGTCTCTGGGGCAAACCTGACCGAAGGTTTACTCGGTCAAGCATATTACTTCGATGGAGATAATGATTTTATAAAACTGCCAGAATTTGAACTTAGCAACTTTACCCTTTCTGTTTTGGTAAAAACGTTCAAATCAGAACCATCAGTGAATAATCGTAGAATATTCCTTTTGGATAGTGGTGCCGATTATTACGCCGTTCAGGGAAACTCGGCAGGCGGCATTGGTGTATATCTAACAGACCGTATCGAAATTAATGAATATGATTGGCGGTTTGAACAGGGCAAATGGACACACGTTGCGGTTACTTACGACGGCTCTCATTTGAAAATATACATAGATGCTAGAATGGTAGAAAGTGCTGTGGCTATTCTAAAGGAGGCAATCAAGGGATATGGTTACATTGGTGGAACGAAAGCACATCGAGGCGAATTCTGGTGTGGCGTAATAGACGAGGTAAAACTCTACAATAGGGCCTTGACCGATGAACAGATACGCTATCTCTGTCACAAAGACTACGTAACGGCTTCAGGTCGACTCAGACCTTATAGATCGTCCATGCTACCAGTGGAGGTTGTTGATGGCTTAGTGGTCCGTGAACAGTTAAATCAGGTTGTTGACCTTTCTGCATTGACGCCGGAAATGTCTTTTGTCGATGCCTTGGAAGAATTAAAGAGTTCGGTCAGGCCTCCATTGAATATAATTGTACTTTGGCGGGATTTATACGAAAACGCCGAAATCAACAAAACTACGCCAATAAATATCGATGGAATGTCGGCCATTAAACTATCTACGGCTTTAAAGCTCCTGTTGAGGTCGGTCTCCGGCTATTTTGCAGATGAAGTAGGTTACGCCGTCGAGGATGGAATAATTACGATAGCCACCAGAAACAAACTGCCAAAACGATTGAAAACACGACTTTATGATTCAAGCGTTTTGCTCGGCAGACCCGCCGATTATCGCGCACGTTGAGGATTTGCTCGAAAAATCGTAAAAATCAAGCCTGAGTTTCAATAACACTTTATTTTGCAATAACTTATCGAAGATTATCGTTTCAGAGGCTGCACAAACAGCGTAAGAAAGTATATTAGAGAAGAAAATAGGCTTAAAACCGCTGTATTATTAGAGAAAATGATTGTATGTTCAGTTTTGCTTATACAAGATAGAAGCAAAGAAATATAATAGCTGCTGCTTGATTTTTTTATAAGCATCTTATCTGTAAGACCTTATATCATATAATCGGGTACTGCCACCCTGTTTTATGCAGGTTTTAGGTTTATCAGCATTGACTTATTACGTTTTAGTGCTATAATGGTTTATTTATGGCTAAATCTGTTCAAAAAACCAGAAAGAAACGGACGAAAAATCCCTCTTCGAAAGTCGTCAAGGTCAAAAGCAAAAAGGCCTTTAGGACGTATAAAAGTGCCATTGGTTACCTTTTTGACAAGACCGACTACGAAAACCAGAAGCGTCTGCGCTATAATGTCACGACTTTCAATCTGAACAGGATGAAAAAGCTTCTCGGCCTGTTGGGTAATCCCCACCTTAAAATCCCTACAGTTCATATAGCCGGCACGAAGGGCAAAGGCTCTACGGCCACAATGCTGGCCAAGATGCTCGAGTCGAATGATTATTCTGTCGGGTTATATACATCTCCGCACGTGTTGAGTCTGCACGAGCGGATAGTGGTCGATTCAAAAATGATTACTGAGTCTCAAATGTTTGGATTGCTGAATCGTATTTACGGGCCGGTCGAGAAAATATCAAAGACGGACCCGCCTACTTTCTTTGAGATTATTACCGCTTTAGCTTTTATGCATTTTGCCGATACGCAGGTGGATATTGCAATAATAGAAACCGGCTTAGGGGGCAGGCTTGACAGCACCAATCTTATCAAGCCCGAGGTCATCGGCATAACGAGTTTGAGCATAGACCATCAGAATCTGCTTGGCGAATCTCTTGACAGCATTGCAAAAGAAAAGGCGGGAGTTTTCAAGAGCGGCGTGCCAATTGTTACCGTCAAACAGAAACCGGAGGCAATGCATGTCTTGAAATCACATGCCCTGTCTGTTAATGCACCGTTGAGCGTAACCGGCGGGGATATCGATTTTTCATATCGGTTTGAAACATCAAGAGAGCATGGGCCGCACACGAGAATCTGCCTGACAACGCCGACCAGCAAATTTGAGCACCTGAAGGTACCTTTGCACGGCAGACATCAGGCCATTAACTGTGGTCTTGCTTTGGCTATGCTCGATAAACTCAAATCGGGCGGGTACGAAATAGACAATGAAAAAGCCGCTGAGGGGCTTAAAAACATTTTTTTGCCTGGCAGGATGGAAATAATCTGCGAAGACCCTCGAATTATGATTGATGCCGCCCACAACGCAGAAAGCGTAAAGGCGCTGATATATGCGATAGGTCAGAATATTCCGTATGACTCGATGGTTGTGATTTTCGGCTGCAACAGCGACAAGGACGTGGAAGGAATGCTGCGCACATTGCAGTATGGAGCTGATAAGGTTATATTTACGCGCAGCAGTTCGACCAAGGCGGTTTCTCCACAGGATTTGGCCGATATGTACACTGAAATATGTGGTAAGATGTGCCAAATCTCCAACAGCTTAGGCGAAGCGCTTCGGCTTGCCCAAAGTGCCGTCGGAAAAGAAGACCTGATTTGTATTACCGGCAGTTTCTATCTCATCGGCCAGGCCAAAAGACGTTTCCAGACTGAGTAAATGATGTAAATAAGATGGACGAGGGTTATCCGGAATATAGACAAGAAAGTTTTTGTATCCCGAGATTAAGGATTTTGTCGAAATTACACTTTTTTAATGAGGAGTTCCAAAATGAAGAAGGATATTTTTGTATTTTTTACAGCAGTTCTGATGCTTGTGCTTATCGGAGCCCACAGCGGCTGGGCCAAGGTCAATCGGATTATCGATGAGGATGAAGTTAAGGCGTTTAGCGGCGAGTCTTACGCCGTGCCTAACGGGCTGGCGAAGACGTCACGCGGAACGTACATCTTTTTCGAGACAACGGCAGATTCGATTTTGGAGTACAATCCCGGCACAAAGAAGTTTAGTACACTTGCTGATAAGGCGGTTATCGAGTCGGTTACCACGGATTCAGAGGTTGAAAAGTTGAGAGGCTGCGACCTTGCCCTGGATTCCAATGATAGTGTTTACTTTATGGTCGAAGGCAAAGGAAGATACTACATTATTCGCGTTCCATACTCTCAAGGTAAGTATCAATCGGCCGAAAAAATTGTAAGGTTGAGAAGGAGAAGAGGCAGGCTTGGTGCGTATGCCCTGGCGGTTGATAAAAAACGCAATAAATTAGTGATATTAATCGATACATACAGGGGCGAAGATGATGCAGACTTCAACGGCATCTACACTTTTGATTTGAACGCTGAAATTCCGGGTGAACCGAACGAGATGGTCAGGTTGGCCGGCTTCAAAAAAATCGGTCGTGCTGCAACGCCGCAACTTATTGCCTGCCAAAAGCCCATCGGGGGAACTGGTTTTGCAATCGATGATAACTACGCCTATTTTCATTTGACGGTTGGCCCGGCTGACGGCCATGGCGCAGATGGAGATTTGGTTCGTATAAACCTCGACTCTGGAGAGTCAAAGCTATTTTTGGACAGAAAAGAGATTATCGAAGATATTAAGCCTGACGGTGTTGGAGCTGAGGGCAACTTTTATGCCACAACGTTGGCTGTCGATGGCGATAACCTCTTTATGATGGTAAGCATCGGAGTTTACAACAGTGCTCAAAACGTGCACCTTTACGATATTTCCGGGGATAAACCCGTTTATAAGGGAATGGCTGCTTCTGCAGAGGAACTTTTAGGTGCCGCTAATTCGCTGGGCACCCCGATTATTGTTTACAGCCCGGATTGCGAGGCAAAAGACGGCAAATTCTATATATTTAGCGCCAGCAATCTGAAGGAAAATCTTTTGGAGATAATCCCTGACGGGAGTGCTCCTTGCGAGCCTATCCGCGTTGCGATTTACAGCGGCCCCGGCGGCAGCGGCAAGGGGGCGTTTCGATGTTTGAGTGAGTGTAAATATATTGAGCCTCAAAAAGTTTCACCCAATGATATCCAAAACGGGATTTTGCAGGAGGGTAATTTCGACGTAGTTCTCCATCCAGGCGGCAGCGGCAGCGGACAGGCGAAAGCTATCGGCGAAAAAGGCCGGGAGAATGTTCGAGACTTTGTTAAGAACGGAGGAGGATATGTCGGTATTTGTGCAGGAGCTTACCTTGCTTCAAGCAATTATCCCTGGTCGTTAAATATTATTGACGCGATAGTAATCGAGAGGGCACACTGGGCCCGCGGCGGCGGACCTGTAACAATGCAGCTAACGGCAGAAGGTCGGCGAATAATCGACGATATTTCCGAACCTGTTGTTGTTCGTTATGGACAGGGTGCACTGTATGCTCCCGCAAAAAGAGATGACCTTGGAGATTATAGAGTCCTGGCAACGTTCACGACCGGAACGACCGAGAAGAATAACACCAAATCAAGCACGGGCGGAGCTCTTGAAGCTGTGATGCGCGGAGCGCCCGCTATGGTGGCGGGAGAATACGGAAAAGGGCGTGTCGTTGTTATAAGTCCTCATCCCGAAACCAAAAATTCAGGCATTGAATATTTTGTCCATCGTTTAGTACGCTTTGCTGCTGCTCAACCTCCACGCCGGAATGTGAAATGAATTGAATCTAAAACCTGCCCAAGGTCGTTAAGCAGGCAAGCCGGTGTTTCGCTGGAAATACGGGCACAATACAGGAAGTATTAGATATGCCTGGAACTGTTTTGCGGGCTGGCGTGAAGAGGAGGTTTGCGGGCCTGTTTATAGGATACCCCGACAGGCCCCACCGCTATACCTGTCGGAATATAGCGTCCAAAAGCCTAATCCAACTGGTATAGGTATTAAAGTCAGAAACAAAACCAACCAGTAATAACTACCCGATAGTTAATGTCAGTCAAAGCACGTATATCGAAGAATGTTACATTATAGAATATTACGGGTTTACTTTGCTATTGTGGACAATATGTATTTTTTACGTTTTTTTTAAAGGGGGTTTTAGGATGAAAAATGGTGCAGAGTGAAAGATTATAAACTTTCTTTTTTTGAAAAAAGAGTGTTTGAAAGGTTTTATTTTTAGTTTTCCAAGTCAAGAAGAGCGGCTTTTTTCACCAGTTCAACAACGTTATCTACGTTAAATTTACGCATAATACTGGCACGGTGTACTTCGATAGTGCGTTTTGAACGTTTGCGTATATTAGCAATTTCTTTGTTTGTTTTGCCGTCAAGAACTAATTTTAACACTTTCTTTTCTGTTTTGGTCAAGGCCTGCCGCCCGGAAGAATCGGCAAAAACGTCCTGTTCCAGAACGTTTTTTACCTTTTCCAAGAAAGTTTTTCTGACCAGCGGTTTTTCAATAAAGTCCACAGCTCCCAGCTTCAATGCCCTCACAGCCATTGGAATATCCCCATAGCCGGTTATGACCATAACCGGTACCCACGGCGCGACACGTTTGGCAGCGCTTAGCAGGGTCAGACCGTCCATTTTCGGCATTCTGACGTCTGTAATGAGTAAATGGCAGTCTTTTTGGGGCAATTGTTCAAGACAATCTGCCGCATTGGCGAAACAGACAACCTCGTATTCCAATTTTTTAAAGGCATCCATTACGACCCTGCGTATTCCAACTTCATCATCGACAAAAAAGATATTTTGTTTAATTTTGGTTTTCATCGTATTGTTATGATTTTACACTATCATTGGCGGGTAGTGCAACATAAAAAGCCGTTCCTTTGCCGATTTCACTTTCTACCCAAACATTGCCTCCGCATGTTATCATAATGCGATGCACGATTTCCAGTCCTAATCCCATCCCTCCTTTACCTGATTTGGTTGTGAAAAATGGTTCGAAGATTTTTTCGAGGTTTTTCGGCTCAATGCCGCAGCAGTCGTCCGAGAAATGTATTTCGATTTTTCCATCACTGGATTTTGCGCTTATGTTAAGATTGTGCCATTTTTCGCCGTCGGCCGCTTCAATGGCATTTTGAATTATAATGAAAAATATCTGTTCCAAAGCTACTGCAGTAGATTTTACTGTTGGCAAGTTCTCCAAGGGTTCGACAGTTATATGCAGTTTGGCCCGGGCAGCTTCGTCTGACAGTGCTGAAATTACTTTTTCTGCAGTTTCAGCTACGAGCGCCTGTCCAATTTCGCCCCAGGATTGTTCCTTGACGTTCCGGCGGAATTCGCTGATTATCGAGGCGGTTTTTTCTGCTTCACTCATACTTTCTCTAAGGTTTCTTAAAACAGCTTCAGGAACAGAAGGTTGGTTAGACAAGTCGTCCATTGCTTCTCCAAGGAGCATATTAATCATCGTGAGCGGCTGGTTGAGCTGATGTGCTACTATGGCGCCCATTGAATCAATATAGACGTGTCTTTGAGTCTTAAGGATTTGTTGTTTGTACTGTTTAATTTCGTTCGCAAGCCGTTTGTGCTCGGTGATATCCCGCCAGAAGGAAAAGAAAAACTTGTCCTGCCCCAGTTCACATAATTGTGTGCTGACCTCCACATCGACAATCTTTCCGTCTTTACGGCGGTGCTTTGTCTCAAAACGGTCATAATCCTGTTTCGTTGTTGCCTTGATATGTTCGGCTATTTCTTCAGGTGTTTCTACGGCCTCAATTTCTTTAATGTTCATCCCAACTAATTCTTCTTTTGAATAGCCGGTCATATCGCAAAGGGCAGAATTGACCTCCAAAAGTTTTCCCTCGAGGTCAATTACACTGAATCCATCCACTGAGGTCTGCAGGACCAATTCATTACGACGAAGTAGCCGGCGCAGCATTTCCTCGGCGCGTTTGCGCTCGGTGATGTCCCTAAAGAAACCTATATTGCATTCTCTTGCATTAATCAATGCCTTAGATGCATTAATATCTGCATACATTATCGTTCCATCTTTTCTGAGACATGGAATATCCTGTGCTAATGTTTTTTCTCCTTTTGCCTGAGCTTCGAATTCAGAAATTACATGCTTTAGATTCTCTTTCGGATGGATATCATCCAGACTCAACCTTTTCAGTTCCACTTCAGTATAACCTAACAATTTGCATATAGCCGGGTTGGCATATTCAAATTTCCTTGTTTCTATACCAGCAATAAGTATTCCATCGACACTTGATTCAAATAAAGTTTTGTATCTCTCTTCTGATTCTTTTAACGCTTCCTTAGCTCTTTCCTGTTGCGTGATGTCTCGGAAATACCAAGCCCTGCCGTGATACGTGCCGTTTGAATCTATAAGAGGAGAGGAATATCTGTCAAAAGTCTTGCCATCCTTAAATTTTATTTCGTCCCTGCTCTGTTGGTCTTTGTGCCCATAAAGATATTTCACCTTTTCAAGAAACCGGTCAGGGTTTTTTAACTGGTCCAGGACATATTGCAGAATCTTTCTATCGTCTTTTGTATCTAAAAGCTGCTGAGGTATATTCCACATTTCGCCAAAGCGTTTATTGAATAAAGCGGTTTTTCCTTCGTCATCCACAACTAAAATTCCATCAATAGTTGTCTCTGACTGTGCTTCCAGCAGTGCGGTCTTGAACAGGAGCTCTTCTTGCGCCTTTTTTTGTTCTGTGATGTCACGGAATACCGCAAAAGTGCCGGTAAATTTGTTATTGCCGTCGAATCTTGGAGTGGCGGTAACAAGCATGGTGTGTTTTACCCCATCATCGCGGTTGAATACAATCTCGTAGATGCTTTTTTTGCCGGCCCGACGTATTTTTGTCTGCTCTAAGATAAAGGCAAAGCCCTCGTCGTCGAAGAACTCCCGCAGGTTTCGGCCAGTTAAGTTGCCCGGGGGAACGCCAAAGATAGTGTGTGCAGCGGGGTTAGCAAAAATAAAGTTTTCCTGAGTATCAGTGATGCCTACCCCTTCACCCTGGTTCTCAACGAGGGTACGATAGCGCTGCTCGCTCTCCCGCAGCGCCTTCTCTGCTCGCTTGTGCTCGGCGATGTTACGCGATATCGCTACTATTTCTATGACCTTTTTTGTTTCGTCGAATATAGGAGATTTTATTGTTTCAAACCAGGCCTCATTAACTTTTTTTCTCAGTTTTCTCTCAGCCCGCCTGCGATCGGTGATGTCGGGTAACATCTCTAATACTGCGATAGTGCCATCGAGATTTTTTGAGGTAGTGTCTTTGATTTCATAGATTTTACTATCTTTGGTATAGTGCCACTCCCTTCGGATAGTTTTACCCTCAAAGACGTTCTCATTTCCGCACCACGGACAGACCTTTTTTAGGTCGTGGAAATATTCGTAACACTTGCGGCCTTCGGCAGGTCCATGGTCTTTTTCAAGAGCAGCATTACCATACTGAATAACGTATTGCTTATCAATTATACATACTTTGTCTTCGATTGCTTCAAGGATACCGGCCAGTTTGTTCTTTTCGCGTTGCAGCGCCTCCTCTGTCTGCTTGCGCTCGGTGATGTCATGCAATATATGTAACATTGAGACGGTGCCATCGGGATTTGTCAGGGGCGTATCAGTAGACTCATATATTTTCTTGTTCTTAGGCGAGTACCATTCCTTATGTATGGTTTTGCCGGCCCAGACATCCTTCTCCCCGCACAACGGGAAGGCCTTTTTACTATCGCAGAAGTATTCATAGCACTTGCGGCCTTTGGCGGGACCAAAGTCTTTTTCAAGTGCAGCATTGGCGTACTGAATAATGTGTTGCTTGCTAACTATACTTACCCCGTCTTCCATCGCCTCGAAGACATTTATCAGTTTTTCATTTTCGCTGTCCAGCGGGGCCTTTTCCACTTTTTTTGTTGGGTTTCTCTTACTCATTTTGCAGTACCGCGGCTGATTTTCCAAATTAAGCTATCAACGAGCTAACAGGCCTTTCGATGTTGAAAACCACAGGGCAATTTGCCTGTCAGTACGAACTTAGAGGCTCTTAATTACTTATAAGCAACAAAGTTCCTAAACACGCCCGGCAGGACTCGAACCTGCGACCTACGGATTAGAAATCCCTAAAGTAGGTCATAAGCCTACTATTCACAAGGACTTATGGGCGTTTTTTGAGTCAAAAATAAGGGTTGCACGTGACAATCCACTCAACTAACTATCACAAACAACCCAGTATCCACTGCTCACTGACGAACTTTTTGACGAACTCTTATATCAAAAAGAGGCCATAATGCAAGGGTTTTCTGCATCAAAATGCCGACGAACGGATTACTCGTCCGATGGCTACCCTGTGAACTATGATAAAAAAAAGGTGCAAATGATTTTTCAGACTTTCGTTCCTCAGTCGATGTTAATTGACGAACTCTGTATTACAAAAATTAGCAATAAAGTATGGATTTTTGAGACTTCTACGGACAACCAGTATATTGTTCCAGTTTACCTTGATCTTAATCTGGAAACAGCGTCAAAAGCTGATTTTCAAAAACCTTGAAGCTATCCTGTCCAAAAAGACAAAACACCACTTTTTCTATATCAGTTTGGCCTTTAAGATGATCTATAGTTGTCTGAAGCATTATCTTTGCACACCGGTCA
>Ga0180432_10008518_pt1 | contig 12725 bp, 10 predicted proteins | sample SS_ome_10_FD_132414 | JGI IMG/M metagenome (GOLD analysis project Ga0180432, IMG submission 132414) | Hypersaline lake sediment archaeal communities from the Salton Sea, California, USA - SS_1_MS_2 metaG | ecosystem: Environmental > Aquatic > Non-marine Saline and Alkaline > Hypersaline >...
AATAGCCAATCTGGTTCTTTTCATATCGCCCTCCATATAGTATAATTAATGTAATATATTAAATCATATAATACAATATTATATAAATAACCCTTGACATTGTCAATACTTTTTTATAAAATTGATACAAAAATTACAAAAAAATGACCGGCACATACCTCGGAGGCAGAAAATGGACGGATTTGAGCGCAGGAAGGAACAAAAGAAACAGAGCATTCGCCAGGCGGCTCTGGAGTTATTTCAGTCCTATGGTTTTCGACGGGTCAGTATCGGCGAGATAGCCCACAAGGCCGGGGTGTCTCCGGTTACCATCTATAACCACTTTGGCAGCAAGGAAGCGCTGGTGCGTGATGTGGTCAAAACGCTCTTCCTTGATTTGATGGAAAGATACCGGGCAATAATTAAGGGAGAAGGGTCGTTCCTGGAAAAACTGGAGACAATCGTTTTCGATAAGTGTGAGATTGCCAGCCAGTACCAGGGGGAGTTGTTGCGTACGGTAGTTGCCGGAAACCCGGAAATCCGGCAGTTTATCGAGTCCATCTGGCAGAATGAAATCACTCAGCTTATGTTTGACGTAATCGAAGACGGTAAGAAAGAGGGCTGTATTAAACCGGAGATTTCCCCGGAAGCAGCCATGGTTTATCTGGAAATATTACGCCAGGGTTTATACAATAGTCCGGTCCTCCTGGGCAGGGTGGAAAACAATCCCAAGCTGATGGCTGACCTGATAACCCTGTTCACCTATGGCTTTAACGGGTAAGACCGGGCAGTCCGTCAATCTTCAAAGAGGTTCCGGCGAAATATGCAGGTGAAGGTGAATAAACTTTAATTTACGATGAGCCAGGGATTCTAATTTTTGCTTTCAACGGTTATTTTCAGCGGTCTATCTGAGGGCAAGTGGCTCATCGTTTCCCGGCGCGGCTTGTGGTATAATCGGTTGATGCTTGGCCAGTGTATTTGGGAAAAGGAGATGCCGGGTATTCTCAGTGTCTTAGACGAAAAGAACGGGCGATGACCAATCAGGAAGTCCGGCAACCGTCGGGTTCGAAACCAGGGTTGTTCTACGGCTATATCGTGGTTGTGGCTGCGTTCTTTGCCATGGTAGCCCTGTACAGCACCCGTGCCGTCTTTGGCGTTTTCTTCAAGCCAATTCTCGCCGACTTTGACTGGACCAGGGCGATGATATCCGGAGTCGTCTCGGTTTCCATGATTATCCAGGGCTCGCTGGCGGTGGTCATGGGGGGACTTACCGATAGGTTTGGTCCCCGGGTGGTACTGACACTATCCAGCTGCCTGGTCGGTCTGGGCTATTTGCTCATGGCGCAGACCGGTTCCCTCTGGCAGTTATATTTATCCTACGGATTAATTCTTGGGGTTGGCATGGGTGGGGTCATGGTGCCACTGTTGTCGACGGTAGCCCGGTGGTTTGTTACCCGAAGAAATCTTATGTCGGGCATTGTCGTCACCGGTATAGGTATCGGCGGGCTGATTACACCGCCGTTGGCTGACTGGCTGATTGCTGCCTATGACTGGCGTGTTGCCTGCGCGGCTCTGGGCGGCGCAGTTCTGGTAATTGGTGTTGTGGCGGCGCAGGCATTGCGGCGTAACCCGGCCCGGATGGGGCAGTCATCCCGACCGATGAGCAAAGGCGGCGAGCCAAGAACACTATCAGCACCTGAGGGAATTCCCTTTAAAGAGGCAGCCAAGACCGGGCAGTTCTGGTTGTCGGTGGCTATATATTTGTGCCAGGGGTATTGCCTGTTTTCGATTATGGTGCATATTGTGCCGCATGCGACCGACCTGGGAATTTCTGCCACCGGTGCGGCTACCATTTTGGCGGCTATGGGTGGGGCGGGCATTATCGGTAATCTGGTGCTGGGTGGTGTCGGTGATAGAATCGGGAATAAAATGGTCTGTGTTATTGGCTCCATTCTAACCGTTGCCAGCTTGTTCTGGCTGATTTCAATTACCGAATTCTGGATGTTTATTCTCTTTGCCATTATCCTCAACTTTGCCGTAGGTGGTATAACCACCGCCGAGTCACCTCTGGTGGCGACGCTTTTTGGGATGAGGTCACACGGCATGATACTGGGCATGGTGAGTTTCGGCTTCACCATTGGCGGTGCCCTCGGCCCGTTTCTGACCGGTTACATCTTTGATGGTACCGGCAGCTATCAGCTGGCTTTTGTGGTTTGCGCCGCTATCGGCACGGTTGGTCTTATATTGGCAGCGTTGCTGAGACCGGCTACCGGGGAGCGGGGCAGGGTGTAGGCGCTTTCAGGGTATGCCTCATGCCGGTTTGCCGTTAAACTGGAGGCAAAAGTAGACTGCTTCGTTTGGCATTGGCTGCGGTTGCACTATAATTATTATATAATTTTGGTTGAGAGGGTGCGGAGATGGTAGGTCCGGCGAAGCTCTACATCGGCACATCCGGCTGGTCGTATCCCCGGGGTGAGGGGACATGGACCGGCTATTTCTATCCTGCCGGCAAAATCAATGAACTGGAGTATTACCGCCAGTTCTTTAATACTGTGGAGATTAATAGCTCTTTTTACCGGCCGCCAAACCCGGGGTATGCGTATAACTGGGTACGTCGCGTTCCTGATGATTTTCTCTTCACGGTGAAGCTATGGCAGAAATTTACTCACCCCAGGATGTACCGGGAAGCCACCGGTGAAGAAGCGGTTATAGCTCAGAAGGACGTTGATGTGTTTAACCGCAGTATCGAGCCCTTAGCCAGATCCGGTAAATTGGGCGCTTTACTGGCACAGTTCCCGCCCGGTTTTAAGAATGATGCCTACGGGAAGCAGGTGCTGTATGCGGTGATCAGAGCGTTTCGCCAGTACCGAATGGCGGTGGAGCTGAGACACCGGAGTTGGAGCGATGATGAAGAGACCGCGCGGTTGCTCAGCGAATACAATGTTGCCTGGGTGCACGTTGATGAACCCAAGTTCAAGTCCTCGGTGGCGGCGGACTTGCCGATAACCGCCGATATCGCCTATTTCCGCTTCCACGGCAGAAATGCCGAGACGTGGTGGACGGGAGACAGTGAAACCCGCTACCGGTATTTATACTCGACGGAAGAGATAGTGGAGTTAACCGATAGGGTGAGGTCGGCGGCGGAGCGGCCCCGGTTGCTGTTTGCCTTTTTCAATAATCACTGGCAGGGGTATGCCCCGAGGAATGCGGTTGATATGATGAAAGCCCTGCAACTGCCTTTCCAAGATATTCCGGTCCAGATTCCGCTAAAGGAAGAAGAGCCGGCGGAGGAATGAAGTACAGGCGGCTCGCTGATATTGGTTATTGATCTAGGTAGAATCGGACTTCATGGAACGAACATCGGAAGACAGCACCTTTACCGGTATAACTCTTTGCCGTGACAGGTAGCTGTTATCCTTAAAATACCGGTAAAGGGCCAGGACTGTTTTGATTAGATTGGTTATCATGGCACTATGTCCCTTTCCTTGCATTTTTATTGTCTTCGGCACTATTCACTCAACAAGAGCCTTGGTTGCTGAGAATGCCGGGAGATTTGAGGTATACGCTCTGGTAGTCAGTTAATCATCGTCTTCTCCGTGCCCCCATCCGGCCTGGAAGGTACTACCGGACATGGTAAAGGCGCTATCGATGATGCTGCCGACATGTCCATCTGCGGTAGGCACAAAGATAACCCAGGCCTGGAAATCACCTGCGTCCTGTGCTTTTTCAACAGAATGCCATTTCCCCTGTATGGTGAGTTTGGGCAGCAGGGTGCCAAAGGGGGTCGGCACCAGTTCCAGCGGTTCGGTGGTGCCGGATACCTTCAGCATAGAGTCGCCTGATTCCATGGTCCCGATGAAAGTGCCGGCCTGGGTATCCAGCTTGAACTTCCCCTGGTAGGTCAGGGTGAAATCGCCGGAGAGGTCTCCTGATAATACGCCGGAAACCTCCCGTTCGGTAACGCGCCACCACCCGCTTTTACCCATGGGAAACACGGTGCCCGGTGTTATGTCAGTGATGACTCCCTCTGCCTGAAATGAGGTATGGTTATTCTGTGCCAGAGCCATAGTCGGGACCAGGAGAGGAATTAGCAGGGCTAAAACCAGGCTGAATACTATAATCCTCTTTTTCATGTTTCTCCACTCCTTTCGTCTCAGTGCAAGATGTATATAGACGGGAATATAAACCGGTCATTTTTTATCTTATGCCTTGGTTATGGTGTACTCCTTGGGGTTTGATGTGGCTGCAGCCATTAATTTCTCAAATTCAAATCCCTGCTTATTACAGAGCCGCAAACAGGCGTTCACCACCTCGGAGTCATAGAGTATGTTTCTTTGTTCCGAAATTTCTTGCAGAGCGGCGTCCAACCCCAGTGCGGGCCGGTAGGGCCGGTGGGATGACATCGCTTCAACCACATCGGAGACAGCCAATATCTTTGCCTCGATTAAAATCTCTTCATCACACAGTCCTTCGGGGTAGCCGCTCCCGTTCAGTCGTTCGTGGTGTTGCCGGATAGCCCGGGTAACCGGCCAGGGAAATTCTATCCGCTCCAGGATTTCATAGCCGACTTTCGGGTGGTTTTTGATCAGGCTAAATTCATATTCGCTTATTTTACCCGGCTTGCTGAGTATCTCGGCCGGGATAGCCACCTTGCCAACATCATGGAGAAGCCCGGCAATGTAGATTCCCATTACCTGCCATTCGGAAATGCCCATCTCCCTGGCAATGGCACGGGCGAGTTCGGCAACCCGCCGTTGGTGACCAGCCGTGTAGGGGTCTCTCGATTCTACTACCAGAGACATCGCGTGAATAATGCCGTCCGTGGCTTGTTGCAGTTGGCTGTGTTCTCTCTTGACACTGTCATAGAGGCTGGCGTTTTCAATGTTTACCGCGACGGCACTGGCTACCATTTTGAGCAATTGACGGTCTTCATTCGAGTAGGGTTCTCCGGAGCTTTTACTGGCCAGCAGCATGGTGCCTATAAGGTGCCCGTTATTCTTCAAAGGCAACAGGAGTTCGATAGCATTCCTGTTCAGGTGGGTGCGGTCGCTATCCGGCAGGCTGTTAAGTGACGGTATAATGTCAATATCATTGACGTCAATAAGGTTGTCCTGGTATTTCATGGTAGCTATCAGGGGACTGCTGGCTGAAAACGATATTCGTCCGTTACCCTTCTGCCCGCACGATGAGCCGGTAATGAAATTACCAGTCGTGGGTGACGGTAACAGGAGGTAGACACCGTTACTCTGCATGCCGTTGGCGACTGTCGTCACCAGCGACGATGATAATTGTTTTAAATCCAGGTCCCCCTTGGTTTCCATGGTAAACTGCTTGAGTGCCTGAATGTGGTTGTACCGCTCGCGGAAAAACCACCGGTCGACAATGCGCTGTACCCTGGATAAAACCGGTTGAAATACCGCGGCGACGATGAAAACCGCGGCCAGGGTAATCACTATGGATATCGGGTTCATCATTTCCTGGAATATGCTGCTGACAAGAAAGATGAGACTGCCGAAGACGCCGAAAATCAGCATGCTGGTCAGCGAGTAAGTTGCCCCTTTCCTGAGGACCACCCGTATTTCCATGAGCCCATATTTCAACATGGCAATCGTGGCCAGGATGCAGAAAAGTATATTCCCGATGATACCCAGCGGATACATATTCAAGCCCAGTGAGGGCAGGTAATCGGTAGTACCGCCGACAAACATGGCAATGATGCCGGCAATGATGTACTGGTAACGGGTTCGTTCATCAATGATTCGTGACCGCTTGCAGTACTTGATGAGCCTGGCCAGACCAAGGGAAAGCGGTATATACACGCACAGCACGTACAGGAAGAAAAGGGGACCGATTATCGGGGCTTTACCGTACCACATCGTCTGCATACCCTTGACGATAAGCCCGGATGGGAGCATGGCCAGTAGAGCGAAATAAGCAATAGAGAGTGGGAGCAGTATCCGCTTTGGTGATTTGGCGTCGGTCAGGGTCACGGTAAACAGGTAGAAGCACAAAGCGGCGCTGAGTATTGCCCCGAAAACGAATTTTTCCCAGAAGAGCGCGTCTACCAGACTGGTGCTGGCGCGCATCATGAAAATAAAGAAGCCCCACAACGCCATGAACAAGAGGAACAGCGCGAAGGGTTTCCGGGCAATATGCCGCTGCCCGCTGATGGTCAATAGCACCAGTAGCGCCGAGCAAAACGATAATTCAATTAGCGGTATTACGATATACATATTTACTTCAAACCCCTGGCCATGGGACAGCGGCTAGGCAATGTAAGTGGGTTCCCGGCTGCCTATAGTGAGAAGCTCCCTGATGACATCATCAGACGCGTTCATTCTTGGTGGTCGGCGCTGGGCTAATTCCGCGCCATACTCAAGCCTCTCTCGATAGAATTCCTGGAATGTCCCCGGACAGAGTACCGTTACCTCGAGCGGCTGTATTTCCATCATGACTGCCAGGTCATGGTAGTACCGGTCAGTATCCATCAGTTCGCTGTGTACTATTGATGCCAGGTCGGCTTGCTGGTAGTCGTGGTTGGTCTCAATATACAGGTGTAATGTCGGTTTACCCTGCTTGATTTCCTTGCGAATGGTCCAGTCTTCGTAGTGCAGACCGGCATTGGCAATTGCCTGGGTGATGGTTTTCTCGCTTATGCGGGTGAAACCGGCAATGTCAATCAGGTCGTCCGCCCTCGTTTCGAATACCATTTGCGGGAGACAGATTTCAGCTTCTTCGTCGGATAGCGCAGTGATCCGGAGAAGGTGCCCCAGTCGATATCTGATAAAGGGCATTCCGTAAAAACTGGTAATTACCAGTTCATACCGCTCGTTGGCTTTTACCTCGGGAAGCAGTACCGTCTGCGGTTCGTAAAAAACATCGCTCTTGGCTTTCAGCCATTCCGTTTCCGGTATGAACTCGAAGAAATTGGAGTGAGGAATAAAGGTCAGCCCTTTTCGTGTCCAGCTCTGGAGAGCAATGATGCCGGCCTCAGTGCAGGCATGAAATTCATAGGGGTAGGCGCCCCAGTCCTTGAATACCTGTTCTCTGTAAACGCTGGTATCAATTCCCCAGCCGATGAGCGCTTTCACGGGCCACAGGTCCTTGGGCAGTACACTCCGTTTCTCCAGCTTGCTCTGTAAGAATGCCCGGGAAACCCGGTAAAACTCACCCGGATGGAGAAAATGCCTGGACATCCGGCCCCTTTTTGAGAGCCGGTGAAAGTCATTGCCCGTCTTTACCAGCACGCTGGTCATGGCAACCAATATATCCATACCGGTCCGGAGGGATGTCTGAAAGCCGTGGGTAACTTTTTCTTTGAACTCCAGGCTATCGTGCGTGTCTGGCGGGAGCACCGGCTTGAGATTGAATATCTCACTGGCTCCCGAAGCCAGTATTCCGGAAAGGTAGGGTCTGGGGGCTACATTATAGAGAACTTTATCGCCCTCGGCAATTGAGCTCCGCCCCCGGTATTTGGAGCAGGCAAGGATAAATGCTGACATAAGGTTATCGAGCGACCGGTTATAGGCTTCGAGCGTGTACGGGGCGCGTCGGGACGTTCCTGACGCACCTGAAGTATACGCCCAGGCATATGGTTTTTGCGGGAGGCAGTCCTCATTCCCCGGCTCCACCTCGGGGAGGTAGTCTTCATAAGTAGTCAGAGGTACCGAGCGGCGGAACTCGTCCACGCTTTGCGGGACCTTGCCGCCGATAAGCTTTTTACCCAGTGGACACTGGCTTACCTTCTCAATTTGCTGCATTAAGAGCGATTCCTGGATTGACATGAATTGGGGAACGGAAAGATCAAGAAACCCGCAATATTTCTTCCAGTTCCGGTCATTTTCCGATTTTACGATGGGGCATTTCATGGGTTGCCTGACTCCCTTCTTTTCACTTTACAGCAGGCGTACTACTTTGCTTACCGGGAGAAATAACCACGTGAGCGCTTTCCAGGTTGGTTGTTGCTCACTGGCTGGGGATCTGGATTGGCTTTTATTCGGTACCGCATAGTACTATGCCATTAGTACTTAAAGTATACGCAGCCAGAGATTGGCAAGGAACGTTACCTTGGTACTTTTACACAGGTACTTTCGTCTGGATTTGAGCCTGGAGAGGGGGCAGAGAGGCCAGTGAGCTTCAGCGGGAAAGAGGCGACAATCGGTTTTGTTCGCGGGGCGCTGGTGAAGCCGGGGGCGCCTCATCGGCGCCGGTCTCGGAGATTTCTCCCAGGTTGAGCCAGCCCCTTCGAATAGCCAGCACGACGGCATGGGTGCGGTCATTGGCGTTGAGCTTGCGCATGATAGAGGCAATGTAGTTCTTTACCGTCTGTTCGCCGACGCTAAGGGCATAGGCGATTCGCTTATTTGAGTTTCCCTCGGCAATGAGCTTCAGTATTTCCGCCTCGCGCCGGCTCAGTGGGGTGACCAGTGTATCGATGTCATTTCCCATCATGGTGAGGTTGTGAAATAACTGCAATATCTTTTCCGCGGTATTTGGCCTCTCCAGCAGGCTATCGTTTATCGGGTAATGTCCTTCGCCGATTCTCCTGAAGGTGCCGATGAGTTCTGCCGCGTCCGCGTTTTTACTGATAAAGGCAGCCGCGCCCAGTTTAATTGCCTGAAAGAGCTGGTCATCATCAATGGCGGGGCTGACCATAGTCACCGCCACCTTGGGGCAGCGTCGTGAAATCTGCCGCGCGATACCGAAGCCGCTGAATAACGGCAGGCCCACATCCACCATTGCGATATCCGGCATGATGCTCTCAATGGCTTTCCAGGCATCAGTGGTAAGCGGAGACTCGCCCACTACCTCCATGCTATCCTTGAGCGCCTGCCGTATTGCCTGGCGGTAAAGCGGCTGATTATCCACGATATAAATGGTCAACCTTCGCGGTTCTTCCTCCGGTGCTGGCTGCTGATGATTCTTATCCATACTCCTTATTTTCCCTGTCGGTAGTGGGGTGGTTGCTCCTACCTTAATGCTTTGGTGATAAATAAAAGATAAAATTCAGCCGCGCTGGTGTAACAATTTTGTAAATAATCGGCCAGTCCGTCTTTGGAGAATAAATACCCGGCTGGAACACTATGGGGAGTTATTTACGCCATCAAGAGGAATTTTTACCGGTAGGCACTGTTTTAGCATAATGAAAAAGGGAAGCCAGCGGCTTCCCTTCACCCGGTAGAACCATGGTTGACTGCTATTACCGTGGCGCCGGCACCGCCCGGGCAACTTTCCGGCCAAGCTGCCGGCACCGGTCCAGGTCATCCGGTTTCGGTTGCCATTTGGCTCGCACGCCGTCGGCAACTACCGGGATTTTGCTGCGGCTGAGATGTTCCTCAAGTATGGATACCGCTTCTCCGCTCCATCCGTAGCAACCGAATGCCGCTCCTATCTTGTTCTGGAAGCGGAGCCCTTTGAGGTCTTCAAGTATGGGACTCAGTGTCGGTAAAAGTCCCTGATTGAAGGTCGGTGAGCCGATAATGATTGCCCTTGCTTTGAACACCTCGGTGTTGACGTCATTACGGTCAGCAACCGCCATGTGAAATATCTTATAAGGGATACCCTCGGATGCCAGGCCAACGCCAATTGCCTCAGCCATGCGGCGGGTCCCGTCCCACATGGTATCATACAGGATTACCGCGCTGGGCTCCGGTTCCTGGGCAGCCCACTGCTGGTACTTCTGCACAATTTGTACAGGGTCTTGCCGCCAGATAATGCCGTGGCTCGGCGCAATCATGGCAATGGGCAGGTCAAGCGCCAGCACTTCTTCAATCTTTTTCAACACCAGGCTGCTGAACGGGGTGAGTATATTGGCGTAGTACTTCAGGGCTTCCTGGTACAGCTCTTCCTGGTTTACCTGGTCGTTGCAGTGGGATGAGCTGGCATAGTGTTGCCCGAAGGCGTCATTGGGCATCAGGATACTGGCGCCGGTCAGGTAGGTGAACATACTGTCCGGCCAGTGGAGCATGGGAGCCTCAACAAAGAGGAGGTCATGCTCACCAATGGGCAGCCTGTCCCCGGTTTTTACCGCCCTGAAGTTCCACGACTGGTGGAAATGCCCCTCAATGCTCTCCCTGCCCCGCTGGGAGACCACGACCGTTGCCTTCGGGGCGTGCTTCATAACTGCCGGCAGGCTGCCGGAATGGTCAACCTCGGCATGGTTGGCGACCACTATATCGATTTTCGCCGGGTCGACAATCTCACTGATGTTGTCGATGAGCTGGTCCTGGAACGGGCCCCAGACCGTGTCCACCAGGACCGTCTGTTCATCGGTGATAAGGTAGGCATTGTACGAGGTCCCCCGGTGCGTCGATAGCTCATGACCGTGAAATTTCCGTATTGCCCAGTCCACGACACCTACCCAGTACACACCTTTGGCAAGCTCGGTAACCATGGCTCACACCTCCGCTCGCGTGGCTATTGGATTTGGCAGCTATTTATGCCGCGTGGTCAGTCTATCTTTTCAAATTCGCTCCTGGTTGCCCCGCAGACCGGACAGTTCCAGTCCTCGGGGAGCTGGTCAAATGGCGTTCCCGGGGCGATGCCGCCGTCCGGGTCACCGATTTCCGGGTCGCAAATCCATCCGCAGACCGTGCACCTGTACTTTGCCATGGCTGGTGCTGACTCCTTTTTCTCTTCAATATAGCTCGGGGCTGTTTTGGGGGTAGTGCCTCGCTTGACCTGGTGGTAGTATTCATAGGTCATACACGCCTTGTCGCTGATTACCTCGGCGCCGGTTACCTCGCCGACGAATATGGTGTGGGTACCCACGTCCATCTCCTTGATGACGTGCGCTTCCAGATAGGAAACGGCGTTGTCGGTCACAATCGGCGCGCCGGTCTCGCCTGTCCGGTAGGTAATCCCGGCAAGTTTATCGGTGTCCCGGCCCGACTTGAAGCCAAAGTGACCTATGAAAGCCAGCGGTGTATCCTGGCAGAGCACCGAAACGGCAAAGGCCCGGCTTTCCCGGATATAATCCCAGGTAAGGTTGTTCCGGTTAATACTGACCGCGATAGTTGGTGGTTCTGAGGTTATCTGGAATACGGTGTTGGCAATTTGCCCGTTGAACCGGTCTCCCTTCCTTGAGGTTACCACGTACAGACCGTACCCCAGGCTATGCAGCGCTTTCAGGTTCATCGCTCACCTATGGTTTAGTTATTTCCTTGCCAAACAGTACCCCAGAATAATACGGCTAAGGTGATAACCAAGTCATAAAATGAGCTGAGAAAAAGTTACAAATCTATGCCATTTGGGAATGACGCGGTATTCCGTCGGTGGATATCTTACACAATGTCCGGCTTGTCTTCGGCGCGGTCGTTTTTGTGGAGGGGTAGCGTGAAGAAAAAGGTCGAGCCGCGGTCTGGATCCGATTCCACCCAGATGCGCCCTCCGTGAGCCTCGACCAGCCTCCGGCACACCAGCAGACCAAGTCCGGTCCCCCGGGTTACTTCAGGTCTGGACCCTTCCAGTCGCTGGAATGGCGCAAATAGCCTCGCCTGGTCGAACAGAGAGATACCGATTCCGCGGTCTCGGATCGCAAAGACCAGGTTCTCCCCCTCTTGCCTGGCGGAGACGCGTATCTTGCCTCCCTCCGGAGAGTATTTTACCGCGTTTTCCAGTAGATTGTGGAGAATGCGTTCCAGTCTAAGGGGGTCGGCGTAGACCGGAGGAAGTTGCCTCGGAATAGATATGATAAATTGATGTGCTGAAGACTGCCGCCTTATTTTAGCCACGGTATTCTGGACCACATTCTGTACCATGACGGGTTCAGCATAGAGAGACAGGCGGTTGGCTTGAGCTCGGGACAGTTCCACGAGGTTTCCTACCAGGTAGGACATCGCTTCAGCTTCCAGAGCGGCGTCCTGCAACAGTTGATCGGTTTCTTCCGTAGAGAGACGGGCGCCCTCGGTCAGTACCGTGTTCACCGCTCCGGTAATCACCGTAAGCGGGCTGCGCAGCTCGTGGGAAACAAGGCCGATGAACTCGTCTTTGAGCTGGTCAAGCTCCTTGCGGTCAGTGATGTCCTGACAATACTCCAGCATCTGGATAACATTGCCCTGGCTATCGAAAATGGGGTAGCCGTGAAACTCAATGATTCTTTTATTTCCATACCAGTCATAGTGAATATGCTCCGTGGTAGCCGGTTTTCTGGTCTCCTTCACTTCAGCGAGGGGACAGAGATGCTCGGGACCCTGGCACGGTTTACCTATGCTGTGGGTAAGAGTATAGCACTTCTGGTTCCGAATCCATCTGCCCCGGGGACGGGCGGCGGAGTTGGCCATGACCACCGTATAATCGCTGGCATTGACCACGTAGAACGGATTGGTGAGCGACTCCATTGTCCGTTCCAGCAGTTCTTTTTGCTGACGAATTTTCTCCTCAGCCAGCTTGCGCTCGGTGATGTCCTGTACACCGGCAATTGCTCCCGTATAATTGCCGTCCTCGTCAATAACCGGCGATGTGTCCAGTATTGCGTAGATTCGGGATCCATCCTTGCGGAGAAATTCGAACTCGTGCTGTTCGGTAACGCCTCGCTGGCGACGCTTTAAATGGCGAGTGGCAATCGCCACGCCCTGTTTGTCCATGAAAGAGAACAAGTGTTTGCCCAACATCTCTTCAGTGATATATCCCAGCATCTCAGCCATACGGGGATTGACAAAAGTGGTGAAAGCATCCTGGTCAATAACCCAGATGCCGTCGTGGATACTCTCGATTAACCGGCGGTATTTCTCCTCGCTTTCCTGCAG
>Ga0180432_10008520_pt1 | contig 12724 bp, 5 predicted proteins | sample SS_ome_10_FD_132414 | JGI IMG/M metagenome (GOLD analysis project Ga0180432, IMG submission 132414) | Hypersaline lake sediment archaeal communities from the Salton Sea, California, USA - SS_1_MS_2 metaG | ecosystem: Environmental > Aquatic > Non-marine Saline and Alkaline > Hypersaline >...
ATCTCGAAGACCATGATTATGGCGGTGATCGGGGCGCGGGTGGTGGCGGCCACCATGGCGCCCATGGCCACCAGGGCATACGAGCCGGCCGAGCCCACCTCGCCGGGCAGCGCCGCGGCCAGGGCGGTGCCGGTCAGGCCGCCCAGCATGGCGCCGAGAAACAGCGACGGGGCGAAGATGCCGCCGGACCCGCCGGAGCTCAGGGTCAATGAAGTGGCCAGCAGCTTGCCGCCCAGAAGCGCCAGCATGATCAAAAACGGCATGGCCGAGTGCATGGCGTCGTTGATGCCCCCGTAACCCACACCCAGAACCTGGGGCAGAGCCATGCCGACGGCGCCCACCAGAAGCCCGCCGACGGCCGGCTTGACCGGCTCGGGGATCTTCACCCGCTCGAACAGGTTGGAGAGCTTCTGCAGCCCCCAGATGAACAGGCAGCCCACCAGGGCGGCCAGCAGGCCCATGCCGGCGTAGAACAAAAGCTCCCAGCGGTGTTCCATTGAAAAAGCCGGGACCAAAAAGGCGGGGAAGTCGCCGATGAAGGCGCGGGAGATCACCGTGGCCACCACCGAGGAGATCACGATGGCCGAGAAGCTCACCACCCCGAACTGGCCCAGGATCACCTCGCCGGCGAACAGGGCCCCGGCGATTGGCGCGTTGAAGGTGGCGGCGATCCCCGCCGCGGCGCCGCAGCCCACGAAGGTGCGCAGCATGCGCACCGGCACCGAGAACAGCCTCCCCACCAGCGAGCCGATGGCCGCGCCCACGTGCACAATGGGCCCCTCGCGCCCGGCCGAGCCGCCCGAGCCCAGGCAGATGGCCACCACCGCGGCCTTGAGCACCGCCACCCGCTTGCGGATGGCCCCCCCGCGCACCGCCACCGCCTCCATGACCTCGGGCACCCCGGTCCCCTTCACCTCCGGGGCCAGCCACCAGATCAACAGTCCGACGATCAGCCCCCCCACCGCGGGCATCAGCAGGATCCACCACCAGGACAGCCGGGCGAACCCTTCGGGGGCTATGCTCTCTCCTCCGGAGAACAACCAGGTGGATCCGCCGATCAAATACCTGAAGGCAATGGCGGCGAAGCCGCCGCCCACCCCCACCACCACCGCCATCAAGACCATGAAGGAATAGCGCGCCCGCCGGGCCCGGTCGGTGGCAAAGCGCAGCCAAGCCAGAAGCTTCAATCCCGCAGTCTTCAAGAATCCGCCGGAGGGCATCGGGAGGCATTGTATACCTTGCCCACATCAAATCAAACGGGATAGGCTTTGCTGCGATGTTCGTCGCCATCGGCATCGCCTTGCTTTTCCTGCTGACGCTGATCTGCGGCGGGATCTGCCTGGCGCGCGCGCTGCCAAAAAAGATGCCCCGGATGGCTGTCATGCTGGGCTTTCTGGTGGTGCTGGGGGCAGGCGCCTGGCTGCGGCTGGGGCTGGTGCCCGCCCACCACGTGATGTACCTGGACGAGCCCTGGTACCAAGAGGCGGCCGGGAGCCTGCTGGAGAAGGGGCGGATGGAGCTGTGCGAGGAAACCTTTAAAGAAGAGATCTGCCAGCCCTACCCCAAGGCTCCGGGATGGCCGGTGATGCTCTCCGGGGTGTTTGTGTTCACCGGCGTGTCGGACATGGCCGCCATCGGGTTCTGCGCTTTTCTGGGAATCATTACCATTTTGCTGGCCGCCGCCTGCGCCCGGCTGGCCGGGGGCGGCTGGCTCCACGCCTTGTCGGCCGCGGTCATCCTGGCGGTGTTTCCCTCCCACGCTTCCTGGTCGGCCACCGCCGAGACCAGCATCCCCGCCGCCGCGGCGCTTATGGCCGGGATGTGCGGTGTGCTGCTGTTCTTGAAAAACAACCGGATCGAGGCGGCGCTTCTGGCCATGGGGGGACTGGCCCTCTCCGCCACCGTCCGGCCGGAGCTGCTGGTGGCCGTGATTCCCGCGGGCGTGCTGATGGTGCTTTTGAAAAAACGCGCTGGATATATAGGCGCGGGACTGATCCTGGCGGGAATCTTGTTCGCGGTCTTCTCAATGGTTCCTATGTGGAAGCTGAACCAGGAGATCTACGGCGGGGCGTTTTTCTCCCCGGGCAATATTTTAAAGAGCCCCGCGGCGCTCTTCGATGTGCCGTGGTTAGGCGTAGCATACCTGCTGCTCCTGGTCCTGGGTGTGGCCGGAACGGTTTCAAAACGCAGCCGGCCGGCGGTGCTGCTGGGTTGTTCGGCGCTCTTGTGCATAATCACGCTGTTTGCCTTCGAGCGTTTCGCCGAACGGATGATGATCGCCCCGGCCGTGCTGCTGATCCCCCTGGCGGTCTTCGCCGGTGACTGGAGCAAGCAGCGTATGCCGTGGATCGTGGGCATTGTTGTGATTGGCGTATCCGTTCCGGGGCTCATGACCGCGTCCCGGCCCTCGCACACCCAGGTATTGCAAACCCGGCTGAGCGTGGCGGTGGCCGGCCACATCTTGGAGGAGAACTCGTTGATCATCGCCGAGTACCCCGCGGTCCTGACGTCGCATGACAATGTCATGGCCACCGACCGGGCCCTGGCCGGCGATCTGAAAGAATTGCTGACGCAAAGACCGGTCTACTTCCTCAAGGACATGTACTGTGAAGAGGGGTTCGAAGGGGCGGACAAGCCCATCGCCTGCGGGCGGATACAAAAAGACTTCGAGCTGAAGCCGGTGGTGGAAGTCGAGGCCCCCGGGCGGGTATACGGTCTGTACCGTTTGTCAGGCCGGTAGAGAATCGCGGACGGCAGGAGAAAAACGAAGCCACAATATATTGGGGTGAGATCGGCATGCCAATGCTAAATGTTGTATTTTTTCAAAAACGAGTAAATCCGAGTCAATATACCTAAATACTCAACTAAACCTTCAACATCCCGGCTGTAATGCCCGCAGGACGGGCTTCGGCGGGATTTGATTTTGCTTGTGCTGCGGGGCTTTTTGAGTATACTGGTGTGCCTTTCTGTAAGAATGAGAAGAGGAGAATGGCTCATGGCAGCACGCAAGTCCTCATCCAGAAAACTTATCAACGGTCTGACCCAGACCCAGTGGAACGAGCTGAACAAGGTCCTCTCCGAAAAGCGGGCGGAGCTGAGGCGCTCGATCGTCAACCGGCGCGACCGGGATTCCACTGTGGATCCCTCCGAAATCATCGAGGAGCTCGAGCAGGCCGCCACCGGCCAGCACCAGGACGTGGCCCTGCGCATCCTGGACAAGGAAGTCAAGCTCCTGCGCGAGGTGGAGCGGGCCTTGAAGAAGTTCGACAACAAGGAATACGGCCTGTGCGAGGGCACCATGGAGCCCATCGGCTACGCCCGCCTGAAGGCCCGTCCCTGGGCCCGCTACAGCGTCACCCACAAGGAAGAGCTCGAGCGCATCCAGCGCGAGCAGTCCACCCTGCGCCCGGGAAGATGACCCGCGTCGCGTCCGTCGCCCTTCTGGCTGCACTGGGCGCGGTCCTCTTCACTCCAGCCCAAGCCCAAGACAAGCAAAAAGAAGCCTACGAGCGCGATCTGATCGCCGACTCGCTGGCCACCGCCGGGCTCCAGCCCGATCCCCACCCGCAGGGCAAGACCATCGAGCGGGTTTTGATCATCCGCCACCCCATCGTGAACAAAAGGGATCCCTGGCCGGACTTCGTCAACATCTTCCACGTCACCACCCGCGAGCACATCGTCCGCCAGGAGCTCTTGTTCGAGGCCGGCCAGGCCTACGACGAGGAGCTGGTGCGCGAGAGCGCCCGCAACCTGCGCTCGCTGCCGCTCTTGTTCTCAACCGTGCGCATCGTAACCGCCCAGGGCAGCCAACCCGACCGCATCGTGGTGGTGGTGATCACCAAGGACCTTTGGAGCATCCGGCTGAACATGAACGGAAACTTCGGCGGCGGGGTTTTCAACTACTTCTACCTGACTCCTTCGGAAATGAACTTCTTGGGCTACAACCAGCAGCTCTCCCTGCACTTCTTCATCGACCGGACGGTCTACGCCCTGGGCGAGATCTACCGGGTCCCGCGGCTCTTCGGCAGCCGGCTGGCGTTTTCGGAGTTTCTGGCGCTGCGGGTAAACCAGGAAACCGGCGAGGTGGAGGGCGGCTTCGGAGAGATAATCCTCGAGCGCCCGCTCTTCTCCCTTTCGACCGAGTGGAGCTATTCATTCTCGGCCGCCTTCGATGTGGGCATCGCCCGCATCTACTCGGGCGCCGACCTTTACTACGTGGGCATCCCCGCAGACGAGCCCTTCTATCTGCTGCCGGAGATGTACACCCGCGAGTCCGTCTCGGCCCAGGCGGTGGTGCGCCGCTCCTTCGGCCAGCTCTACAAGACCAACCTGCTCGCCGGCTACCGCATCCACTCCCGCACCTACGGCCTGACCGGCGGCTTCCGCCCCCTGCCCGACTGGGTCAAGCAGGAGTTTTTGGACAGGGTGGTGCCTTTAGACGACCAAGCCGGATCGCTGATCTCCACCGCCCACTTCTACGAAGCCACCTTCCACCGCTTCCAGAACGTCCAGACCCTGGGCCTGACCGAAGACTTCCGCTTCGGCCCCGAGGCGCTTTGCGAGGTGGCCTGGGCCAACCCGGCCCTAGGCTTCGCCCAGAACTCGGTACGGCTGCGCCTGGCTCTGGGCTGGCGTTTCTTGTTCTACAAGAACATCCTGTGGCTGAAAGCCGACGTCTCGGCCCGCTACCGTCCCAATCACCAGCTCGTCGACGCCGACACCGACTGGGTCGACCAGTACGCCGAATTCTACCTGGAAAACGCCGCCCCGCTCCCCTACAACCTGGGCCGGGCCTTCTTCCGCTTCCGCTACGTCTACACCCAGTACAGCCAATCCCGCACCCGCCTCTACCTGGGCGGCAACAACACCTTGCGGGGCTTCTTGTCCGACTACACCGCCGGCCCCCGGCTCTTGAACTTCAACATCGAGTACCGCTCCCCCCCCTGGGTATTCAAGACGCTGCATCTGGGTTTCGTAGTCTTCTACGACGCCGGCGACGCCTACGGCTTCACAAAAGACACCGACTTCACCTACCACCAAGCCCTGGGCATCGGCATCCGCGGCCTCTTCCCCCAATTCGACCGCGGCGTGCTCCGGGTGGACATCGGCATCCCCCTGGGCCAAGACTTCCACACCCACGTGATCGACTGGGTCACGATTGCTTTCCTACAGGCGTTCTAGTCGGGAATGCATACGTTGTTCGAATCGCAACTGGTACCCGAAGGACACCCCCCCGCCGGACAGGTAATCAACTCGAGCATATTCCCATAGGGTCCGGCCACCCCCGCACCACCCGAAGCCCCGACCCCCACCGATCCCCCGCCTGCTCCCCCCGCCCCCGCGGTCGGGACGGTATCGTCATAGACGAAGGTGTTCTCACTGGTGTACCCCGCCACCGACGCGTCGAACCCCAGTACCCCGTAGGACGGCCCCCCGGCACCGCCGCCGCCTCCGCCGCCCGGCCCGCCGTTGCCGCCGTCGCCGCCCGAGCCGCCCAAAGAAGAGATCCAGTCCGGCGGCTGCCCACCGAAGCCGCCCACTCCGCCCAGGCCGCCCATGCCGCCGAAGCCTCCGTCCCCGCCGGCGCCTCCCTGCCCCCGCTCGATCAGGTTGTAGTGGATAGTCGGCTCGGCAATACCCCCTAACACGAAGATCGCAATCGAAGCGCCCCCGGCGCGTCCGGGGCGACCGCCGCCACCGCCGCAGCCGCCGGCTCCGCCCCCGCCTCCGCTGGGGCCGATCTCGTATCCATCGCAGTCCCCCCAGTTGTTGTACCAGCGCGCGGTTCCGCCGCCGCCTCCTCCTCCACCAGCGCCCCCTCCGGCGGTGCCGTTGGTGCCGCGATCGGCGACTTCCGGCGAGGGCACCCACGCCTCCCCGTCTATCGAACCGTACCTCCCCGCTCCGCCGGCCCCGCCCAGCCCGTTGGCGCCGTCGGCGCCGTCGCGGCCGTCATTGCCCACGTTCAACTGGTGGTCGCTGGGGAAACCAGACTCGGTGGCGTGGCTGCAAGTACTGCCGCTCTTCTCGTCGAAGCTCCAGTCATAACCCCCCAGGCCGTTGCCGCCGGCGGAGGAGGTGTACTCGGCCTGGTTGCCCCGCACCGGATCCGCGGACCAGTCGAACACCGGGCACACCGTGCTGCCGCCCGGATTTCCACCGGTGCCGGTGCAGCCCGGGTTGTTTCCTCCAGCACCTCCGGCTCGGGAGGTGCCCGCGGCGCAGGCTCCCGAGCGCCGCTGGCCGTTGCGCCCGGCGCCGCCGTCCAGCTCGGCGCTGTCCTGCCGCCCGTAGCCGGCCCCGCCGCTGTCTCCCCGGGCCCCGTCGCCGGCCCGGCCGGCGATAATGACGTTTGAACGAATTCTTTTTGAAGAATCACCGTTCATGATCAGCACCGCCACCGACGGCGTGCCGTTTGAATTCGGCGCGGGAGCCTCGAGCACGTCGCGCCCGCGGATTACGAAGCCGGAGATCAGCTCGCCAAAGTCCTGGGGTCCCTCCATCTTCACGGCGTAATCCGAGTGTTGCGCCTCGATTATCGACTGGTAGAGGGCCACGTCCCGTGAGAGGAAGTCGGCGGAATAGCCACCGTGGAGTTGGGCGTCGAAGATGGATACGCTTTCGTCGTAGGTGCCCTCGGCCACCAGGATGTAGGATTTGCCCGATGAATCGAATGCAATCAACGCCTGATTGATGGTCGGGTAGGGGCTGGCCAGGCTGCCGTCGCCGGGGGCGTCGGCGCCGGCGCGGACGAACAGGGCGTCTGCGATCACCCCGTCGATGCCGTCGCAGTTCTCGTCCAGGTAGGTCAATCCCGGCTGGGGATACTCGATCAGGTCGGGGGGATCGGTGTCGAGGTTGCCCTGCACCCGGCGGCATTCGCAGCCGTCGTCCGGGTCGAGGTTCACGTCGACCCACTCGTAGGTTATGCCGTCTTCGGTCTCGGTGGAGCAGGGGCCCATCACGCACATGGGCATTCCCTGGGAAGGGACCTGGCAGATCCCGTTGGTGTGATCGATGGGCTCGGACCAGTACTTGGAGCAGTCGTTGTTGCAAAACCCGCAGTGCTCGTTGCTGTCGTACTTGCCGGTCAGCGGATTCAAGTACCCCTCGTCGATCTGGCCGTCGCAGTTGTTGTCCTCCCCGTCGCAGATCTCGGTGTTGAAGTCCTCTATGTTGCAGTCGGTCCATTCGAACAGGGTGCCGTTCTGCCGGCACTCCTGGTAGCCGGTGCAGGTGTCCACCAGGCAGGAGCGGGCGGTGCCCACCGTCTCGGCGGTGCACAGGCAGGTATCGCTCTCGGGCTGGCACTGCATGGCGGTCTGGTAGGGTCGGCAGGCGTAACCCGCCGGGCAGCCTGGGCCGTAGGGCGAGGACGGCGAGCAGTCCCGGCCGCAGTAATGCTCGGTGCCGTTTTCGATGCACAGGCTCCCGGGAGCCAGGCAGTCCTCGTCGGAGCTGCACACCCGGCAGAGGTTGGCCGGCAGGGCCAGGCAGGCCAGGCCCTCGGCGTAGACGAAGTACCCGCTCTCGCACTCGGTGGCCCGGCAAACCGGCTGATCGTCGACCAGCCGGCACTCGGCCGCCGTCGCGTGCGGGATCATCTGCGCGCAGTCCACCCCGCACCCGCCGCAGTGGGCGTCGTCGGTGTAGCGGCCCAGCGCGTCGCGGAAATCCTCGTCGGTCTCCAGGTCGCAGTCGTTGTCGACCAGGTCGCAGTCCTCCAGGGCGGGCTCCGGGGCCCCGCACACCCAGCCCTCGAAGCCCCGGCAGACCTCCTCGCCGTCGCAGGTGCCGTACTGGTTGGACCGCGAACAGCTTTCGCCCACCAGGTCCTCGTCGACCCGGCCGTCGCACTCGTCGTCGATGCCGTTGCACTCCTCCTCGGCCGGCTCCCGGGCGGAGCAGTCCGTCCAGCCCTCCGGGGGCAGGCACTCCTCGTAGCCGCTGCAGACGCCCAACTGGTTCTCGCGCTGGCAGCCCCGCAGCATGCCGGCGGTCTCCTCGGTGCAGCTGCACACCAGCGCGGCCGGCTGGCACTGGCGCAGCGCGCCGGCCCCGGCGGTGACGTCCACGCAGTCGTAGCCGGCCGGGCAGGTGGTGTACCAGCAGTCCATGAGGCAGTAGGTTCCGTCGCCGACGGGCATGCACAAGTCCGACCCGGTGGGATTGCAGTCGAGATCCTCGGTGCATTCCTTGCACAGGCGGTTGCGGTCCAGGGCGCACAGGCCGATCCGCTCGGTTCCCCCGTGGGGATCGGGAACCCGCTTGCACACGAAACCGGACGGGCAGCCCTCCGCGCACAACCGGGTGCAGAAACCGCCGGTGGTGTGGGCCAGGCAGTAGTCGCTCTTGCACTCCATGTTGTCTTCGCAGGGCTCGCCGAACTCCTTCAGGCGGATGCCCGCGTCCTCACCGCCCAGGTCCAGATCGAGGCAGCGGCCGTTGACGCACACCCAGCCTTCGAAGCAGTCGGTGTCGAAGACGCAGGAGCCGGGGTTCTCCGGGGTCCAGGAGCGTCCGCAGGCTATAGCAAAAAAGGAAAGAACCAATAGAGTTCCAAGTTCCAGGTTCCAAGTTCCAAGTTTGATGGCTTTCATGGCGGGCTCCTAGTACACGTGCCAGTCGCCGGAGGCGCCGTTGGTGCCCGGGGAGCCGGAGTAGGCCGCGCCCGCCGGGGAGGGTCCTCCGGAGCCTCCCGGGCCGCCGGTGTCCGATGTCCCGGGGGTCTCGAAGCGGTTGTCGGAAAAAGAGGGGTTGCTGGTGCTGCCGCCGTAGTTGCTGGCGATCCCGTAGGACACGCCGCCGCAGCCTCCGCCGCCCCCGCCGCCGGCGCCCCCGTCGCCGCCGCGGCCGCCCTTGCCGCCGGCGCCCGCGCACCAGGCCGGCTGCACCACCTCGCCGCCGGCGCCGCCCTGGCCGCCCAGGCCTCCCTGGCCGCCGCCGCCGCCCTGGGCGCCCATGCCGCCGAAGCCCCGGCGGATGCGGTTGGCCGTAACCTTCGGCAGGCTTCCCTGGGTATTGGAGAAGTACAAGAAGACACCGAAGGTTCCGCCGCCGCCACCGCCGGCGGTACCGCCGGTGGCCGCGCAGCCCCCGCCGCCGCCGCCCCCGCCGGAGGCGCCCAGGTCTCCGTCCTTGCTCCCGATGGTGCAACTGGAGAAAGCGTTGTTGTTGAGCACCGCGCCTCCGGCTCCGCCGCCGCCACCGCCGCCGCCGTGGGTGCCCGCGCTTCCGCCGGAGCCCGCGCTCGCCAGCCAGTGGCCGTTCTGGATCCGGCCGCCGGGCAGAGAGCAGCCGGAGCCCCCGGTGCCGGCGCTTCCGTTCGGCCCCGGGCGGGCGTCCGAGCCGTTGTTGGAGGTGCCAATGCCGGACACCACGCAGTCGTACTTGCACAGATCGGAGTAGTCGGGATGGTTGCTGTTGTCGTACATGCTGTTGTAACCGCCGGCTCCGTTGACGCCCCCGCCGCGGTAGTCCTGCGGATCGGTGTAGTAGCCCCGGGCGGTGGCGCCCGGGTTGCCGCCGGCCGCAAAACAGGATTGATTCTCGCCGCCGCCGCCGCCGTCATTGGAGCGGCCGGAGCAATCGGCGCTGCCGTCGCACTCTTTGGAATCACGGCCGTCGCCGCCGTCGGACCCGTTGGCCCCCGAGTCGCCCGAGCGCCCGCCGGCGCCGTCCCCGCCCCGCCCGCCGATGATGACGTTGTTCATCACCACCAGGCTGGCGTTGCAGTCGCGGGCGTAGACCGCATAGGAGTTGAAACCCGGCTGGCCCGGCGGGGGGTCGGCGTTGACGTCGTAGCCGTGGATGGTGAAACCGGCCAGCACCGTGCGGGTGCTCTGAACATTCGCTGCGTGCACCGTCCCGGGCAGGCTGGTGGGATCGGCGGCGTCGGGTTCGCTGCCGCGGATCACCGAGGGGAACAGCACGATGTCGCGCCGGGAGAAGTCCGGCGAGTAGCCCCCGTGGAGCTGCATGCCCTCCTGCAGCACCAGGTTTTCCGGGTAGTAGCCCGCCGCCACCAGAATCGTTGTATAGCGGGAGGGATCGAAAGCGGCCAGGGCTTCACCTATGGTGACAAACGGGTTTTGGCGGGTGCCCAGGCTCTGGGCGCTGCCCGACCACACGAACAACGCCCGGCTGGACTCTCCGTCCACCCCGTCGCAGTTGCGGTCCACGTAGTTCTCCCCCGGCCGGGGGAAATCGTCGGCCAGGTCGGGTTCGTCGGTGGGGTCCGCGGCGGTGGAGGCGCACTCGCAGCCGTCGGTGTCTTCCCGGTTGGTGTTGACGAACTGGATGGGAACGTAGCATTCGTTGGTCGACAGGTCGCACAGGTAGCCGGGGCCGTAGTAGTCGGAGCAGTCCTGGTCGCCGGTGCAGGGGATTCCGCAGAACCCTCCGGGGCACTCCCCCGGGTTGGGGTTGATGCAGTGGTGGTAGACCGGATCGCAGTAGGTGCCCTCGAGGCAGTCGCCGTCCTGGCGGCACACTCCCCAGCCGGCCACGTCCTCGGTGGTGCAGGCCACGATCCGGCATTCGAGCGCCCCGTTTTCCTCCACGCAGCCGCCGATGGCGTGCTGGATCTCCTGGTCCCAGCGGGCCACGCAGTTGACGTTGCACTCGCCGCAGTGCTCGTCGGTGTCGTACACTCCCGCGTCGTTGACGAAACCCTCGTCCACCTGGCCGTCGCAGTTGTTGTCCAGGTGATCGCAGACCTCCACCACCACGGTGGAGGGCTCGCAGTCGCTCCATGTGTACTGGCCGGAATCATCGGCGACGCAGGTCTCCACTCCCTGGCACATCTCCCCCTGGGCCCCGGAGAGAAAGCACGAGCGGGTGATCCCCTCGCGCTCCTGGTTGCAGGTGCAGGTGCCCGCCTCCGGCTGGCAGAACAGGCCGCCGAAGGCCAGCTCGCAGGTGTAGCCCTGCGGGCAGCAGCTTTGCACCCCGGTCTGCCCGGTGCAGCCCTCGTAGGGCGAGGCGGGGTTGCAGCTCTGGGCGCAGAACATGCCGGGATCTTCGCCTACGTTGACGCACAGGTCGTAGGAGATGCGGCAGTCGGCGTTGGTGTTGCAAGGCTGGCAGGCCGAGGAGATCAACTCGGCGCAGGTCACCGGGTTGAGCTCGGGATAGGGATAGTAGCCGGACTCGCACAGCCGGGGGACGCAGACCGGGACATCCAGGCGCACCTGGCACAGGACCGCGCCGTCGATCACCTCACCGGAGGCGTCGCGGCGCAGGTGGGCCACCAGTTCGGCGCAGCCTTTGTTGCAGCCTCCGCAGTGCTCCAGGTGCACGTAGCGGCCGGCCTCGTCGATGAAGGGATCGTCGGCCACGCCGTCGCAGTTGTCGTCCCGGCCGTTGCAGACTTCGTCCTCGGGATCGGTGGCCCCGCACTCCCAGGCCCAGGTTCGGTCCTCCTGGATCTGGCAGGCCCACAGCCCCACGCACTCCCCCTCGGTGGTGCCCTTGCGGCAACTGGGGTAGGGAGGATCGTCGGGAAGCGCGGAGATGTCCACGCTGGGATCCTCGTCGTCGGTCAACCCGTCGCAGTCGTCGTCGATACCGTTGCAGACCTCCGGCTCGGCAGCGGGGGCGTCGCATTCCCCCCAGGCGGGCAGGGGCTCTCCCGGCTCGCAGATCATTGTCCCGTAGCAGGTGCCGTGCTCATTGGAGGAGTTGCAGGGCCGGGTCAACCCGACGGTGGCTTCGGAGCACTCGCAGCTGCCGCCGGCGGGCAGGCATTGCCTGGCCCCGCCTTCGACCGCCTGGCAGTCGTATCCCTCCGGACACTGCTGCAGGCTGCAGTCTTTCGAGCAGACGAACTCCCCGGAGACTTCCAGGCAAAGATCGCCTATGGCGTTGCACTGCGAGTCCACCGAGCAGAGCTGGCAGAGCTTGTCGGCAATCGCCTGCACGCACAGCTGCACCGATCCGGCCGGGGTCACGTGCGTCTTGCACTCCCATCCGTCAGGGCAGGGCTCCCCGGCGCACTCTTGGGTGCACACCCCGCCGTTTCCGGGCCCCGGCGGCAGGCAGTAACCGGATATGCAGTCCTCGTCGCGGTTGCACGGCGAGCCGAAAACCCCCAAAGGAGGCGGAGGCGGCGTCAGCCGCCCGCAGGCGCCGTTTATGCACTCCTGGTCGTCGGGGCAGTCCTCCTTCTGCATGCACTCGCAATCCCCGGTCTGCATGCAGTTCTTCTTGGACTCGCTGCAGGAGATCAGCAACAGGCAGGCCAGCAGGCAGACGACTATCTCATCTCTCATGGCTCCTCCATCCACTGCCTCATCGGAGCCATTAGCTTACTCCTTCTGGCACCCTCTCGTCCACCCTCTGTGTGTTGCGCGATTGCCCACTTTTGGTTATCTTGCGGGCAAATACTGGAGGCTTCCATGCGACTCTCCGACTTCCTGGACCCCGCGCTGGTCGTCTGCGATCTTCAGGTGAAAGACAGCCGGGAACTGCTGTCGAGTATTTCCGAACGAATCTGCCGGCAACACCCAAAACTTGACAGAAAAGTCCTGCTGGGCAAGCTGCAGGAGCGCGAGAACAAATCTTCTTCGGGGCTGGAGGGTGGGGTAGCCGTGCCTCACGCCATGGTTCCGGACGTGCAGAAAGCCGTCTGCATGGTCATCCGGCTGGACGGGCCCATCGACCTGAAGACCATGGACGGCAGTCCGGTCACCATCGTCTTCGCGCTGATCAGCCCCCCGGACGC
>Ga0180432_10008521_pt1 | contig 12724 bp, 9 predicted proteins | sample SS_ome_10_FD_132414 | JGI IMG/M metagenome (GOLD analysis project Ga0180432, IMG submission 132414) | Hypersaline lake sediment archaeal communities from the Salton Sea, California, USA - SS_1_MS_2 metaG | ecosystem: Environmental > Aquatic > Non-marine Saline and Alkaline > Hypersaline >...
ACATCGAATGACCGGGTCGTGCCCGGTCTGATCAAGATCAACGTAGGCCTGCCAGGGATCAGGGTTGCCAACGTGTTCTTCTTCGTACCCGTCGTCGCGATGAATGAGCCGGCTCTCGACTCGCCAGGGGGACGAGGGCAGGAGAGTGGAGCCGGGCATGCTCACGGGGACCTCGCCTCCGAGGAGCTGCGGGTAGTCATCCGTGGGCTCGACGTAACCGCTGTCAGCTACGACGAAATGGTCGTATGAGATGATCAGAGTGAGGCCGTCAGGGAGGGTGACACGGGTGCTGACCGGCCTGTCTCTCAGCGCAGTGATGGCATTCTCGATGTGGACCAGGTTGATGTTGCGAAGCGAGCGCCGCAGGCGATGGATCGCTTCCCGGATGGTCGAGCGCTGCAGACTCACCGCCAGGTCTCGCCAGGAAGAGAGGTCGAACTTGATGACCCTCTCGCTCTCATCCGTGACTACCCGATCCCATGCGGCCGTCGAGAGTGTCCTGAGCAACTCGTAATCGTCAGTGATGATATGAGCGCCACGACGGACGACCTCGCGGATGTTCGGGTTGTAGGTCTCAAGTTGTGGGATCAGCTCATGACGGAGGCGGTTTCGGAAGTAGGTCGTGTCGAGGTTGGAGCGGTCGAAGCGCGGCTCCAGGTCGTGCGCTCTGCAGTAAGCCTCAATGGCTGTACGGGGTGTGTCGAGCAGAAGGCGAACGACGAGTATGTCGCGTGTCGAGACGAGTTCCTGGTCCGAATCGAATAGGCGCATGCCTGAGAGCGGAGTCGCGGGGAGCATGCCGCGAAGACCGGCAAGGCCCGCGCCGCGCAGCCAGTGCATGAGAATCGTCTCGGTCTGATCATCGGCGTTGTGTCCGACGGCGATGGATCCGGCACCGATCCGAACGGCTACGCGTCCCAGGAAGGCATACCGCGCTTGCCTCGCCGTCTCCTCGATGGCCATCCCCTCCTTGGCGGCCAGGGCAGGAACATCGCAACGCTCTACCGTGACCGGTAGGCCCCAGGATTCCGCAAGGTCGGACACGAAGCCGGCATCTGCATCCGCGTCGGCTCCTCTGAGCCCATGGTGCAGATGTGCTACGTGAAGGGTGAGGTCGAACTCGGTTCGGAGCTGCGTGAGAGCGTGAAGCAGGCAAAGCGAGTCGGGACCTCCAGAGACTGCGACTACCAGGGTCTCACCCTGCCGAGGGCGTCGTGAGCGCCTGATTGCCGAGGCAACGTCTTTCAACACGTCTTGGGTATTCATCTTCAAGGCCTACGCATCATGCGCATCCGTGTGTGGACCCTTCTCCGGTCACCGACGCGATCCAGTCCAGACAGCGACTGTCTCCTGCCTCGATCGGCAGGGCGATGATGATATCAGGAAGTTCGTAACATCAGCTCCTCCGTGGGCTCCATGCAGGCGCCAACTCACGGCTGCTGTTCGCAGCACGTACATCGCCGCGCTGCTGAGCGCCAGGAGGGGATGATCTTGGCCCTCGTGGGCGCTGCCTCGGGAGACGAGCTAGTCCCGCTTGCGCCTCCGGGCGGCTCCTCCACCGCTGCCTCCGAAGATGGCAGACGCGCCGATCAGGAAACCCAGTACATACCAGTTTCCGTTGTTGTGGGCTTCGAAGACTTCGACGGTGGTGCTGAACAGGGAGACTATGAAGGTGAAGGGCGAGATGAACCCGTGCCAGAGTCCCTGCCAGAAGCCGGCCAGGTCACCATCTTCATCCGGGACGTTGGTGAGTTCGCTGGGACCAGCAGTACAGGCCGTCAGTAGCAGAGCCACGAGCAGCACTAGCAGCAAGAGCGCGAACCGTTTCATGAGAGTCTCCTTTCGCAGTTTCGAGATGGAGTCTGCCTGCAAGGTCTCCGTCATCCACGGTTGGGCATCGACTGCACGCTGGCCCCGCAGGCCATGGTCTTCTGGGGCAACCATCTTCCTCGTGCGGAAGATGCCAAGGCCCCATTCTCCATCATGCGCGTAGCATCCACATTATATCGCCGAACTGCGGCAGAGGCAAAGTAGCGCTAGCACGCGTGCTGCCCCCAAGACCACGAAGCAGCTCATCCGTCGGGGCATGAGCTGCTGATTCACTCTATCGAAGCCGTGGAGCATCCCACCACGTGAGGGGCATCCCTGTGAATGGTGGCCGAGCGCCGGAGTGATGCCGGCGCTCTCACATCCTGAGATAGCTGTCGGCGTAGATCACCTGGTTGGTGAGAATCCGTACGGTCTTATAGATGTCCGCCTGATCTGGATCATTCATGTCCACCAGGTCTGGATCGAGTTCCTCCATCGCGGCGGTGGCGTCGTACAGATTGAGCAGAAGCTGGCCAACCGGCGTGCTGCCGTCGCGCTCCTCGATGATGCGCAGAACCTCCTTCAGGGCCTCGTCCTGCGCCTCGGCTATGGCCGTGTCGAGGCCTGCGGCCATCAGCATCACCAAGTAAGTGCGGTTGAGCAGGCTCCGGTTCTCGTTGGGAACGCTGTTCGAGACATTGGATAGTCCAATGGTGGTCATGGGCGCGGGATCGAAGGCTTGCTTGAGATAGCGCACGGTCTCGATGCTGGGCCCGGCGTACTCCTGACATCCCGATACCGTAAGCGCCAACGGATCCACGTACAGGTCCTCCATGGCAATGCCTACTTCCATGGCTCTTGGAATGAGATACTCCATGGCCAGACCCACTCGGTCTTCCGCCGTTATGGGAATGCCGGCCTTGGCCATGCACAAAGCGACCAAGCCCGCACCATACTTCGCGGCAATTGCGGGAACCTTTTCGAGGCGCTCGACCTCGGCAGAAGCCGAATTGACAATCGCCTTGCCCTTGCAGCGCTTCAGACCAGCTTCGATGGCTGCCAGGTTGGTGGTATCCAGACTGAGGGGCACGTCGACCACATCCTGGATAGCCTCCACCAACCACTCCATTACCTCGACGCCCCGCTTCTTCTGTGGGCCAATGTTGAGGTCGAGGATTTGCGCGCCCGCTTCGACCTGTGCTACCGCCAGCCGCTGGATGGTCTCGGTGTCGCGGGCTTCAATGGCCTTTCTGACCTTTGGAGCGATGATGTGGATGCTCTCGCCGATGATTATCATAGTGTCGTCTCCTTCGGTACGAAACCTGATAGGTGCACCACGAGTCAGTCGTTCGCTGGAGTTACCTTACGGTCGTACTGTTCCCTTCTGCTAGCCCCGCGCAGGTCCCAATACCCTGCCTGCTATGTCGGCGACGGCGCGATAGATCGGTGAAGTCGAACTCACCTCAATGAGTGGTCGACCCAGCATATCAAACTCGGCGATCTCCGGATCCTCGGGTAGGTACCCAATGAATTCGACTTCCAGTTGGTCGATGCGATTCCGGAGCGAGGGAGGTAGCTGCCCGTTCACGCGGTTCAGCACCAGGAAGTGCTTCCGTACTCGGGTTCCCAGTTCGTCGATGAGCTTGACGATGTGTTCGGCCGTCGAGAGGCTTCGTACACTGGGGTCGGAGATGATGAACAGGAAATCGACATCCCTGGTAGTCTGTCGGCTGATGTGCTCCATGCCCGCTTCGTTGTCGATGACCACGGCGGAGTAGTCGTTGCCCAGTCGATCGATGCACAGTCGCAGCATGCTGTTGGCCGCACAGTAGCATCCTGGTCCCTCCGGGCGCCCCATCGCCAGAAGGTCAATGTTCTCACCCTCGACCAAGCACTCGTTGATTCTGTAGTCGAAGTAGTCTACTTTGGCCATACCCGGTTGGAACGTGCCGTTGCTGACCTGATGCAGAGCCTCCTCCCGGATATCCCCAACTGTATCGGGCAGTTCCATGCCCAGAACCAGATTGAGGTTGGAACTCGGGTCTCCGTCGATGGCCAGGATGGGCACCCTTCCGCTCTCCCTCAAGTAGCGGATCAGCAAGGCAGTGAAGGTGGTCTTTCCCGTACCTCCCTTGCCTGCCACGGCGATGGTGGTTGTCACTCTCCCACGTCCCTCCTATCTCTCTTCCCGATCCTTGGCCTTCAGCAGACGGGCCACAGTGGGGAAACTGCTCAAGTCGGTGTGGGGCAGGAAGAGGGCAGACGTGAACTCATTCATGAAGGCGTTGTCGGCACTCAGTTCCAGATAGGTCATCTTGCTGGCGATCTCCACGATGGCCTGACGCATGTCACGGCAGAGCAGTACCGAATACGCACCCCGCACCGAAGTGTTGCCCAGGAATTCGAAGCGTTCCCATGGCATGTCGGGTAGGAGGCCGATCTGAATGGCCTTTTCGACATCAACGTACTGTCCGAAGTTCCCCGCAACCAGCACGCGCTCAACGTCTGCGAGGTCTATGCCCACACTTCGGGTTAGCACCGTGAAGCCTGCGTATATCGCGGCCTTGGCGCGGATGAGGTTGGAGACGTCCACCTCACTGATGACCACGTCCTGGTCCCCCTTCTGGGTCTCCTTGGCCCACGCGATCACGTATTCTGGGCCGTGCTCGCCAATGCGGACCCTCTGACTGTTCCCTCCCGTGTTCATGTTCCCGGCCTTGTCGATCACACCGGTCACCAGCATCTCCCCTAGCAGACTGATCATCCCGGACCCGCAGATGCCCTTCGGGGGCTGACCTCCAATGGTCCTGTAAGTTGGCTCCCAGGTTGCAGAGTTGATCCACACGTCCTCGATGGCGCCCATGGTGGCCCGCATGCCTGAACGGACTCCTGCCCCCTCGAAGGCCGGTCCCGCTGAGCATGCACAGGAGAGAAGCCAGTCCGAGTTTCCCAGTACGATCTCGCCGTTGGTCCCGATATCGATGAACAGCGTGAGTTCATCCGTGTTCCACATTCCCGAACTCAGTACGCCCGCGGTGATATCCCCGCCCACGTAAGAGCCGACGCAAGGAAGGCAGTCAACTGTCGCTTCGGGATTGATGTGGATTCCTAGCTCGTGCGCTCGCACCGGCAGGGGGTGAGTCACTGCCGGTACGTAGGGCTCCAGGCGAATGTACTCGGGGTATATGCCGAGGAAGAGGTGGATCATGGTCGTGTTGCCGGCCACGGTCATGATCGCGATGTCATTCGCGTCGATGTCGTGCTTCTCGACCAGCTTCCCGATCAGTTCGTTGATGGTCTGGATGACCAGGCGTTGCAGGTGTGCCCGACCTCCGGGACGCTTGGCGTAGATGATTCGCGAAATCACGTCTTCGCCACACGCTATCTGGCCGTTGTATTCGCCCGCTTTGTCAATCAGTTCACCGGCGAGCATGTCCACCAGGAACACCACGTTGCTGGTCGTGCCGATATCCACGGCGATTCCATAGCACTTGACCGTGTGATCGCCGGGTACCAGATCGATCAGACGCGGACGCGCGGCGGGATCCAGCCAGTTGCCCATCTCCACGACGGCCGTGACGCGCCAGTCCTCTTCCCGGATGGTAGGAGCGAGCTCCTGCAGCACCGGGAGACTCGCGGCCACGTCGGGTATCCCGTGCTGCATGCGCAGGTCGCGCTTCAGGCGCTCGAAGCAGGTGGTATTGTCTTCCAGGGTCGGAGGGGTCATCTCGACAAAGCACTTGCGAATCCACGGGTTCCGCTGCCAGTCGCACTCGACGGGTAGGGAAACGGGTTTCTCCGCTGCCTCATCGCTGGGGATGCGCCTCTCGATGAGCTCCTGTGGCGGAATGAACACGACCAGGTCGCCATCTTCCACCAGGGTCTGACACGCCAGCGCATACCCTTGTTCGAGCTCGGTGCTGCTCAGCCGCGAGACAGAGCGACGTCTGACGTCGCCTTGCTCGATGATTACCTTGCAGCGCCCGCAGCGCCCCTGGCCCCCACACAGGAGGTTGATGCTGAGACCGGCTTGGGCTATGGCCTCATGGATGGCCGTCCCTGCCGGAACGTCGACCGAGGCCCCACTGGGCCTGAACTCTATGTGACACAACTTGATCAGTGAACTCCTTAGCGGACCCGGACAGCAGAACCAAGAACAGTGCTGCCCGGACCCAAGTGGCTCGGACTGGCTGCATGCAGACTGGAGAGCCGGAGCCATCGTACGCGAGAGCCTACTCCTTCGGGATCCGAAAGCGGATCCCGTGGGGGCGTCGCTGCCGATCCCCTGGCGAGAGGATCAGGAGACAGCCGCGCCTATGCCCACTGTTTCAAGTAGGCTGTGATGTCAATGGCTTCCCTTGGTCCTACAAGTATGTCCCAGCCGGGGAGTTCCTCCTCCAGATCACCCGAGATGGTGGCAACGAAGCCGGGAATCACGATCTTCTTGTGACCTACCTTGTCCAGCACGCCCATCGTGTTGACGGACTTCGCGATCCTCTCCGCATCGAATTTGCCTGCTGCCCACGCTGTCAGCACGGACATTCCTTCAGCATCAGCTATGAGCAACCAGGCCGGCAGGGCAGAGTTTTCGACCTCGCCGGCGACGCTGAAGTAGGTGAGAGAGAAGTTCGTGGTGACCAGCAGAGGAGACTCGGGTGTCGGGTCGTTGATCTCGTACAACCCTGGGCTAACCTGGATGGGCTTCTGCGGGTCCGTATAGACGTTCTGCCGCAGCGTCAGAAGGGGATAGGCAGCGGCCGGTATGAAGTGATCCAGCACGATGAAGCCTGCGTACTTGGCGATGTGCTGTGCCGCAAGCAGTGCCTCTTCCTCAGCACTGTCCGCTCCCTCGCCCGGGAAAGTGATTACAGGGAAGCCCAGTAGTCGGAAGTTCTTCTTCAAGGCCAGGCGGCGCAACTGAGTCAGTGCGGCAAGGGAGTCGGCCGCCCCCCGGGTCCCTGGGTCCAGTACTATGTCCTTGACGCCAGTGTCTTGGACTTCCTTGACCAACGAGGCGAGATCGCTCAGGTCTCCCGTCGTTCTGATCGCCAGGGGAGCTCCGTGCTTCAGGGCAACTGCTGCCATCTCCTTGTGATTGTCTGCATCAGCGGCGTAGATCAGGGGCACCGATTCGCCAGTCTGTTCCAGGGCCGCTTCCACCGCCGCAGCGGAGCTACTCATCAGGATCAAGGGAAGGTCGGTGACCTTGCGCACCGCAGAGACGCAGTCCGCGAAGGCCGCCGCTTCGCCTGATGCATTCTCGATGGCGATACCATCGAAAGTCAGGGTCATGCCGACGCGTTCCACCGAGTAGCCTTGAACGGCCTCAACGCAGCGGGCGAACTCAGCCTCTGGCTGAGTGTCTCTGATTCTGACGAAGAGCCCGGGCTGGTGAAAGAAGGTCTTCTCGTGGCGGAAGAGAACGGTTTCGTTTCCGACGGCAATCTTCTTCTCGTCACCCCCGATCGTCACGAGACGGATGGGAGGTGCTGCTGCAGCTGCCAACTGCTCCTTGGCTTCCTCTGTGACGTGGGGACACGCGGACAGTTCTGCCTGTTTGGCTGCCAGCTTCATTGCGAAAGCCAGACAGGTGGGATAGCCGCATTCTTTGCAGTTGGTCTTTGGTAGCAGTTTGTAGATCTGCAAACCGCTGAGTCCCATTGTGCTTATCTCCTTCTGCCGACAGGCCTAGGTAGTGTGGGTGATCGCTCCTGGTCCACCCAGGTGACATCAGCCGTCGTAGCGCCAGGACTGGCTCTACTCAGCGAGTAGCGGCAAGGCCTAGCACCATTCCTACCGCGACGTACGCTACCGTCACGACTACGCGCCGCGTTCGCTGTCGTCCCTGAAGCGTGTTGGGCCCCTCCAGGGGGCCCCAGACCCATGTGGGCCGTACGAGCCCAATCACGGCGGTCGCCACAGAAACGATCCCTGCGGTCAGAGCCAAGTAGTCAGTTTCGGTCATGTGCTCTGTCACCCGGATCGCTCCTAGTCGTGGGCGCCCTCCATCAATCTGGAGACAACGCCCTTGATGGTCTTGATGCTGTCCGGGTGCCGCATCACAACGATGTCGGCGCCAGCGTGAAGTAAGGCCTGAGCCGTGATGGCTTCCCACATCAGGCTGCGCTTGGTCCAGTCGCCCCATTCGGATGGAACGCCGTCGTTGACCTTTGCCTCTTTCGCCCGCCAGGCCTCCTCACCAATCCGGAATATCGCCGGCTGCTGGGTCATGCTATCGCCGGTCAGAGCGGCGATCCTCAGCCGTTCCATGACCGAGTAGCTGTAGTCAAGGCCATACCCGAGGGCTCCGGTGGTCGGGTCAGTCAGCACGCGATCCAGGTCGAGCCGCATGTCACTGATGAGTATGTTGAGCTGCTTGGCCAGATTGATGTCGATGGGTGTGTTTCCGATCACCAACTGATCGTAGGCCAAGGCGGCGGCCACGATGCTCCGGTAGTTCTTGTCCTCACAGTTGCCCAGAGCAACTCGCTCGCCCTTCGCGGCCTCCGCAGCAGCTTCAAGAACCTCGTTGTCCTTTTCTGCCTGGCCGGGTCCGTAGATGATGAGTGGAAGTGTCGTGGCCGAAAGAACGCTCTGGACCACCGAAGCCGCTTCCGCCCCACCGGTGTCGCCCCATTCCGAACTGGCACTCTTCAGTTTGAGCGCGATCAGATCGGCTCCGTACTCCTCAGCTTTTGCCGCCCAAGCGGCGGGATCGTTGACCAGGTCTCCCCAGGCGTCCAGCAAGAGGGGGGACCAGTCCTTGGGGTAGCAGTCGCTCACCTCGACAGCCACGACTGGAGGGTGGGGGATGGCTCCCTCGAAATGCAGGAACGGGAGAGTCGTCTCGCCCCCCACGGTAACTGTCCTGCCTCTGGTCCCGCCCTCGGCAGAGGTGGCTCCGAGGGTAACCTCTCTGACCCGGCCAGTCCACTTCTCTGTGGCTATCGGCACATTCACCGCAGGCGCCATTTGCTAGTTATCTCCTTTCAGACTATCCTCGTGGAGCTGTCCTGCTGAAACCGACATGTTGCGTGAGCATCGCGCGCCCGGCGGCACGAGCCGAATCCAATGCCGCCAGGTGCGACGCGCAGATGGCGTTCCGCCGCCGTCGCTTGCAGATCCCGCACTGCAGGATCTCGTGGCAGCGAGTTAGGCCATATACCAGGACCAGCGGGTGCCCCTCATGTCACGGATAATGTCGGTGGTCGAGACCACTCCGATGGGTTTCTTGCCATCTGGAGTGTCCTCAGTGACCAGCAGGCGATGGATGCCCTTCTCGAGCATGAGTTGTACCGCTTCGGTCACCGTGCGGTCGATCCCGATATCCACGACATCCGTGGTCATTATGTCCGCGGCCGTGCACTCCAGCAGGTCCTTGCCGTATAGATGCAGCAGGTCAATGTGAGAGATGATCCCCGCCACAACCGATTCGGGCGGGTGCACCACTATGATGGCGTGCACGTCGGTGTCCGCCACCACTCTGACAACCTCCTGGACTGGGACATCCGGGGAACAAGTGATGACCCCCTTGTGCATGATGTCCTTGATCTTCTTCTTGGCTGGCATGTTTGCAGCTCCTCTCCTATCTGTCTTGATACGGAATTATCGTGCCGGGCACGCTGCCGATGCACCCAGTCGGCGAGGAATCGCCGTCAGTCGATCGAACTCGCCGATGTCGGATCCCATGGGATCCGAAGGCAGCATGTGCCCTTATGTGCAGACGAACCGACAGCCATTCCGGTTTCGCCCGCTGAAGCGCGGCAGTGCCGGTCTTGACCGGTGTCTACCTCGCGGAAAGACTCAGGAAGCTCAGCGGACCTCTGCGGTCCGCCAAGGAGCAGCAACCAGCGATCCGCTGAGCATCACGATCTCTGTAGCCGACTAGAACATCGGATCCATTGTCAGAGCTGGATGTCCCTTCTCCTCCAAGAAGGGGAGTAGCTCCTCCACCGATGTGGCACTTCTTTCGTCAGCTATCTTGTCCAGAAGACCGGCGTCTCCTTCGCGCTCGCACACGGCCTTCAGCTCTTCCGCCATGCTGTCCTTGAGGAAGCTGGACATCCAGACGATGCGCTTGAAGCCGCCGTCGGCCGATATGAACTTGTTGCTGAGCAGGTAGTACTTGCCCACACCCATCACTCCGGGCGTCTGCAGTCCGCCACCCGCTACCCCCGCAAGGGTAGAGAACGTCATTCCCGCCGGAGTCATGCTGGGGTCCTCTCGGGAGACCACCATGATTCCGTTTGCTTCCGGGATGATCATGGCGATGCACTCGAAGCAGCCGCAGGCCGTCATGGGGTCCTGCATGATCGAATACAGGGAGACCCGCTCGACGGCCTGATTGGAGTGTTGATACACGAACTCCACCGGGCCGGTGTAGACGCCGTAGTCGACATCCAGGCACTGCCCCTTGGACACGGGCTGATTCGGACCCGTGGGGTTTATCTGATACGAGGCCTTGCAGTCCAGCCAGTTGTAGGCCCCGCACAGCCCCAGTCGCTCGGGCGAGACGATGCAGACGTGGTTGGGAGCGAAGCTCTGACACAGTGTGCAACTGTAGAACTCCTCGACGGACTCGTCGGTCATGTCCGCCAGTCGCCGATTGCGGAAGTCGTAGGCCATGCGGGCCTCTTCCAGCCACTTGGCGAACTGCTCCTGATCGGTGTAGATGGTAACCTGAACCTTGTCGACGATGGCTCCGAAATCGGCGTGGAATCGTGCATGCAGGATCTTCCCGAAATGGTCCAGACGGAAGCCCTTCTCTGCCGCGCTCTTGCTGATTCGGATCCACGCGATGTCCCTCTGTCCGATGTGCTGTATGCCCGAAGCCCCGTTGACGAAGTAGTGGATCTGCCGCTCCAACACCGGCTCGAAGTCCTCCTGCATCTTCCGGCCGGCAACCTCGACGACGATGCCCATGTCCATGGCTCCGCCGTCGGCGACGTCTTCGATGCGGGGACCCACGACCTCGATCTTGCCATCTTCGACGGCATCGAAGTCCGCCATCTTCAGGTACTCGAAGGCTCTCGACTTCTTGCCCCCGAACTCGATGCGCATGTCGGCCCGGCGTACTCTTTCCCCTTCGAAAGCACTGCCGTACGGGACAGGCACAGGGACCTCGGTAACGGTGATCTTGACGCCACGTACCTCGATGGCACGCTGCACCAGCCTGCGGGCTTTCTCGAGATCATCTTTACCTTCTATGTCGTCGAAGGGCATGCTGACCACGTGCTCGTACTGAGTCACGCCCGTGGGTAGGATCTCGGGAATGAGCGTATCGGCGATAACCGGGAAGCCATAGTTGATGACGCCGGCTGCCGTCGCGTACTTGAGATCATCGACCTCTCCCAGCGCCAGGGCGAAGGCGAACACGCGGAACTTGTTGTACAGGAGTATGTCGCGTGGGTGACCACCCTTCATGCCCCCGAAAGTGAGTGCCGACCGGGTGGCGAAGCCGAGAGGATAGATCGCTGAGATGGTGTCTGTACCGAAGGGAACGATGTAGGTATCGTAGCCCATCTCCACGCCCTCTTCCATTAGCTGGTGGATGATGCTGCGGCCGTTGACGTTGCCCGCCAGGAAGATGAGGATACTGCGCTGCTGGAGTTCTCGCACGATCTGCACTGCGATCTCGTTGGTCTTGGCGGCCCCCAGAATGGCACAGAATCCCGGCATTCGGCCGTCCACCAACTGGATGCCCCAACTCCGAAGCTGGATGTCGTCGATGGGACCGTTGGCGTAGCCTCCGCCCGCGCCGTCACCGCCGTTGGAGTCCGGGCTGGTGAAGCTCGTGCCGGTAAGGCTCAGGCCAGGAATCGGCTCCGGCTGCAAGCCACGTGCGAAGCGCATCGCTTCGATCAACTCCTCGGCGAAGAGAGTTGCAGCACCGCAATCCAGTGTCTCTCCGAGGTATGGTAGCCACATCTTGCCGTCGGGGATCGGGTGAAGCAGCCCCTTTGCCAGGTCTATTATGGGGGGCATGTCCCCCAGTTTCGTGACCTCCACGCCCGTGAGTCCATAGATCACGGGAAGATGGTAGGCCGTGTTGGTGAAAGCGACGGGTGTCTCTGGACCTAGCTCCTTCAGTGCCGTCTGGAGCATCGCATCAGCTTCTGCGACGATGTGATTGGCTCCGCGGGTCGCGGCAGTTGCAATGTATCGAGACATGTTGGCTTCTCCTTACCCCTTCTCCACCTTGGCGGCCATCTCCTCGTAGCTGTAGAGATTGACCTCCTCGGGCGGAAGCAGGTCGAGGACTTCCATCCTGCGGTCGCCGCTCTGACCAAACCGGTCCGCGTCGTACTCCACCAGGCCCAGATCCTTTCGTTTCTTGTCTATGTGTTCTAGTGCTTTGGCCACCATCTCCTTCGGATCAGAGATGAACTCCAGCTTGCCACCTACTCGCTTCTCCCATTCATCGCTGATGAAGCTCTCAACGACGGGGCTGTTCCCCACTGGCGAGTCGCCACTCATGATCGTGTAGACTCCCGACCCGACGAAGTAGCTGGCGATGGAGATGGCCTTCTCGCTCATCCATTCTGGAGCGAAACCGACGCCGGGAATGTCAGAGATATCCTCTCCGAGACCTCCCTCGGTCGCCATCTGACTTAGAACCGTGAGGATGCGCGTGTTATCCACGCAGGACCCCAGGTGGAGCACAGGTGGCATTCCGACTGTCTCGCAGATTTCCCTGAGGCCAGGTCCGGCTAGCTTGGCTGCTTCCGGTGACAGAAGACCGTATTTGGCGCAGGCAATGGCGCCACAACCGGTCATGACGACGAGCACATCGTTCTTGATCAACTCGCGAGTGACGTACTCGTGCGCTTCATCGTGACAGGATCGCGCATTGTTGCAGCCCACCACACCGGCGACTCCTCGCAGACGTCCCTGAATCACCGCGTCATTCAGTGGC
>Ga0180432_10008524_pt1 | contig 12722 bp, 11 predicted proteins | sample SS_ome_10_FD_132414 | JGI IMG/M metagenome (GOLD analysis project Ga0180432, IMG submission 132414) | Hypersaline lake sediment archaeal communities from the Salton Sea, California, USA - SS_1_MS_2 metaG | ecosystem: Environmental > Aquatic > Non-marine Saline and Alkaline > Hypersaline >...
GCCGAATCGCGCACCGTGATCTAGCCGGCCACGGCGTATTCCAGGGATTGGGGGTTCTCTACCCGCTTCGAGGCGTCGAGGATTTCGATCCCGACCACGTTGCCGTCCTTGTCGTAGTCTAGAATAACGCCCGGCTTGTCCTGGTCGCTTTCCTCGATGGGTGCGTTGCTGAGCAAGATGCGCAACACGTCGACTTGCGGGTCGTAGATCACCTTCATGGCGTGCTCCAGCACTTGGCTATCTTGCTCGTCTTGTACACCGTAATCACGACGCCGGGATCAACTTGCGACTGAGAGGCCTTGTTCCCGCCGCGTTCCGCAACAACCTGCTGGGGATTCTGGAGCACCTCGTCCAGGAGCCCAGCGGAAATCCCCCACCGTGCCATTTCCTCTTGGGCGTGACGGGAAAGAACGAATGCCATGGCCTATCCCTTCGCTGCGCCCACCGGACGCTTTCTAAGCAGCCACCCGATCAGATGAAGTCTATCTCACCGGGGTCGGGACACAGCCCGGCGTCGTGGCCGCGGCGGAGCAACTCGGTGACGGCCTGGCGGCCCTTCTCGCCGTAGTCGAGCGTCCAGGCGTTGACGTACATGCCGATGAACTTGTCGGCCAGCGTGATGTCCAGGTTCCGCCCGAACTGCAAGGCGTATTCGACGGCCTGGTCGCGGTTCTCCAACGCCATCTGGATGCTCGCCTTGAGGATCTCGCTGATCCGCCGGCAGGTGGGCTCGCCCAGGTCGCGGCGGACGACGTTGCCCCCCAGCGGCAGCGGCAGGCCGGTGGTCTCCTGCCACCACACCCCCAGGTCCACCACGCTGTGCAGGTCGAGCTGGCTGTAGGTCAGTTGGCCCTCGTGGATGATCAGCCCGGCGTCGGCCCGGCCGGCGGCGACCTCGGCCGGGATCTGGTCGAACATCGTCACCCGGTGCTGAAACGTGCCGCGACCGAGATACAGGCTCAACGTCAGAAACGCCGTCGTCATCTCGCCCGGCACCGCGATGACCTTGCCGCGGAGCTCGTCCGCCGTGACCGGCTCGCGGGCAACGATCAGCGGACCGTAGCCGTCCCCCATGCTCGATCCGCTGTTCAACAGGCGGTACCTATCCTTGACGTGCGGGTAGGTGTGGATGCCGATGGCCGTCACTTCCATCCGCCCCTCGACGGCCCATTCATTGAGCGTCTGGATGTCGCGCAGGACGTGCTCGAACTCGAACGGCGCGGGATCGATCAGGCCCTTGGCCAGCGGATAGAACATAAACGCGTCATCCGGATCAGGCGAATGCGCCAGGCGAATTCGTTGGCGCGCAGTCGTCATAGGTCACCTTCTCATGTCCACCGGCGGCGGGCCGCTTGCTGCCCGCACGTCGCTACGGCGCCGGCCGAACCTCGATCGTCTGCCGAAACGTCAGGCTCTTGCCAGGTTGCACCACCTTGCGCTTCAGCCACAGCTCCACCTCGAGCTGGCCCAGGGACTCAGGGTACGCGTACAACCACGTGAAGTCGATCGGCTCGAGGTCGAACGTCTGAGTCACTTGCAGGCCCTTGCTGCCCGTGAGCGTCCATGTACCCGCCGGTGTGTCCTGGTCGTAGTAGTGCTCGCCCTCACGCAGGCCGGCGATAATCCCATCCACGCCCTTGTCCACCTGCTTGCCGGCCCGACTGGTGAACCGCACGCGGGTCTTGCGGAGCTCGCCCAGATCGAGTTCGAGGTGGCTTCTCAAACGCAGCTCGGCCGGCTTGCTGCGCGGGTTCGTCGCGACGGTGACCACCCCCAACACCGGTTTGCCGGGCACGAGCGTCATGGTCCGGCTCAGTTGCCATCCGCTCTGCGTTTTCAGTCCCACGGTGACGGCCGTGTCGGTCTGGCTCACCACCGCGCCCGGTTCGATCCACCCGTCGAAGCGGAACGTCTCGCCGACACGGTCTTCCAACCCGCCGGCAAAGGGGAAGAACAGGACCTGCTTGACGTTGTGAGCCGTAGCGCACTGGCCCGTCTTGCGGTCGATGATCCGCAGGGCCCGGCCTGCCAGGAGGGGCACGACGTCCACCGATAGGTGCTCGTTCTGGATTGTGGACACCCCCAGCCGGGTGTTCAGCATGCCGCCCACCGTGATCATGAATTGCGGGTCGCCCCCCCACTCCCGGATGGTTCGGAACCCGTGCTTCTTCATCCGGCTCAGGAATCTGGTGGCGTCTTGCAGCGGTGCGATGTCCCCCAGCCAATGGAGCCGCCCGTTCTCGATCTTGTACCCGTTGCGGGGGAACGCCCGCGCGTAGACAAGGGGCATCCGCGCGACGCGGACACGCTCCAACAGCTCGGCGTCGTCTTCCACCGCGGCCTCGGCCTGGTCGAACAGCTTCATGGCCTTGCGCATGACCGCATCGGGCAGGTAGCCCTGCGCGGGGTTGGTGTACAGGTGCATATGGATGTTCTCGTTTTCGACCTTGTCGTGCAGCATCACGATGTACTTGAAGATCGGCTCGGCGGCCGGTCCGTAATAGCCCGATAGGAAATCACGCATGATGGCGTCCGCGTCCTGGTCGGGGTCCCACAGCAGCTTCATGCCGTAATAGGGACGCAGCAGGCTGAACTCGCCGCCCCCGCCGCCGTGCCCCATCGCCTGCAGGTAGATCCCCTCGACGCCGATGTCGCGGTAGAACTTCATGTCCGCCGCCATCGCCCGGAAGTTCGGAAACGGATTGTAGTAGTGCGCGAAGTCGACGATGTAGTGCCAGATGTAGAGGTGCGAGCAGATCTTCGACCACGCGATCGCCCGGCGCTTGTAGTTCGCGTCCAGCGGACACGTCGCGATCGGATGGCTGTCGCAGCAGGGGAACATGTGACACAGCCAGACCGCGACGTTGGGATGCATCTTCATGCCCTTCGGCGGTTCCTCGGTGTACATGTACGCCAACGTGCCGATCAGCTTGTCGGGGTAGACCTTCGAGGTCCGCTTCGCCAGCTCATTGACGAACCAGTACTGGGTCCCGCCGAGCGTGCTGTATTTCTCGTTCATGGCACGGCACGTCGCGCATTCGCAGTACTTGTAATAGTCCATCTGCGAGAAGTTGTACTGGCGCATGTCCGGCCTGTCTTTCATCCGGGCCAGGATCCGCTCGGTGACGATCCGCAGGACGTCCGGGTTCGTCAGGCAGAGCTGCGTCTCGGTGCCGACGCGGACGCCGCCGATCTCGGAAAAGTACTCGGGATGCGTCTTGAAGAACTCGCGCGGGCTGACGTACCGGAAGTAGCTGTGGCAGGTGCCGTCGAAGGCGTACCCGATGCCCTGAGCGTGATCGGGGCCTTGACCGGTCCTGTTGTGGCCCTTGCGCGCCATGAAGACCGCGTTATGCCCGGGCCACGCATAGGACGTGCTGCGCATCAAGAACGCGGGCTTGACCAGGCGATTGACCGAGGAAATCGTCAAGTCCTTGACCGCCGGGGTCTTGGTCACGCGCGGCGCGTACCAGCGGACGCCGAGGTGATCCTCCAGGAACCGATGCACGCCGTAGAGCGTGCCGGCCTGTCGCGTGCCGGCGATGACGACGTGCGGCCGGACGGTTCGCAGCACGAACCCCTGCTCGCCAAGCTGCTCGGCCGTCGGGTCCACGCTGAGCTTCTTGGCCACCTCGCCACAACCCAGCACGATCAGGGGCGCGTCCGATGCCGGTGCCCCCTCCACAACGGGCAGCTCAACCCCCGTGCACGCCTTGAAGTGGGCTTGCAGCTCTTGGGCGGCGAACGTCTCAGATGGGCTGGCATCCGCGTGCAGGACAATCTGATGCGAACAGCGTCCCCCTTGGACGAGTGCCACCGGGGCCGCAACACACACGCCCGACATCAGTAGTGTCAAGCTGACGACGATACAAGCGATCTGCTGACGCAACTGCAACATGGGATTCCCTCGCTAAACGGGTTTGGGTAACGTCGATGACCGGCCGGAGCCAACAGGTCTGGCCGTGCCCCCCGCGAAGACACGACTACCACTGGGCCTCCTCAAACGGTCCGCGCGGCCGGGCGAGCTTGGGCTTCGGCAGCGACTTGATCAGCACCGCCGCCAGGGCCATGTCACCCGACGTGGTGATCTTGATGTTCCGGGGATCGCCCTCGACGATCGTCACCGGCTGGCCGGCGGCCTCGACGACCTGGGCATCGTCGGTGATGGGCTCGGGGACCTGGTCGATCACGGCGTAGGCGTCGATCAGGAGCTTCCGGGCAAACACCTGCGGCGTCTGGGCCTCCCATAGATCCGACCGGCTGACCGTCTCGGTGATCTGACCGGCCTCGTCCGCCCGCTTGAGCGTGCCGCGGAGCGGACAGGCCAGGATCGCTGCCCCGGTTTCCTCCGCCTTGGCGAAGACCTTGTCGATCCAGAGCTGCGACACACAGGGCCGAACCGCGTCGTGGACGGCGATCAGGTCGGCCTCGTCGTCGACGGCCTCGAGCGCCTTGCCGACCGTCTCGAACCGCTCCGCCCCGCCCTCAACGACCTTGACCCCCATCAGCCCCAGGTGCGCACCGTATTTGCCCTTGAGCTGCTCCATATCAGCCGAACCCACCGCCAGGACCACCTGACAGACGTCCTCGCGATTCACGAAAAGCTCGATCGATTTGATGAACAGGGGACTGTCGTTGATCTTGGCGAAGATCTTGCTCTGCTTGCCGCCGAAGCGCTTGCCCGAGCCCGCCGCCGGTATGATCACAGACACCTTGGCCATCTTGCAGCCTCCTCGTTCCCGCCCGCTTGTCGGATCGAGCAGCCGCAACGGTAGGTCGGGCCCTCAGACCCGAGCCCGCGCAAGGTGGGTCCAACAAACCACCGCGCCCATACGACTCATTGTAAGGGTCGGCCAGGGGGTGCGTCCAGCGCATCCGGTGGGGCTGACTCTCCCCGCTCTTGGCAGTCCACGTGCGGCACCATCGCTTACCCAAGCTGGCCCAACTGGCCGAGGCCCTTCAGCGCGGAATCCTCGAAGGAAACTGGCGACGCCTCGGCGCCGAGGAAATCGACGCCCCTAGCCTTGCTTCGCAAACGCAATTCCTCACAATACCTCACCGAGACGTCGACGCCGATGCCTGATATCTAAGGAGGTGGTGCTATGACAAGTCGCGTCCTGAATTCGAGCCCGGGTTCGTTGAGACTGACGGCCGTTGCCGTCGTCGGGTTGGTTGCCTGGCTTGGCGTTCGAGCACTGAGTGCAGCCGAACCCACGTATCCGCGGGTGGATATGGCGGTGGGCTATGCGGTCGATCCGAAGTGGCCCCAACGGCCCAAGAACGTGACGTGGGGGGCCATGACCGGCGTGACCGTTGACGCGCACGATCAGGTCTACCTCTACACGCGGGGCGTCCCGCCCGTGCAGGTCTACGACACGAACGGTCGCTACGTCCGCGGCTGGGGCCAGGACGTGCTCAAGTCGGCCCATTTCATCGCGATCGACCCCAAGGGCAACGTGTGGGTGCCGGACCTGGACACCCACACCGTGCGCAAGTTCACCCCGACAGGCAAACTGCTGCTCACGCTCGGCACCGAGGGCGAACCCGGCTGCGATGAGAAGCACTTCTATCTGCCCACCGACATCGCCGTCACGCCGTCGGGCGACGTCTTCGTCAGCGACGGATATGGTAACGCCCGGGTCGTGCACTTCGATGCGAACGGCAAGTTCATCAAGGCCTGGGGAAAGCTGGGCAGCCGCCCGGGCGAGTTCAGCATCGCCCACGCCATCGAACTCGATTCGCGCGGGCGGCTGTACGTCTGCGATCGCAACAACGCACGCGTTCAGGTCTTCAACCAGGCTGGCAAGTGCCTGGCCGAGTGGCGAAACCTGCTCGTTCCGTGGGGGATCCACATCACCAAGTCCGACGAGATCTGGATCTGCGGCTCGTCACCAATGCGCTGGCCCAAGGAGGGCGGGTTCGGCGGCCCGCCCAAGGATCAGCTCTTCATGCGGTTCGATCCCGACGGGAAGGTCCGTCAGCTCTGGACGGTGCCGCTGGGCGTCGAGGGCAAAATGAAGCCCGGCCAGGTCAACATCGTTCACGGCATCGCCGTCGATTCTGTGGGCAACGTCTACCTCGGTGACGTCGCCGGAAAGCGGGTGCAGAAGTTCGTCCGACAGGATTAAGTGCCCTCGACCCGACGGCACGGTCAAGCAACGCCGAGGAACGAGGCGTTGTCTGGCCGTGGGGGTATGTGAATCAGGAGGCGTATCGTGGCACGACACGGTAGGAGAACCGACATGTGGCGCGCAGCAAATTGGGGGATCCTGTTCGCAGGGGCGACATTGATCGGTCTGGGTCTGGCCGACCCGGCACCGTGCCCCGCCCAGACGCCCCAAGGCGACCTGCCCGTTCTGACCGACGGGGTCAGCCGATCGATCAGTTGGGAGAACCGCACGGGTGCGCCGGGCGCGGGCGGAAAGGCCGGCGGCGGCCGGAAGGGCTCCCCCGCCGTCCGCGACATCGCCGAAGGCGCCACCGTCACGCTGATGGACATCGACGGCTGCGGCGTGATCCGGCACATCTGGATGACCGTCTCGTCGCGCGAGCCGAAGGCGCTCCGCAACCTGATCCTCCGGATGTACTGGGACGGCGAGAAAATCCCGTCGGTCGAGGTGCCGTTGGGCGACTTCTTCGGCCTGGCGCACGGACACGCGGTCGAGCTGAGCTCCGCCTGGACCACGATGCCGCGGGCGCGAGGCTTCAACTGTTTCTTCCCCATGCCGTTCAGCAAGCACGCCAAGGTCACCATCCAGAACGACACCGGCAAGAAGCTCGGCGCGATCTACTTTCAGATCGACTACGAGCTGATGCCGTCGTTCGCACAGAACGTCGGGCGGTTCCATGCCCAGTTTCGGCGCCAAAACCCCACCACGACGTTGGAGGACTTCGTCATCGTTGACAACGTCAGCGGGCCGGGCATGTACGTCGGCACCGTCATCGGCATCCGCCCGCTCGAGGGCAACTGGTGGGGTGAGGGCGAGATCAAGTTCTACATGGACGGCGACACCGAGTTCCCCACGATCTGCGGCACGGGCACGGAGGACTACCTGTGCACCGGCTACGGCATGGGCCTGTATCAGACGCCGTATCACGGCTGCCCGTTGTATCACTACCACAACTCGGCCGAGTACCCGCACGGGCTGATCGGCATGTACCGTTGGCACGTCCTCGACCCGATCCGTTACCGCAGGAGCCTGAAGGTGACGATCCAGCAAATCGGGTGGAAAGGCAAGGGCCTGTGCGAACGGGCCGACGACTGGTGCAGCGTGGCCTACTGGTACCAGCAAGAACCCCACAACCCGTTTCCCGAGCTGCCCGACCGCGCCGCCCGATCGGCCGACATCACCAAGGTGCCGAAGAAGAAGTAACGCGTTGTAGCAGGGCGATGGCGTATGCGTTTGACGCGAACGGTTCGACGGTGGGTGACGGCGCAGATTTCAGATGCAGCCGTCGCGTGTGCGCCGTTGCTGGACCCGGACGTTGTCGACGTCGCGGAGGCGGCGCTGGCGTGGTGCGGGCCGCGGATGCCGGTGGTCAGCCGAAACGTGGCCGAAAACATGCGCGCGGTCGGTCTCTACACGCCCGACAGACATCGCGAGTACTTCCGTCAGGCGGCGGGTCACTTGACCGGCTGGATGCACGTGTTTCGTCACGGCGGGGCGCGTGCGAGCGGCTCGGCGAGACCCATGCCCGCCGAACTGGCGCGGGTCGTGGAGCAACGGGTTCAGCTTGATGACTCCGTTGAGCTCCTCAAGGAGGCTGCGTCCGAGGGTAAGGGCGTGGTCGTGATGTCGATGCACATCGCCACCGTGCCGCTGGTGTTGGCGCGGGTGAACCAGGTCGTGCCGACGACCGTCCTTGCGCGATACTCGAAGGACGCGCGTCGGCGTCGAATAAAGGCGCAGTGGTGGCGCGCGACGGCCATCGGGCACGTAGCACTGTCTTCGCAGCCGGGGCAACGGGGGAGCCGGTTGGCGAAGATGGCGGAGGTGTTGGCCGAGGGACGCGCCATAATGATCGCCGTCGACATGGCCCGGAAGCGCACCGAAGGCCAGCCGGTCCGGCTGTTTGATCGCCAGGTCCATCTGCCGAGCGGCGCCGCCGTGCTGTCGGTCATGACCGGCGCGCCGCTGATGATGGTGAGCGCCAAAGCCGCAGGCCGCGCCAACTGCCTGACGTTTCGAGGGCCATTCACAGGGCAGGTCAAAGGCCGATCCCGCGCATCGAAGGAAGCCGCCGTCGCTGAACGGGTCCAGTGGTTCGCCGACGGCCTCGAGGCGTTCCTGCGGGCCCACGCGCCGTCGTGGTTCTTCTGGGGGGACAAGCGCTGGACGCGCGTGTTCCATGACGACCCCCGGTACGTGCGGGTGCTCGATGCCCCAGCGGACGGACGCACCACCGCGTCACCCAGCCAGGGAGAGGGATGACCTCGATGCTCGCGATCGGACTGCTCGTGGCGGCGGGGGCACTGATGTGGGTCGGGCAATCCGCCATCCTGCTGCTGACCGCCCAGCCCGTGCGGCTGCGGCTCAGCTCCGAAGGCATGTCCAAGGGAATGCGGCAGGCGAGCCGGGTGGTGACCAATCTGTCGATCGCGGGGGTTGTGGTCGCCTACCCGTTGGCTCGCGGTCAGGACGTCCTGGCCTACTACGCCCGCCTGCTGCCGTTGGACCACCGCGCGTCGGCGTGTCTGAAGGGGTTTTCGATCGCGGTGTTCTACCTGGCGTTGATGTACCTGGCGTGGTTGGCGACGGACAACGTGCGGTTCCGGGTCCGGCACGGGGCAGGGCGACTCGCGCGCCGGTTGGCGGCGGTGCCCCTGTCGGCCGCGTTCGGCGCGCTCGCCGAGGAGCTGCTGTTTCGAGGCGTGCTCCTGGCCGACCTGCTCGAATCGCTGGAGCCGGTACCGGCCGTGATGATCGCCACGGTGCTGTTCGCCGCGGCGCACTACGTTCGTCGGGTCAAGCGGTATTGGACCCTTGCCGGACACCTGGCGATGAGCGGACTGCTGTGCGCGACATTCGTGTGGACCCGAACGTTGTGGCTGCCGATCGGACTGCACGCGGGGGGCATCTTCCTGACGCTGGGGACGCGCCCGTTCGTGCGGTACATCGGTCCGGGCTGGCTGGTTGGGGCGAGCATCTTTCCCTACGCGGGGGCCGTTGGGATCTTGGCGTTGGCCCTGCTGACGATCGCCATGGGGATGTCCTACGGAGGTTAGCCATGAACGATGACGCTAAGCCGGTTAGCGTGGCCGTCGTTTGCGAGGAGGACGGCGAGCACGCCACCGCAATGGCCGCGTATCTGCGATCCCAGAACCTGACCGACGTAGAGTGGTTTGCCCCGCGCGACGTGGATGACGTCGACGAGGCCGTCTGCGACCGGCGCGTCGGACGCGTCGTATTCGTCGACCTGACTGCACTGCTCGATGCGATCTGGGACCAGGAGATCCAGTTCGATCGGTGGCTGTCGGCCGGTGCGCGGGTTTCATTCGCGAATCCGCCCGGCTCGACGCCAACGCGCGCCGTCGAAGCCGCCGCCATCGTCGAACCCATCCCGGCCGTCGTCTTTGAAAGCTGGCGCCAATGGAACCGGCGGCATCGGCGTCGCCAGGTCGTGGCGGGGGCGATCTTGAGCGGTATCGCGCTGGCCGCGGGGTTCGCGCTGATCGCATAGTCGACAGGTGGGATCATCCCGTTGACGGAACGACGCGAACCGAGTCGTCCGCCGGGGGGCGACCTGGGACGAAGCCACAGTCGGCCACGAACCGAAACAACAGACGGCTGCGTGATGTCCCCCGCCGGCCCAGGGCAACTCCTGCGCCTTCCACGACACAACACTCACGCCCTCAATACGTTATGCGACGTGACGGCCCATTCGACGCCTCGCCCGGATACAGGAGCGGTTCGCGCCTAGTCTTGACACCTAAGCCCAAAGGCCCCAAGATTTTGTGTTATCAATCCGTTTTTTTTTCGCGCTTGCAATCCGCCGGGCAGAACGATACCATGGAGTAGGAGTCTGTCTGGGGAAAGACGAGGAGGGCATGTCCCGCATGCTGAGCGTTGCTCTCTCCGGCCCCAATCCGACGGGCAGTATTCAGGTTTCGTGAATGGATCTGTGTAGGCGAGTGATACGACGAGGAGGATGGACATGATGAGTGAGCGTTGCGCGCTTGCGTTCTGCTTGGCGGTAGCCGTGTGCGTCATGGCCCCGACCCAGGCGGTGGCAGACTGGTACGATGACTTCAGCGATGGGCTGTTCTGGGAAAACGATCCGACCCCACCCAACAACGTGTTCTGGGTGCATATCGATCCCGTGCCCCCGTTCGACCCCAACCTGTGGGACATGGACGACCCGCACTGGAGCTTGTTCACACCGATGGCGGGCGTCGGCAGCATGGTCCAGATCGTCAACGCTCAGGCGGGGGGCAATCTCATGCGGCTGTATGGCACCCCCGACCCCCTTACGGGATTGTACGCCTTCCTGGCGGCGTATGTTGACGACCAAGACTTGGATCCTAACACGAGTACGACCTATTTCGACGACGCCACATCTCACTACGTCCTGGCCAGGATGATCTATCCCGGTCACATCTGGGGCCCGGACGATCCGAATCGAGACTGCGGTAAGGCCAACATCATGATCCATGGAAACCTGGCAGTATGGGCAGGGGTGGTCTTCGAGATTGATTTCGATGACAAAATACCTCCATGGGTCAAGTTTCCCAACGATCCCAATTACTTGGATGCGGACGCTTACCAAGACACCTTCGAGCATGGATGGGGGTGGTACGGACATCAATGGGGAACGCACCATGCCAACCTCCAGACGGGTGCGGGGACCGACTGGCGAAACTTGAGACGTATCTGGATCGACCCCAATGGCGTTCGCGATGTCAATTCGAGCGATCCGAATACAAGCGACCCGAACGACACACTCTGGTTGCCTCACCTCGAGGGGAATAACAAGCGCGACCCGAACCACGACGATCCGAGCTGGTACGGCGTGGACATCAATACCTGGGAGCGCGAGGGGTTCTGGTTGCTGGCGCAGTTTGAGCTGGACCCCAATCACCCCAACAAGCCGGGCGACCCAAACGGGAAGTTCTTCAAGGGCGCGATCTGGCAGGGCGACAAGTACGACTGGGACGGGACCTGGCTGCTCGAGGGCGAGCTTTCGAGCACCTATTGGAGCGGTGGTACGGATCCCCTGGAGTGGTACACGCTGGTGCCGGGTGGATTCTCTGGGGTTGCGGCCTGGGCCGACCTGGAGTACACGAGCGGCTTCCCCAGTGATATTGGCGCTGGTGACTTTGAGGGCCGCATCGGGCTGTTCACCAACGTCTCCCGGACGCTGACCGTCAAGATGAAGGACTGTAGCTCGCTCAACCTCGAGCCGAACCTGGCCCATCCCGACGGCGGGGAGAAACGCAGATACACCCAGGGAACCCCCATCGTCCTCGACACCGTCGTGCCTGTCGGCAACAAGGTCTTCAAGAAGTGGACGATCAAGGGGCCGAACGATTCGGGCGACCCCCTCTATCAAATCGTCAGCGACACCAACGAGGTGGTCTACCTGACGATGGACGGGGACTACCTGGTCAAGGCCACCTGCAAGTGCGGCGGCGGCGGGATCGAGCCGTTCGCGGGGATGGTCTTGCTGGTGCTCGGCCTGGGCGTCATCGTTCGCCGACTGACCTAGCCGATGGCTTGAGTGGGTCGGCGTCAAGTCACAACCGGGTTTGCAGCTCCGTGTCAGCTCCCCCGTTGATTTGGGGAGACGACCGGGTTATGTTGAGTAAAGACCTGTCGTAGGAGGCGAACACAATCGCGCTCGGCCCGAGCCGATTGTGTCGGGGAACGGAGTCCGCCCCGCGAACCAAGTCCCGGGTATAGGTGCGCACCATTGTGAGAACAGGAGGAGAGGCCATGTGTGAAGCCGCAAGGATTCCCATGTTGGTCCTGGTCGTCGGGCTCGCCGTCTGTCTGTCGGCCCCCGGCGAGGTGTCGGCGGACTGGTACGACGACTTCAAGGATCGATCGTTCTGGCAGGGGACGGGCCCGAACACGGTGTGGAACAGCAACGACCCCAATCCCCAGCCGTCCCCCGACCCCAATCTGTGGGACGTCGACAACCCGCATTGGTGGTTTTACGATGCCATCAGTGCGTACGCAGAGGCATCCATCGTCGACACGTCCGCCGTCGACAGGGCGTTAAGGCTCTACTCACAGCAGGGGATTACCCAGCCCCTCATGTTCTTCGCCGCGCTGGTGCTCGACGGCGAAAACGATCCGAACCTCAGCGCCGTCCACTGGGACGATACGACGAACCACTACATCCTGACCAAGGTGTACTACCCTGGCGATCTGGACAGCGACGACCCCGACGACCCCAACAACGACAAGGGCGAGGCCTACCTCATGATCCACGCGAGCGAGGTGACCTGGAATCTCTATGCGTTGGCGTGGTCGTTCGGCAACCAAACGACTGTCCCGGTCGGTGGGGGGGCAGGAGAGTGGCCGGCACATCAACACTACACCCAGCACATCCAGCTGGTGGCGATCTCCGGCGGCGGGATAAACATGGCGCGGGTCTGGATCGACCCCAATGGCGTCCGGGACCCGAACTTAGACGACCCGAACGACCCGGCCCACTGGGCCTCGGCCGATCCGAACGATACCATGTGGCGGGAGCCCCCCGAGCCGATGAACGAGCGC
>Ga0180432_10008525_pt1 | contig 12722 bp, 5 predicted proteins | sample SS_ome_10_FD_132414 | JGI IMG/M metagenome (GOLD analysis project Ga0180432, IMG submission 132414) | Hypersaline lake sediment archaeal communities from the Salton Sea, California, USA - SS_1_MS_2 metaG | ecosystem: Environmental > Aquatic > Non-marine Saline and Alkaline > Hypersaline >...
CGAACACGGCCCGTATGACCTCGTCGGGGAGGCATATTGCCTCTATCTTCTCAAGTTGGTCCTGCTTGTCGACGTAGAGATCGCCTGCGTACTCGGGCATGCTGGCTCCTTTCGAGTGTACGGGGCAATGGTAGAGAGACCCTACGGGGGTGTCAACACCTCGGAGTCCGTTCCCGAGTCGGAGCTGCACCCCACGCGGTAGTGACCTTCTCGCTCACCGATGAATCCCTCGGACAATAGACCTCGCAGCGCGTCATCGTGGCGCACGTCCCAGCCTCTTACCTGAAGTCGCAGGCTCTGGGGGGACAGCGGCCCGTTCTCGAGGAGCATTCGCAGAATCTCACCTCGCGCCTGGCGCCGTGAACCCTCGAATCGGCTCTGCGGCCGGTGGTGTGCGCTACGTCGGGAGGGGTTCGCTTGCCTCTTGAGATATGTGCCGTAGTCCATGAGCGCCTGGTACCAGACCCTTGGTCTCTCCTGATCGACCGCCGTCCTGATGAGCGGTAGCAACTCGGCGTCTGTGACTCCGTTGGCGTCCGGGAAGAAATGGTGTATAAACACGGCCCGAATATTGGTCTCGATGAACGCATCCGGCTTGTCGAAAGCGAACGTACGAATTGCTGACGCGGTGTACTCCCCGATGCCGGGCAGCGCCATCAGGGCCTCCTTGTCCTCGGGCAGGGAGCCACAGTAGTCCTGCACGACAGTTCCAGCAGCTCGCTGCATTGCCAGCGCGCGCCTGTTGTAGCCGAGCCCACGCCATTCCGCCAGAAGTTCGACAACTGAAGCCTCGGCCAGCGCTGCGAAGGTGGGGAATCGTGCGATGAAGGACTCGTACTTGGGTTTGACACGATCCACTTGTGTCTGCTGTAGCATAATCTCAGACACGAAGATATGGTACGGTTCATGTGTCTTGCGCCATGGCAGGTCGCGACCGTGCAGGCCGTAGTGTTCGTAGACCACCTGGCGCAGAGCGTCGACCGAAGCTTGCATGGAGTTCTTGGAAGCGCTGTCGTCCGCACGTCTTGACACGTTGCGGAAGTGTACAACAGGACACTCTGCCGGCCAACGTTGTGCTGAAGCAAGCAAGCATGGCCTGTGGCTCAACCAGTGCAGTGTGCTTTCTTGCCCGAGTGGAAACGACTAATGGCGGAGGGGGCGATTGTCGGTGCTGACAGACGTTAGACCCCTGATGCCTGCCGTCTTTGCGTGTGCATGGTCTTAACGCGTTCGAGCTCGGCGTAGACCTCTTCCCACTCCTGCGTCAAAGTCTGTGCTCGTGCCTCGAGACGCTTCTTGTTCTCGATAGTCTCCATCACTAGGGCGGCATCGCTGTAGTGCGCCGGGTCCGCGAGGAGCAGGTCGGCCTCGTATATCTTCCGTTCGCACTGGGGAAGTTCCGCCTCTATCTCCGCGATGCGTTTCTCCAGTGGGGCCCTTTCCCTGTAGAACTGGTTGCGGAGCTCGCCATCCCTGCGCTTCCGGGCTCTCTCTGCGGCCTTTCTCGATGCAGTGTCGCCGCCGGCTGCAGACGTATCATCGCTCCACAACCCATCGTTGCCCTGCTCCTTCCAGCGAAGAAAGCCGTCGTAATCGCCTTCGTAGATGCTGAGTTGGCCATTGTGAACCTCGATAATCTTGTTGGCCGTCTCCCTGATGAGTGTGCGGTCGTGCGTGATGAAGCACAGTGTTCCCTGGTACACCTCCAGTGCATCCGACAACACCTCTCGAGAAGGAATGTCGAGGTGATTTGTGGGCTCGTCCATCAGTAGAAGATTGGACCGCTGGGTCAGCATCTTCGCCAGGGCGAGCCTGCTCTTCTCTCCTCCGGAGAGCACAGACACGGGCTTATATACATCGTCACCGGTGAAGAGGAAGCCACCAAGTATGGTGCGCAATTGGGTGTCCGACTGGTCCACGGCCACGGTCCGCAGTTCGTCGATTGCCGCGTTCAGCGGGTTCAGTAGTTCCAGTTGGTACTGCGCATAGTAGGCCAGGACAACATTCAGTCCCAGCGTGCGAGTGCCTCCATCGTAAGGCAGCACTCCGGCAAGTATTCGCAGAAGGGTCGTCTTCCCCGCGCCGTTGTGGCCCACAAGCGCAACGCGGTCGCCACGTCGAAGGGTCAGGTTGAGGTCTCGATAGACCACGTTGTCCCCGTACGACTTGCGCAGGTGCTCCAATGTGATGACTTGCTCGCCCGATCGTGGAGGCTCGGGGAAGCTGAAATGCATTTTGCGCTGCGTCCTGGGAACGGCGATGCGCTCCATCTTCTCAAGCTTCCTGATGCGGCTCTGCACCTGTTTGGCTTTGGTGTTCTTCGCGCGGAATCGCTCGATGAACCGCATCTCCTGGCGTATCTTGTTCTCCTGGCGGCCGGCAGTAGCCTCAAGGATCTCCAGGTCTCTCTCTCGTGCCTCAACGAAGGAATCGTAGTTTCCGCGGTGAGCGATGAGTTGTGCCTGCTCGATGGCGAATACCTTGGTCACAACACGATTGAGAAAGGCCCTGTCGTGTGATGTGACGAGCACCGCGCCCTGGTACGACTTCAGGTAGTCTTCGAACCAGATGCACGATTCAAGGTCAAGGTGATTCGTTGGCTCGTCCAGTAAAAGAAGGTCGGGGTTCAACAGAAGGAGCTTCGCCAGTTCCGCTCGCATGAGCCACCCGCCGCTAAACTCCGATACGGGACGGGTGAAGTCACTCTCAGAGAAACCGAGCCCTCCGAGGACTATCTTGGCCTCATGTTCAAGATCATAGCCTCCGATTGCTTCGAATTTGTGCTGTAGCTCGCCCATCTCATGCAGGAGCGCCTCGATATCGTCCGCCTCGGCCTCCTCCAGTTCTTCGTGTAGCATCTGGAGTCGATGGGCCAGTCCACTGATGCGTGTGGAACCGGAGATAACGCTCTGCAGAAGCAGCCTTCTGGATGCCGGGCTGATGTCCTGTTCGAGGAAGCCGACCGTGGTCCCTTTCCGGATACTCAGGCTGCCCGAATCCGGCACGCTGCGACCGGCAAGCAGATTGAACAGCGTGGTCTTCCCTGACCCGTTTGGGCCAACGAGTGCGATGCGATCGCGTGGCCCAATCGTGAAGTTGACTTTCTCGAATAGGACACGTTCGCCGAAGTGCCTGGAGATGTTGTTTGCACTGAGCATGAGGCGGTCGCGAAGAGTGTAGCATACGGCTGCGGCGTGTCCGCTCACACCTCGTTGTCAAGATGAGGGGGCGAGTCTTCTTCTCGCCCCCGTCAGGTTGCGCACTGCAAGGCCTACGTGGCCTTGCCCCTCGGTCGGAACACGGCGAGGATAGCCATCAGAACGGATGCAGCCGCAAGCCAGGGGAGTACGAGGCCCGTCTTGTTGGCCAGCATGGCCTCACCACCCACTGCCCGAATCTCGACGTCAACGTCAATGTCCGTGGGATCATTGTCGCTTTCATCGTCCGTTGGGTCGTCGGTTGGTGATGGAGTGGTGTCGTTGCTGTCCACAATGCCGATGTTGCGGATGACCGTGTCTTCGCGGACACCCAGCCCGACTCTTACCTGGAACGTGATGGTCACCTCCTCGTCGATGGCCATGTCACCTATCCGCACAATAAGAGGATTGCCGGAATCGTCCACTGTCGCCCCTGCCTTGTCCACCTGGAGTGTGCCGGGCACGTACGTTGTGTGCGTGGGAATCGGGTCTGTGAACACTACATCACGCACGATTTCGTCGTCCGTATTGGTCAACAAGATCGTGTATGTGAGCGTCTCGCCAGCCACGAGCTCGTCGCCGTTGTCATCCGCCACAGTCTTATCGGCTTCAATGCTGGTCCAGATGATCGGCGTGACCTCTTCGGTCGCTTCGTCCGCGTAGTCGTTGAGGCCGCCCGGTCCATCGGTTCCATCACGCTCCTCATCATCGGGGCCTTCGAGAGAGGTGTAGGTGAGCGTGGCAGTGTTCAATTGCGGCACCGGAGTTGGTTCAGCAAGTGAAGGATCATCATCGAGCCTGCACGTGTAAGAGATGACCACCTGGTGTTGTGCCAGTGTGAGGCTGGGAATGACGAAGGTCAGCCTCTCGCCCGGATCGTCTTCATACGTTGAGGGCGCAAGCGTTGCGGTACCGGCTTCGTAGTCCATGTCGGGAGCGAGTGTGTCCTGAACCACTATGTCGTACGCAGTTCCAGTGCTCTCCGGTGTGTGCCTGATGGTCAGTGTATACACGACCTCGTCGCCCACCGTGGCTTCGACGCGATCTACGGATTTGAATATCTCCAGTACCGGTTCCACGACGTCGGCGGACGCAGAATCGGAAGCGGACATCTCGGTTGAATCCTCCGTCCACACCACGTCTGCGTTATTCACAACCGAATGCCCTGCGAAATTGCCTTCTGCGTTCAGGACTTTCGCGTGTATGTCGATGTCCAGATAGTCGTCATCGTCACTGCCGTTGGCAGGGTTGTCTATGTCGCCCAATTCAAACACGATTTCCTGGCCAGACCCACTTGCCACGTTGTAGTCACTGTTGATCGTGGTTGTCCCGGGCTCGTAGTAGACGAGTCCCGCGTTGCCTGAGATGACCTGGCAATCGTCCCTCAGCGGAGCTAGACCGGCAGGGAGAGTATCGGTAACGACCACGTCCAGCGTCTTGAGTTCCTTGAGCTCGACGCGCACGCGGAACACGATGTGCTCCCCTATTGAGAAGTCGACATCTGGCATGCAGGGGCAGACGTCCTTGACTATGGTCACCCCCGATCCGATGGGGATGGTCGCGTCATCCTCGTCCGAGTAGGCTCTCCCCTGGCCTCCAGGAAGGCTCGAGTAGTCAACGGCTGCCAGGTTCTCGATGGTATCGCCGGCGGTAGCGCCGGCCAGCTCCGCCGTCACGTATACGGTGACTGTCTCCTCCGGTGGCAGGTCGAAGGTCGACAGTGTGAGCTGCGTGTCGTCAAACACGGGGGCCGGCGCGAAACTGGCAATCACTAGTGAGTCTACCGGGCGCGCGAAGTAGTCCGGAAGAGGCGTGTCAGTGAAATCAACGACATGCGCCGTGATGCTGCCGGTGTTCTCCATGACGATCTCGAAGGTGACCTCATCGCCGTTCTCGAGGTCGGCCGTGTTTGATATCACAGATTTCGTTATCTCTACATCAGGCTCACCAAGAGTGGCTTGTGCCGAGTCGGTCTCAAGGAGTAGGCAATCATCGCCCACCAACTGGTGCAACTCAGCCTCGTTGTCGAGGTCGGTCCCATCGACGTTGCCTGGTTCGTCATCGATCGTGACCGTGTAGAGGACCTCGATGTCGCTGGAGTCCGAAGCAAGTATCTCTCCAAATCGGAACCAGTAGACGTTGCTGCCAGGCGATTCTTCGTAGAAGAATGCGGAATTCGCCTCAGTTGCCGGCATGTTCTCAATCGATACGGCGGCCGGTACGTCCACCACAAGGGAGCCGGCCTTGAATGTGACTCCGTCAGGGAGCGTGTCCCTCACTCCCAGACACTCCGAGTAGCCTGCAGGGACGCCAACAATAACACGGTATGTGTATTCCTCTCCTATGGCGTACCTGGGACTCGGGTCGACGATGCTCTTGTCAAGGCTGGGCAGGTACACCCCGACTTCTCCATCATCAGCCGCCCAAAGCGTGTTGGCGTCCGTCCCGTCCCCCAAGCGTTCCCCGGTTGAAGTGCCCGGGTCTCCCGGAGTCGCGTCATCCGTCCCATTTTCGCCAGGGAGTGACGTCGCGACGACTCTTGAGAGGTTCGGCACCGACACTCCGTGAGGCACATCGTCCACAACGTCCGCGTCGAACGTGATGCGCAGACTGTCCGAGCGGTCCATGCGGTCGATGCCAATGTCCAGATCAGAGGTCGAGTTGTCAGTGACAACCATCGCGGGGCCAGCATCGTTCAGTACACTCCAACTCACGTCGCGGAAGTTGGTGTAGTAGGCGTCCAACTCATCCGTGACCCGCAAGTCGAAAGCAGGGCCACAGTAGGAAACGTCCTGATTCTGTACTTCCACCGTGAAGGTGACCGTCTCTCCGCCCATGACTGACAGGGGGCTCACCGTCTTGCTGAGAACGATGCTCGGGCCGTTGACCCTCGTGCGCACCCGGTTTGAGCGGAGAGTGATGTCTTGCCCCTGCGCGTTGGTAAAGGTAATCGTGGCGCGGTTGTTTATGGCCGTGCCCGGCTGGTTCGCTGATACGTTCTTCACGACCACATCGAATCGAATGCTGATGGTCTGCGGGTCGTTGCCGCTATTGATCACATCTCCAAGCATGAACCCCAGTGGGTCCGGGCCGCTGCTCGGTGCAATAGTCTCGAACGCATTGACAGCGCCGAACGCGAATCCTGTCGCGCCGACATCCGCGCTGCTGCGCTGAATCTGTGCAGTCGCGGCAACGTAGGCGACGGAGGCGGGCAGATTGTCCCCGACAACCAGCCCCGCGGTCGTGCTGTTGGCAGGTACGTCGATCTGTAGTTCGTACGTCATGACCTCGCCAATAAGCACGTTCGTGCCCGAAGAAATCGAGTCCGGCTCTGAGGTTGCGACCAGCGACTTGCCTATGCCGGCCGTTCTTATAGACAGGTTCTCCTCATCACTATCCTGATAGTCCCGCTCATCGTCCTCGTCGGTGGGCAACGATGAGTAGTCTGCAACTGCCACGTTGGGATATGTCGACCCTGCAATAGCGAGGTCCAGTACGTCCACTGTGAACGTGAACGCCTGGGTGGCACCGCTTGCGATGGTCCCGCCGGAGTACGTGACCACAGGATCGGCATAGCCATAGCTGAATCCGTTCAGACTGGCGGTCGTATCAACTGCTGTAGACGTGTCGAAGACCGCTGTTTCGAGCTCGTCGGTCACTGTCACGTTGAACGCGTCCGACGTCCCGATGTTCTCGACGCTGATAGTGACCGTGACTGTCTGTCCGCCGGTCGCAGGGTTTGGCGACATCGATTTGTTCACATCCAGCGACGGTTCTACCACCTCTATGGTCTCGTCATCCGTGACGCTGCCCGCCTCGACATCGGCACCGTCTTCCCACGACAACGTCGCCGCATTTACCTTGCTTGGGGTCGTCCAGCTATTCGATATGTCGTCGAGCACTACTAGGTCGAAAGCGACGGTGATGGTGCGTTCGCCCTCGGCAAGACCTGCCGTACTGTAGGTGCCGGGAAACGCTATCTGCAGCATGCCGTTGCTGCCTGCCGGTGGACTGATGACCTTGTTCGTATCGAGTGCTGCCAGGGTGGGGTCGGTAGTCACGGTGACTCCACCTGCGACAACGTACTGCAGACCTGAGGGGATGTCGTCGGTGAGAACCGGGTCGTAGAGTGTGGCTTCCGGTAGTATCACCTGAACCTCGAAGGTGCCTGTCTCTCCGATAGTGAGTCCGGGGTTGTCGGTGCTGGATTCGGAGCTGGTGCCCAGACTCTTCTGAATGTCTGGCTCGTCGATGGTCACAGTGGCATCGTCCTGATAGAGACTGCTGTCCTGTACGTAGTTGTCGCCACCGTCAGTGGACGAGTACTGCTCAATCCGGGCTGTATTGACGAGTTCCTGGCCCGGATACACACTGTCCTCGACAGTGCACGTGTACGTGATTGTCAGGGTTTCCCCCACCATCAGAGGGTCATCAAGTGCGATGCCTCCGCTGAAAAGGTCTCCTGTGTATGACGATGTCGGAGAGCCATCGATCGCTACGCCGTCCATATCGAGAGCGCAGCCAGTGAGTCCCGTCGGCGTGTCCTCACTTGCTACCACGTCGTAGGCTGGCCAACTGCCGTCGTTCTCAACTGTTACAACGAAGGTCACCTTATCGCGCGCGTCCGCACCCTGCAGGTCACTGTCCACCGGATCAGATACCGGCGGCTCGATTGTGCCGGCCCCGTCGGTTGTGGACACTCCCTTTGTGATGGTCAGGTGAGGTTCCTGAGTGACGATGTGGTCGACCGCAGCTGCCGCATGAGGGTTTCCCAGGCTGTCGGTGCAGGTCTTTGCAGCCAGGTTGGCAAGGAAGAGACCGTCAGCCATCGGCTCATCGGTGCCGGTGACCGTGAACAGTATATGCGCAACTCTGTCGGTGGCATTCTCTTCAGAGAACGTGCCCCAATTGAAGCTGACCGTGTTCTGGGTCGAATCGACCGACAGCACTGGGGGAGCAATCAGTGGCGATGGTCCGCCACTCAACGTGTCGTCGCTTGCCAGGCGCCAGGAGCCTGCGGACGGCGGCGTATCACTCTGCGACTCCATTGCTGTCAGTTCATCCGCGTCCAGGAAGGGAATGGGGAGATAGTCGACCATTTCGAGCCCCTCGGTCTCTCCCACAGGAATCTCGATCCGTATCGAGTAGGTGACGGTCTCTCCTGGACCTACCAGCACATCCGCGTAGTCGGTATCACCATTGATGGCGTAGATGGACTTGGTGATGTTCGGCACGGCGATGGATACGCCGGCTGAGCTGTTGTCGCCAACCAGAGTGTCGGTACCGAGCAGGTTGGCTTGGACGGATATCGTGTTGCCGGTACCGTCGCCGGAGCCGAGGGACTCATCCTGTTCATCGCCCCAATTGGATGGGTCCTCGTATGACTCGTCAATTGTCGTCCTGAACGTAATCGTGCCGGTTGCGGGCTGACCATCAAATGCGTCATCGTGATACACATCGCCTTCGAGCGTGCCGTCTGCGTTGTGTCCGAAGTCCTCCTCATCCAGGAGGTCTGAAACGTAGAAAGTGAGTGTCGTCTCACCCGTTGCGCCATTGTGGCTCCAGGTGTACGTGTCACCAGTCGAGTACGAGTTGTCGCCCGTGAAACCCCAGCTAGCCGAATCTCCTCCCTCCGTCACTGACAAGAGTGGCGCGGGCGTGTCCAGGAATGTCTGCCCGTCACCAACAATGTCGGTGAGCAAGATGTCCTCAAATGCGAAGTAGTCCGATATTTGGAAACGTATCGTGTACTCGAGCGTATCGTCGGGGCCCGTACCATTGCTATGGGCGTCAGTGACACGCGCGACGTCTTTCTGCACCGCCAGAGATCGCAGAGTCACCTCAACGGCATCATCATCCTCGACGTAGACTCCTCCATTCGCGTCGTCGTAGGTTCCGTTCGCAGTGGCATCGTTCTCCGCAGGTGCCGGAGATCCCGAGTCAGGGTTGAGCACATCACCATTACCCGAGTCGGTCTCAGGCGCATAGGCGCGGTAAATGATGACAACGTCGTCGCTCGTGCTGCCGCCAGTGACGTCGCCCATGCTGACACTGAGCGTGCCGCCCGGGACCGAGGTGGACGGTTCGGTCGCGGTGCCGCCCCCGTCGTCGACTAGATCAAGATACTGCATGTTGTCAGGGAGAGTGTCCTGCACGACCAGGTTGCGCACGAGCGCGTCATTGGCGATGTCGACCGTCAGCGTGTAGGTCACAGGGTAGTTGGGACCCGTCGCTGTCTCAGACTCATCTGCGTCATGTCCCTTGTCCAGTCTCATGACAGTGGGCGTCACATCGATGCTCGCGGGTGTTCCTCGTATCGGAGCGTCAAGGGAGGGATTGTCTTGAGGGTCTGCTCCGTACCGGAAGACGCCCTCTGCGAGTATCGTGAGCGGAGAGCCCAGTACTGCAAGGGGATTGAGTGTGCAGTCAATAGTCACAGATGCCGCAGGCTGTGTATCGGTGACACTGCCGAAAGGGTACTCGAGAACCAGGAGAAGCTCCCCTTCCGTCCCCGTCACAATCTCACCGGTAAGGGGATTCTCCAGTTCGCCCGAGGAATCGAACACTCCAACCTCGATGACATTGATGCCCACACCGAGGTAGGAGGCGCTGCCGGCGTCCAGGTTGATTTCGGGAGGGATGTGCACCTCGGCGAGAGGGCCGAAACCTGTCGCGTCACCGGTGTTGTCGAAGGTGACGGTCAGACTGAAGTCCTCGTTCAGGAAGACGCTGCCAGGTGCAGATGGTTCGGCAGAAGCCATGGGGCCTGGATCTGCTTTCGCAGGTGCTGTGGGCGCAAATGGAAATGCCAGGGCCGCTAAGAGGGCCAGCGCGATGAGGAGCCTCTTCATACTCTGTTCCCCTCCGAGAACGCACCGCCAGTGTCATGAAGGGTGCGTCTTACCGCGATTCTATATGCGCAGCGTCAATCAGGCAATGAGATGGCAGTTTTGTACAATACCTCAGCTTAAGATTCGCGCGGCCGGCAGCAGGTAGACCAGTCAGCACAGCTATTCCTGCACCTACAAGTGAACTCGAGTGGCATGAAAAGGACGTCGCGAGGCAATAAGAATAAGTCCGGGGCATCGTTAGATATCTCGTCTCGACGTATCGCCCATGTGCTCATCCTGTCTTGCCTTGTTGTTGCTGCCTTCGTGGTTGGCTCTCGACTGCTTGCGCCCGGACCGCCCGAAACAGGTCGTGCGGGCCGCCACGCGGTCGTAGTCGACCAGCTCTCACCTGAGGACTCGAATCCGACCCTGCGTTCTGCTGTGCGCATCAGTCTGGAGCAGTTCGGGCTTGATGTGACCGAATACGAAGGCGAGGAGGTGACGGTCGAGACGTATAGGTCGCTCGGCAGCGACCAGCCTACCGTCCTCGTTATCCGTTCGCACTCGGGCGTGCTCTCATTGCAGGGGGATGAGGAACAACACATCACGGCGCTCTTCACAAACGAGCCGTACAGCAGGACGAAGTATCTGTCCGAGCAGCTGCAGGACAGGGTTCTCATCGTGCGACGCCATGAGCAGGATGAGAATCTCAGGTTTGGCGTGAGCCCGCTCTTCGTTGCCCAAAGCATGGGGGAAAGTCTTCCGAGAACGGTAGTCATAATCGCTGGATGCTCGTGTCTCGGACGGACCGATCTGGCGGAGGCGTTTCGCGCCCGTGGCGCGTCAGCGGTCATCTCGTGGGATGGTCCGGTCAGCCTAGACTATCTGGACAGTGCCACCGAACACCTGGTGGACTGCCTCTTCGACAAGCGGATGACCATAGAGGACGCTACCGTGTCGACTATGCTCGAGTACGGGTCGGACCCGGAGTTCGGGGCAATACTGCTCTACTACCCGGTCGCCGCGGGCCGCTATACGGTTGAGGATCTGATCAGCTAACGTGCCCGGTCGTATCCTCTATTGACATTCAAAACTGGTGGCACCTATAGTAATCGAGTGGCATCTGCTTCGGGCGGATGCCGTGTGTTACTCGTAGAGCCTGAGCCGGGCGTCCGGCGGATTCGCTGCTGTTAGGTGCCCTTCTCGTTTCCCCGGGGGTTGACCGCAGCCGTATCTGTCAGACAGGTCGAGGCTTGGTATGGCGTCTCTCTGGAAAGAAAAGGAGGTGAGAATGCAGGAACGTGAACAACTCGCGACCAGGCTTGGCTTCCTGCTGGTCTCCGCTGGCTGTGCCGTGGGCATCGGCAACATCTGGCGGTTCGGTTTCATTACCGGCCAGTACGGGGGCGCGGCTTTTGTGGTCATCTATCTGATCTTCCTGGCTATCCTTGGCTTCCCCATCATGACGATGGAGTTCTCCATCGGTCGTGCCGCGCAGAAGAACCTCGCGGGAGCCATGGAAACACTTCAGCCCTCGGGCAGCAAGTGGAGTGTGTACGGCCACATCGGCATCCTCGGCAACCTCATACTGATGATGTTCTACACCACGGTTGCCGCATGGACCCTTTCCTATCTGTATCATTCCGCCGCTGGTCACCTGATTGGAAAGAGCCCGGATGAACTCGGCGCCTTCTTTGGGGGGCTGCTCGGCAATCCACTTGAGTTGACTATCTGGGTCTTCGTGGTGGTCCTTGTTGGCTACTTGGTTTGTGCGCTTGGCCTGAAGCGCGGCGTGGAAAACGTCGGCAAGGCAATGATGGGCGGGCTGTTCATCATTCTAATCGTTCTGGCCGTTCGTGCGGTCACCCTTCCGGGTGCCGGCGCTGGCCTCGATTTCTATCTGCGGCCTGACTTCTCGAAGCTCACCGCTGCGGGCGTGTATGCCGCCATGTCCCAGGCGTTCTTCACCCTCAGCCTGGGAATCGGTAGCATGGCCATTTTCGGTAGCTACATCAATAGACAACGCGCCCTCGCGGGCGAGTCCGTGCGTGTCATTGGTATCGACACGTTTGTCGCGCTGATGGCCGGACTCATCATCTTCCCCACCGCTGCCGCGTTTGGTGTTGATGCAGGTGCCGGGCCCGGCCTCGTGTTCATCACACTGCCCAACATCTTCAACGAGATGGCTGGCGGTCAGATATGGTCTGTGCTGTTCTTCCTGCTCCTGGTCCTGGCTGCCATGACGACGGCAGTGGCTGTGTTCGAGAACCTTACAGCCTACGCGATGGACCAGTGGGGCTGGAGCCGCAAGAAGACGGTCATCGTGGAGGGTATTGTCGTATTCGCGCTGTCAATGCCCTGCGTACTTGGCTTCAGCGTCTGGAGCCACATTCAGCCGCTGGGCGAGGGGAGCGCCTTTATCGACCTCTGGGATTTCATCGTCAGCTTCCTGCTGCTTCCCATCGGCTCGTTGATCTTCGCGCTGTTCTGTTCGCACAAGTTTGGATGGGGCTGGGACAACTTTCTTGCTGAAGCCAACGAGGGCATTGGCCTGAAGTTCCCCCGCAGCCTGCGATTCTATTGTGGGGTCATACTCCCGATTATCGTGGCCGTGGTGCTGGTCGTGGGCATACTGGAGAAGTTTGCTCCCGGCGTGCTGCCATGGGGCTAGCATAGTACCGGAGGCTCACAACAG
>Ga0180432_10008527_pt1 | contig 12719 bp, 9 predicted proteins | sample SS_ome_10_FD_132414 | JGI IMG/M metagenome (GOLD analysis project Ga0180432, IMG submission 132414) | Hypersaline lake sediment archaeal communities from the Salton Sea, California, USA - SS_1_MS_2 metaG | ecosystem: Environmental > Aquatic > Non-marine Saline and Alkaline > Hypersaline >...
CCGCCCGCCCAGCGCCGGGTTGAGCGTTCGGCGCGATCCCTCGGGGATCACGTCGCCCGCGTATTTCCCGGTCAGCAGGCCGGTGCCGAGCGGCGAGAAGGCCAGCAGCGTGACATCCTCGTTGACCGCCAGTTCGGCGAGGTCGGTATCGTAGGGCCGGCAGAGCAGCGAATACTCGTTCTGGATCGCCGCCGCGCGCGGGCCGTGCCCGGCCTCGGCCAGTCGCAGCCACTGCGCCATCCCCCAGGCGCTTTCGTTCGACAGGCCAAACTCGGCGATCTTGCCCTCGGCCTTCAGCGCCGCCAGCGTCTCCAGCGCCTCGACCATGTGCGCCAGCGTTTCCTCGCGATTCTGGCGCGACGGGTCGTAGGCCCAGTTCTGCCTGAAATGGTAGCTGCCGCGATTGGGCCAGTGGAACTGGTAAAGGTCGATCCGGTCGGTCCGCAGCCGGGTAAGCGAGCCCTCCACCGCCCGGCGCAGCGCGGCGGCGGTGATCGGCTCGCCGCCGCGGACCTTGCTGCCCTCGCCGGAAATCTTCGTCGCGATGATCCAGTCGTCACGCCGGCCGGTCCGGGCGATCCAGTCGCCGATGATCTCCTCGGTTCGCCCGGTCGTCTCGGCCGAGATCGGGTTGACCGGATACATCTCGGCGGTGTCGAGGAAGTTGATGCCGGCCTCCAGCGCCCGGTCGAGCTGGGCATGGGCATCGGCGGGCGCGGTCTGGGTGCCGAAGGTCATCGTGCCAAGGCACAGGCGGGAGACGGTAAGGCCGGTGCGGCCGAGGGGCACGCGCTGCATGAAAATCCTCCTGTCGGGTTCGGGGCGAGACTAGCGGGCGGGGCGGCGGGGGCAAGCCGGGGATATTGAGAACATTAAGGGAACATTCTAACCTTGCCGCATGACGACTCACCCCGCCGCCCCGCTCACCCGCCAACCGCGCCGCGCGCTGCCCGGCCTCGTCCTCGCGCCGGGGCTGGAAATCGCGCGGGCGCGGGTGCACGAGATCTGCGGCCCGGCGCGGCGCACGCTGGCGCTGATCGCGGCGCGCGACACGGCAGGCCCGGTGATCTGGATCGCGCCGGCCTGGGCGCCCGAACGGCTGCATCCCGACGGCGTGCTGCGGCTGATCGAGCCGGGGCGGCTGATCTTCGTCCATCCCGCCCGCGCGCCCGATCTGCTGTGGTCGATGGAAGAGGCGTTGCGCGCCGGGGCCGCGGCGCTGATCGTCGCGGAACTGCCGGAACCGCCGGCCCTGACCCCGGTGCGGCGGCTGCATCTTGCGGCGGAAACCGGCGTGGTGGAAGGGCCGGTGGCGCCCACCGGGCTGATCCTGACGCCGGGCGCGGGCGGCGCGCCGGGGATCGAGACGCGCTGGCATGCCGCGCCCGCCCATGCCGGCGGCCGAAGCCGCTGGCGGATCGAACGCCGCCGCGCCCGCACCGCCGCGCCCGCCGCCTTCACCCTGGCGCCGGCGCCCGGCGGCGGGTTCACGGCCGGGCCGGCAGCCGAGCCCGCCGCCGCCCCCGCCTGAGCGCGCCGGCCGCGAAAACACCGGCCGACGGCAAAACCCCGCTTCCCTTGCCCGCGCGCCGGGCCTAAGCCTTCACCATCATGCGGATGCTGATTTCCTTCGCCGCGCTTTTCCTGTCGGTCGTGCTGCTGCAGCTCGGCACCGGCGGGGTGGCGCCGCTCGACGCGCTGTCGGGCGTGGCGCTGGGGTTCACCGCGGCCGAGATCGGGCTTCTGGGTTCGGCGCATTTCTTCGGCTTCTTCCTGGGCTGCTGGTGGGCGCCGCGGCTGATGGGGGCGGTCGGCCATTCCCGCGCCTTCGCCGCCTTCACCGCCGCCGGCACGATCGGGATCATGGCGCACATGATGGTGCCCGACCCGATCGCCTGGGCGGTGCTGCGGATCCTGCCGGGGCTGTGCGTGGCCGGCTGCTACACGGTGATCGAGGCCTGGATGCAGGCCAAGGTCACCAACGAGACCCGCGGCCGGGCGATGGCGGTCTACCGGGTGGTGGATGTCGGCGGCAACCTCGGCGCGCAGCTGATCATCGCGGTGCTGCCGCCGGCGGCCTATTTCTCGTACACGCTGCTGGCGATCCTGTGCTGCGCGGCGCTTCTGCCGATCACCGTGACCAAGGCGCAGGAGCCCGAAACCGGCGCCGCGCCGCGGCTCCGGCCGGGCCTTGCGCTGCGGCTGTCGCCGCTGGGGTCGGCGGGCGTGATCGTCGCCGGCGTCACCGGCGCCTCGTTCCGCATGGTCGGGCCGGTCTACGGGATCGAGGTGGGGCTGGCCGCCGATGCGATCGCGCTGTTTCTCGCCGCCTTCGTCGTCGGCGGGGCGGTGGCGCAGTTCCCGGTGGGCTGGCTGGCCGACAAGTTCGACCGCCGCAAGGTGCTGATCGCGCTTTCGGTCGCCGCGACGCTGGCCTGCGGGCTGACCGTGCTGGTTTCCGGCGCCGGGCCGACGGCGGTGTTCGCCGCGATCGTCGTCTTCGGCTTCACCACGCTGCCGATCTATTCCGTCTCCACCGCGCATGCGCATGACTTCGCGCAGGCCGGGGAACGGGTGGAACTGTCGGCGGCGCTGATGTTTCTCTTCGCGCTCGGGGCGATCGCCTCGCCGGTCGTGTCCTCGACGCTGATCTCGGCCTACGGGCCGGAGGCGCTGTTCGTGATGATCGCGCTGGCCCATGTCGGGCTGGTCGTCTTCGGCCTGATGCGGATGCGGGTGCGCCCCGCCCCGGCCGACCGCACCGCCTATGTCTACACCCCGCGCACCTCGTTCACGCTGGGCAACCTGATGGCCCGGCTGCGCGAGCGGCGCTAGCGGCAAGGCTCTGGCCCTTGGCCCCGCGCCCGTGTAGGGAGGGCGCCAAAACCGCACCGGGACGTCGGCCATGGCACGGATTCTGATCACCTCCGCGATCCCCTACATCAACGGGATCAAGCATCTGGGCAACCTCGTCGGCAGCCAGCTGCCCGCCGACCTGATCGCGCGCTACCGCCGCGCCCGCGGCGACGAGGTGATGTTCATCTGCGCCACCGACGAACACGGCACCCCGGCGGAACTGGCCGCCGCCAAGGCCGGCAAGTCGGTGTCCGAGTATTGCGCCGAGATGTACGAGGTGCAGAAGGAACTGGGCGAAGGGTTCCGCCTGTCCTTCGACCATTTCGGCCGCTCCTCCTCGGCGCGCAACCGCGCGCTGACCCAGCATTTCGCGGGCAGGCTTGCGGAAAACGGCTTCATCCGCGAGGTCAGCGAACGCCAGGTCTATTCGCCCGCGGACGGCAGGTTCCTGCCCGACCGCTACATCGAGGGCACCTGCCCGAACTGCGGCTACGACAGGGCCCGCGGCGACCAGTGCGAGAACTGCACCAAGCAACTTGACCCGACCGACCTGATCGACCCGCGCTCGGCGATCTCCGGTTCCACCGATCTGGAGGTGCGGGAAACCAAGCACCTTTACCTGCGCCAGTCGGCGCTCAGGGACGAGCTGGAGGCGTGGATCGAGTCAAAGACCGACTGGCCGGTGCTGACCACCTCGATCGCGAAGAAATGGCTGCACGACGGCGACGGGCTGCAGGACCGCGGCATCACCCGCGACCTCGACTGGGGCGTGCCGGTGAAGAAGGGCGACGAGGACTGGCCGGGGATGGAGGGCAAGGTCTTCTACGTCTGGTTCGACGCGCCGATCGAATACATCGCGGCCACCGCCGAATGGGCCGATGCGCAGGGGCTGGACGAGGCCGCATGGCGGCGCTGGTGGCGCACCGACGAGGGCGCGGATGACGTGACCTACATCCAGTTCATGGGCAAGGACAACGTGCCCTTCCACACGCTGAGCTTCCCGGCCACGATCATGGGCTCGCGCGAGCCGTGGAAGCTGGTCGACTACATCAAGTCGTTCAACTACCTCAACTACGACGGCGGCCAGTTTTCCACCTCGCAGGGCCGCGGGGTGTTCATGGACCAGGCGCTCAGCATCCTGCCGGCGGATTACTGGCGCTGGTGGCTGCTGTCGCATGCGCCGGAAAACTCGGACAGCGAATTCACCTGGGAGAATTTCCAGGCCAGCGTGAACAAGGACCTGGCCGACGTGCTGGGCAATTTCGTTTCCCGCGTGACGAAATTCTGCCGCTCGAAATTCGGCGAGGCGGTGCCCGAGGGCGGCCAGACCGGCGAGCGCGCCGCGGCGCTGATCGGGGAACTCACGGCGCGCATCCGCGCCTACGAGGGCCACATGGACGCGATGGAGGTCCGCAAGGCGGCCACCGAGCTGCGCGCGATCTGGGTCGCGGGCAACGAATACCTGCAATCCGCCGCGCCGTGGTCCGTCGTCAAGGAAGACCCGGAGCGGGCGGCGGCGATGGTGCGGCTGGCGCTGAACCTGATCCGCGTCTACGCGGTCCTGTCGGAACCCTTCATTCCCGATGCCGCCGCCGCGATGCTGGCCGCGCTCGGCACCGACGACAGGTCATGGCCCGAGGACGTGCCCGCCGCGCTGGCCGCGCTGCCGCCGGGCCACGCCTTCACAACGCCCGACGTTCTGTTTCGCAAGATCGCCGACGAGGAACGGGAAGAGTGGCAGGCGCGGTTCGCCGGGGTGCGCGGCTGAAAAGCGAAACGGGGCGCGCCCTGCGGCACGCCCCGATCCGTCGAATTCCCGAAAGGCTCAGGCGAGTTCGATGTTCGTCGCGCTCTCGCGGCCGTCGCGGCCCGCCTCGATGTCGAAGGTCACTTTCTGACCGTCGCGCAGTTCGCGGATGCCCGCACGTTCCACGGCGGAGATGTGGACGAACACGTCCTTCTTGCCCCCGTCCGGGGCGATGAAGCCGTAACCCTTGGTGGTGTTGAACCATTTCACGCTGCCAGTGGCCATGCGCATGTCTCCTTCATATCATACCGCCCGCGGAAGTGCGGCGGTCCGGCGCAGTCAAGACGATCGAAGAACTGCAGCCGTTGAGGGGACAGTGGTCGGTCGAAAGTACGTCGCACGGCGTATATGGGACCGGCCCCGGCATAATGCAAGGGCGATCTCCCGCGTGGTCGCGCTGGTGCCCGCGGCGAGACTCGAACTCGCACGGCCGAAGCCTGGGGATTTTAAGTCCCCTGTGTCTACCATTCCACCACGCGGGCCCTGGGCGCGACCGGGGCAGAATAGGCGGCCCGGCGGCGGGGGCAAGCCGGTGACGCACCGGCAGGCTCGGCAACCGGGCGGGGGCCGTGCTAGGCTGCCGGCCAGGACCACAGGAAAGGCCCAAGCACCGATGATCCGTGCCCTTACGCTTCTCGCGGCGCTGGCCGCAGCCCCCGCCCTGGCCGAGCCGGTCACCGTGACCGCCGAGGTGACCTATCGCGAGCGAATCGCGCTGCCCTCCGACGCGCTTGTCGTGACGGAACTGCGCGACGGCGCGGGCCGGCTCGTGGCGCACCAGGCGGTGCCGGCCGGGGGCGCGCAGGTGCCGCTGCCGGTGCGGATCGAGGCGCCGGACGGCAGCGCGGGCCTGACGCTGCGGGCCGCGATCTTCGGGCCCGGCGCGCCCTGGCTGACCGAGGCGACGGTCGTTCCGGACGGCGGTGCGGGCGATGCCGGCCTGCTGATGGCGCGGCGCAGCGCGATGATCGGCCCGGCCCATGCCTGGCGCTGCGACGAGACGGTCTATTGGCTGGGCTGGACCGACACGGGCGCGCGGCTGCGCAAGGGCGGCAGCTGGATCGAGCTTGCGGCGGAGCGCAGCGCCTCCGGCGTGAAGGCCACCGCGCCGGACGATCCGGGCACCTTCGCCTGGTCGAAGGGCCGGCAGATGACGATCTCCTGGCAAGGGGCGGCGGCGGACTGCCTGCCGGCGCTCGGCCCGCTGGCGGCGGGGTTTTCCGCCCGCGGCAACGAACCGGGCTGGCGGCTGGACCTGCGGGGCGGCCGCTTCGTCTTCGGCCAGCTTGACGGCCCGGGGATCGACGCGCTTGTCGAACGGCCCGAACGCACGGCCGACGGGCTGCGCTACACCGCACCCGAGGCCGGGCTGACCGTCACCCTGGCCGACCGGCTGGCGCATGACACGATGGCCGGCCTGCCCTATCCGGTCGCCGTCACCGTCGAGACGCCGGAGCGGGCGTTCACCGGCACCGGCGGCGACCCCGGCGCGCTGATCGAGGGGCTTGAGTGGCGTCTGGCCGACATCGCGGGGCTGGAGCTGCCGCCCGATCTCGACGCCTGGCTTCGGTTCGAGGGCCGCGCGGTCTGGGGCCGGGGCGGCTGCAACCGGTTTACCGGCGCGTTCGAACTGGGCGGCGAGATGTTCACCATCGGCCCGGTCGCGGCGACGATGATGGCCTGCCCCGGCGCACTGATGGCGGCCGAACGCGGCCTGTTCGCGGCGCTGGAGGCGACCCGCAGCTTCGATATCGACCCCGACGGCGCGCTGGTTCTGATCGGCCCCGCGGGGCCGGTGGCGCGGCTGGTGCCGTAACCCCGGCGCTCAGCCGGCGAAGGCATCCTCCTTCACCGCCTCCATCGCGACATAGGTAGAGGTGGCGGCGACATGCGGCAGGGTCGAGATATGTTCGGCCATCACCCGCCGGTAATCGGCGATATCGGCCGTCCGCACCTTCAGGAGATAGTCGAAGCCGCCGGCGATCATGTGGCATTCCTCGACCTCCGGCAGGGCGCGGGCGGCGCGGTTGAAGGCCTGCAACGCCGCCTCGCGGGTGTCGGTCAGCCGCACCTCGACGAAGGCGACATGCGCCAGCCCCATCCGGATCGGAGAAAGCACCGCGCGGTAGCCCTGGATCACCCCGGCCTGTTCCAGCCGCTTCACCCGCGCCTGCGTCGGCGTCTTCGACAGGCCGACGCGGCGGGCCAGTTCGGCCACCGGCAGGCGGCCGTCGCGCGCCAGTTCCCGCAGGATGGCGGAATCGATCCTGTCCAGCGGTGTTGGAGCATTCGGCATTCCAGATCCCCCTGTTTTGGTCTGATCGGCCACTTTGGATGCATTTTCAGGCCATTCGCCTTGCCGTTTCGCGATATCATGGCGCATCACGCAGGAGAAGCCCATGTCCGACCCCTGGCACGCGATCGAGACCGGAACCCTTGCCCCCGAAGGCCCGCTGCTGGCCGGGCTGATCGACGCGGCCGCGCTCTCGGCCGCAGACCGCGCCGCGATCACCGCCGCCGGCGCCGATCTCGTCACCCGGATCCGGGCCGACAGCCGGCCGGGGCTGATGGAGGTGTTTCTGGCCGAATACGGCCTGTCGACCGACGAGGGCATCGCGCTGATGTGCCTGGCCGAGGCGCTTCTGCGGGTGCCTGACGCGGCCACGATGGACGCCCTGATCGAGGACAAGATCGCACCCTCGGACTGGTCGCGCCACCTCGGCCATTCCGCCTCGCCGCTCGTCAATGCCTCGACCTGGGCCTTGATGCTGACCGGCAAGGTGCTGGAGGATCGGCCGCCCGGCGTCGCCGGCCACCTGCGCGGCGCGATCAAGCGGCTGGGCGAGCCGGTGATCCGCACCGCCGTGGCGCGCGCGATGCGCGAGATGGGCCGCCAGTTCGTTCTGGGCGAGACGATCGGGGCCGCGATGCGCCGCGCCGCGGCAGAGGAGGCGAAGGGTTACAGCTATTCCTACGACATGCTGGGCGAGGCCGCGCGCACGATGGCCGATGCCCGGCGTTACGCCGAAAGCTACGCGGGCGCGATCGCGGCGATCGCCGCCGCCTGCGGGTCGGACGACGTGCGGGAAAACCCCGGCATCTCGGTCAAGCTGTCGGCGCTGCATCCCCGCTACGAGGTCGCGCAGGAGGCCCGCGTGATGGCCGAACTGGTGCCGGTGCTGCGCGACCTGGCGCGGCAGGCGGCGCGGGCCGGCATGGGTTTCAACATCGACGCGGAAGAGGCCGACAGGCTGGAGCTGTCGCTGAAGGTGATCGAGACGGTGCTGGCCGATCCGGACCTTGCCGGCTGGGACGGGTTCGGCGTGGTGGTGCAGGCCTATGGCCGGCGCGCCGGCCCGGTGCTTGACTGGCTGCATGACCTGGCCCTGCGGCTGGACCGGCGGATCATGGTGCGGCTGGTCAAGGGCGCCTACTGGGATACCGAGATCAAGCGCGCGCAGGTGCTGGGGCTTGAGGATTTCCCGGTCTTCACCCGCAAGGAGGCGACCGATGTGTCCTACATCGCCAATGCCCGCAAGCTTCTGGGCATGACCGACCGGATCTACCCGCAATTCGCCACCCACAACGCCCATACCGTCGCCGCGATCGGGCACATGGCGCGGGGCCGGGCCGGGGATTACGAATTCCAGCGCCTGCACGGGATGGGCGAGCGGCTGCACGACCTTGTCCTGAAGGATCACGGCACCCGCTGCCGGATCTACGCCCCCGTCGGCGCGCATCGCGACCTTCTGGCCTATCTTGTCCGGCGCTTGCTGGAAAACGGCGCGAATTCCTCCTTCGTGCACCAGATCGTCGATACCGCGGTGCCGCCCGAAACCGTCGCCGCCTGCCCCTTCGCGCCCGTCGAGGCCGCGCTGCCGACGCCCGCGAACCCGAAGCTGCGCACCGGGCCGCAGCTCTTCGCGCCCGGCCGCGGCAATGCCCGCGGCTTCGACCTGACCGACGGGCCGACGCTGGCCGCGATCGAGGCGGCGCGCGCACCGCATGCCAGGGCCATGTTCGACGCCGCGCCGATCCTCGCCGGTCCCGCCGCGCCCGCGCCGGCAGAGCCGGTGACAAACCCCGCGACCGGCGCGCCTGTCGGCACCGTCGCCGCCGCCAGCGCCGCCGATGTGGAAACCGCGCTTGCCGCCGCCCGGCCGTGGGACGCGCCGGCCGGGGAACGCGCCCGGGTGCTGGAGGCCGCGGCGCAGCTTTACGAGGATCACTTCGGCGAGATCTTCGCCCTCGTCGCGCGCGAGGCCGGCAAGACCCAGGCCGACGCGGTGGCGGAACTGCGCGAGGCGGTGGATTTCCTGCATTACTACGCCGCGGGGGCCCGCGGCCTTGGCCGGCCGCCGCTGGGCCGGGTGGCCTGCATCAGCCCGTGGAACTTCCCGCTGGCGATCTTCACCGGCCAGATCGCCGCGGCGCTGGCCGCCGGCAACGCGGTGCTGGCCAAGCCCGCCGAACAGACGCCGCTGATCGCGGCCTTCGCCGCCGCGCTTCTGCACCGGGCCGGGGTGCCGCGCACGGCGCTGCAACTCTTGCCCGGCGACGGCGCGACGGTGGGCGCGGCGCTGACCTCGGACGCGCGGATCGACGGCGTGGTGTTCACCGGATCGACCGAGACCGCCCGCGCGATCCGCGCCGCGATGGCGCGCCACCTTGCCCCCGGCGCGCCGCTGATCGCCGAGACCGGCGGGCTGAACGCGATGATCGTCGATTCCACCGCGCTGCCGGAACAGGCGGTGCGCGACATCCTCGCCTCCGCCTTCCAGTCGGCGGGCCAGCGCTGTTCGGCGCTGCGCTGCCTTTACGTGCAGCAGGACGTGGCCGAAACGCTGCTGGAGATGCTGTTCGGCGCGATGGAGGATCTGGCGCCCGGCGATCCCTGGCACCTGTCCACCGATATCGGCCCGGTGATCGACGCCGAGGCGGCGGGCACGATCCGCGCCCATGTCGAGGCGGCGCGCGCCGAGGGCCGCATCCTCAAGGAGATCGCCGCGCCGGTCGGCGGGCATTTCGTAGCGCCCACAGCCATCCGCGTGGGCGGCATCGGCGATCTGGGGCGCGAGATCTTCGGCCCGGTGCTGCATGTCGCCACCTTCCGGGCGGACGACCTGCCGCGGGTGATCGCCGATATCAACGGCACCGACTACGGCCTGACCTTCGGCCTGCACAGCCGGATCGACGACCGTGTGCAGGAGGTGACCGAGGCGCTGCGGGTCGGCAATGTCTATGTCAACCGCAACCAGATCGGCGCGGTGGTCGGCAGCCAGCCGTTCGGCGGCGAGGGGCTTTCGGGCACCGGGCCGAAGGCCGGCGGGCCGGACTACCTGTCGCGGCTGACCGCGCGCGCCCCGGCCCCGGCCCTGCCGGACGGGCCCGAACCGGCTGCGGCGGCGGGTGACGAGGCCGCGCTTGCGCGGGCGCTGGCCGCGGCGGCCCCGGCGGATGCGCCGCTGTCCCGGCACGACCTGCCGGGCCCCACCGGCGAGGCGAACCGCCTGTCGCTGCATCCCCGCGCGCCGGTTCTGTGCCTTGGCCCCGGCCGGGCCGAGGCGGCGGCGCAGGCCGAGGCGGTGCGGGCGCTGGGCGGCGCGGCGGTGGACTGCCCCGGCCCGCTGCCCCCCGGCGCGCTGACGCGGCTCGCGCCGCTTGCCGGCGCGCTGTGGTGGGGCGACGACGACACCGCGCGCCGCCTCGCCGCCGCTCTCGCCGACCGGCCCGGCCCGATCCTGCCGCTGGTCACCGGCCTGCCGGATCGCGCCGACGTGCTGGTGGAGCGGCACCTGTGCGTCGATACCACTGCCGCGGGCGGCAACGCGGAATTGCTGGCGGCGGCCGGCGCGGCTTGACGCGGCGGCGCGCAGCGCCCAGCTTCGCTGCATGTTCCCGCTGCGCGACCACAACCCTTCGCAACAGACCCCGGTCGTCACGATCGGGCTGATGGCGGCGAACATCCTCGTGTTCCTCGTCTCGCTGCCCTATTTCGCCGACCAGGGCACGTTGATGCGGTTCTTTTCCGACTGGGCGCTGATCCCCGCCGCCGTCAGCCGGGGCGAGGCGCTGAGCGGGCTCTTCACCTCGATGTTCCTGCATGGCGGCTTCCTGCACCTGGCCGGCAACATGCTGTTTTTATGGATTTTCGGCGACAATCTGGAAGAAGAGATGGGGCACGGGGGGTTTTTGGGCTTCTACCTCGCCGCGGGCCTCGCGGCGGCGGTGATCCATGTCATGGCGGCGCCCGACAGCCCGGTGCCGACCGTCGGCGCCTCGGGCGCGATCGCGGGGGTGATGGGCGGCTACCTGCTGCTGTATCCCAAGGCGCGGGTCGACGTGCTGTTCATCCTCGGCATCTTCTTCCGGGTGATCCCGGTGCCGGCCTTCCTGATGCTGGGGCTGTGGTTCGCGCTGCAACTGTTCAACGGCACACTGGATGACGGGATGTCCGGCGGCGTGGCCTACTGGGCGCATGCCGGGGGGTTCGCCGCGGGGCTGCTGTTCACCGTGCCGATCTGGCTGCGGCGCGGGGCGGTCGACTACTGGAACCGCACCCACGGCACCCCGCCGCATCCCGAAAGCCGTTACGGCCGCTCGCCGGTACCGCTGGTGCGTCGGCGGCGCTGATCAGGCGACCCGTTCCAGCCGCGGCTGCGGCGTCAGGCCCAGCGCGAGGCAGGTGTCGCGCACGATATCGGGCCGGTTGAGCGTGTAGAAATGCAGATCGTCCACCCCGCCCTCGGTCAGCGCGTCACAAAGCTCGGCGCAGAGCGCGGTGGCCAGCAGATCCTCGCGCCCGTCGCGTTCGGCGGTGGCGAAGGCCTCGGCCAGCCAGGCCGGGATCGTGGCGCCGCAGGCCCGCGCCATCCGGACCGTGCCGGCCCAGTTCTGGATCGGCAGGATGCCGGGGATCACCGGCGCGTCGATGCCGGCCTTGTCGCAGGCGTCGCGGAACCGGAAGAAGGTGTCCGCCTCGAAGAAGAACTGGGTGATCGCGGCGCTGGCCCCGGCCTCGATCTTGCGCTTCAGCCACGCGACATCGGCGGCGGTATCGGCCGCCTCGGGATGCGGTTCGGGATAGGCCCCGACGCGGATCGTGTAGCGGCCGTCCGCCGCCAGCGCCTCGACCAGCTCCACCGACGAGGCGAAGCCCTCGGGATGCGGCGCGAAGCCGGCCGCGCCCTTCGGCGGGTCGCCGCGCAGCGCAACGATATCGGTGACGCCGGCGGCGGCATAGCGCCCGGCGATCTCCAGCGTTTCGGCCCGGCTGGCACCGACACAGGTGAGATGCGCGGCCACGGTCAGGCCCGTGGCCTTGCCCAGCGTCGTCACGGCCTCGTGCGTCAGTTCCCGCGTGGCGCCGCCCGCGCCATAGGTGACCGAGACGAAACCCGGCTCGAACGGGGCGAGCATCTGCACCGTGTCCCACAGCCGGAACGAGGCTTCGAGCGATTTCGGCGGGAAGAATTCGAACGAGACGCGGGGCGCGGGCATGGGGTTCTCCTTGGCTGACCCCTTGTCGCACGCGGCATGATGTGAGACAAACTCATAATTCTCATCATGAACATGAGTGAAACTTGCAATGCATCTGGAATTTCGCCACCTGCGCACGATCAAGGCGATCCATGATACCGGCGGGCTGGCCCGCGCGGCGGCGACGCTGAACATCACCCAGTCGGCGCTGTCGCACCAGATCAAGGGGCTGGAGGACCAGGCGGGGGTGGAACTGTTCGCCCGCCGCACCAAGCCCCTGCGGCTGTCGGCGGCGGGGCTGAGGCTCTTGCGCCTCGCCGAACGGGTGCTGCCCGAGGTCGCGGCGCTGGAGGAGGAGTTCGAAGGGCTCAGGGCGGGCCGCGCCGGGCGCCTGCATATCGCGATCGAATGCCACGCCTGTTTCGACTGGCTGTTCCCGGTGCTGGATCTCTTCCGCCGGGCCTGGCCCGATGTCGATGTCGACATTCGCCCCGGCCTCGCCTTCGGGGCGCTGCCGGCCTTGATGCGCGAGGAGGTCGATCTTGTCGTCTCCTCCGATCCCGAAGACCTGCCGGGC
>Ga0180432_10008528_pt1 | contig 12718 bp, 13 predicted proteins | sample SS_ome_10_FD_132414 | JGI IMG/M metagenome (GOLD analysis project Ga0180432, IMG submission 132414) | Hypersaline lake sediment archaeal communities from the Salton Sea, California, USA - SS_1_MS_2 metaG | ecosystem: Environmental > Aquatic > Non-marine Saline and Alkaline > Hypersaline >...
CCGGACCCCCGCCGTCGCGTAAGATGACCCCGGTCCAAACGCGAGTACGACGGGCAGAAGGGGTAGATCATGTATAGACGTGTGTTGTTGGCGGCGACGGCGCTTCCGCTGCTGGCCCAGGCAGGTTGCACCCAGGAGGACGCCGTGGGTCTGGTTCTGGTGGTCGTGCAGGCGGTCCTGGCCAGCCTGATTCCCACATTGGTCAACACGCTGGTGGGCGGCACCGGCATGGCCCTGATGATCTAGAAGCGGTTCGGCTCGATCCGGCGGGACCGGTGGTCCGAACAGGGCGCCGGATCGGTGTCGAGCGCGTGTGGAGTGTTTCTCGACGCGCGCCCGCGTGTGATTCGCCGAGTATTCTGCCAACGAAAACGGCCGGCCCAGCCGGCCCTACGGGCACACGTGGGGGGTATGTCCGGTCTCATGGGGGTGACACCGGGCGATTTGTATCTCCGTGCCGCGCGGACGGGCCAACGGGAACAGGACCATGTCCGATGTGACGGTCAAGCAGGTCGAGATGATCCCGGTGGACGTCCCGCTCCGCAAGGTGCCCGCGCGGAACATGGTCCGTGAGATCCCGCACTGGACGTTGTTCGAGATCTGGAAGGTCACGCTGGCCTGCGGTGTGGTGGGCGTCGGCGAGACGATGCGTTATTACACCTGGGGCGTCAGCACACAAGACGACGCCAAGCGGGCCATCGATCGCAGCGCCGCCGAGACGATGTGGGACGATTCGCTCGGCGCGGGTTTGCAGATGGCGCTGTTTGACGCGGTCGGGCGGGCCAACGACGTGCCGGTGCACCGGCTGCTGGGGCACCAGGTTCGCGAGCGGGCATTCGTCAGTTGGTGGGATATCGACATGCCCGCCGAGGACTGGATCGCCGAGTGCCGCGACGCCGTGGCCGCAGGCTACACCGATTTCAAGACCAAGGCCCGTCCGTGGTTCTGCCTGCGTCGGCAGGTCAGGGAGTTATGCGCGACGCTGCCGGATCACTTCAAGCTGGACCTGGATTTCAACGGCCTGCTGATCGACGCGGCCCACGCCAAACGGTTGCTGGTTGAGATCGAGCAGTACGACCACGTGGCCATGTACGAAACGCCCATGCCCCAGCACGACGTCGAGGCCGGCCGGCACGTCCGACAGGCCACCCGCGTGCCGATCGCCCATCACTTCGGCTCGCCGCCGATCATGACCGCGCTGCGCGAGGACGTGTGCGACGGGTTCGTCATCGGCGGTGGGGCCAGTCGGGTGCAGACCAACGGGACGATCGCGGCGGCGGCCAACAAGCCGTTCTTCCTACAGATCGTCGGCACGGGACTGACGGCGGCTATGTCGTTGCACCACGCCGCGGTCCTGTCGCACGCCCGTTGGCCCGCGGTGACCTGCAACACCTTGTACGAGCACCAGCTCCTAGCCGAGCCCTTCGTCGTCGAGAACGGTACGGTCGCCATTCCCGACACGCCCGGCCTAGGCGTCGAGGTGGATTGGGACGCGGTCGAGCGGTTTCGCCTGGCCGAGACGCCGGAGCGACCGTACCCGCATCCCGCCCTGTTGCTGGCGATCCGCTACCCGACGGGCGCGACGGTGTACTACGCGCACTGTCGGCAGTACTGGGAGGATTTCGAGAACGGCCGTCTGCCGAGCTTCGTGCCGGGCGTGCACCTCGAACACGTCGAGAACGACGGCAGCAAGACGTGGGCCGATCTACAACGCCGCGTCCAGCAAGGCGGCGTGCACACGTCCGAACCACTCCTATGACCAGTCCAAGGCGCGACCGCAAGGGAGCGGTCACCGGGTAGGGCCGGCTGCATTGCGAGAGGACGCTGGGCGTCAGTTCCCCTCCGGCCGCCAGCCGAGCATCCGCTCGGCCTTGCGCAGGCTCATCCACTGTTGTTTGAGGTCCGTGGCGATGAAGACGGCGTCGAAGCCCTTGTGCTCGCACGCGAGGGCGGCCAGGAACGCCCGACGTAGGTCGTTCGGGGCGGTGCAGCACTGTTCCGGACTGACCCGGGCCCATTGTGATTCGTTCCTCGGCCCGTACAAGCGGAGCGAGATGAAGGAGAGGTCCGGACAGCGTTGGGTGAATCCCTCGGCGATCGTCTCGCTCAGGCGCTTGGTTAGACCGTAGTCGGTGACAGAATCCGGCGGACGCGTCTGTTCGTCGCCGTACTGACCGAGCTCACAATCGTACACGCTCATGCTGCTGGCGTAGACGACCTTTCGAACGCCGCTGGCCACAGCAGCGGCCAACAGGACGTGCATGCCCTTGACGTTCACGTCGTACATCGCTTGGACGCTGTGGACGTCGCCCATCGTCAGGTGCACGACGGCGTCCATACCGGCGACGGCGCGGGCGATGGCGGCTTCGTCCAGCAGGTCGCCCTGAAACCATCGATCGTCCGCGCCCGGCGGCAGGACCAGATCGAAGAGCCGGCAGTCGTGTTCCGCCTCGAGGGCCGGGCGGAGGATCTGACCCACATGGCCGGCGGCGCCCGTGATCAGCACATTCATGGGTGGCCTTGGCTCCTGGGGCTGAGGGTCTACCCGGGACCTGTCGCGGGCCCGGGTTATGTGTCGAGTCACCCGGCGGCGCCCGTGCACACAAGGGGGGAAAGATAGCGAGCCGGGTCGGTCGCATCAATCCCAATGGTCCGGCAGATTCCTCAACGTTTTTTTGGCGCCTGTGGCAGGGCCGCCGCTACCTGGCCGCCTCGACGCGGAACGACGTCAACGTGCACGTGCCCGGTGTGTAGGTCAGGATCGTACGCGCGTCGATCTGGAACATCCTGCCGGCAGTGTCCCGAGCCGAGAGACCGCCTGGCAGCCGCCAACACCGCCAAGCCAGCGGGGCGTCCCCGTGGACGATGGACCAGGCGAGGAGCCGCCCGTCCGGGGCTGACAAGATCCAGCGCGGCAGGACGACAAAAGACGGCGATAGCACGACCTCGACCTCGCCGCCCAGCTTGTGCACTCGGCCCCGTTGGCCAGTCTCGATCGCGATCGGGTGGACCGAGCGTGGCGATCCAGGGACCGGGTAGCCCTCGCCGACGAAGGTGTTCAGCTCGCCCTGGTGCAGGACGGCGTCGGCGACGATGGTCCGGCGAACGTCCTTCCGCCAAACGGTTCGCCCGGTGTCGAGCCGCCAGGCCTCGACGCCCGAATCATCGACGTTGACGTAGAGCCGTTCGTCGTCGGCGACCAGATCGAACGCTGGCGGCTGGCCCCGCCGCGGGGCCGCACGCGACCACAATGCCAAACCGTTGTCGGCCCGGAACGCGGCGAAGACCTCGCAACATCGTTTCCCGCCGGGGGGCCTGACCGTCGCCGCGCGGGCCACCACCACGTCGCCGAACCGCCCCACCCGCGCGCCATGGCGATACCGCTCGATGGGGAAGCGGATCTCCGTCCGCGCCCCCCACAGGAGCTTGGCCCGCGCGACGTCCACGCACGCGGCCAACAACCAACGTCGCGTATCGCTCCCGGGCTGGCCCGGCAGGACCGTCGCCACCAGGAGGTGCTGCCCGTCGCTGTTGAAGCATTCGCCGTCGTCCAGACGCCGGGCCATCCCACCCGGTAGCAGATCGGCACGGATCACGTCGTGGGGCGCACCGGTGCCCGTCGAGTCAGGCCACGGCATCAAGATGCCCTGGGGCACGGGCGCGTCCGCCCACGGCCGATGCGCGACGTACCATCGCCCGGCGATCTGGAGAAGCCGGCATCGTTCCTGCCCGTCCGGCACGTCAAACCCGAGCGACCGCTCCCGCACGACGGCCCCGGTCCCGGGATCACGCTCGACGAGCCGAAGCCGGCGAGCGAACCCCTCGCTCACGTCCTGCGCCTCGACGCTGAGCAACCGGCCGCGGGCCATGACCACCTGGCTGACGAGCTCGTCGGGCATGAGCATCACGCCGCGCCACACGGCCTGTTGGAACCGCTGGGTCAACGACCGAACCCAGCGTTGTCGGACGGGCATGCCGGCGGGCCGGGCCTCGGAACCGGGTCTGACCGCGGGCCCCACGCATCCGCCGGCCAGAACCATGCCCGCCAACAGCGCCGATAGGCACTGTCGGCGGCGAACGAACGATATGCTGTTGTCGTCCACGGTTCTCACCAGATCGACCACCGGCGCCGCAGCCTATCAACAACTTGACGTCCATGCCAGGTCCGCTTAGATGGGCCCTAGCGAGGTGACCATGGCGAAGAAACGGCTCAAATTCGAAGAGGCGCTGGCCGGCCTCGAGGACATCGTCAATGCCATCGAGCAGGGCAAGATCGGGCTCGAGGAGTCGATCGGGCGCTACGAAGAGGGCATGGCCCTGATCCGGCACTGCCGCGGCATCCTGGCCGAGGCCGAACTGAAAATCCAGAAGCTCCAGGCCGACGCCGAAGGCCAGCTCCACCCCGAACCCCTCGAGCCCGCGCCGGACCAGGCCCAGGACCCCGAGCAGTAATCGTCTCCTTCGTTCTCAAGAAGGCACGTAAGGCCAGGTCAGATCGGGATCGAACGGCCAGCGGGGGCGCTTCAGGCGGCGATACGGCAGCGAGCTCAGATCGGGCGTGGTCCACCCGGGCGTGCCGCATTCGACGATCGTCCCGGCGATCGGGCCGTAGGCGACCTTGTAGGCGATGGCGGCCTTGACAACGATGATGGCGCAATCGGCCGGCTCGATGCCCACGCTGAGCAGTTGGCCCAGGCTCCACGGGACGGTCCGTCGTTCGGTCAAGATGACGTGGTTATCGGACAGGTCCAACCGGACGGTTCTGCCCATGCTCGTGCCAAATCCCTTATGGAGTACGTTGCCCGGATCGAACCGCCCGTCGGTGATCTTGGCGACACGTCCTTCGACGTGGCACGGCGGGCCGTAGACGGCGTCGCTGCGGCCGCCGACCGTCAGCGACACGTTCGCACCCACACCCGCTTGGATGCACCGCTCGACGGCGGGCGGGTCGTGAAGCATCACGACCGCGCCGCGTGCGCCCTGGTCGAGCAGTTCCGATAACAGGGCTGTCCCGTCGCCTGGGGTGCCGCCGCCGATGTTGTCGCCGATGTCGACCAGGATCGCGGGTTTGCGTTCGGCCTCGATGGCCTGCCGCACCCCCTCGGCGGGCCCGGGCCATTGGCCGGTCAGCTCGTTGCGACGATCCCAAACCCCCCTCGCGATCCGTCGGGCATGCGCACGGGCAGCATCCGCGTCGCCGTCCGTCGTGACGACGACCGACATGCCCGGCTCAGGGATGTCGCCGTAGGCGAAGCCGGCCGAGACGGTCGCGTTCAGCACGCCGGGTTCGGCCTCGACCGCGTGCGCGATGTCCAGGATCGCCCGCATGGGTTCGTCGTCGGTCCCCTGGACTTGCGGTACGCAGACGATCGGCGAGCGGACCTGCGCGATCGTCGGTGTGACCTCGCCGCGAAGCGTCCGCAGCATCAGCGCAGCCGCCTCCTGCCCGCGGGGGCGGAAATCCACGTGCGGGTACGTGTCATAGCCCACCAACGCCGTCAGCTCAGCGACCATCTCGGCCGTGACGTTCGCGTGGTAATCGGTGGTGGCCATCACCGGCACCGCCGGACCGACGGCGCGTCGGACCGCCCGCAGCAGCCGCGCCTCCGGGTCGGGATCGTTCTGACCCACGCTGGCCCCGTGGAGTGACAGCAGCACGCCGTCCAATCGATCCGTGCGTTCGAGATGATCGACGATGCGGCCGATGATCCATTCGACGGCCTGGTCTTCGATCGGCCCCGACGGTGCCGCCCACGCCATGCACGTCCCCACCAGCTCGACGCGCTCGGCTTCGGCCACGTCGATCACGCCGGCCAGTTCCGAATCGCTGTCGCGCCACTGCCCGATCAGCGCGTCGGATTCCGTCAGGCTCCACCCGCGGAAATGCTCCAGCGTTGTGGCCTCGCTCGAAAATGAGTTCGACTCATGACACATCCCGCCGATTGCGACTCTCATGGCCAGGTCCTATGACGACGATCCAGCCGGACCCCGCGCCCGCACGCGTCTGGACGAATGCCGTCGATCCTTGTTTAGCCCTGCCGCGTGCGGCAGGCAAGCGCCGCCGCGTTCTCTGTACCGCCGGGGTGGCACGGTCAAGGAGCGACCCGGAGGGTCGGTCCTTGGCCGTGTTACCGGGATGGTGCGCATCCACACGGCCAAGCTCAGCCTCGTCCCTCGGCTTCGCTTGACCCTGCCACCCGTTCGTTTTGACGGCTTCACGGACCCCGGCTTCTCGTTTGCCATCGGCCCACTGTTGCGGTACCACTACCGCCAGAGGGTTGGGCAACGCACATGATCGTCATCCGCCAGTCCACGATACGAACGTCGGTTGCCGCAGGCGTGTTGGTCGTCGCGTTTGGGGCGATGGGGGCATATGGCCTGTTGCGTTTCGATCCCGGTCGTGGCCGGTCGACAGCGACGGCGCTGTTGGTGGTCGCGGGCGTGCTGGCGATCGTTGCCGTGCGATCCCTCACGCGCGGCGCGATCGTAGCCGTGCTTCGGTCGGACGGGGTGGAGCTTCGAAGCGGCCACTTCGCGCGGTGGGGATTGATCCGGTGGGATGACGTCCAGGAGGTCTTCCTGTTCCGCAGCGTCGGCTTGCAGATGATCGGGCTGCAGCTCGTCGATCCGCGTCGTTACTTGCGGCGATCGCCAGCGTGGGCACGGTGGAGCCTGTGGCTGGATCGCCAACTGGCCGCCGGCGCGGACGCGCACCTATCTGCCTCGGCCGCAGCCGCCCGCGCGGACGAGGTCGGCCGACTGATGCGGATCTTCCAGAACTCACCTGCCGTCCGCGACCGTTTCGGCGGCGACGATCTCGTACTCGAGTTCCCCACCGACGTCACCCTGACCGACGTCCTGTCCGCAAGGACCGACTCATTTGATAGCGATCAGCCGTGAACGCGAAGTGACGCGCGGTCTCCCCGGACAATCCCAGGCACACCAAACCCTAGACCCCAACGATCACGGCGTGGGGATCGGCGGCGGCGGCTCGCCGTCGGACTCGGTCTCGCGGACCTCTTCGATGCACTTGCGCGGGCAGACCTCGGCGCAGATCATGCAGCCCTTGCAGTATTCGTAGTCGATGTGGGGCGTCAAATCGTCGTCGAGTGTGATGGCGGCCTCGGGACACATCATCCAACATTGGCAGCAACGATTGCACAGCTCAAGATCGTCGGGCATGACCGGTCGGGTAACGCGCCAATCGCCGGTCTGGCCCAAGGAGGCGACGTCGGGCGGCGCGGCGGCCTCGTCGGGCAGATCGTCCGCTCCCGTCGGCGCGGGTTCATCGCACCAGCGCCGATACGGCTGGCGGTCCTGCATGTAGGCATCTGGATCGTCGATCTTGGCCATGCGTCTGATGGTTCCTTTGCTTCGGCTCGCATACCTGTGCTGCGCTTGGGTATGCCACGCCCGCCGCGCACATGCCGACTCGGCGGGTGGGTGCCATGGGCAAGCTCCGACCCGTTAGGGTCGACGCTTGCCCGTGCTCGCACGATCGCGAACGTCCGCACGGCCAAGTACCGACTCGTTCCTCGCCGGTGCTTGACCGTGCCACCCGGTCGGGTTCCAGGCGGTCGCGGGCGTGTCGATCATTGCAGCCGGCGGCAGCGCTGGTAGGCCAGCGCCGCCGTCTTGCAGTTGACCTCGGCCCGCCGACCGAATTCCTCGCGCAAGGCGGCCTGGACCTGCTCGAGCGTCACCATCTCGGGCACGGCGCGGGCCAGCGCGCCGAGCATCGGACTGTTAAGAACCAGATCGGCCCCGGCCCGAAGGTTTAGTTCCAGCGACACGCCGGTGGCGTCGACGGCCCAAACCTCCAGGTCGTCGCGGCCGTTCAGGCCCAGCGACGTCGCGTCGGTGTTGACGACGAGTCGCCCGTCGGGCACCAAACCGTCGAGCACGACGTCCGGGGATCGGACGATGGCCAACGGGTCGATCAGGACGACGACGTTCGGCCGGCGCACGGCCGACCAGATCCGCACTGGCTCGGCACTGATGCGATTGAACGCCCGCACGGGCGACCCGCGTCGCTCAGCCCCGATGAAGGGGATGGCCTGCACACCCTTCATACCGCGCCCGCCCTGATGCGCTGCCACGCACAACAATCTGGCGGCGGTAACCGTCCCCTGACCGCCCCGGCCGTGCCAGCGAATCTCCCAGAGTCGTTCCGAACTCATCTTACCCCGTCAGTCGTCTCGTGATTCTGGCCCGGCTGGCTCGGCCGTTTCGCGGGCCAGACGATCGCGGATATCCTGCCAGTTCTGGCGTACCCAGCGTTCCAGCTCGTCGTAGATCGCGCCGGTGGCCAGTCGGAACCGGCCCTGCATCTTCAGGTAGTCGCTCAGCGGTTTCATCTTGGCGTCGGGTTTGGCCAGGCGCTTGCTCGGGCCGGTCAGTCGCATCCGCCCATGCTCGATCTCGTACAGGACCCACATACCCGTTTGGACCGCAAGCTGACCGACCTTGATGGCGTGCCTGGCCTGAAACCGCCAGCCCGGTGGGCACGGCGCGAACAGGTGAATGAACTTCAGGCCCCGGTACGTCCTGGCCTTGGTGATCTTCTCGTACAGGTCCATCGGATACGACGAGCACGCCGTGGCCAGGTAGTCCAGATGATGGCCGGTCATGATGGCCATCAGGTCCTTCTTGTGTTCGTTCTTACCGGCGGGCGTGGTCGTCGTGATCGCGCCGAAGGGCGTAGCGCCGCTCCGCTGCGTGCCGGTGTTCATGTAGGCCTCGTTGTCGTAGCAGACGTAGATCAGGTCGTCGCCGCGTTCGGCCGCCCCGCTGAGGGCCTGGATGCCGATGTCGAACGTTCCGCCGTCGCCGGCCCAGACCAGGACGTTCGTGTCATGCTGGCCCCGCGCGCGGAGGGCGGCCTTGATGCCCGACGCCGCCGATGCGCCGCCGGCGAACACCATGTTCGTGAACGGCACGGCCGAGGCCGACTTGGGATACAGCCCCACCACCACGTTCGTGCACGAGGCCGGTGCCACGATGCACGTGTTCGGACCCAACGCCTTGAGCGTCCACCGCAACGCGAGCGACAGGCTGCACCCCGGGCACGTGCTGTTGCCCTTGAGCCACAGTTCCTTGTAGGCCTGTCTGGCCAGCGTTTTCGGCGTCAATTTGGTCTTCGTCTGTTCGGGCACGGCTACTCCTTGCGGCCCAGCCACAGGACTTCGTCGTCGAGCTTGCCGGTTCGCGCGACCTCGAGCGCCTTTTCGGCCACGGCGACTTGCTCGTCGACCGAGACGTCCCGGCCGCCCAGACCCGCTATCACCGGTAGGACCTTGGCATCGGCGTGTCCCTGGATGGCCGATCGCACGTCGCCCGCCACGATCCCGCCGCGGACGCCGAAATCGATGTCGCGCTCCATGACCGCCAGCACCTTGAACCGGCGCGCGAGGTCACGCATCTCCTCGATCGGGAATGGCCGGACGAATCGCACCTTGACCGAACCGATCGGCAGCCCGCGATCGCGGCAGACGTTGACGCACGCCTCGGCCTGATCGGCCAGCGTGCCGATCGCCAGCAGGACGGCCTCGGCGCCGTCGGTCCGGTACTCGGCGACCAGGCCGCCGTATCGACGGCCGAACGCCCGTTCAAACGCGTCGACGGCCTCGCCGATCACCGGACGCGCGCGATCGTGCGCCCGTGCGACGTTCGCGCGGATCTCGTAGAAGAACCCCGCATCGGGCATGTTGAGCAGTCCGTGCGAGGTGGGTCGCGACGGGTCCATGAACGTGTGCGGCCAGCCCTCGGGCGGCACGGTCGGCAGGTAGTCGTCGACCTGCCGGTGGTCGGGGATGTCCACCGGGCCGGCCGTGTGCGATTGCGTAAACCCTTCGTGACAGATCAACATCGGCAGGAAGACGCGCTCGTCCTCGCAGATGCGAAACGCCATCAGAACGCTGTCGAAGATCTCCTGGTGGTTGGCGGCGTAGCAGATCATCCACCCGCTGTCGCGGACCGACAGGCTGTCGTGGTGGTCGGCCCAGATGTTCCACGGGGGCGCGATGCCGCGCCCGACGCAGACGTTGACGATGGGCAGTCGCGCGCCGGCGGCCCAGTGAACGGGTTCGGCCATGTACAGCAGGCCCTGGCCGCTGGTCGCCGTAAAGCACCGCGCGCCGGCCAGACTCGCGCCGACCAGGGCGCTCATGACCGAATGCTCGCTCTCCACGCGGATGAACTCGACGGGCATCTCGCCGCTGTCGGCCCAGTCGCCGAGCTTCTCGACGATGGTGGTCTGCGGCGTGATGGGATAGGCGCTGATGACCTGGACGCGGGCGTAGCGCGCCGCCCACGCGGACGCCTCGTTGCCGGTGACGACCCGCGAGGCCGCAGGCAGCATCGGCCGTTCGGGCGCCGCGCCGTTGGCGCCGGGCGATGCGTCGCGTTGGTTACGGACCTCCGTCACGTTTGGGTGGCTCCGTTAGGGCCAGGACCCCCTCGGCCATCAGCGCATCGATCCGTTCCCGGTCGACACCCGCCTCGAGGAGGAGCTCGACCGTGTGCTCGCCCAACCGAGGGGCGGGCAACCGGATCTCGCCCCGCGACGGGCCGAACCGGATCGGCGATGCGACGTACCGGACCGTCCCGGCCGAAGGATCATCCGCCTCCGCGACCATCCCTCGGGCACGGACCTGGGGGTGATACAGGGCCTCATTCAATGATAGCACAGGTTCGCAACAGAAATCGTGTTTGGCCGACAGGGCCACCCATTCATCGCGATCGCGCTGTCTGAAGATCGCTTGGAGCTCAGGCACGATCGCGGCGTCCCACTGCCGCGCGCGCAGATCGCCCCGACCGATGACGTCGCAGAACGCCTTCCAGAATCGCGCCTCCAGCGGCGCGAACGTGACGTACCTGCCGTCCTGGGTTTCGTACACCTGATAGGCCGGCCCCGCGTCGGTGATTTGCACCGTGCCATGTTCGGCCGGCAGTCCGACGACGAGATGACGGGCGGACAGAAACGTGTGCAGCCCCATCAGCCCGTCGAGCATGCAGGCGTCGATGTACTGGCCCTGGCCGGTCCGATGCCGGCCGAGTAGCGCCGCCATCATCCCCAACGCCGCGTAGAACGCGCCGCTCAGGTCGCCGAGGAACACGCCCGGGATCTGCGGCTTGACGCCCGGATGGGTCATCAGGTCCAAGGCCGCCCCCAGGCCCATGTAGTTGATGTCATGTCCGGCCCGGTCGCGATAGGGACCGTCCTGCCCGTAGCCCGACAGCGAGCAGTAGACGATATCAGGCTTGACCGCCCGCACCGCGTCATACCCGACGCCGAGTCGATCCATCGTGCCGGGCTTGAATCCCTCGACCACGGCGTCGGCGGTCTTGACCAGCTCGAAGAAGACCTCCTTGCCTCGATCGTCTTTCAGGTCAACGGCCACCGACCGCTTGTTCCGGTTAATCGTCATGAAGTGGACGCTCAGGCCCTTGAGGTAGGGGGGCATCATCCGCAGCCGATCCCCGCCGACCGGGCTCTCGATCCGGATCACGTCGGCGCCCAGATCGCCCAGGATCATCGTGGCAAACGGCGCGGGCAAGAGGCGAGACAGGTCAAGGACGCGAATCCCTTCTAGTGGTCCGCTCAAAAGGAAAAACCTCCTTTAGCGCGACAATTCAGCCGCCGAAATCGCGCCGGGTCATTATCGAAGCAGGACAGGAGTTCGGCAAGCGCCCCGCTTTGTGTAGAATGCCTCGGGGGCATACCGGGACCCTTGCGGAGTTCGTCGCCATGCCCAGCGCGCTCGAGGAATCCAAGGCGCTGTTCATTCGCCGATGGGGTGAGATGGGCCCCTATTGGGGCATCAGTCGGACCATGGCCGAGCTGCACGCCCTGCTCTACGTCTCGACGCAACCGTTGTGCATGGACGACGTGATGGCCCAGTTGCAGATCTCCCGGGGCAGTGCCAGTGTGAACCTGCGGGCGTTGCTGGATTGGGGCTTGATTCGGCGGGTCCACCGGATGGGCGATCGCAAGGAATACTTCGTCAGCGAGACGGCGGTCTGGACGATGTTCGAGACGATCGCCCACCAACGGAAGCGCCGCGAGATGGAGCCGATCCTGGAGGTGATCCAGCGTTGTCGGGACATGGTGCCGGGCAAGCCGCGTCGATCTCGAAGCGACGAAGACACCGAGGCAGCCGTCTACCGGGAGCGACTCGACAACATGCTGGCGTTTCTGAACACCATGAGTACGTTGTTCGAGTTGGCCCTGCAGATCGGCAACGACGGCATGGGGCGGCTGGTGACGACGCTGCGCCGGCTGGCCCGCAAGTAGATCGCCGGGGGTCCTTGGCGTCGGCATGGAGGTCGACCGGTTCAGTACGTGTTTCCGGGACGGTTGGAGACGGAATCGGCGTGCGTAGACGCGGATTGAGCAAGAAGCTGGTGCTGTCGATCGTGGTCTCGGCCATGGTCGTCGTGGTGGGCGGTTCGGTCGGGCTGATGCGGTTGTGGCGGCACCGCGATCCGGCCGTCTATGTGCAGCGGGCCGTCGATGCCTGTCGCGCGGGACAGATGGCCGAGGCGCTCAACGCCTATGCCCGCGCCTATCGCGAGACGCTCGATCCGCGGTGGATCGTGGCATCGGGACGGGTGGCCGAGGCATTCGGCGATGCCACGCGGGCGCTGAGCCTGTTCGACAAGGCCGTCGTGGCCCGTCCGAATCTGGTGTCGGCCCATCAGAGTCGCTTGGCGCTCC
>Ga0180432_10008529_pt1 | contig 12717 bp, 9 predicted proteins | sample SS_ome_10_FD_132414 | JGI IMG/M metagenome (GOLD analysis project Ga0180432, IMG submission 132414) | Hypersaline lake sediment archaeal communities from the Salton Sea, California, USA - SS_1_MS_2 metaG | ecosystem: Environmental > Aquatic > Non-marine Saline and Alkaline > Hypersaline >...
AATGGAATTTCCTCCTCCCTGAACTGGAATAACAGTATTGCAGCGAGCACAAAAAGTCAAGGAACCTCTTCAAAATTCATGATTAATTTCATTTTGCTATATGATGGCAAAGTATCGAGGGGACATATCTCCAATCGAACTGGAGCCAGGCGGCATTCGCTTCCATGCCAGAGCCTTTACATTTTTTTATTGACCGGAACGTGAAAATGATATTTATAACTGAAAGCACTCTGTCGTATTATCCGGTTATCAGTCATCCCGAGGAAGAGCATGAACGAATATCAGAAGAGTGATTTCCGAGCATTGATTCTCGTCAATCCGGCTTCCCGATGCGGATCGAGCATATACCGCAAACTGGAAAAATTCATCGGAGACCATTTTGAATACGAGGTGAAGCATACCGAACAGCGGGGACATGCCACGACCCTTGCCCGCGATACGAAGTGCAACCTCATTATCGTATGCGGCGGCGATGGGACCGTCAACGAGGTGGCAAACGGCATCGCCGAGCGCGATGACATCCTCATCGCACCGACCTTTGGAGGATCCGGCTGCGATCTCAGCAGATACTTCGGCATCCGGAGAGATGCAGAGGAGCGGATTCAGGAGATAGCCGAGCGGGTCAACAGCGGCAACCACATTCGGATCAAGCTCTCCCGGGTAACAACAGAGAGCCAGAATCGATATTTTATCGGTGTCGGCGACGCGGGATTCGGTGCCGAGGTAGCAGGCCGATTCGAGACCCTGAGAGGGTATGGAAAGTTCGGTTATGTCATCGGGGTGATACAAACGCTCATTAAAATAAAACCGCTCGAAGTCGAGGTGCTGGTGGATGATATAAGACGGGTCGATCGAGCAGTAATGATCATGTTCGCACGGAGCAAATACTACGCCGGCGGCATGAAGATATCACCGAACTCAGACATGTTCTCGGATTCGGCACGACTCATCTACCTCAAGTGGATGAGAAAGCTCAAATTCATTACCATCTTCCCCTCGGTATATATCGGGAAGCATCTGGCATTCAAGGAAATTGATGAATGCGCGGTGAGAAAACTCGAGGTGAAAACACCGGGCATGCCCGTTGATGTGGAGGGGGAATTCGCCGGTTACTCTCCCTGCACCTTTACCGTCACTGACCGGGAGATACGAATAGTTTAAACGCCGCGCCCTTCTCGTAACGTATTATGAAATCACGGATATATCTTCAAAAAGAGAACAGGCCGGTTGCCCGCCTGTACTTCATCGAAGGAAATGCGGTGAGAATCACCGTGTCGCGGGATAATCAATTCGGTGAAGCGCTCTTTGCCGGCGATGTGCTCCTTCCCCATGATGCACTCACCAAAGATATTGAGATAGAGTATCCGGGTGATAATCTCTCTATCGTAAAATCACCATCTCTCACACTGAACTATGACAGCGAAACCGATATACTCACCTATACACGGAATGGCCGCTCCTTCCTGAAACAGCGTCTCGACCCAACTGTTTCAGGAAAGCCCGTAGTATTCGATATGGAGACAGGAGACCATGAGGGCTTTTACGGCTTTGGCGAATGGTTCAACGGCTTCCGCCGCGAGCGGGATAAATTGATACTGTACAATCAGGAATCGCCCTGCTTCGTTCAGCATAAACAGACCTACTCGGCGTTTCCCTGTTTCCTGAGCGACAGGGGATACCTCATACTTATTTTAAATGCGCATCGCGGTACCGCTCTGATAAACAAACCCCGCGGCAGGCTCAGAATCCGCTTCGAAGGCGGTTATCTGGACTACGTGGTTATCTCCGGTCCCTCATGGAAGGAGATTCTCCAGACCTACACCCGGCTTACCGGGAGACCGCCGATACCCCCCCTCTGGTGCTTCGGTCTCTGGAACACCGCCTATCCCGTTGAGAACCAGCAGGAAACGCTCCAGAGGATTGAGGAGCATCGGAAGAGGGAGATTCCGCTGGATGCCATAATACTCGATTATCACTGGGAAGAGGCCTTTCACAACTATCGATGGCGAAAGAATATTTTCCCCGATCCTGACGCGATGATTGAACAGATGAGAGGGAGGGGCGTCAAACTGGGGCTCATCTATACCCCCTATATTAACAGGAAGGGAATCCCCCTCTACAAAATACTCGTGAGAATATATGTCAAGAACGCCCCCGCTGGGGTTCCCTTCGTCTCCGAAGACAGCGCCGAAGAGATATATCAGCAGGGAATGCGCGGGGGATATTTCGCGCACCCTTCGGTGACCTGGTGGCTCGGCCGGGGGGGAGCAGTTGACTTTTCCAATCCCGAAGCGGTCAACTGGTGGTTCGCCATGCAGCGGCCGCTTCTCGATCAGGGGGTGTACTTCTTTAAAAACGACGGCGGTGAATATCTCCCCGAGAATTCTCAATCGGCGCTCGGTCTGGAACCAGAGGAGTTCCACAATATATACAGCTTCTACTACGCCAGAGCAACCTATGAAAAATCCCGGGAGCATCACGGCAACCGGAGAGCGCTCGTCTTTTCGCGGAGCACCTGGGCGGGGACACAGCGCTTCCCGGGGATATTCCTCGGCGATCAGGTTCCAAAATTCAAATATCTTCAATCGACGATGCGCTGCGGACTGAACATGAGCCTGCTCGGATTCGCTTACTGGGGAGCCGATGTCTTCGGTCTCTACCGCACGCCGGATCCCGAAATACACCGGAGATACAGCCAGTGGACGCTGTTCAATCCCCTCTCCCGATACTTTTCCGCACCGAACAGCCCAGAGCGGAATCCCTGGGGAATTGACAGGAGCTGTGAAGATAATTTCCGCCGTCACGTGAATCTCAGAATGCAACTCCTCCCCACTTTTTACCGTCTGGCATATCAGGCATATCGGACCGGTATTCCGATTGTTCGCCCCCTGTACCTGGAATTCCAGGAGAGCGAAGATGCGAAGGGGATCTGGCAACAGGCGATGATAGGTGATACCCTCATGCTCGCCCCGGTGCTCGAATCGAATGCAACGGAGCAGCGTATATTCTTCCCGGATGGAACATGGTATTCCTGGTGGGATGATGAAAAATTCACCGGGCCGGGATGGCTCTCCGTGAGAACACATGAATATCTTCCCCTCTTCGTCCGAGGGGGATATCCTCTCATCCTCGGACCGGTGCTGCAGCATATCCCCGACAATCACCGCTTCACCGAACTGACCGTGCACCTCTATCCCCCCTTTCACGGCGGGACAGAGCTCTACGAAGACGATGGAACAACCCTCGACTACCAGGCAGAGGCCCGGTCACTGCAGCCGCTCTTCTGCACCTTCGATAATAACAGCTCGACCATCCACATCACGATGGACCCCGCAACGGGAACGTTTCCGGGGCAGCCCGAACGGAGAGAGATGACTTTCATATTGCACGATATTGATCCGGCTGAGGATGTTTCTCCAACCGATGCCGGCAGCACCGGCAAAAAACCGGGGTGCACATGGACTTATGATGCAGATCTTCGAAGGCTTACCATTCAGTCCGAAATAGATATACGATACCGCTCCGGTTGGGCGGTATCTCTCCGGGAGAGATAACAGAACGGAGTACATTTATTTTAATTGACTTTTTTACCGAATTTAGTTTTCCTAGAAGCACCCTCCCTGAGAGGAGAATATCGTTCGTAGCCACACTATGGTACAAATTATTTAATAAGGAGTAAATTATGATAAAAAAAGCTTTACTCATTCTCACCATTATCAGCTTTGTCTGTGCTGGCACCGTGGTTCTCTTTGCTGCAGGTCCTGATGCTGTTCTCGGCGTCTGGAAGACTTCGAAGAAGGCGGATGCGGGAAAGGTTACGATTTACAAGTGCGGGAGCAAGTACTGCGGCAAGTTAAGCTGGCTCAAGAATCCTGAAGACAAGGATACCAAGAATCCCAATGCGGCAAAACGAGATCGAAAGCTGCTGGGGATGAATATCGTATGGGGTTTTAACTATGATGACGGCGAGTGGGTTGACGGGAAAATATACGATCCGAATAACGGCAAGACTTACAGTTGCAAGATGTGGCTTGAGAGCAACAATGTCCTGAAGGTAAAGGGATATATCGGCATCTCGTTAATCGGCCGTTCCACAACCTGGTATCGCTCGAATTAAGATCGCTTTTGGGGAATGATAACAGAAGGCGGCATGATACGATGTCGCCTTCTATTCTTCCTCAAGCTCCTTTTTCCTCTCCTCTATTACCTTTTCAGCAATCCGACCGGATATCGGCTCATAGCGAGAGAACTTCATCTCGAAGGTAGCCTTTCCGCTGGTCATCGACCGCAGATCGATAGAATATCGCAGCATTTCGGCGAGGGGAGCCTGTGCCTTCACCACGGAAATGCCGCTCGCTTCTTTCTCATCGGTGCTGCCCATTCCCAGCACCTTCCCGCGTCGGCCCGTAATATCGTTTAAAATGTCGCCCATATACTCCTTGTCAACATAGATATCAACGTCCATGATCGGTTCGAGAAGATGCGGTCCCGACTGTTCCATGGCCTTCTTGAAGGCATTCCGGGCCGCAAGCTTGAATGACAGCTCTGAAGAGTCAACGGGGTGAAATGATCCGTCATACACCTCAACCCAGACATCCACAACGGGATATCGCGCAACAACCCCTTCTTCCATTCCCTCACGGATGCCTTTCTCAACTCCCGGGATGTACTGTCGCGGTATGACGCCACCAACAATGCTGTCCTTGAATTCGAATCCCTTTCCCCGTTCGAGGGGAGCGATCCGGAGGTAAACCTCTCCATACTGACCGTGCCCACCGGTCTGTTTCTTGTGTTTATACTGCGCCTCTCCCTGTTTTGTGATCGTTTCTCTATACGCGATCCTCGGCTCCCTGGTAACAACCTCAATCTTGTTCTTCTCTTTCAAGGTCTTGAGCACAATATCGAGCTGCATCTCCCCCATACCCGAGAGCACCGTCTGCTTGGTCTCCGGATTAAATTGATAGGTGATGGTAGGGTTTTCATCGGTTATCCGCCCGAAGAATTGACCCATTTTATCCTCTTCACCGCGCTGCGTAGACTCAATCGCATATGAGAACACCGGTTGCGGTAAATTCACGACGGGGAGAATAACCGGAGCTTTCGTATCACAGAGGGTATCCGCCGTGGATGTCTTCTCGAGCTTAACCACCACCCCGATATCACCACAGCTCAACCCGGGAACTTCAATCTGCTTGTTCCCTATCATGGAATATACCTTTGAAATGCGTTCTTTGGTTACTCTATTCGGATTGTAAACATCATAATCAGATACCAATTGACCTGAGATAATTTTGAGATAATTGAAACGACCGGCGTACTGATCAATATAGGTCTTCCAGACGACAGCGGCGAAGGGCGCATCCGGCAGCGATTGTACCACTATCTCCTTTTCACTGTTATCCGGATCATGACCGGTAAACTCTTTGCCGGTCTCAGGAGGAGAAACAAAATTCTTTATAACCGTAATGAGGTTCTGAATGCCAATCGCTTTCGTCGATGAACCGCATAAAATGGGAATGGTCGTAGCGTTCTTGACCTGGCTGCGAATCCCCTTCATAACCTCATCATCGGTGAGCTCTTCGCCTTCGAGATACTTCTCGATGAGCGCATCATCATCCTCGGCTGCACATTCCACAAGCGCGGCCCGTTCCTTCTCCGCCTTCTCCTTCAGATCCGCCGGGACATCAGTCACGAGGACATCCTTCCCTTCGCCTTTCGGGCTCATCGCCTTCATCGCAATCAGATCGACAACCCCCCGATGAGATTCTCCCTCCCCCATGGGGATGCTGAGGGTGATGAGCCTGGCATTGAGTTCGGATGTTATTCTACCGATTATGGTATCGTAGCTGGCCCGCTCCTTGTCCATCTTATTGACAAAGATTATCCGGGGAATAGCATGTTCAGTGAGATACCGCCACGCCTTCTCGGTCTCGATCTGAACGCCGTCAACCGAATCAACAACGAGAATAGCAGCATCAACAACCTGAAGCGCTGCACGCGCTTCACCGATGAAATCGGACATGCCCGGCGTATCAATAATATTTATCTTAACATCATCGATCTCCACAAATCCCAGAGCACTGCGGATCGACATACTCCTGTTCTTCTCCTCTTCATCAAAATCAGCAGTGAGCGTTCCGGCCTCAGGGCTGCCAATTCTATCGATCTGACCACAGGTGAAGAGCATCGCATCGAGAAGCGTCGATTTCCCGGTGCTCCCATGACCGATAATTGCAACATTTCTTAACTGTTCTGTTTTATATTCTTTCAGCATGCTCAAGACCTCCCCCTGTTCTCCTCTACCCTCTCGCAACTATTTTCCTCTCCCGATACCGCCCTGCCATGGCTGATACCCGGATAATGAACCTGGAATATTACACGAATGCGCTCATTGATACCGGTACCTTCATATAACTGATCCAGCGATGAGAGGGGAGGATAACCATCGTATGTGATTATCGTGATATCTCCGTGAAGTTAGTTACGGAAGCAAAGATATTCATACAATATTCAGATTGCTAAACTAATGAAGTACATTTATTTGTAAAGTATTTTATTTATACAGATTCTCTCTTCTGTTCCACATCCCCGTGTGACCGGAACAGGAGAACAGATGAGTTCGCTCCGCATTAATCGGTGAAAACGAAAACTTTCTTCCCCTCCGCTTTCGCCCTCAGGAGGGCCTCGTCGGTTTTATAAATAATATCGTCGAGAACGTGTTCGAGGATGAACTTTTCCGATTTTTCATGCTCCAATCGAAAGTAGCAAACGCCGAAACTCGCACTGATGGCAACGCTCTTATCTTCGATAGAGAAAGGCTTCCCCCCGATAGCCTTTTTCATCCGCTCCGCTACCATAGTTGCGTTAATTTTCTTCGTGTTGGGCAGGAGGATAAAAAACTCCCCACCACCATATCGGCCGATACTATCATAGGGACGGCAGATACGCTTCAGGCGCTCGGAAGCCTCAATGAGCACCTTATCACCCACCGCATATCCGTACTTCTCATTGATCTTCTTTAAATCATCAATATCGACCAGGATGGTTGACAGGGGAAGCTCCTCGCGGACCGTGCGATTCAACTCCTTTATTATCTCATCAAAAAGCGCTCTTCGATTCAGAAGAGTCGTGAGCGGATCTTCTTTCGCGAGCCGCATCACCTCCTTCTGAGCATCGAAGAGCTTATCCTGAAGGGCAAGCACTCGCCGGGCAATTGCAATGCGCGAGAGGATCTCCCTCCCGTCAAAGGGCTTCAGTAAAATATCATCGGCATATTCCAGCACGCTCACGGTATCGAACTTTTCGCTCTTCGTTGCGAGGACAATCAAATACACATACCGTTTCTGCTTCAATTTTCGTATCTCTTTACAGAGATTTTCTCCATCAAGACCGGGTATCATCCAATCGATAATCGCAATCCGCACTTCTCGATCTCTTATCACGCCTAATGCGTCAATGCCGGTGTGCGCCTCCAGAAATTCCAGCTCTTCGGACGCGAGCTCTTTCTTAACCGATTGCTGTATGACAGGATCATCTTCAACAATGAGTAATTTTACCATCACATCCCTACCCTGCGGGTTGTATTGCTCCTCTCCGGTAAAGGCCCTTCATCAGAGACAACGGGCTCACCGATCGGGTGACGATTCAATAACACAGCCGCATGAGATCTGAGCACACCACAGATGCCCTCAAACGATGTTATACTATACAAAGTTCGCAATCGTCAACTAAATATCGTTTTTTTTTAGCACTTCACCTCCCCTCCCCCTCTCCTCACAAACCAGTTTTTTTGTGGACAAGTGCGTTGCGTTATGTATATTCTTGCGATGAAGGGATCCGCATACATCAGGGCATCGGCTCAGTCACGTCCACGGAGATCGGGAATCTCGATTATCACTCATGGCGATCCTGCAAAAACACCGTGAATGGATTTTTGAAGGAATCCCGATAACAGCATTTCAAGAAACCGCATTTACCGAAGGGAGGTCTTCCATGAAAAGCTACCCATGCAAAGCAATTATAATAATCTCATCCTGTATTCTGCTCCTCAGCTCGCCGGCATTTTCCGTGACCTATGAAGCCTCGACGCTGCATAATGCCGTCGCACGGAGCGAGACGGTTCTCGATCTCTTCTACGAGCGTTGGAATCGGATTCAGGACATGGAGCTCTACTTCGACTGGTACGGCAAGATAAACTGGGTGAAGGACTTCAAGGTCTACGCCGAGAACGCCGCTACCGGGAAGCGGGAAGCGGTCGACATGACACTCGTTAGAACCTATGGCAGCATCACCATTAATTTCCCCATCCTCGGCGGCTATGAGGGCGATGATATGAGAGAGCGTCTGAAACACGGCACCGGCAAATACAAGAAGGAGGAAGAGGAGGTCGACGGAGGGCTCTGGAAACCGAAAAGCCTCATTCTCGGGCTAACGGCAACCGGTTTCCACTACGGCCTGACCCGGGAGTCGAAGGTTAACCGGGGACAAGCCGGCGAGGAAACCGTCACCGATTACAAGTATACGCAGTTCTTCGACGATATCTTCGCCGCCTCGCTCCTCTATCGGCCTTACTTCTTTGTTCACGGGGGAGTCATCATCAACAATCAGATCGAACCGAATGATGACGGCACCATGGATTACAGCAACTCCACGAACCGCACGAAGCGGTATTTCATCGCCTCGAACATACTCTCCTTCCTGAACCTCAACGCGACGCGCTCCGAGGAGGAGTTCGAATCCATGGCGGTGGGGATTATCGTAAACAACCTGATAAATATCATCATCAAGAAGATCCACCCGGCACTCCCGGTGCTCACCATAACCTACAAACGGCTCAGCCTCTTCAACGATGAGCCCTACGATCCTGTCTGGGTGAAGAGCGCTACCGTCGATGGCACCCCGAAAGATTCCGCGCTGCCCGATGCGGACAAGGAGGAAGCGGAGCTCTCGACCCTCTCCTTTCTCATCAACGAGAACCTCTTCAACTATATCTATATCGACTTTTTCGCCGAGCTGCAGAAGACATCGGAAACCCTCGTCGACAAGCGTACCAATGAGAAGGTTGATTATCCCACCCTCAGACAGGTTAACGGCATGATAGGCTTCAACTTTTTCGGCGGTCATGCAGAGGAGGGATACCTGCTCGTCCTCTCGGTCGGGGCAAGCAGATACTGGGATGTGGCTGTCCCCTATCACCGGGAATCGGGCGATGAATACCATGTCTACGGCTATGTCGCCGCTCTCGAAGGGCGATTCTTCGCCGGCGGCATTCCTATCGGCATCGAGATCAAGGCAACGAAAAACTACGCACCCGAGCTGCGCAAGCTCGTTGAAACCACCGACAAGTACGCGTTCGAAACGAGCGCTTATGTCAGCTTCTAAGGGGAGGTACCGTTATGAAAAAATCAACGCTGCTCTACATTCTTCCCATCATTCCCGCGATAGCATTCACCTTCTCGACCGGCTGTTCCTACGTCATGGACTATGTCGAGGGGCGCCTCACCGATCGCGCCGCCTTCTCCATCGAGGCGACTTACGATGCGGGAGCTAAAGAGGTCACCGTTACCTGGGACGAGTACGGATCGGGTGACGACTTCGCCGGATACGAGATATATATCACCGAGGAGCCCGACGACGAGTATGCGGGATACGAGCTCGCGGCGAGCATGTACGAGCAGCCGAATCCCGATATCACCCTGGCAAGCGGTGACCTGAGCGGTTACCTGACCGATACCTGTGTACTCGATGTCAGCGGCCTGGCCACGATTGCACCCGGCATATACTTCTTCCGGGTGGGGATCATCAACTGGGACGAGGACGATGAAGAGGACCGGCAGGATGATTACATCGGCGGACCAAGCTGGAATGATCCTTCCAACAGAGATGATAATTATATGATTCACACCGACATCAGTGAAATAAGCGGTTACGCAAAAGTGGAGATTTATTAATAGACGAAATTCCGAGTGTAATAAATTATTGCAACGGAGAATATCTCAAGTGAGAAATATTTTGTGACAAGTAACAAGTTACGGGTAACGGGTGGAGTTATATAATACTCGTCACTCGTTACATGTTACTTGTCACTAGTAATCTTTTAACCGTCACATGTTACCAATCACTAACCAAAACTGAACAATGAACTACCTCATCATCGGAAACGGCATCGCCGGAACGGAAGCAGCCCTCGCCATCAGAAAAAATGATCCGACGGGAACAATCACCGTCATCAGCGAATCGGAGCACCACTTCTATTACCGGCCGAAGCTGATCGACTATCTCGCCGGCGAGATCACCCTCGACAAGTTCACCCTCTATAAGCCCGATTTCTACGAAAAAAACCGCATCGAAGTGCTGCTCGGAAGGCATATTGTCTCAATCGACGTTAACGAGCACACTGTTGCCGATGAAAACCGGAAGACCTACTCATACAATAAGCTTCTCATCGCAACGGGCGGCAAACCTTTCGTCCCGCCTATTGACGGCGTCGACAGGGAGGGCGTCTTCACCTTCAGAGATGTCGCCGATGCCGACCGTATCCGTGATTACAGCAAGGGAATTCCATCTGTTGCGGTAATCGGCGGCGGCCTCCTGGGACTGGAAACCGCACACAGCCTGGTAAAGCTCGGGAAGGAGGTGACCGTTATCGAAACCTGCGAATGGCTCCTCCCCCGGCAGCTCGACAGCGAAGGGGGAAAGCTGCTTCAGGAGATGCTGGAGCAGAAGGGGATTACCTTTGTCCTCAACGATGTCGTCTCGGCAATTGAAGGGGGAGAAACTGTCACGGGAATATCGCTCAAATCGGGATTGCAGGTGAAAACCGAACAAATCGTGCTGTCAACGGGAATACGCTGCAACAGTGAGCTCGCCGAAAAGGCAGGGCTCGATACTGACCGCGGCATTGTGGTCAACGACTACCTGCAGACCTCCGATGATGCCATCTATGCGGCCGGTGATTCCGTGGTTCATCAGGGTACCGTTTACGGGATATGGCCGGCCGGCCGCGAGCAGGGAAGACTGGCAGGATTGAACATGTCGGGCAACCCAACAAAATACCGGGGAACGCTCATGTCCAATGTTCTCAAGATAACCGGTATCGATCTCTACTCTGCAGGTAATTATAACGAGGAGAACTGCAGGACTTATCTGGAGAAGAGTGAGCAGCAGTACAAGAAGTTTATGGTGCGGGGGGAGCAGCCGGTGAGCGCTATCGTGCTGGGCGACTCGAAAGCGGTGAAAATCGCACAGCAGATCTTCGAGGGGAAGAAAGAGCCGGAGGAGCTCATCAGGCAGTTTACCTGAAGAATCCGAGCGTGCATACTAAAAACGAACCCCGGGGATGCATCATCATCCCTTCCTTCCGAAATAACCGGCGATTCTATCCATCCCCTCCCTGATATTCTCCAGCGAATTCGCGTAGGAGAAGCGGAGAAACCCCTCCCCTCCCGAGCCGAAATCGACACCCGGTGTGACGCCCACCTTTACCTTCTCGACAATGGCGAAGGCCTCCTGATACGAATCGGAGAAGAATTGCCTGCCGTCGGCAAACACGTAAAATGCCCCGGTCGGCTCAACGTGAATCCTGAACCCGATATCGCGCAATCGCTCTATCATGTACACCCTTCTCTCATTGTATATCGCCTGCATCCGCTCGACATCGCTGCGGGCCTCTTTGAGCGCGGTGATGCCCGCCCACTGAACGAAGCTGTTCGCCGATATCATGAAATTCTGATGAATTCGCTGCATGGCGGAACAGAACTCCCTGGGGAAAATGAGATAGCCCAGCCGCCAGCCGGTCATGGCGTAGAGCTTTGAAAAGCCGTTGATGACAAAGGCCCTGTCGGTGAACTCCAGGATAGAGTGTGTCCGGCCCTCATACACGAGCCCGTGATATATTTCGTCCGATATGATATACTGATCGGAAAAGTGCGCGACCTGTTCCATCTGGCTCTTGTTCATCACGATACCGGTGGGATTCGACGGCGAGTTTATCACGATGCCGCAGGTCCGCTTCGATAACACCTTTTCGATCTCCTCGGGCCGGTACTGAAATCCGTCCTCGGGATGGGTGCGAACCTCGACGACCTTTCCTCCCACCGAGCGAACGAAGTTCGGATAACAGGCATAGTGCGGGTTTGAGATGATGACCTCATCCCCTGTTTCCAGCAGTGCAATCATCATCAGGAGCATGGCCGGCGAGGTGCCGGAGGTGACCATGATCTGATCGGGGCTGATTGAGACACCGTACTCCCGGTGATAGTGCTCGCAGATCGCCTCCCGCAGCTCGATAAGCCCCATGGCATGGGTATAATGGGTCTTGCCCGCCCTGATAGCGCTGATTGCCGCTTCCTGAATAACCTGCGGCGTATCGAAATCGGGCTCTCCCACTTCGAGGTGAATGACCTTTTCTCCCTGGCGCTCCAGCTCCTGAGCGCGCGCCATGACGTCCATCACGATGAAAGGCTTCACCTCCTGCGCTTTCGATGAAATCACAATCCCTCCTATTCACAAGTAATGCTTATTTATAGCAATCTTATTACAAAAAAAAGGATTTCGACAGGATTAACAGGATTATCAAGAATTTATTTCTTCAACCCTGATCATTTCTTTAGTAAATCCTTCACCTTTCGTTTTATCTCAACTTTATGTTCTCCAAAGTTTATTATCAAACCTAACGGTTTCTCTGTTGCAGTGAGATAGTTTACCAATTGCATTTCA
>Ga0180432_10008531_pt1 | contig 12716 bp, 10 predicted proteins | sample SS_ome_10_FD_132414 | JGI IMG/M metagenome (GOLD analysis project Ga0180432, IMG submission 132414) | Hypersaline lake sediment archaeal communities from the Salton Sea, California, USA - SS_1_MS_2 metaG | ecosystem: Environmental > Aquatic > Non-marine Saline and Alkaline > Hypersaline >...
GAGGCCGCTGCGCTAACGGAGGCCGCTGCGCTAACGGAGGCCGCTTCGCTAACACAGGTCGCTGCGCTAACACAGGCTGCTTCGCTGGCGGGGGCGGATTGCTACTTCCTGGCCAATACTGATCGCGACAGCGGCGGCGTCGCCAAAGTACAACTGCGAGGCGTCGGCTGCCTGGAGGCCTGGGATCCGGTCAGCGGCGATGTGCATCTCCTCCCCACCCAGCAAAAGATGGAGGAGGACATCACCGAGGTCGTGCTCGACTTTCCACCGGTCGGTTCTCACTTACTTGTGTTACATCCAGCTACGGAGCGGCACCAACCACCCACCGAGACCGAGCCTGTGGTCGAGCGCGCTGTGACCGAGCTCTCCCTGAAGGGTACCTGGAGCCTGAGCTTGGGCGGCCCGAACGCGTTGACGCTGGACACCCCCTGCCTGCGGATTGGCGATACGGATGGGGGATCGGATGAGTGGAGCGAACCGATGCACGTCCTGGATGCTCACAAGGCCGTCGACGAGGCCGGGGAGGGGACTCCCTTCGCCCTGCGTTTTGGCTTCGACGTGGCTGTCCGTCCGCCCGACCCTGTCTATCTGACTGTGGAATCCCCCAAACGCTTCAGTATTGCCGTCAATGGCCAGCCGGTCGCTGGCGACGACGCTGGCTGGTGGACGGACATCTCCTTCCGCAAGGTGGACGTCAGCGCCGCCCTGCGGGCCGGCCGAAACGAGATTGTGCTCGGTGGTGTCTTCTCCCGGGACACGGAACTGGAGAGCGTGTACGTGATCGGCTCCTTTGGCGTGGCGGGTCGCCGATTGGGAGAGGAAAATCGGCACAACGGTCAGGTCTTCGATCGGTATGGGCCTGATTTTCGAGTGACTGAGTTGCCCAATCGGGTTCAGGCCAGGGGTGGGGCGGGCGGATTGCCCCTTGACCTGACAGCGCAGGGGTTCGCGTTCTTCGCCGGCCGGGCCACGCTTCGCCAGACCGTGACGCTTCCGCCGTTGGACGGTCGTGTTGTGCTGGAGATACGCAATCTGCGCGCTGCCGTTGCCCACGTGCGCGTGAATGGACGGGATATGGGCGCGGTGGCATGGCCACCGCATCGGGTAGACGTCGGAGCCGGGTTGCGTCCCGGTGAGAACGCGATCGAGATCGAGTTAGTGGGCACGCTGCGCAACCTTCTCGGTCCGCATCACCTGGCTGGCGGTGACTTGGACTGGACAGGTCCTGGGGAGTTCCGCGACAAGAGCCGCTGGACGGATGACTATATCCTGGTTCCCTTTGGCTTTAATGGCGTCAGGTTGGTGGAGTTCGAGAGGTTATGATGACGGACAAGCATCTTTGGTGGCAGAAGGGCATTATCTATCAGATCTATCCTCGTTCCTATCAGGATAGCAACGGCGACGGTGTCGGCGATTTGCCGGGTATCGTCCGGCGGTTGGACTATGTCAAAAGCCTGAACGTGGATGCCGTATGGCTATCGCCGATCTATCCCTCGCCGATGCACGACTTCGGCTACGACGTGGCCGACTATACCGGCATCCATCCTCTGTTTGGCACGATGGCGGACTTCGACCATTTGTTGGCTGGGGTGCACCAGCGTGGCCTGAAATTGCTGCTCGACCTGGTGCCGAATCACACCTCCGACGAGCATCCCTGGTTTCTGGAGAGCCGCAGCAGCCGCGACAACTCCAAACGAGATTGGTACATCTGGCGTGACCCCGCGCCAGACGGTGGGCCACCGAACAACTGGCTCAGTTTCTTCGGTGGTCCAGCTTGGACCTTCGATGAGAGAACGGGGCAATACTACCTGCATCAATTTGTCAAGCAGCAGCCAGAGCTCAACTATCGTAACCCCGAGGTCCTGAGAGCGATGTTAGACGTCATGCGCTTCTGGCTGGATAAGGGGGTGGACGGTTTTCGGGTTGACGTGATCTGGTTGATGCTGAAGGACGATCAGTTTCGCGATGAGCCACTCAATCCCGACTGGGACGGGGTCCGGCCGTTTGACCGGCTGCAGCACATCTATACCGCGAATCTGCCGGGGGTGCACGACGTCATCCGGCGCATGCGCGCTGTGCTGGACGAGTACGACGACCGGATGATGGTGGGCGAGATCTATCTTCCCAATGAGGAGTTGGTCAAGTACTACGGCCGCCACCACGATGAGTGTCACCTCCCATTTAACTTCCAACTCGTTAACCTGGACTGGGACGCTCAGGTCGTCCGTCGGGCGATTGATGCCTACGAGGCGGCTCTGTCCCCCGGTGGCTGGCCCAACTGGGTGATGGGCAACCACGACCGGCACCGAATGGCCAGCCGCGTGGGGCCGTCGCAGGCGCGCGTGGCTAATATGCTCTTGCTCACCTTGCGCGGTACGCCCACTACCTATTATGGCGAGGAGATCGGCATGGAGAACGTGCCCATCCCGCCAGAGCTGGTCCGCGACCCTCCGGCGGTCAACCAGCCCCAGATTGCTCACCTGGTGGGACGCGACCCGGAGCGCACCCCCATGCAGTGGGACGATTCTCCAAACGCCGGTTTTTCCGCCGAGGGCGTTTCCCCCTGGTTGCCTGTGGCGGAGAATTACGCCACGCATAACGTGGCCCGGCAGGAGACGGATCCTACCTCAATGCTGAATCTGTATCGTGCACTGACCCGCCTGCGCCGCGTGGAGCCAGCTTTGCACGTGGGGGATTACGCGTCGGTTGACGTGGAAGCGGACGACGTTTTCGCTTACCTGCGCTTTGCCTCGGGCGCGGACCGGTTTCTCGTCGTGCTGAACTTCGGGGCTGAATCGCACGTCTTGGATTTGAGCCCCGTTGCCCGGACGGATGCCCGCATCGCCGTCGCCACGGACATGGTGCGCCACGGCCCGGTGGATCTATCGAGGCTGCCGGTCGCTCCCAACGAAGGGCTGGTGCTGCGCCTGGAGCAGGGGTAGCACAGCGGGGCGTATCGTATGGACATCATCCGCTCTAGAAGAGGGTTGCGAAGCGACATTGATGTACACTTCACCAATCGGGACTGGGAACGTGTTGAGCGCAGTTGGACGGCCTGGTGGGCGGGAGAGCTGGATCGCCCGTTGGTGATGATTGAGGGAGGGGATCGGCTGGATGTCTTTGAGGACCTGGCGAGCAATTTCCCGCTGGATATGCCCGTTGACGAGGTGCTCGATCACTACCAGGCCCGCCTGGAGGCCACACGGTTCTACGGTGACGCCTGGCCTAAGTGGTGGCCGAACTTCGGCCCGGGCATCGCTGCCGGCTTTCTGGGGGCGCAGGTGCACTCGGTGCCGGGGACTGTCTGGTTTGAGCCAAGCCCGACGATGAAGGGGATGGATATCGCCGACCTGCGTCCGGCCTACGATGCTGACGGCGTGTGGTGGGAGCGGATTCTGGCCCTCACCCGTAGGGCTGTGGAGCGCTGGGGGGATCGTGTTTCGGTCGGCCACACGGACCTGGGCGGCAATCTAGACATCATCGCCTCGTTGCGCACCACGGAGCAACTGCTCCTCGACCTGTGTGACGCTCCCGACGAGGTCGCACGCCTGGTGGCTGAGATCACGCGGCTGTGGCTGCGCTACTACGACGAACTGTACGCCGTTGTCCAGAGGGGAGGACGGGGGACCACGCCTTGGGCCGCCATCTGGTCTCCGGGGCGATGCTACATGCTTCAGAGTGACTTTGCCTACATGATCTCCCCCCATATGTTCGAGCGTTTCGTGCTGCCCGATATCGCCGCCTGCTGTGAATCGCTGGACCACGGCTTCTATCATCTTGACGGCAAGGGGCAGATCCGGCATCTGGACATGCTCTTATCGCTGGAGCGTTTGCGGGGGATTCAGTGGATCCCCGGTGATGGTCAACCGCCGCCGGAGGAGTGGTTGTCACTGCTCAAGCGCATCCGCGATGCGGGCAAGCTGTGCCAACTCTACGTTACTCCTCAGGGAGCGCGTACCATCGTGCGAGAGTTGGGGGGGCGCGGCTTTGCCCTGTCCATATTTCTGAACGGCTACGAGCACATGGACCGGGCCGAGGCGGAGGATTTCCTGCGCATGTTGAACTCGGGAGGATGATGCCGTGGCGATGTCGTCCTATGAGATCGTGCGTCGTGCCATTGAATTCCAAGGGCCTGAGCGCCTGCCTTTGCGCTTTGAGGCGCTGGGGTTGAGCGACGTCCACGATGTGAGGTGGAACCAGATCGGAACCGGCGATAAGGAGAAGCCGCAGACTCTCGACGAGTGGGGATGTCTGTGGGCGCGTTCAGAGGTGACCAACATGGGCCAGGTGAAGGGCCATCCCCTGGCTGACTGGCAAGCATTGGAGCGCTATCGCTGGCCTGACCCTGACGACCCGGCTTTCTACGAGGGCATGGAGGGGCGTTTCGCCGGCTCCGAGGGCAAATATGTGTCTACGGGGATCTTCATGCTCCTCTTCGAGCGTATGCACGCCTTGCATGGCTTCGAGAATACCCTGGCCGATCTGTACCTGGAGCGCGAGCGGATTGAGATGTTGGCGGATCGGATTGTGGAGTTCGACCTGGGCATCATCAGGAACGTCGCCAGACGCTTCCCCAACTCCATCCATGGTTTTGGTTTCACCGATGATTGGGGCACACAGCAGGCTGTGTTTATCAGACCTCAGTTGTGGGATGAGTTCTTCAAGCCACGCTATAGACGCATCTTCGACGCCATCCACGAAGCGGGATGGCACGTGTGGATGCATTCCTGCGGCAAGGTCAACGCAATTCTGGAGAGTCTGATCGAGGTTGGCTTGGACGTGATCAACCTGCAACAGCCTCGCGCTTTGGGCGTTGAGGAAATTGGGCGGCAGTTCCGTGGGCGCATCTGTTTTGAATCGTTGTGCGATATCCAGCACACGCTGCCGTTCAAGGGGGCGGATGAGATTCGGCAGGAGGCCAGGTTACTGCTCCAACACTGGGCTGTGCCTGAGGGTGGCTTCATCCTCTCCGACTACGGCGACGGGCAGGCCATCGGCGTTGAGTTGGAGAAGAAGCGGATCATGCTGGATGCCTTCTTGGAGGCTGATCCCTGGAGGAGGGTATGATGGGAGGAAGGATGCGCATCGCCATCGGGGGGTTCAGACATGAGACGAACACGTTCTCCCCGGTTTGGACTGGATACGAGGACTTCAGGTTTGCGCGGGGCGCAGCGGTTCTCGGCGGTGGACTGGGGGAACTTGGAACCGCCGCAGGGGTGGAGCTCCTCCCGACCTTCGTCGCCTCGGCCAGGCCCAGTGGGTTGATTCGCCAGGCCGCTTACGCGCGAATCAAGAGGGAACTGCTGGACGCGCTGCAGGAGACACTGCCGGTGGATGGGGTCTATCTCGACCTGCATGGCGCAATGGAGATTGAGGAGACAGGAGACGGGGAGAGCGATCTCGTTCCTGCCGTGCGCGCGCTGGTCGGCGAAGACGTGCCCATCTCTGTCAGCCTGGACCTGCATGGCAACGTCAGTCCAATCCTGGTCGACAACGCGGATATTCTCACCGCCTTCCGCACCGCTCCCCATCGCGACTATGAGGAGACCCGTCGACGCGCTCTGGCGCTCCTGGTGCGGACGGTGAGGGATGGACTGGAACCGGCGTCCGTCTTGGTCAAGCCCCCTCTGCTCCTGGCTGGCGAGTCGGCCGTCACAGAGGTGGAGCCTGCCGCGTCCCTGTATGCCCGGCTGGCGGAGATTGACCGGGTGCCAGGGGTAATGAACGCTTCGTTTCTGATCGGCTGTGCCTGGACCGACGGCCCCTATACCTCAACCAGTGTCATCGTCGTGGCGGAGCGGGACGGGGAACTGGCACGCCGTCAAGCGGTTGAGTTTGCCCAGGAGATATGGGCACGGCGGCGCGACTTCAACTTTGGTGTGGAGATCGCCTCCGTGGATGAATCCGTCCGACGGGCGATGGGGGCGGACGAACGACCGGTCTTCATCTCAGATTCTGGCGATAACGTGACGGCAGGAGGAGCGGGGGATATTCCCCTCTTCGTCGAGCGCTTGTTGGCGTTGGGGGCCGAGGATGCCCTGGTGGCGGGATTGGCCGATCCGGAGGCGGTGCAGCAGTGCGCTGTCGCCGGGGAGGGGGCGGAGGTGAGCCTCTCGATTGGCGGCAGGCTCGATCGCGTAAGCGGTGCCCCTGTCGCGGTAACTGGATATGTGGAGCACCTTTGTGCGCCGCCCGAGGATCATAGCGAGACGCCGACGGTAGCTGTCGTGCGCTCCGGTGGGGTGCGCATCATACTGGCGGTGGACCGCCGGCCCTTCACCGACCGCGCCACTATCGCTGCCACCGGCGTGGACCCTATGCAACAAAAGATCGTCGTCGTCAAGCAAGGTTACCTCTTCCCCGATTTTTACGATCATGCGCCGCGCGCGATCATGGCGCTCAGCCCTGGGGCGACCGATCTTCGCCTGGAGAAACTGCCATACCGGCGGCTGCCGCGGCCGATTTTCCCTCTTGATCCCGCTCTGGTCTGGGAGCCATGATGCGGGTACGGGGGAGCCTCCCCCCCGCTTGCGGGGGGGACTGAGGGGGGGAACGAGAATGGACAGGCCCGTTATCGCGATGACGATGGGCGACGCCGCCGGGATCGGGCCGGAGCTCATCGCCAAGGTTCTCTCGCAGAGGGAGATCTACGAGAGCTGTCTCCCTTTCGTCGTCGGGGATCCAAGGGTCATGCGTGAGATCGGTGAGGTGGTGGGGGCCGACCTGCGGTTCAGGGCCATTGAGTGTCTATCTGGGGCCAGGTTCGCGTGGCCAGATGTGGATGTCCTGTGCCCGACGGGAGCGCGCGTTGAACACCTCTCGTGGGGCAGGGTACATTCCGCTATGGGCAAGACGGCGGCCCTGTGCCTGCGAAAGGCCTTCGAGATGGCCATGGCCTGTGTGGTGCAGGGGGTGGTCTCTGCACCTCTGAACAAGGAGGCGTTCCACCTGGCCGGGTATCAGTATCTAGACGAGCTGGCCTACCTGGCCGACCTCACAGGGAGCCGCGAGACGTTTATCTTGGGCGTCATGAGGTCGGTGTGGACCGTGGCGGTCGCCGGGCACGTCCCGTTCAGGGACATCGTGGGCCTGGTCAAGAGAGACAGAATCCTGAGGTACGTCGTCAACATACACGAAGTGTTGGAAAAAGTTGGATTCTCCGGTCCCAGGATCGCCGTGGCGGCGTTGAACGTGCACGCCGGGGAGGGGGGGCTCTTCGGGCGCGAGGAGATTGACGAGATCGAGCCAGCGATCCAGGAGGCAAGGAAGCGGGGGATATGTGTCGAGGGACCGGTTCCTGCTGACGCGGTGTTCGTGAGGGCGCTGGCCGGTGATTTCGAGGGGGTCGTCTGCATGTACCATGACCAGGCCAACATCGCCCGGAAGCTGCAGCCCAGGCAAGAGGGGGCGACCCTCTTCATGGGCCTGCCGGTGGCCTGTGGGACGACCGCTCACGGCACCGCCTTTGACAAGGCAGGGCGGGGAATCGCTGATCCCGGCGGCTTGGAGGCCGCCTTGCGCTACACGGTTACGTTGTCCTAAGATGATGGATCGGCTTGAATCGGAAGGAGAATCTCATATGAGCATAGTGTCCCCTTTTCGTTTGGCCCTTGAGCCGGAGGCTTTTCAGTTACTTGGAGGATGCACGGAGATCCTCCGCCGTTTGAGCGATATGAGGGATTTCTTCGCTGATGAACAGGCGGTGGAGCGCGTCCTGACCAGCGACGATCCCGTCATCTATGAGTTTTGGAAGGGCGAGTGCGAGAGTTCCGGTGGGGGGGTGAGCTATGGGCTCACCCGCATACATCCAGGTACAGTGGGACGGGAATATCATATGACGAAGGGGCATTTTCACACGAAGGATGGAGATGAGATATACGTCGTGGTGGAGGGACGCGGACTCCTGCTGCTCCAGACGCGGGAGGGTGAGGGCCGGACGGTCGAGATGACGCCGGGCCATATGGTCTACGTGCCTACAGGGTGGGCGCACCGGACGGTCAATACCGGCGACGCTGCCCTGATCTTCCTGAGCATCTGGCCGCCCGGCGTAGGGCACGATTACGGGACCGTGGCTCGGTATGGCTTTCCGCAGCTTGTGGTGCAGGGGGCCGACGGCCCGATGGTCGTCCGCTCTCCCTCTTTCCAGGGGGGACTGATGGGGTAAGCCTCTCCCCCGCTCGCGGGGGGATTGAGGGGGTAAGCCTCCCCCCCGCTTGTGGGGGGGACTGAGGGGGGGGTATGAGTACAGACATAGGTGGCCCGTTTCGAGTAGGTATATCGTCTGACTTCAAGACCGAGGCCGCCGGGTTGCTGGACCCGGTGGTGGAGGAACTTCTGGGGCCATTGCCCTACGTTGAGTACGACTTCTTCTACAATGAGGAGCCGGTCGTAGCGCCCGATGAGATCGCGGGTTACGATGCTGTGATCACCCTGCGGCCTCGGTTCACCGCCGACACCTTTACAGGCCATGACCGGCTGGCCATCATCGCTCGTTGGGGGGTGGGGTACGATGTGATCGACGTGTCGGCCTGCACCGAGGCCAACGTGCTCCTGGCCATTACGGCCGACGCGGTTCGCAAGCCCGTGGCGGAGGCGATTCTGACGTTTATGTTGGCCCTGGCCAAGAGGCTACCGGCGAAAGATGAGCTGGTCCGTACTGGACGTTGGAATGAGAAGGGGGAGTTCTCCGGCCTTGGATTGAGCGGAAAGGTAGTGGGGTCGGTGGGGTTGGGAAACATCGCCACCGAGATGTTTCGGTTGCTGAAGCCGTTCGACCTGGGGCGTATGCTGGCTTTCGACCCCTACGTTGGGCAGGAGAAGGCGGCTCAACTGGGGGTGGAGCTGGTTGACCTGCCTACGGTGTTCAAGGAGTCGGATTTCGTGGCCGTGAACTGCCCCCTCAACGACGATACGCAGGGGATGATCGACGCGGACCTGTTCTCGTTGATGAGGCCAAGCGCCTACTTCATCAACACCGCTCGCGGCGCGATCGTCAATCAGGATGATTTGACGGCTGCCCTCCGGGCAGGCCGGATCGCTGGGGCCGGATTGGACGTGTTCGAGCGTGAGCCCTTGTCGCCAGACCACCCGTTGACTCACATGGACAACGTGATTCTCTCTCCCCATGGAATGGCCTGGACGGACGATCTGTATCGCGGCAACGGCGTGGGGGCCTGTGAGAACGTTCTGGCTGTCCTGAGGGGTGAGGTACCCAGGTACACCGTCAATCGAGAGGTGGTGGAGCGTCCTGGCTTTCAGGCCAAGCTGCGATCCCTGCGCCAGCGCTGGACTGTATTGGTAGAATGAGACCTCTCGGAAAGCGCTCGGAGCCCCGTCTTCGGGGCGGTTTCAGCGGCTCTACTCACCTGAGACGCCCCCGGGACATGGGCTGGGAGCGTTTTCGGAGACTTTCCGAGAAAGCTCAGAATGAATACGGAGGTGACGAGGAGATGAAACCGAATCGTTGTAAGCGAATCCTGGCCGAGGGGGGCATCCCGATTGGCCACATGGTGCTGGAGTTTGCCACCCGTGGGGTGCCCCAGATGCTTGAGGTCGCCGGGGTGGACTTCGTCGTCGTTGATATGGAGCACACCGGCCTGACCTCGGCCGACGTCGCTGATATGATGGCTTGGTTCAAAGCGACGACTGTCGCCCCGTTCGTGCGTGTGCCCCAGGTCCAATATCACTTCATCGCCCGCACTCTGGACGTGGGGGCGATGGGCATCATGGTGCCGAACGTCCAAGGCGCCGCTCAGGCACGGGCCATCGTTGACGCGGCCAAGTATCCGCCGCTGGGCAAGCGGGGGGTGATCATTGGGGCCACGCATACCGACTTCCAGCCCGTCGATCCCAGGGAGTTCATGGACTACTCCAACGAAAATACGACCATCATATGCCAGATTGAGAGCCAGGAGGGACTGGACGACCTGGAGGGTATCGCCACGACCCCGGGGGTGGATGTGCTGTGGGTCGGCCACTTCGATCTGTCTAAGTCGCTGGGCATTCCGGGGGAGTTTCACCATCCCCAGTTCCTGGATGCGCTGAAGCGGGTGGTTGGCGCAGCTCGGGAGCACGGCCTTCATGCCGGCATCCAGCCGGGAAGCCTGGATCAGGCACAGGAGTGGATCGACGTAGGGTTCGACGTGATGTCGTACGGCGGCGATATGCGCGTTTATCTCAGGGCGATGTCCGAGGGCGTCGCGGCCCTGCGCAAGCTGACGGAGGGTAAAGGCAGATAGGGAGGTTCTATGTCTACACTTGTTGATCCACGTCCCCTGATGGTGGAGATCGCGCACCTGCTTTATGATCGCTATCTGACCAACAGTGCCGGGGGCAATATGAGTTGCCGGGTTGGGGATCGCGTCTACATCACCCCCCGCGGGTTGGGCAGCAGGCATCGTTGGCGGTTGCGGGAGGACATGATTCTGGTTTTCGACGGCGACTTCAACGCCGTTGAGGGGGATCCTCGCATGGTCAGCCGGGAAAGCAAGATGCATTTCGCCTGCTATCGTCGCTTTCCCCAGATCAACGGGGTGATCCACGCCCATCCGCGCTATCTGAACGTTTTCGCCTCGACGGGGCGGTCGCTGACGCCGACCAGCGTGTACACCGAGAAGTTCGGCACGGTCGAGGTGGTTCCTCCGCTACCCAGTCATAGCCAAGAACTGGCGGACGCTGTGGTGGAGAAGCTCGCTCTGCGGCGGGAGACGCTGGAGAGAAACGGCCTGGGCCTGATACTGGCCTGGCATGGCGCCGTGGCCGTGGGCAGAGACCTGGCCGATGCCTACGACACTCTGGAGCGGCTGGAGTGGAGCGCCCATACGCTCCTGATGACCCCGGAGGAGTTCACGCAGCTGGGATAGCACATGATCCTGACCCTCACGCCTAACCCCACCATCGATCGAGTCGTTTTTGTGCGCGACTTTCGCTTGGGGGCCGTGGTGCGCGGTGAGCGGGAGATAGCCACGCCCAGCGGCAAGGGCGTCGATAGCTCGTTGGTGATCCACGAGTTGGGGGGGGACACCGTGGCGGCGGGACTGAGCGCGGGGCTGAACGGCCGGCTGTTCGCCGAGTTGCTTGACCGGATGGGGGTGCCCTACGATTTCGTGCCCGCTGAGGGCGAAACCCGCATGGCGCTGGTGTTGGTCGATCTGGCCGTGGGCCAGCAGTCTACCATCACCGCGCCCACGCTGAGGGCGACGGACGAGCATCTCGCTCAGTTGCTGGCCCTGTTGGACCGCTATGCCTCCCCTGATCCTCATTTACATAGGGAAGCGGAACCTCTCTCTCCGAGCATCCTCGTTGGGGGGCAGGCCTGGGGTGTGATATGCGGTGGCAGCCTGCCTCCCGGTCTCCCCATCGACAGCTACGCCCGTCTGGTGCGACGTGCCCGCCAGCTTGGGCTGGTCACACTGTTGGACTCCTCTGGCGAGCCACTGCGCCAGGGGATAGCCAGCCTGCCCCATATCCTCAAGGTCAACCGGCGCGAGCTGGAGGCGTTGGCCGACGTCGGCCGAACTTGCTCCGATCCTTATCCACCGTTGGCTGAGAGCTTGGCGGCTCGCTTGGGGGAATGGGCCAGCGATGCTTTGATCGTCACGCTGGGGGAGCGAGGGGCGCTGGCGGTGACGTCGCAGGCCTGCTATCTGTCCCGGCCACCAAAGGTGCCGGTGGTGAACACCGCCGGGGCGGGCGACGCTCTGAGTGCCGGCCTGATGCTGGCCCTCAGCCGGGGCGCCGACTGGCCGGAGGCGCTCTCGCTGGGCACGGCTGCCGCTGCCTCAGTGGTGATGAACGGGGGCACGGGCATATGCCGGCGGGGGCAGGTGGAGGAGTTGCTGCCACAGGTGCAGGTTGTCGAAAACTGTCGGCGTGAGGTATCCGGCGTCGTCTTCCCCCCTGTAGGGTACGGTCGGAGCGATTGAGCATGACCGTTCCGCAAGTTGTCGTCATCGCGGACGACCTGACCGGGGCGGCCGACACGGGCGTCGCCTTTGCCCGAGCCGGGCTGACGACACTGGTGTACCTGCAGCCCGGCCCGTTCGTGCCTGCCGATGTGTTGGTCCTTTCGACCCACAGCCGCCATCTGACCCGGAGCGAGGCCGCGGGGTTGGCCGGGCAGGCAGCGGAGAGGACTCGGAGGGTATCCCCCGGGCGCGGTCCTGCCTGGATCTACAAGAAGGTCGATTCGACGATGCGGGGGCATCCCGGCGCGGAGCTGGCTGCTGTGATGGGCGCGTTGGGCGTAGATCGCGCCCTTGTAGCGCCTGCGTTTCCCGAGCAGGGGCGCACGACGGTCAACGGGCGGCAGTTGGTGGGTGGGCGCCCTCTGGATGCCACCCCCTTTGGGGATGAGGTGTTCACCTCGAACCTGGTCGCCTTGTTTCGGTCAGGCGTCCAGACCAGGCAGGTGCGGTTGGTCGATCTGGGGACGGTGCGACGTGGCCTGCGTGCCCTGGAGATGTCGGAGGATGCGATATTCGTCGCCGACGCCGAGACGGAGGAGGACCTGACGCGGCTGGTTCGGGCTGCCCTGGCGCATGACATTCGATTGTACTGCGGATCGGCCGGGCTGGCTCGCGCGCTGGTGACCTGCCTGGACCTGGAGCCGGTCGCGCCGGCCCCACGGTTTCCATCCCCTTCTTTTCACGGTCCTGTCTTGGTGGTGGCGGGCAGCCGCCACCACAGCACGGCCCGTCAGGTCGAGGTGGCTCGCC
>Ga0180432_10008532_pt1 | contig 12715 bp, 11 predicted proteins | sample SS_ome_10_FD_132414 | JGI IMG/M metagenome (GOLD analysis project Ga0180432, IMG submission 132414) | Hypersaline lake sediment archaeal communities from the Salton Sea, California, USA - SS_1_MS_2 metaG | ecosystem: Environmental > Aquatic > Non-marine Saline and Alkaline > Hypersaline >...
TCGGGTTCTTGTTCGCTTTGTTGTTCGATTGCTTGTTCGTCTGACATGATGGGTCCTTTCTCCGCCCTCATTATACACTAATTCCCGGAGAAAGATTGTCTCACTTATGCTAACACAGAGGGCTGCTTCACCAAGAAGAAAATCCTTAAAAGATCTACCACGACTCTCCTTGAAAAATTCTCCGCTCTTTAAATCATCCCAAGCACCTCTATAAAAAAAGGTCTCATGCGCAATATTGTTGAGCACTGGGAATGCAATACCCTCATGAGCTCGAGCCTGAACATAGTACCAAAAATGATGTGGTTGGTTCCCTTCATCGTGAAAGACCTCTGCAAACCCTGTGTCACCGAATGCGTTGCCCTCCAAATAAAGACTACTATATCTCTTTTCCACTTCATCCAGCCAACAGTCCTCTCCCTCTAAGCCAGTTAACAATACCCCAATATCATCCACAAATAAACGAACTGTTGCTTTCGTTTGAGGTACATTTTCGTAGAACTGTGCTGTGAAATCAACCAACGCAGCCATAGCCGCCAGATCGGAGATTATTCTTTCTTTTGAGCCATACTTCAATAATACTCCAAAATCAGAGATCAATTGTCTTCTTGCCTTTCCGGCACCGCCAGAGCCAAAGTTGGCGGATTGGTGGCCAGTTGGATCGACAAATTTGATAGGATTATTGCGCACATAGGCGTACCTGTTAAAGTCGCTCGGCGACGCCGGCTCCGGCACAATCGTATCGGCAGAGATGAAATGCCCCAGCGACGGGTCGTACCACCGTGCCCCCATCTGGATCAACTTGATGTAACTGTCATTACGCTGCCCGGTAAAGCCAAACTCCGTCGGCAGCTCGCCGGTGACGTAGCGCACCTCGCCGTAGGGATAGTACCCCTGCCGCGAGTGCAGCGCGCCGCTGTCGCTGCTGGCTACACTGGTGCTGCCCAGATGATCCCCATGCAAATAGTATACCACATCCCCTTCGCGCATGGCAACCCGCTGCCCGTTGAAGACATAGTACTTGGTCACCCACGCCAAAAAGCTCGTCCCCTCCACCCAATCGCCCGTGTTGCTCACCTGATCCGTCGCCCGCACACGAAAACCGTAGCCGTGACCGTACTGCCCCACGTACTCTCCCTGCGTCTGCCCCGTCCCCGTCAGCCAATCCGTCCAGCCCCCCTCGTCCTCCCTCACCTGCACGTCGTACGTCGCCACCCCGGCGCCCGTCCCATCCTCACCGCCCCACGCCAGCGTCAACGTCACACTGCTGCTCCGCTTCGCCACCGTGAGCACCGCCGTCGGCGACACCACGTCCCGCGTCACGGTCAAAGGCACTCCCGCCACGTTGCCCGCCCGGTCGCTCACCGTCACCGCCCCGCTGTCGGAGAAGGTGCTTCCGCTCGTAAAGGCGTAAGCGTGGCTCACCGTAGCCGTCTGCGCCCCCTCTTGTGGGTAGACCGCCCCTCCCCCCGTCGTCTCCGGAAAGGTCACCATTTTCAACCGCGACGTCACGTCGCTGACGGCCACCGTCACCGTGAACGTCCCGCTGCCCGCCCGTAGGTGCGTGTCCGCCCCGCGACACAGTGTGGCCGGAAGCCACTCGAAAACCCCTCATCAGCACAAAGCCATCCACGAACCCCCACAAATACACGAATCCTCAGACGGCGGGCTTTCTCCATTCGTGTATTCGTGACCCATTCGTGGACGGCCTATCTCGTCGCTCCTGAAAGAGAGGCATTCCCCTCCAAAGCTTTCAACACCCATCACCGCAGGGGAACAACCTGGACTACAAACAGGCCCGTGCCCCCCGTCAGCACGACGCGGGATCGCGATCCCACCTGCAGGGGGCACGGCTCGCTCTACCTTTTGCGTCACACCTTCCCCACACAGCTCCTGAACGCTGGCTGCCGCGTGACCTCAATCCAAAAGCTCCCGGTCCACCGGTGACTGAACTTGACCCTGATCTATGCGCAGATGCACCTCTGGACGGTCACCGAGCATTACAACGCCGCGATGTACCCGATCGAAAAGCGCCTGAACCCCCCTATTGCGAAGGGACAGGCGCTGACCACCGGAGCAGATGTTGCCAAAGAGGCAGTGGGCGAGATTGCTCTAAGCACAGTCGAAGAGGATGAACGCGCCCGGCTGGTGGAACCGGCCAACCGGTTAGCCGAACCGCAACTGCGTCTTACGCGCCTGAAACTGGACGAGCAGATGCGCTGCGTGCTGCACCATGAACCGTCAGAGAGCAATCAATCCACTCATCTCGTCTTTCAGTTTCGGTGAAGTCTCCTTCTCTGAGATGACTTCAGTCCGTCAAGAGAACCACAATAAACACAGTTCAAATCGATATAACTTTTGGCGTCAACCTCACATCTGTCAAATCCTACTCTCTGTCCTGTCGCAAACGCCAATTACGCAGTCTCAACTTTTAAGGTACGACTTGACAGGACTTGGCACCTGTGAGCACTCACGGGCCTGGACAAGTTGCTGAACAGTTACGAATGTTAGTCAGCACTCAAATCGATTACCTGCTTTCTATCCATAGCCAACTTAAATTGCTCTCCCTCGCCCAACCAAGCCAAAACAGTATCAATTACATCTTCGATTTCTGAACCTATTGATGCGTAACGGCGAAGTTTACTTCGTGTCCCGCATTTTTCACAGGGTGACTGAATAACCAGCGAATACACCCACTGCTTGTGACCACACTGTCTGCACGTGTATTCTCGATAATGCGGCAAGTTTTCAATATCTTTGATTACATCTGTATACGACATTCTGTTACTCCCATCCAACTAATCTCTTGAGTGCTCTGGCAAATCTTTTTACCGGGATATTACCCCAAAAATCTGTACCAGTAGGTAATGTGCAAAGTTGACCTTCTCTGGCAATTGTGAGATCATATCATGCACAGAGGAGGCAAACATGGGAAAGCGGTATTCGGCAAAGTTAAAGTTCCAGGTGGTTACAGAGTTGCTGCGGGGTGACAAGTCAACAGCGCAGGTGGCCAAGGCGTACGGTATCCATCCTAACACAGCCAATGCCTGGAAGAAGACCTTCCTGGAGAAAGGGCCCGATATCTTCGCCCAGGACAGCATCGTGGCCCAATACGAGCGACGGATCGCGGAGCTGGAGCAGTTGATCGGCCAGAAGGAGGTAGAGATCGCGCTTTTAGTGCGCCTTGCAAGCTGTAGGCATGAGCGCCGACCGCAGGCTACAACTGCGGTGTGTCTGAAACAGGACACGACAGAACCTACCTCATGGTTGTGGAGCCAATCGGGCAGGCAGTGGACGGCGAACGCAGTTCGCTGAGAGCAAGAAACTGTCTGAAGCCCCGAGGGCAATGTAGGCAAAATCGAGGTACTCTAACACTCGACGGGGCCGCTAGCTGCGCCCGGATATGGCTAGGAGACGAACCATCGGTGAGGCATCGTTACGATTAACCAGACTGAAAACGTTAGGGATGGTCTGGGATACGAGGTCACGTGACTTCCCTAAAAGTGAAGGAACGCGCTTAACACACTCATTGTGTCGAGTGGCTTGACGGTATAGAGGTGTAACCGCCAAGATAGGGCCTCCGGTGTATAGATGGAGCCTAAGTCTGGGTAGAGACATGCCTACGGAACAAGGGAACCGGCATAACCCGTCCCCACAAGGGACTGGGGTGGCTGCGCCTGATGTGGTTATGCGGGGGCGGAGGGCTCTGGAGTAGTCAATAGCGATAGGGTAATGCCTATCTCACGGCGAAGGGAGCCCGGCGAGATGAGAGCGTCCGGTAAGCCTGCACGATAGCCTTCTGCGAGTAAGGAGGCAGTTTACGATGGATACAAGCGTAAATGGGAAAGTGCAGAGAACCCAAGCGATGCTCTATGCCAAAGCCAGCAATGAGCCGGAGACACGGTTCAAGCGGCTGTACAGGTACCTTACCAAACCAGAGTGGGCAGAGATAGCGGCAGATAACGTGCTACGCAATCGAGGAAGTCGTACACCAGGCGTGGATGGGAAAACGCGCAAGGACTACCTGGATGAGGAAAATCGAAGAGAGCTTGTTCAAGCCATACGAGATGAACTGGCGACACAGACCTACCAACCTCTCCCGGTTCGACGAACATATATTCCCAAACCTAATGGCAAGAGAAGGCCATTAGGCATCGCGACCATCAGGGACCGCGTGGTACAAAAAATGGTCAAAATGGCCATAGAGCCAATCTATGAAGCAACGTTTCTGCCGTGTTCATATGGGTTTCGACCCAACCGGTGCACATGGGATGCTCTAGCGGATGCATACCGATTCTTGAAGTCCCACTGCCAATACTACACCATCATCGAGGGAGACATAAGAGACTGTTTTGGGGCAATCCATCATGGCACACTGGTACGCCAACTACGACGACGAATCCTTGACAAACGGTTACTTGCCCTGATATGGAAGCTGCTTCGAACAGGCGTCATGGAGAACCTGCAATACGCAGAGACGACCGAAGGAGCGCCACAGGGATCGGTGGTCTCCCCAATCTTGGCAAATGTCTATATGCACAGACTCGATGAATGGATGCACCAACGCTTTCATGCCATGACGGGCCAACAACGATATGTCCGTCGGCACAAAGGTGAACTTGTGTCAGTGCGCTACATTCGTTTTGCGGACGATTGGATTGTGCTGATGCGGGATGGCGAAAGAGCTGAGGACCTCAAGCGAGAACTGGCAGATTTTATCTACCGGGAACTCAAGATGACCCTCAGCGAAGAGAAAACGGCCATTACCCATGCGCAAGACGGCTTTGACTTCCTGGGAGTGAGGACATTCATTGCACCACTGAGGAGCAATCCTGATAGAATACTGCCTTTCCAGGTACCGGCCAAGAAAGCAGTGCAAGCCTATCGAGATAAGGTGAGAGAGCTCACACACGTTCGCTTGGACTACCTCCCACCGGCGGAGAGAATTCAAGCCTTGAACTGGCTCATCCGGGGATGGGCGAATTACCACCGCTGGGGAAACGCCAAAGAGACTTTCGCTGCGCTAGGTCGCTGGACGAACAGGAAGGTGCACATCATGCTGCGGCGGTACACGAACGCAGGTTGGAGAGCCACCAACCGGAAATTCTTCCGCCCGGTATCCGAATGCGCCAATCTACAACGATGGAGCGAATACACCAATTGGCGTACCCCCTCAGTCGAAGTTGGAAAAGGGATGCGCATAGGGCTGTTACCTATGGCGATCATCTCCACCAGCGACTACTGGAGGTTTCGGGGGAGCAAGATACCGCCCGCGTTCAAGCTACTCGATGACGAAACACCGTACACAGAACGGGGAACTGAGTTCTACACGGATACTGAGATTGTCGAGAACACGCGAGTAGGGCAGGTGACGCACTGGAACATGAACAAGTATGGCCCAGGGTATCTACAGAACCGGAAGCTCGCTCTGCTGAGGGACAGGTACACATGTACAGTCTGTGGATATCAATCCCAACGCCGTAAAGGCGAGGTCCATGACCTGGAAGTACATCACATGGATTGCCAAGGTGGCTATGAATTGGACAACCTCCAAACGGTTTGTCTCCCGTGCCACCATCAAATTACGGCTAGCGAGCAGGCTGACTGACGCACGTTGGAATACCATCCCGCCTAGAGCCGGATGCGCGGAGACGCGCACGTCCGGTTCGGCAGTAGGGGAATAGGGAAACACGCTGGTTGCGAGGCCGGAGGGTGCGCCCCGTTCCTACTATAACAAAGGCTTCTTGGGCTCCAGGCGATGACGCCGGAGCAGAAGGTGTCCATGGTCGAAGGGGTGAAGGACACCTACGGCCTGAATCGTGCACTGACGGCGGCGGACCTGCCAAAGTTGACGTGGTACTATCACCAGAATGACAAGGTGGACTATGAGAGCAAGTATGCTCACCTGCGCCGCATTCTGGAAACCATAGCCCGGAAGTATCCCGAATACGGACTGCCCCGGATCATGGTCGAGTTGCGGGAGGTGCACCAATGCCACATCAATCACAAGGTAGTAGAGCGATTGCTGGGCCTGTGGGATTTTTGTATATTGCGGGGTGCTCGTCGGCGCAAGCCCAGCGGTATCCAGCGAGCCATTCTGGAGGTCGGTGAACACGCCAATCTGGTGGCCCAAATGGCGGAAATTGACCTGTTTCAGGTGCTCTACACTGATTTCACCGAGCTGTTGTATGCCAACGGACACCGGAAAGCAATCTTGATGCCCATCATCGGCCACACCAGCAAGATGGCCTTTGGTTGGGCCGTCGGTGAGAGCGCGAACACCCCCCTGGTGTTGCAAGCCTGGGAACACTCCAAGCAGACCTGCCAGCAATTGGAGGTCCATTATGGGGGCGTGATCATGCACCACGACCGAGACCCGGTTTACACCGGATATGAATGGACATCGCAGTTGCTGCTGAAAGACAAACTCAGGCTCTCGTATGCCTTGCGGGGAGCCAAGGACAATCCAGAGATGGAATCCTTCAACGGGCGCTTCAAGACCGAGGGCCACTCGCTGTTCCTGGAGGCCCAGACCATCGATGACCTCATCGTAGTTGTGGATAACAGGATGTGCTACTATAATACTGAGCGGCGACACTCTTCCATCGGTTATGTGCCGCCATTGACGTACATCGAACGGGTACGTTCGGACTTTGACAAACAACTCTAGGCTGGACAGTCTTATCACCGACTGCTTTGGCCCACTGTCAGGACCGAGGAACGGTGTCCCCTTGACTGGCGCCAGCACCTGCTCCACTATAGCCCGGTGCTCGCCCGTGTCAAGGGATCGCTTCGCTTGCCCTTCGGACACCCTTGACACAGTCTGCGCGCCTGGCTGTCGTTCTGGCAGGTGCTGGGCCAGCCGAAAGCTGCCATTGGGGCGGCCTGATTTTCGAACAACAGTCGATAAACACTTCCAGAGGATCACAATAAACACAGCCTCAAGTGGTACATATTTTGGGGGTAACCTCAGTGAAAATTCTATTCATTGCTGTGCCTCCTGATCAATACAGCTTTATCGAAATCATCTTTTGAAGCGGCTAACGGTTCGCGCATAAGCTGCCACACGGCTGACGCAGTGGAACGGTACGCAAACCAAAACGCGCCAATAGCGAAACAGACCTCAATGAAGTTCTCGATAGTGTGGTCGGCTTCATGCGCATGTTAGGCGCAGCTATTCAATCCACAGGAACGTAGGTTATGAATCCCAACCGATCCGGCTTTTCAGTCGGATGTGGTAAAGTCACCTCTCCGAAACCAGTCTGCAAAGGCTTGTTCAAATCAAGGTAGTGAAAGAAGAAAGCAAATCGAATATTGTTTTCTGCTGGCTTGACCCAGGGGTGTTGTTCATCATAAAGTGCAGCACCATCCGTGGTAAGAAAGTGCTCATCGTACGGAACCTGCCAATTATCCTGGGACTGCCCAAGAATCTCTTGTGTGAAGCTCATCAGATCAAGTCTCTCAGGAGCATTTGTTATCGACATTTCTACCAGATAGCATGGTTCCCTTGCCTCAATCTCATAGATTCCCATAATCTCAATCAAAGGATTCATCTCTACCTTCTCAACCTCCCCTGAAATCGTCTTCATCAAGTTTCCCGGATGCTCCACACTTGTAGCAGGAAAGGGAAAAACTCATACCAATATGATCGCCAAGATTATGGCCAACGCAAAGAGGGCAAATGCCGTTTAGTTGTTGATGTTTTGAGAATATAGCCTTTGTATCTCTAATCCGGCAGACTTCTAGTGAGAATCAAATCATCACTTCCCTGAACTCAGCCAAGTGCCGTGTGCAAAGCTGTGCCTAACGGCATGGGCATAACCCGCGCGGCGGATGCGGGGAAGAGCCTTCGCTACGAGACACCCCAAAAGCGCGTGGCGCCGCCGATTTCAAGCGGCGATAGCCGCGTCGGGTTCATGCCCTTGTTAGCACGCCTCATCTCTACATTGACAACCGGCACCTCACCTACGGCGATGCCGTCACTTCCAGGCCTAACCAAAGCCTCTGATAAATAGACCACTCCGCTTCGTCTGTTTCCCAATAGGGATAGATAGCAACGCCAGTCACGGCAGAAGGATGCGCTTCCGCATCGTTCAACCCATTGATTATGCCTTGCAGTCCGCTCGTGATATTCTCGGCGATGGTCGAATGTGTCAAAGTTTTTTCTTCGGATGTCGGTATGCCAAAGAACAAATCTACGCCAGTGCCATTCACAGCTTGGCTAATCTTGACTACTTGAAAACGCGACCAGTGGCGATACAAAGCGGCGAATGGCATTGCACTGTCGTAAATCATCACAGCAATCTGATCTACGCGGTTTGCCACTTCACGGTAATAGCCTGTATGCCAAGATACCTTCCCAACAATTGGCCACGCCACGCCTGGAAAAATGGGCCATATACGGCGTGTTGCTATCGAAAGAGTGGCCCCTGACCCTATTGTGCTCCGAACTTCATTCAGCAATTCTAGCAAATCTTGATCGTTGCTGTAAACCGGCTCTGGGTCAAGATGGATTCCGTCAAACCCTTCTTCTTGGACCAAAATTGCGCAGAAATCGGCAATTTGCCTTCGTACAGCGCTGTTACTCAGATCAACATGTCCCAGGGGCAATCCTATCCAGGCTTGTATACTCAAATCAGGCTGTGTTGCCTTGAGCATCCGTATGAATTGGCTTGCATGCGAGTAGGTGGGATTGAAACGACCATCAGGTTTCAGGTAGCTTGTGTAGACAAACACGTAACGCATCTGTTGTTTGTCAAAGATATCAGCTAGGTCAAGATTTTCGCCCGCGCTATGTGCCTGGTTTACCCATTCAACTCCTAGCCACACCGCATTAGTCCCCTGATTAAAATATGCACCGGGGAAATTTGTACCAGATCGCAAGAAACATCCCCGTAGAACAACACACCCAATGACAATGGCTAACACAAGCCATAAACTTCCCTTGAGGCAACGTCGCCTGTGACCCTGTGCTGTCACTTCTGCTCTGCTCCCAAAACGCCGCTAAGGACTTGGTGAGTCACTTACTGCATCCTGGACAGCTGTACAGGCGGCCCTTACCCTTTCGCCCGAGTCACCCTGCGCAAGATTTTCGATATGCTCAAGAATGTTCTGTTCCGCCAGAGTTTTTCGCTCTACCGAACCGTCATTGAGCATGTCAAGCGTTATCCAGCACGCGGCTTCCCGTTCATAGAGGCTATCGCTGCTTAGGGCGTTCATGAGCGCTGGGAGGACCTCAGGGCCAAACTTTGACACGGCCTCAATTGCTACACTACGGAATTGCTCAAACTCGGGTTCATCTCTATCCCACCCGAATCGCCACCAGTGGCCGCCGGAAGCGAGAGTTGCTAGAAGAGACCGTATAACTACATCTGCTTGTTCGCTTTCTATCTTATCCGATTGCCAAAGTTGGCCTAGTCGTTGCGCCGCTGCCGCAGCTACAAACCAATCTGCTTCGTCTAGTGTATTGATTAGAAATTCTACATCAGGAGGGTCACTACTGCTTGCTGCTTCGACTTGGCTCAACATATCCGAGCGATTTCTAGCTATGAGAGTGTCATCGACAAAGCCTGCCGAAAGAAGAATATAAGCAAGCAGGATGCATACCAAGAAAGACAAGAGCAACAACGAGGATGCCAGCCACATCCAATGTGCTTTGGTCATGGCAGTTCCCCATAGAGCTGACGATCATAAGCGGCGCCGCATCCATATCCCCCAACACAAATCCAGTCCGTAGGTTCCCAGTTGAGAGCGTGTTCAATGTTCCCTCGGTAGTCATCAATCCGCCGGCCGTATTCAGTCGTAGTATCCCAATCGCTGAGTCCACGATTATAGTCCGATAGCCAAAGAGCATAATCCTCACCATAGTCACGATACTCCGCCAGGAAATTGAGGTACTTGGCAGTGTACTCTAACGACGTCTGAGGGTTTGAAAGGCTGTCGAGGATGCATTGACGTTCATCTTTAGACAAATTCGTGGCTATTTGTTCGTGCAGCGCCGAGCGTTCTTCCCAAGATAGGTCTGCATAGTTGTCTGGGATCAACCCTGGATTGTCCATCATTGCAGCAACAGCGACGGATACTTCTGTAATGCCGATTGAGGGGTTGTCTTTCACAAGAGGACTAATGAGGTTTTTCACCTCGGGGCCGCCGAAAAGGCGTAGGGTGAAAACGCTAGACCAGTCCTGTCCACGTATCCAGTTGTAATCATTGCGGTTTTCTGCAAAGACAACTCCGGCCAACAGAACTGGATCAAGATTGTACTGTTCGGCTATTGACCTGATATCACCTTGATATTGACGGATTAGATCAAGAGCACTTCTGAGAGTACGTCCATCCGGATCGGTATATCGAAGCGGGTTATTGCGCACGTAGGCATACCTGTTAAAGTCGCTCGGCGACGCCGGCTCCGGCACAATTGTATCGGCAGAGATGAAACGGTTAAGATAAGGATTATACCACCGTGCTCCCATCTGGTACAACTCGACGTAACTATCCTTACGCTGCCCGGTAAAGCCAAACTCTGTCGGCAGCTCGCCGGTGACGTAGCGCACCTCGCCGTAAGGATAGTACCCCTGCCGCGAGTGCAGCACGCCGCTGTCGCTGCTGGCGACGCTGGTGGAGCCGAGATGATCCCCATGCAAATAGTATACCACATCCCCTTCGCGCATGGCAATCCGCTGGCCGCCAAAGTGGTAGTACTTGGTCACCTGCACGATACTGGCTTCTGCCTCAGAGGAGGTGGTGTGGCTGACGTTGTCGGTGGCGCGGGCGCGGAAGGAGTAGCTGTGGCCGTACTGGCCTACATACTCGTAGCTGATGGCCTGGGTGGCAGTGAGCAGGCGGGTCCAGTCGATGCCGTTCTGACTCACCTCCAGGTCGTAGGTGGCGACGCCGGAGCCTGCCACCTGCCCTGAGCCCCATACCCCGACCTGAGAACCAGGGACTTGCCAAAGGGACATCGCCGCTCCACGTGCTGGTGGCCGTGGCGATGCCGCTGCGCGCCGGGACGGTGATGGTCACGGTGGGTGACATCACATCTTTCGTCGCGGCGATGGTCGACAGGACAAAAACAAAGACCCATGAGATTCGGGAAACCCAATGGGTCTGGAATCATTCATCGTCAGCCAACGCCATTGATAATCAGCGCAACGGATGGCAACAAAGCATCGTACGCCATATACAGGGCACGTGAAGGATTGGCATGAGGAAGGCCGTACAACTGTCCCAAGTGCTGCAAGGGCCATAACCGAGTTCCAATCTCCCAGTCGTTGCTATTCGTGAGATGGCGCGTACACATCTAGCGATGGAAAGGAATCTGGATCAGCAGACTTGAGAAGAACGAGATTATCTTTAGTGTCATAGCATGCAATAATCCGCCATACGTGTCCTGGAAGTAAACTCAGTTTCAGAGAAATCTTATCGCAGCGTGTTGTTCCCCACCCCGAACTAGTATCCTTCAGTGAGCCGCGCTCCACGTCGAGTGGAGCGATGATACCCAAAATCTGCTCTACTTCATATCCGGACATCCCTACATCAATCGAATCGACGATGTATTGTCCTATGCCTTCGATGGATGGGTCGGCGCCTACTCGACGGGCGGCATTCTCTACTTGGACACGGGCAAACTCATTAGTGATCCTTATCCCTGCACAACATGCAGTGCTACCAAAGAGGCAGGCTAGAAAAGCGATAATCACTCTGCGCCATGCTTTTTTGGCTCGGATATCAACCATGATTGACATGTACCTCCATCTCGTTACTTGCAGTCAAACAGACCCTGACGTCGGTTAGGGTTCTGTACTTTAGCAAAACGGGAATCTCAGACGCAGATCTCGGTCTGGTTAGCTTTGGAGATTTCGAAGGCCTATCCCTTTGCAGCCTGCGCATAAGTTACAATGAATTGAATGAAATGTATCATCTTCTCTCAGTACTCAAAGGGTTTATACTCGCCATCAGGAATCGGAAACACTATTGATGCTATGTCCAACATACAATCATAAGCGAGTTGATTCAGCGTACCAAGCAAGGAATAACTCCATGTACTCACCAAGTTCCCTCCAGGCTCCAGACCACTCCGGAGGTAGTTACCCACCTGCTCGATCGCAATGTTCCCATTGAAGAGATCTACGCCCAGATTGACCCCCTCTTGTCCCAGAGCCAAGTCCTGGTAAGATCTGCCTTTCAACCCACCCCACCACGGACTAGCGAAGAATGTCTCGTGTGCAAGGTTCCCTAATGTCGCAATAGCCCGACTTTTGCCCATGAAAACATATGTCACATAAGCCCAAAAGTGGTGAGGTTGCTTTCCACCGACACCAGGATCTTGGAATACCCGATCGAACCCAGTTTGTCCCAAAGCCTTTTCCACAGAGTAATACTCGTCGCCTTGTAACTCGGTCAGTACTGAAGCAACGTCATAAACAAATAGCTTTGTGCGGTCACCGGTGACATCTGTAGGTATCATGGAAACAGCATAATCTGTCAATTGGGCGAACGCTTCTAGGTCAGTAGTCCATCCTTTTTGAGCCCAATCGAAAAGAAGGTTGTTGTATCGAAGTAGTTCCTCCCGTCGTTCGTCAGTGTCATAAGATGGTGTTATAGGCCATACTGTTTGGTCAATAAACGGCAGATCTCGGTCAGATAGAATGGTTATGCGCTGGAGTCAGGTAGAGAGCAGACCACAAGCGGCCACACTGATTGAGCAACCGGAACGACA
>Ga0180432_10008533_pt1 | contig 12715 bp, 13 predicted proteins | sample SS_ome_10_FD_132414 | JGI IMG/M metagenome (GOLD analysis project Ga0180432, IMG submission 132414) | Hypersaline lake sediment archaeal communities from the Salton Sea, California, USA - SS_1_MS_2 metaG | ecosystem: Environmental > Aquatic > Non-marine Saline and Alkaline > Hypersaline >...
GTTTTCTCTGGGATTTTGAATGGGTCTTCCCCGTCGCCGGCCATACTCGCAGCTACACGGTCGTCAAACTCTTTACGCTTTTCAGCAAATGACGTGCCGATAGCATCAGCCGCGTCGGCAATCGTCATTTCCAAGCCCTTTTCAGTATCAGTCTTTGCACGTTCCGCGATTTTCGGCAGCTCTTCAAGCGTTGACTCAAAGCCGTCGGTTAGACCTTTCCATTCCCAATCATTTTCGTTGCCTACAAGCCAGTCCCAAATGCTGCCGAAAAATCCAGTGAGGTTATCCCACATGTTGCTGACTACTGTGGTTGTTATATTGCCGATATCCGTGAATATGTTTTTCCACTGTCGACCGAACCACCCAAGCAAGTCGGGCATCGTACTTGTGAAGAAGTGCTTGATGTCCTCCCATGCGCTGACAACAGCAAGCGCAGTGCTGGCCGCGACCATCGTCACAATGCCGCCGAAATTTTCAAATGCGACTTGCATGAAAATCCACGTATTTATCCACAGCTCTTTTAACCAGTTGATGATGCTGCCGATCCACGAAAACAGCGTTCCGAATATCGACTCAGCCCCAGAAGAAAAGCCCTCGAATAATGGCAGTAGCGCAGCGATCACTTGTTCCCAAACCATTTGAAACATTACAACGTACTCTACTGCTGTCTCGCGGATCCATTCAACAGCCGGCTGGAAATAGTCCCAAATCGCTTGGGCTACGCCCATGATGTTTTCCATCCATGATTGAAACACCGGTAGGATGTATTCAGCTGCAGCAATAATACCATCGAATAACGGCATCAGCATTTCAAGCACGGGCACAAGCATCGAGCCCAGCACTTCCCATAAGTCGCCGATGCGATTGCTCAACTGTGTCATTTGACCCGTGAACGTTTTAGCTGCACCGCGTGCTGCGCCTTGAAACTGCCCTTCCAGTTCTTCGAGCATTACGTTCTGGGCACCGAGGACGTCACCCGCTTCCATAAGCGTAGTGATCTGCTCCTTCTGTTGGGCTGTGAACGCCACACCCGCGTCGGCCAACTTGGCCATCCCAGCTAGCGGATCGTTCAACGCTTTGGCCAGCATGTTTGTGGCGCCCTTAAGGTCGGTGCCTAATACTGTTGCCATATCCATCGCTGCTTCAACAGTACGGGCAAACGTTACTCCTTGAATGTTTTTGAACGTTGCCAAAATGGACATGGCGCTCATCGTGACTTCATCGCCGTACAGCGTCACCTTCTGCATTTCGGCAGCGTACTGCTTCATCTGGTCTGCAGTCCAGCCAGCGGCCATGCCCGTCGCTTTAACAACGGACTCAAGCTTTTTCTCCTCCTGTTCTTGAACGCCGTATGCTGCGAGCGCAGCTTTCGACCAGTCGAAGATTTTCTTGACCGCAAATGCAGCTAGCGCCACCTTCATAATTTTGGTGACGTTAGAGCCGAAACGTTCCACGCTTTTCGTGCCTTGTTTAAGGGCGCCGTCAAGCTGGGCGTTGTCGCCTTTCAGTACTACAACTGCATCATTGGCCATCGAGCCATCTCCGGTACTCTTGAATTGATTCAAAGTACAGCGTGTCCGCTGTCTGATCGTTATCGTCCGATAGCATCATCATGTATTGCTGCATCGGTGTTAGATCAGCTATTTGCGTCGGCGTCCACCCGAACCTTTTCGCGAGCGCTCGGTACGCTTGCGCTTTCGACGCTGTTGCTTGCTGTTTCGCTGCCCCAGGCTTGCCCCTTTTTTACTGCCCGGCTGTTCGGGCGCGGTGACATTTGCTTGCTCAAAAGCGATGCGAACCGCGTGGACGTTTTCTGGGTTGAACATTTCAGCTTGTAGCCACTCAAGCGTAACGTCAGCATGGCGCTTTCTGACGGATTGATAAGCTAGTCGGGCCATACCAGCAACGGTGCCGATAAGCTTCGCGCCTTCACCGCTGAGCCACGTCAAGCCGGCGGCGTGTTTCATGGCGAGGGCGAGTGCTTCCTCACGTTCGTTTTTCGTTGTAGAGTCGTCAAAGCTCGCCCTCACCATTTTAATATACTCACCGCGAACCCACATGTCCAGTTCGGCGATATCTTTATCCGTGAACGGCGAAAAATAAAGTTGCCGCCCACCCAATTCGACGGGCACGCCGGCCGCCGATAGTGCTTGTCTTTGGTCCATGTCGTCTCTCGTTTATTGTGTTAAATGTTACGCACCAGCGGGCGGCCACCAATTGGAGCCGGCGCCAGGCAAGAGTATACGGCCGGTGCCGTAATTCTCTAGGAATCCGTTCATTTCGAAGCTGATGCCCATCGACATAATAGCTCCAGTCTCGCGGTCAACGGTTAGACCAGTAAAGTCTTTGATATGCACCCACTTCAATTCCCAGAAGTCAGTGCCGTCCACATAAATGCGGATAATAACATCGTCCCAGATTTCAAGCCCAAACGAGCTCGGGTCGATGTCTTGCACGGTCATAGAGCCGGTCATGTCAATCGGACCGCCGTGCCGCTCTGTCCACCCATTCGTGCAAGATGTAACTGACGTTTGGGTCGCGCTTGTAATCGTGAAATTGAGATTGGTGACACAGAACTCCTCGCCACCAGAAGCGCTGCCCGAGTCGCTGCCCAGCACGTCGCCGCCCGGGTCAAGAATCAACACGCGGGCATCAAGCGGAGTATGCGCTTCAGGGTCAGTCGCATCGCTAACCACATCGCTCTTCCGAGCCAGCGCACCGTTGCCGCTGAATGACGTTTGAAAGTTAAACAGCTCGCTCGATTCGAAGTTCAACGTCAGCGCAATTGAGTCCACAATAGCGTTGCCGTAATACGTCAAACCGTTCGCGCCCCACGTATCGTTATCGGGCGCGGTGTAGCCTTCAAAGTCAAAGAACTCGCCGGGCATCGCTGGCGGCGTGTGCCCATAGCAGCTGTATTGGCCGCTCCAGTCTTTGACGCCGCGACGGCGGCCAGTGCCGCCCTTTGTATTTGATGCAACAAAAGGCTGGGACGCTGAAATTTGCTCGATGCCCCAGTTACGAACAGTGGTCACCGAGTCAACAGCTCCAAATTTGCCAGAATGTACGCCCATCTTATTCCTCCAATATATCAACGTGACTGAAGTGCATTTCGACTTCAAACATCCACGACGAGCTCCAGCCTTTTATGCCGCGGTTACGCGCCGGGTCGCTTAATGATTGGGCGAGCGACAACAGCTCTACCCGCTTAACAAATGTTTTGCTCTGCCATGTAATCGACGAAATATTCTTCCGCCAATTTATGAGCATCACAAATAGCTCCCACTCGACTGGAAACAACTGTTCCCGTAGCCGTTGGTCGCCTGTTGAAATATAAAATCCGTATTGTCTTGTGCAACGTGAAGAACACGAGCTCTGGTGCAAATTGCCATCGCCGCCGAAAGGCACCAAAACAAGCTCGGGCAAGTCAGCGTTTGATACCTGAAGGTCAAGGCTATTAGGCTGTACAAAGTCAATACGGTTACGCTTTGCGATTAAGTCAGCCAATGGGCTACCGATCACAGCGGTCCATAACGAATTGTACAAAATAGTAAACGGGTCCATTAGCCTTTTTCCAATATGATTACAGCGTCTTGCGCCATCATCCGAATAAACGCACGGTCAGGCGGTACGACCACTTTACGAACAGGCAAATGCCCGGCGCCCGTTTGATGAAAGCGCGCTATATCGGCAATCGTTGCACCACCGCCATCAGCATGCGCCTCAGCCCCACCGTAACCGACCATAACGCTAAAGCCTTGATGCTTTGCGATTGATCCGGGGGCCTTCACTTTCGGCGATAACGCGCCCAGCAGTAAGCCGGTGTTTCGTAATATCGCAGCAGCGGAAGTAGCACCGCGCCGACGCTTTGATGTCAGCGCGGGCCAATCGCCGCCGCCTCGCGAAAATTTAATAAATCGACGCTCAGCGAATACGCGGTATCGGAAAGCCCAGCGCGTAAGAATCCGCTTACGCACCGGACCGTCCTTTGTTAAGTCTGCCCGCATCCGCGTTAAGCCAGGCAGCCGAACTTTTACCTCAGCACTGGCCCAAGCCATTACGCGCTACCCGACGTGCCGCTTGTTGTAGTCCGGGTGCCCTTGATCAGGCACTGCGGGCGGGTGCACATGAACAACGGGTTGGACTGTGCGTGCAGCTCGACGCCCGTGTCGAAATCCATCCGGCGCTGTTTCACGTAGATCGGGCGCCCGATAGTATTGACCGTTTCGACAAAGTTGGCCGGCGCGTTGTACTGGGCGAAAAGCTTCGGGACACCCAGTGGGAAGAATCGCGCTGTGTCGGCATCGATGTATGAAACCGAGCCAACAGAGCCGCGATAGTTGCGCCAATAAACCCCGCCAAACGGGAAGCCAGTCTCGTTCTGCTGCGTTCGCAAGAACTCGCCGGTTTGCCATCGCTCGTACGCTTCGACGACCTTAGCATGGGACGTCAGCGCATCGAAGAAGTCGTCACCGCAAAGGGCTTCGATTCCCGTGTACGGCGCGGCGCCGAGAGCGTCTTGGATCAGACGAATCACATCGGTGCACAGCTGCTTGACGTCTGTCGTAGCGTCGCTAAAGTCAAACTCGACTTCGTGCTCCGTCAGACCAAACTCGTCAAACAGGTCGTAGATTTCGGTTGTGCCATCAGCGTCAAGAATGACGCCCGAGATAGCACCAACACGATGGTATTCCCAGGTGGCTTCGAAGCTCTGCTTCATATCGCCAAGACGTTCATTGACCAAACCAGCAACAGTCTGCATGGCGGTCTCCGAACCGAACGCTCGAATATTTTGTACGTCATCCGCCATGACCGCCTCGTTTAGCGGAATATGCGGAATAACAAAAGACCGAGCGTTGCGATCAGAGCGAGCAGCAGCGTTCGGGCGTGAGCCGCGAGCGGCCGTCGGAATAAGCGAGACTACGCCGTCCTTTTCATCCAACACAGCCGTGGTGGTCGTGATGCCCTTTTGGGCGAACAGACCCTTCTTGCCAAGGTACGATGGAACGTACGGCAGCTTGGCGATTGCTTCGGTCAGCGAGACCATCGAAAAGGCATCGCTTGTGAATACATCCAACATAGCATTTCTCCTTATAAAAATTCAAATTGTAGTGCTATGCAGTGTATTCAGAAAACAAACAAAAAAGGAGCGCTTACGTTGTCTGCTGCTCCGTGTTGGTCGGATCATCGCGGAACACGATGTCCAGAGCTTCAAGCGCCGTTTGAATCGTCGCCGTATTCAACGCCGCGCCTGCGGTATCGGTTGCAACGATGCCCGGAGTTCGGCAAGTTGCCGGCCCACGTTGTAGTACGTTGACCTGCTTCGATTCACCCGCCGGGATCGTGTGGCTGTCGAGCAAAATACCGTCAGTGTTCGCTTCGCCGCCCGCAACCACGGGCACGTTAGCGTCCATCGGATAGCCGGCATCAAGTTCAAGATCGGTCGCGCCCGCGTTCGTCACGGTCAGCGACTCGAAGTTGAAAGTGTCGGCAAAGTAGTTGAGCAGAATATCGGACTGCACAGGCCGCTTTTCAATGTTGGCCATAATTTTGTTCCTTATGATCGGATAAATAGCAAATGAATATCGAACCCGCCGTCAAGCTAACGTTAGCTGCTGGCGTTAGCCGCTGGCGTTTTTGGCACGCTGTTCGGCGTCAGCGATCAGCGGATTTTTCGTCGGATCAAGCGTTGTCTGCGGTCCGGTCTGTTCGCTTAATGAAATCGCCGCCGGATTCTTACCGAGCGTTTCAATCAGCGCGTCAAACCCGTCGCTTCCGCCCGAATTTTGCGACAAAGCAACAGTCAGCTTGTCATCGCTACAGTGCTGTCGCTGCAAGTCCGCTGCGACTGCGGGACTGATGCGCCCTTCCTTGACGAGCTGGCTGATCTTCGCAGTTCGGTTTTCACGCAGAATACCAAGCAACGATGCCGCGACCGGCGGTTCCTCGGGCTTCGGAGTGGGCGGTGTCGCATCGGGCGATGGCGGTGCATCGGGCGATGGCGGCGCCGGTGGCGTGTCGGGCTTCTTATCGCCCTCGGGCTTCGGCTCTTCAGCCTTAAACAAGTCCGTAAGCAGCTTGTCGAGCACGTCGATAATGCCCGCATCGTCCGTGCCTTCCGGTACGGCAATCTTGTGCTTTTCGATTAAGTCCATAAGTGTCATCGGCATTTCAGTACCTCCAGTAATTAGAGACGCTACAATGGAGAATGGAGCAAGACCAGGGATCACTGGATAGTCCGTTAACGCAACATGGCGCAGCGGACGGGTAAAAGACTTGCCCGTTCCATCAACAAATTTAGCAGGGGAAAATACGCTAACTTGTGAAGTGTTCGCAAGGCGCGCCGCGTCCTCATCCGCAAATTCAATAATGCCAAACAGCGACTTGCCGCCGGCTTCATTGTCTCGCGTTTCAAGCGCAAGCACCTTGCCACGATTTTTCTCGGGATCGGTCGTATGCTCGATTGGCACGGGCACTTGATGTCCGGCCTCAAGCATCTGGCTGAATGTCACAACCCAATGGTCAAACAGCTCAGGGGTCAAATCGAATTCGACGCCTTGGCAAACATACGTCCCGGTCCGAGCAAGCTCTTTCCAGTACTGCAAGCCGTCTTTACGTTCCACAATGGGTGAGGCCATTTCACAAATGATAGGCTTGTCGGCCAGTGCCCGCAACCGCCGTTCCACGCGCTTTGCTTGCCCGTGTGATCGTAAGCCGCAACGCACAAGCTGACCGCATGTCACCGTGTAGCTGCCGTCAATTAAAGTGATCCCCATAACGTCCCCTTTCCTATACAATTACATTATACCCGCATGGCACAAAATTTATACCAGCTTTCCAGCTTGGGCTCCGGCGTTAAAAGCAAAGCCGTCATCGGGCTCAAAAGCGCGGGCCCGTGTTGCACCGCGAGCACGTGCTTCGCTTTCGCCTTTCATAATCGGCGTAGCGATACACCGGCAGTTGTATCCGTTAGGCGGCCATGCAGCTTGCCAAAACGGGTCGTTCTTGGGCAGGCGAACGCCGTCAAGTACAGCATGCTCGGGTCGTACCCTATCATCGCCGACGGTTGAATATTCGTAGCCCCATAAAATGTCTTGAACGTCTTCGTCTTGATCAGCTTGCCAGCGACCCGCGTTGTATGCAGTCTGCGATTGGGTCCGGAATATCGCTTCGAGGCGAACTGGCGCGCTCTGCTTCGGCGTCAATCCAAGTCGGTCGAATAATTCGCCCAACACGCCGACGCCTTCGCGGACATGGGCACCGCGCCCAATGAGATCGGCGATTTCATCTCTTACGATGCGATTGACTCGCCGACTTTCGTTCCGTACCATGTTCAATGCTTCATCTGCAAACGTTCGATAGAGCAGCGGCAAACTGTGACCCGTTATCAACGCCAAATATTCTAGCGTTTTGACGTTTGGCGATACAGCCATCGAGATTGCGTCCTCTGGCGCTACCTTTGTCCCACGTCGTAACAATTGCGAACGCCTGAAGCCTTTCAAGTATGACGCCACGAGCGCGTTTAAAGCCGCAGGCATCAAACGTTCCTCTATGGCCCGTTCATAGTCCTGCGGCTGTTTTGTTCGCCATTCGCGTGTTGCAAGCTGACGTACTTTGACTGCGGCGGCCTGTGCTTCGCGTGCTCCGCGCCGCTGTACCTGCTGCGTCTCATTTTCGATACGTAAGACGTTGGTTAGTTTCGCCATCTTAGAACGCCCGTGGTGCGCTTTGTGTACGGTCCAAATTCAGTTTGATCTGGCCACTCAGGAGCTGCCGAATCCGCATGTCGATTATTTTCCTTTGCTGGCCCACTTCGTCGGTTATGGGGTCCTGCTCACGAATCAGACGGCCGTCATACAGCAACACGCCGGCCCATCGAGCGCATAGGTCAACGATGTCGGGTTCAATCGGCTCTTCAAAGGGAATCGTGTACGGCCCGTCTCTCAAGCGCGAATCGATCAAAGCGCTGGCAGTGCATATCGCCCACGCCCGCCGGTTTGTAATTGTTGTGGCATCGTCTTCGTTGTCCAGGTCCGCCCACTTATCAACGTTCGACTTGCCGTATATTAGGTCAAGGTATTCGTCCGGTGCGTAGCACTCCGGCGTACTCATGCCCGGAGTGGACAGCGTGTACGTTGTACAAGTCGGACCCAGCTCCAGCGCTTCTTCGGTGAACTGATAATCGCCCGAATCAGCCAGCTGTACGGTCGTTTCCAGCTTCTCTAGTGTTGCTGCCATTGCGTCAACGTCAACACCGCCCGCATCGCTAATAAGCAGCCCGCCCGCATTGTCAGCTGCAGCGTTCGGCAATGCGCTCATTCCGCCACGTGTAGCATCATACGGGTCAAGGTCAGTCAACGGTACTAGAAAATTCGCCTCTGCTAAATTCGTCGCACCATGCACCGATACAATCATCGATTTAGCGTTAGTCACAGCGAAGCGGGCATCGTCAAGATGGATTTCATAAATACCAGGATGCTGTGTACTATTAATCTCGGCGAAACGACACTTGCCCGGGTCCGGCGGATCATATGTACCGATGTCCCACGGCCATGACCCTACCGGTTGAATGTTACCGCCTGTTTGGTAATACGAAGTTGGGCTGCTTTCATTGTCGCAAATCGTGCTAATAATCAAGTTAGACGATGAGTAATTTAAGCCCGTAATACCCGAGCCGTCTGCGAGGTCCGAACGCATCAACCGCACCCGCAAAATGATGGACGTAGCGCCCCGCCTATATGCGTTGAATAGCATATCTGCCTCCGTATGAAATGGGAATACGCCACCGGCGCTTCCACCTGTTAATAGTGGGACAATTGGCATTAGAGTAGTTCCGTTGTTGGCGCCAATACCAAATCAAACCCGCCGGCCACCGCAACACCGCCGGCTATGTCGGTATACTCGCAGCGAATAATAATGTCAGTCATTTGCGGTATTTTGACTGGCACTGGGTACCGGTACGTCCACCAGCTGGAGCCAGTCGATGTTAGCCCAATTTTCGACTGCGTCCGAAATGTCTTGCCATTTAGTCGGGCGCGCCATGTAAAGTCAACGTTGGCATTTTTACCGCCCGACTGAGAAACATACCCACCAAGGAAAAACGCCCAGTAATTATTGGGTACCGTATAAATGCACATCAGCGTCTGATTGTAGCCATTACGAATCATCGCACGTACCCCGGCTGGCGTGTTCGGCACACCAACACCGTTGAAATCGTTCCCAACAACCAAGTGTATGTCACCCGCTAAATCGGTAGCACTGTCGTTATACATTCGATAAACGCGCCACAACGGCGTTGTCAATGCAACGCCCGTGTAGCCTTGTAGCTGTACTGATTGTAAAACGATGTCACCGTTGGCGTCAAGACCCTCTACCCATATCACTTGAGTGTCGGTGTTGTTCGTGCTTGCAATATGCGAAATATCAGCGGTACTACTGAATGTATAAAGCCCGCCGTAGTCCCATACATCTTCAGGCGCGCTTGTTGTAGTAACAAGCGGATTCTCGCCAAATTTATTCATCGTAAGCCAATTGGCACGATTGCCCGCGGCGATCTCGAAATACGAATCACGGACGGGTAACGGCGTATCGCTATCGACTTGCCGAATCTGCGAGTCGGCGAGGCCGTAGCCCAGGGTGACTCGCTGTGTCTTTGTTCCTAAAAACTCACTAGCGGCGCACTCATCGCCATTCGCTGGAAGAATAAAATTAGCCATCGGCTGGGGCTCCATTTTCGCGGGCACGCTGTTTATCGGTGACGTCCATGCCCTCTCGTACTACGTCACCGTATTCGGTCTTTTCGTTTGATCGTAATTTGCGGGCGATGATTTTAGCGCCGGCGCTCATAAAGTACGGCAGCAACAATCGAGCACCGAGCGCAAGCGGGACCCCGATACCCGGTATTAGCAGCAGCAAGCTTGACAACGCGCTTGTAGCCGCGCCTTGGGCGGCCGGACTTTCGATGACGCTCGCCACTGCGCCTTTGCCTTTGTCAAGCAAGCTGCCTTCAGTTTGGGTGAAGCCCTGGACTGCCGTACCGGCAACGGGCGCCCACGTTTGTTCGGTTCGCTGTGCTCGTTGCTCTGTTTGCTGCTGTTGCAGCATTCGCGTTTGCATGTCGATATAGGCCGACACCGAGCGAGACAGCTGTGTCATCGCTTCAGCTTGTTTGTCTAGCGCTGAATTCACACCGGACATGTCGACCGACAGCTCTTCCATCGTTCGCTCTACAGTCGGTTCGGTGGGCAGCGGCGGTGGTCGTTGCGCTTGTACGGGTTGCAAAATAAGCTGAGGCTTTTGCTGTTGCGGTGCCCGACAAATGCCTAACGATTGCAAAATGTTGCGAACACGCGGCACCGTCACAAAGATGGATGCTGTTTTATCGCCGCCCCAGCGAACACCAGCCAACCGGCCTTGCGTATCGATCACAGCACCGCCACTGTCGCCGTTATATGAGTACGGATAATTTGCATACGCCCAGTCTTGAGGCGCGCCATTGAATGACGGGGCGCCGTAGCCAGTGATATAGCCAACGCCACGTGCTAACCGTTGCATCGGCCCGCCAAAGCCGTACATGCCAACCCGCTCTTTTAACTGTACTTTTCGCTCTTGTAGCGGGACCGCATATTTCACTAGAGCCGGCGGCGCTTTAATCACCGCAAGGTCCCACGTTTTATTGTACCCGATATACTTGCCACTGTGCGTTGTACCGAATAAGTCGATGATGTATATGGTATTGCTTGACGTGTCTTGCACCACATGATACGATGTCAAGACTACCGGCTGTCCGTTGTACACAGTAACAACGCCAGAGCCGCCCGAAACGTTGCCATCTTTGTCCCGCGTTTTGATGCGTACCATACAGCCATAACGCTTATACTCCGCAGCGCTGATGTACTCGCGCCCGCTGCCCTGCGGCGCCTCCAGCTGAGGTGGCCCATACGTGCTGCGAGGCTGCTGATAGCATACCCCGCCAACGCACTGTCCGTGGGCGATTGCAACAGCAAAGCCCATTGCCGCTAGCCAACAGGCGATACCGATTCCGATAATAATCTTTCGTGTCATTATGATCCGTCTCCTTCGTGAAAGTGCTTGATGGTCTCGTGTATCCGATCAAGCTTTTCGTCTAGTACTTTAAACGCGCCCACCTGCTCGGTTGCGTGGACCTCAAGACTATGTTGAACTTCATTAGCGCGCTCAAGGGCAGCATTGCTTTTGCTTACACTCCAAAGCGTAACGCTAACGAAGACAGGTATCAGACCAACAAGTAAAGCGATGATGATAGCACTAAAGTTCTTCATCAATTCGGTATTCTCCTGGGTACACACTTTCGGGCACCGTTCCTTCGGTATCAGGGTCAGCCTGTGGCTTCATCGGAATGCCTAGACGGTCACGCAGCGCCTCAAGGTCTACGTTTTCCATCTCCAATATTTGAGTTTGCGGGTCCGCCAAATATGCAAGGTATATGCCACGTAAGTATTGTAGTGCAAGGTCAGTAATCGGCGCCGGCTCAATGTATACTGTGTTCTCGTAGCCTGGTCCGTAATTGTATAGTAGCAAATCGTTGACAACGTACCCATTGAGCATTTGCACAATAGAACGATGTCGCATGTCCATGTTGGTAATCGCCAAATCAGCGTGTACTTCAGCTTCAGCTTTCGTACCGAATTGGCCTTCAAGAATCGAACGCTCTGGCAGGCCCATCGCTCGTACTTTCAAAGCATCCAAATATTTCATACGTTCGATAAACGCGCCGGACCCGCTGCCGTCGGACAGCAATTCGATGCGCCACTCCGGTGCTGCTTGGGCATCAAGCGAATCGGTGAATGCCGTTAGGTTATTCGGCAAACAAACCGCGCCCGATGCTTGCAAATTGCTTAATACCTTTTTAGCAATTTCAAAATTGTCCATCACCGTGCCATCGACGCCATACGGCGTTTGACCTACTGGGTAATGCACGACCCAATGGGCGCCGGCTATTTTGCTGTCGTACCGTTCAGCAGCGCCGTCGCTTTTTATCCATGAGTCATAAGCGTCTTCACAATTTGCCAACGTCGATCGGCCGTACCAATTCGTGCCCTCTACATCGATATTTAGCAGCAATGTTTTCTTCGGGTCAAGATCAAGATCAAGATCATCCGTTGTTTGTGTTAACCCATTATAGGCGCCCGTCTCGTCGATGACGCGGATGGTGGTAAGGTCCTGCAAGAGCGGCTTGAGCTTATGCAGGCCAACATGGCCATCGGCAAGGACTTCATAGATTTTCTCGTACGGCTGCCAGCCGAAATCGATGCAGCCCAAAAAGCCCGTCTCCAGTATATGGGTACGAAGCGGTTGCATTTGTTCGGCGATGAATTCCTGGGCGCCTTCGGGCGCGTTCTTCTCACTTTCATACGACCAGTTAGCAGCAAGCACCGGCGCTAACATCAATCGACGCGCCAAGCTGATCGTAGGGTCAAGCCGCATTTCGCGGAGCTTTTTATAAGTGATGTCCTGCCGCGGCTGCTGCAGCGTGCCGTCAGGGTCGGGCTGTATGATGACTTGCGGTCCAGTGATTTCTGGCATGGTTACATTCCTTGCATTATATGAACGGCAGAGGCGCCCGCTGGAGCGTCAAGACGCACCGGCCATAGCCTATGTATAATATACCCTAAAGCATCGGTAATATGACCAATATCGCCATAATCGTGCGGCTCATTCGTACCGTCCTTATAAA
>Ga0180432_10008534_pt1 | contig 12715 bp, 15 predicted proteins | sample SS_ome_10_FD_132414 | JGI IMG/M metagenome (GOLD analysis project Ga0180432, IMG submission 132414) | Hypersaline lake sediment archaeal communities from the Salton Sea, California, USA - SS_1_MS_2 metaG | ecosystem: Environmental > Aquatic > Non-marine Saline and Alkaline > Hypersaline >...
ACGCAGAAAGATAAGATGCTGCGGGCGCAGCGGCTAGCCTTCTACTTGACGGATCACCCGCTGCGGCTGAAGCGGCAACATCACCGATTTTTGCGTTTGATGTGCGGATTTCCTAATCTAAAGGGGAGCAAAGACGTATTTGATGCACTCGATCTAGCCATCGCCCGCGCGCTGCGGGGGCGGCGACGGGTGCGGAAAAATGAGCCCGGTTTGCTTTGACTTCTAGGCAAGTGGTATTCTACATTCCGCAAGCATGGTTAGAGCCAACCAACTTTAGGAGGATCGAAAAATGTCAAGCACTCGTTTCGGACTGGTCACGCAGCAGTTGACCGCAAAAAACGCAGATCTCGATGTGCGCAACCTGCCTTTCGGCAAGCCCGAAAAGGTTGTAGTGCACAACGAAGATAACAACTACACCGCCTTTTGGATGAAGGGCATGGCAGACGGCGAAGCCTTCGTGATCTCCGATGTGGGCGCGAAGTCGCTGGTTACCAGCAACGGCTTTACGATGCTCGCGGGCAGCAGCACCGAGAGCCCCGGCTTTCGCTTGGGCGCGCTGGCTAACATCAATGACACCACCACCGAAAAGCTTTTCGTAGAGGCTTACGGCTAAGCGCGGGCGGTTGGCTAACAACTAACCAAACGCGAAACGCCAGCAGGAGAAAAAGCAATGACTACTATTCCAAAGCTCTACGGTGATGGTGGGGTGCACGGCGACGGCACGCCACAAAGCCCCGCGCTTGGTGAAACGCTGCACGATATGATCGATGATCTGGCGGCAGTGCGCACCGGGCTTTCCGATCTGCTCACGAAGCTAGATGCAGACTTCACGGCGCAGAATGCCGCGGTGGCCGGCTCGCAGCTAGATGTTGATTACGCTTCGAGCTTGACCCCGGCAGCCTTGAAGAGCGTTAAGGGCAGCTAGGCTTCCGACTAGGGCGGAAAAATAAGCCGCCCGCCTTCAAGGGTGGCGCATGAAGAAGAAGCACCTAAGCGTTGTCGGCAAGAGCAGCCTAACGGTTGAAGGGCACGATGATGCGGGCAATCCAAGGCGTGCGCGGCTAACGGCTCGCATCATCGGGCCTGAATCCGTGCGAAAGCAGATCGCGGCCCCGGATGAAGAAGGGCCTAGCGATGCGCCACAATCACGCGCAAAAGACGAAGACACGCTAAGCAAGCTCTTCAAGGGCAAGGGCATCATGCGCCCTACCTACAACTTGCAGCAGCTTGCGGCGATGCACGAAGAGAGCACAGAGTTAGGGCAAGCGATCCGATCGATGGTGACTAATGTAGTTGGCTTCGGTTGGCAGCTTCGCGAAAAGCAGATCCCTGATGATATGCGCTCTCGCTTGCAGAGCGAGATCGATCAAGAGCGCTTCATGCTGCAAGCCCGTTTGCAGGCGATGCACGCAACGCAATCGCTCACGATGATCCGTGAAGCCGAGCATTGGGATAAGCACGCAACAGGCAACGGCTACTTAGAGCTAGTTGAAAACCGGCGCGGTGATCTAGTGCAGATCAATCATGTGCATGGGCATAGCGTCTTGCTCTCGGTGAAGCAACCGCGGGCTACTAAGCTATCCGTGCCGGTTGTGCGCCCCGATCTCGATTATCGGATAGAAGAGATCGAGCATTCCTACCGCTTCAGAAAGTTTGTGCAGCTAAAGCGATCCGGCAGCACGGCTAAAGCGGTTTGGTTTAAAGAAGCCGGCGATCCGCGCGTGATGGATTGGCGCACGGGCGAGTATATCCCCGAAGGTCAAAAGCTGGCGCTGCGGTGGCGGGCTACCTCGCTTCTGCATAACCGCGTTTACAGCCCGATCTCTGCGTATGGCGTGCCGCTTTGGATCGGTAACCTGTTTTCTCTGCTAGGCTCGCGGGCTGCTGAAGAGATCAACTACAACACGTTATCGAGCAACGCGATCCCGAGCATGATGGTGATCGTTGAAAACGGCACGCTAACCGAAGGCTCGATCGAGCGCATGCGCGAATGGACTGAGCAGCATATCCAGAGAGCGCAAAACTACAGCACCTTCTTATTGATCGAAGGCGAGACGATCGATGATGGCGCACCCGATCCGGGGCAATTCAAGATCCGCGTAGAGCCGTTGAAGCGGCTACAGCAGACTGATGAGCTATTCCAAGCCTACGATCAAAACAACAGAGATAAGGTGCGGCAAGCCTTCCGGCTGCCCCCGATCTTTGTTGGGCGCGCTGATGATTACACGCGGGCAACGGCTGACACGTCGCGAGATATCGCCGATGAGCAGATCTTTGCGCCAGAGCGCACGCACGCGGATTGGATGATCAACCGCTTCGTGCTTGGAAAGCTAGGCGCGCGCTTCCACACCTTTCGATCGAATCATCCCAACATCACCGATGATATCGAGTTGATCAGAATGATGGGCATCGGCGAGCGCAGCGGGGCGGTAACTCCGCGGCGCGCTGATCGCATCATGCGCGATGTATTCGGCGATGATCTTGGACCTATGCCGCAAGGCATCGATCTAGATACCCCCTACTCGCTGCAATTCGCACAAGCGCAAGCTGGCGGCGATGCTGGCGGGGGCGCTGGCGGGCAGGCACCGCAAGCGAAGGCGATCAGAATCGAAGACCTGATCAGCTTGCGCAAGTCAGTAGAGCAAGAGCTTGAAAGCCGCTGGCTACTTGACGAAGAAGAGATCTACGGCGAAGAAGCCGCATAACGAAATCGGAGGCAATGAAAATGAAGATCCAGGTAACCAAGGCGATCGAGCTTCAAGAGGGCGAAGAGCTTTCGCAGTTTATCGGCAAGCTGCATGATGCGCTTGCGGGCAGCGGCGGCAAGGCTAGCAAGTCGCTTTTCATCACGAAGATCTTTGACGGCTTCGTGATCGCGCGCGATTGGGAAACGCAAAAGTTTTTCAAGTTTGATTACGAGCGCGATGAAAACGGCGGCGTGCAACTGAAAAACGAGCAAGAGGTAGTGCAGGTTTTCGTTGCACCGAGCACGAAGCAAGAGAAAGCCGCAGATGGTAGTGCCCAACGATTCGACATCACAAAGGGGCTTGTGATGCTCGGTGATGATTCGGTAGCCCCGGCGATCGCAGAGACGGCGGCAGCGGGCGCTACCGCGGCGATCGCAGAGCAGCCCGAAACCGAAACGGTGGACTTCGAGCCCCCCAAGGCACCGGGCCAGTGGGATCAGCTTTTCACGGTGTAGACTGCTGCTCGCTCTCTGATGAGCAGCTAATCGATCTCGGTGTAGAGATCGATCGAACGCTCTGCGCTGTCTTCAAGATCAGCAGCGTGAAGCCTACCCTTGGCCTTGAAACCAAGATGGCTGAAGCGATCTCGAAGGCGTGGAAGGCAGCCGTAAAGAAGGGGATCACTGCCCCGCTCTCGCGGCTGTTGAAGGGCAAGCCCACGCAAGGCAAGATCGATACCTTCGTGAAGGCGCTAGGCTTGAAGCTGGCTAACCCGCTAACCAAGCGGCAGATCGCGGCGCTTCAATCGCAACTAAAAAAGATCTTCAAGATCGCGAAAGACATAGGCGCGCGCGAAGCTAAGGTAGCAGCCTTCGATTTCAATCGGGCGGATCTGCGCGCGGTGCGCGCTGTTAGTAAGCACCAAGTCTTCTGGATCGGTGATTTCTACAGCGCGCACCTTTCAGAGCGTATCCAAGCCGTAAGCTCGGATGTGCTCTTGCAGCGCGGTTTCTCGCAGCAAGAGGCGGGCAAGCAATTGCGCGCTGCGCTTGCGCGGGAATTCGGCTTAGTGGAAGGCGGGCGCTCGAAGTTTGCACCGAGCGTGCCGGCCCGCTATGCGGGTAATCCCGATCTCTATTTCCGCGGCGTGGCGTCAACCGCTTCGCATCAGTGCCGCAGCTTCGGCAAGGTGGCTGCATTCGTGGAAGCTGAGATCGTTACCTATCGCTTGGTGAATCCTAACGATCGGCGCACCGGGCAGATCTGCCAGCAGATGAGCGGGCAAGTTTTCTCTGTGAAGGTAGCGGCGCAGCATATGGAGCGGATCATAGCTGCGGAAAAACCTGAAGACGTGAAAGAGATCGCACCGTGGTTAAGCGGTGAGAAACTGAAAGACACGATCGGCGACTCGAAGCGGGGAAGCAAAGCGGCGGCTGATAAGCTAGCCGCGGCGGGGGCGATTCTGCCCCCGTTTCACATGCTATGCCGCACCGAGCCCGTTGTGATATCGTAGCGCGGAAAGTCGTAAATTTTACGACTAACCAAGCTTCGGGCTATACTTGGAGCGTTAGCTATGGCTGGATTTGATGCAGAGAAAGTTTGCACGCTTGTAGAGCGCTTAGGCGCTCTAAGCGATCGGGGCTTGCTTGCCCTTCAGAAGACGCTAGCCGTAGCGAAGCCGAGCGAGCAAACCGCAGAGCTTGTTACCTTGGCGAAGTCGCTGGCGGGCGTTGAAGCCAAGCGGCGGCGGCTCGAAGATGTGGGGCTTGTGATCGAGCTTCAGAAAACAGAGCAAGGGCTAGTAGCCGATATCAACCCGTCTGATCTGCTGGCGCTCGTGAAAGATACGGCGCCGGCTGAAGACAGCGGGCGGCACGTTGATCTGCTGCCGGTAGAAAAGGCAGACGAAGAGAAGCGGATCGTTTTCGGTGAAGTGCTCGTGCCAGAGAAGAAGGATCTTCACGGCGATAAGATCAGCGCTGAAGAGATCGAGCGCGCGGCGCATCGCTGGTTAGCTCGCTTTCAGGATCGCGGGCAGCAGCACGATAAGATCGTAAACTCCAAAATGGAGATCTACGAAAGCTACCTAGCGCCCGCGGCTTTGACTATTGGCGGGCGAAAGGTTAAAAAGGGCACTTGGTTGCTTATGCTGCATGTAACCGATGATGCCCTATGGAAAGACATCAAAGACGGAAAATTTACCGGCTTCAGCATGGGTGGGTTTGCAAGGCGAAAGCCAGAGTAGCGCACTATTTGCAGTAGGCGGTTTGACAATCGTACAATAGCAGTCGAAATGCCAAGCAAGAAAAAAGACGAAGAGAAAGAAACCCACCGGCTTGAAGATGTGGACGTGCGCGAAGTAAGCGTAGTAGACAAGCCGGCAAACGATAGCCCCTTTCTTGTCGTGAAATCAGCAGACGGAAAGCTGCTATTGCAGCTAAAGGAGAGCAAGAAAATGCCAAGCACTCAGAAGCAAGAGGGCGGCGACATTCTCGATCTGTTGGGGTTGAGCTTTGACGAAGCCGACAACAGCAGCGGCGATCCTGCCCCCGCGGGTGCAGGCGATGATCCTTCAGTGCCGCTGAATGTAGAGAAGTCGTCTTTTCGCGCGGCGGTTGAGCAAGCGATCAACACGATCATGCAGAAGCTCACCAAAGCGGCAACGGATCTCGGAACCGAGCCGAGCGAGGATCAGATCGGTGCGGTTGATTGGGTGGCGAAGGCTCTGGCGGCGCTTGCCGATAAACTCGGCGAAGGCGACGGCGAAGCCATCGAGCCCGGCGAGACGATCAGCGCTACCGTGCTGAAGGCTACCAATTCCCTGATGGGCGCGGCTGCGCTCGTGAAGGATCTGGATGAAGAAGCCGATACGGCGCCGGATGGCGTGCCCGGCACGCTGCGCGCGGTTTCCGATCTGCTCACGAAGGCAATCGATGATATCCGCAAGGCGCAGAAGCCGAACGATCAGCCGGAAGACGGATCGACTTCGGATCACGCTGGCGCCAATGCAGACGGCTCTACCAGCGTGGGGCAGCCGGAAACGCTCGAAGTCTTCGTAGGCAAGGCGGCAGACGGCGAAAAGGTGGTTATCCTGAAGCGCGGCGCCAAGATGAAAAAGGCGCGGCTGAATCAGTTGAAGAAGGCGATCGAAACTCTCAACTCGATCCTTTCCGAGCTTCAGGGCGACGAAGGCGGCGATGATGCGGGGAAGAAAACGCAGAAGCGCGCCGATGCCCCGGACCTTTCGCAGCAGCTTGCAAAGGGCTTCGAGGCACTAGAGGGGCGCGTAGGAGAGAAGATCGCCGAAGCCCTGAAGCCGATCAACGAAGCGCTGGAAACCGTCACCAAGCGGGTTGATGATATCGACGGGGAAACCGCAGACGGCAAAGGCGGCGGCGATCCCGAGGAAACCGAGCCCGTGAAAACCGAGAAAAACGAGGGCAACAAACCCGGAATGTGGGACGGGCTCTTCGCAGGAGTCTAACCCTTTGTCAGAGCTGGATGGTCAGCCACTAGCCAGCGCATACAAACGGAGGAAAATAAAATGCCAGGAATGACCAACCAAGAGGTGATGCAGAAAGCCGCTATCACCACCGAAGCTCTGGCGCAGCAGGGCAAGCTACTGCCAGAGCAGAGCGATCAGTTTCTCGATTTCGTTGAAGAGGAAAGCCAGCTTACCGAGATGGGGATCACCATCGAGCGCTTCCGCAACGAAGAGAAGTACATCGAGAAAATGGACGTGCCCGAGCGCGTGATGGTTCCGCACGAAGAGTGCAAGGATCCGCAGGTGCGCAACGGCGTAACCACAAGCCGCGTGGAGTTGAAGCCCGAAGACTTCATGGTGCCTTTCGAGATCAGCAAGAAGTTTCTGCGGCACAACATCGAGGGCGACGGGGGAGCCGAGCACGTTGTCAGGATGATGGCAACGCGCACCAATAACAACGCGGAGCAGACCTATTGGGAGTCTGCGAAGACCGGCCCCGCGATCCAGCAGTCGCAATACCCCGGTGGTGGAAGCGATACGCTCTACCGCTTGGACGGCACGCACAGCCGCTACGATGGGCTCTTGGAGCTTGCCGAGGGCGGGCATGTGGTGGACGCACAGAACGCAGCGATCAGCCCCCGGCTTGTTTCGCGTGCGCTGCGCGCGATGCCAAACAAGTTTCGGAAGAACCGGCGCGACCTTTGGGCCTTCATGTCATGGGATCATGAGCAGCACTACCGCGAGGGTGTGAGCAGCAGAGCTACCCGCGCGGGCGATGATGCCCTTTCGGGCACCGGCGCGATCCCGAGCTTCGGTGTGAACCTTGGCCCGGTTTCGTTGCTCGATCCCGATCCCGTGAAGGTTGAGCACATCGTAGTCACCGGCACCACGCCCACGGCGCTGAAGCATGGGCCGATCACCGATGTTGTGATCACCGATCCGACGCTTGACGAAAACGCGGTTACCCCCTACGTGGAAACCACGGATTACGTGGTGGACTATTCCGCAGGTACGATCACCCGCAACGGCGCGGGCGCGATCGGCAGCGGCGCCACGATCAAGGTGACCTACCGCACCGCGGGGCGCATGATCATCACCCGCCCGAGCAACATCATCGTTGCCTTCGGTAAGGACATCGAGATCATGCGGCAGGAAAACATCTACACGCGCAAGCTGGAATACGCGATCCATCTTTCGATCTTCGTGTCTTTCGTGGAGCTTGACGCGGTGGTGCTCCTGAAAAACGTGCAGGTGCCGGAAGAGTAGAAGCTAAACCGATAACCGTGGGAAGCTAGCCCCCCGGCGAATGCCGGGGGGTCGAGCACACGACTAGCAGGAGTGACAGAAGAATGCGTGCACTAGAGGCAAGCGTTGTTTACACCGATGGGATTTCTAGCCGCGTTGGCGGGCTGCGCTTTCGGCGCGGTGTGCCTGTTACCGTTTCGGATCCGGCGCTGATCGAGTATCTGCAAAACACGGGCGGCTTTAACGTGACGATCACCAAACACGCACCGGAAAAGAAGGTGCGAAAGGTGCGGCGCGATGAAGACGGCGAGCCCGTGAAGAAGGCCCCGGCGAAGAAGGTAGCGGCGAAGAAGAAGCCCACGAAGAAAACCACCAAGTAGCCATGCTACGGCAAACAACGCAGCATGGTGATCGCCAACACGGCAGATGGTAAGACAACGCGCTTTGATCTTGCCTCTGATAGCGCCTACGCGGCGCTGCAAGCGCTGTTAGAGAGCGGCAAGGTTACCGCTCTCTCTATTCTTCACGGCGGCACTCAGCATAGCCTACCGCGCCCTAAGCGCTTCCGTAAAAGGCCCGTCTACGGCGCCGAGCAACTGCGCAACGGCACTGATTCAGTGCTAGGAGAGCGCATCTTTGCCCAAGCGGAAGACGTGCGGGTTAGCGTAACTGCTACCTTCGCTAGTCGATTAGTGCGCACCGATTTGGTTAAGATCGGCGTGATGAAGTACAATAGCGCTGCTAGGAGACATAAACCGTGATACTGCAACCCGTAGGTAGAGGCAGCGGCGCGGGCGGCTCGCAAGAGCTTGACGCGGTTTGCACCGCTGGCGATTTGGTAGGCAGAGCGGTTTATGTTTCGGGGCCTAAAATCGGTGGAGCTTATCAAGTGCGCACGGTGGACATAGATAGCAGCTTAGTAGAGCCTTCGATCGCGGTTGGCGTGATCAAGAGCAAGCCTACTTCCACTAGCTGCATTGTGCACTTGATAGGCCCGCTCTCGCTGCCGCAGTTTTCCGGGCTATCACCGGGGCGGCGGGCCTTTGTGGGCACATCTGGCAAAGTGCTAGACGCACCCCCGCCAGAGCCGGCTAGCGGGCAGATCAGAAAGCTACAGCGCATCGGCTACGTGTTTGCCGATGGAACCGTGATGGTGAATCCAGAAGAGCCCATAGAAATGCGGGCCGCATAGGAGCGAAAGCGATGGCAAAAAAGACTGCACCAAAGAAAACGCAACCGAAGAAACGTAGGCAGATTTGCAGCACGAAGGGCTGCCGGAAATACCGGCTACCGGATGGCGCGCTTTGCCGTGTTTGTGCGGCGCAAGCAACGCAGCCAGAAGAGCAGCCGGAAGCGGTATCAAAGGGCAATGGCTCGCGCGAAGAAGAGAAGCAGCGCACGTTTTCCGAATCGCTAATGCGGGTAACTGATCTAGAGCTTGCCAACCTTGGGCGGCTCGATGCAGAGATCAAAAACCTCGCAAACGAGCAGAAGATCCTTGATCACGAGCAGTATAGGGCTGATGTGGATTACGATAACCTGAAGCATCAGCGCAGCGTGAAAAAGGAAATGTATGCTAACCGGCAGAAGAAAAAAGAGCGTGAGCTAACCGCCCACCTTCAGACGATCGCGCAGCGCTACGATCTCGATGCTGATCAAATGTCAGTAGATGAGCGATCGGGCATCATCCGCGATCTGCGCCCCGATGCTGCGAAGACAGAAACAAGTGAGCACGCGGCTCCTATCGCCGAAAACGTGGGGCCGAATTAGAAACCATCAGTATAGGAGAAAAAGAAAATGGCCATTCGCACCCCACTAACCAGAGCAACAGCAGCCGGCACGGGTTACCCGACCGATCACGATGTAGCAAACGATGGGCTTGATCTCGGTAACGCGGCGCAGCTTTCCGGCGATCTCACCTTTGACAGCGGCGGCGAGCCCCGCGGCTTGCCTACTACCCCCGGCGCTTCTGATGCCGCATCATCGAAAGCCTACGTTGATGCGGTGGCGGTGCAGTCGCGTGCGTGGAAAGAGGTTTTGCTTGTCAAAGAGCAGGTGCTTAACGGTGCGAGCGGCGGCGTCTTGCAGGCGATCCTTGCTGCTCTTTCCGGGCAGCCAACGGCAAACGATACTTTCATCTTGACCGATGGCACCACTACCGAAACCTTCACCTTCAAGGCGACGGAAGCCGCAGCGTTTGACGTTGCGATCGGGGCGACGGCGGCGGATACGCTGGCTAACCTCGTGCAAGCGATCAACGATGATTCAACGCTTTGGAGCGCGGTAGACACCACCGGGCTAGATGCCTACTTCGCTGCGGCCTACGCGAATCAGGCGGTTATCTACCGCACCGCGGTTAGCACCGCTTCGGATCGCGCCTACGGCTCGATCACCGGCAGCGTGCTGAAGGTGGTTGAATTCGATAACGCGCAGCAGCAGGATTACGATATCGCAGCCGGCACCGAGCAGAATCTACCGAGCGCGGATCCCACCACGAAGACCTTTGGCTTTGGGCGCGTGAAGGGCAGCCTTGCCACAAACGAAACGCACCCGATTGCCGAAGACATCACCGCTTGGACGTGGGACACCGATGATGAAATCTGGCGGCAGACCGACAGCAGCGCGATCCAAGGTGGCCCCGGTATCAGCCGCAGCGGCTCGGTGATCAGCACCGATCTCGATACCACGGCGGCAGAGACGGGCGCGGGGCAGAGCGGCGGAAGCTCTGGCTTGGAGTACGATACAACCGGCAACGCTGGGAAGCTGCGCGTTTCGGTGAGCGCAACCGGCGCGATCGGGCGCAAGGCAGACGGGATCGGCATCCGGCTGCCGGCGACTAACCCCGGCTTGCAGATCACTTCAAACGAGCTTGACGCGAAGCTAGACGGCACGCGCGGGCTTGCGAAAGATGCAAGCGGGCAATACGTCAAGGTTGACGGATCAACGATCACCTTTGACGGCGGCGGGCAGCTTCAGGCAACCACGGTTGCCACCGAAGCGCAGCGGATCGAAAACGATCTGCCAGTAAGCGCGGCAGTCGCGATCGGTGATGTGGTGGAATTCCGCACCACCAATGATCAGATCGCACCGTGCGATGCGGGCACCGATGCAGAAACGCAGTGCATCGGTGTTGCCACTACGGCGCAGAGCACCGTAGGCCAGAATGCTACGATCGTTTCGATCGGCCTTGCGGCGGGCGTTATCTCTGGCGCGACGGTTGGCACCCCGTACTACCTGCAAGACGGCGGCGGGATCGGCACTGCGATCCCAACAGGAAACAAGCGCGTTGTGCTTGTCGGTTACGCGAAAAACGCAACCGATCTTTGGGTTGAGATTCAAGACTTCGGTAAGAAGTTCTAGCCACGCTGCCAGGCTAGACTATTACCTTAACTTGACGGCAGCGGCAGCCATCCTTTGCCGTCACGCATTGGAGGGCTGCCGTTGCCAGTCACGCCAGATAGCACACCGGATCGCGCGCTTCAGATCGACGATCCTATCGAGCCTTGGGATCGCGGGCTTGATCCCGAAACCGAAGGCGCGAAGCTTCGCGTTGTCTTCTTAGTTGATGGAAGCGGCGCTAACGATAAGCTTGTAGCTATCTGGCGCGACGGCGACGATCTAAAAATACGCGACGTAACCAACCCCGGCACCGATAACAAGGGCTACTCTCTAACGCAACTTCTTGCGGGCTCTGGTTTGACCGAAGGCGCGCACAAGGCGCTGCGGCAACTAATCCACTTCATGAGCGGCAAAGGCCCCGGCGACGGCTTCGGCAGCGGCCCCTATGCTAGCGGAGTGCTGCCGGAAGGTGATCCCTTCCCCACTTCTGAAACGTGGTACGCAACCGCGGCAGACAAGGCAGCGGGCACCGGGAAGATCGCGCGGCAAGAGTGGACCTACAACACAAACAAAACACTCGCTACAGAAAAGTGGATCGTCTACAAAAGCGACGGCACGAGCGAAGCGGCGACGGCTACGGATACGATCAGCTACAGCAGCGGTGTTTTTGAAACGGGGCGCTCGCGCGCTATAGCGGTGTACTGATGCCAGGATTGAAAGTTGCCAACCTATACGATCATGTAAATTCGCGCTTCGTGAAGTACATCACTGATGGTGCGGATTCGCTGCTAGGCATGGCTGCCAAGCTGCGCAACGCTGCCGGCACGATCGTAAATCCGGCGACGGAAGACACGCTAGCAACCCGCGCAACGCAAACAACCGCGGCGGCAATTCAAGCCGCGATCGAAGCGATCCGCGATACGGCGGGCGTGAAGAAGATCACCGATGCGCTGCCGGTGGGAGACAACATCATAGGGCGGGTGAAGCTATCAGACGGCACCGATCTGCTGGCTATCTCTACGGGCGGGCAAGCGCATTTTGTTTTGTATGATGATGTGAATAACGTAGCGATGGCAGTAGCAGACGGATCGCCTATCCCGGCTAACACGCGCAGCTTGCTAGCATCTGGCATCGATCAAACGGGTGACGCGCGGCGCTTGGAGCTAGTAGAAGACGCGCAAGAGCCGGGGCAGTATCGCTTGCTAATGTCGGGCAAGGTTTCGATCAGCGCGCCCCCGGTGCCAACGGGCGGCACCCCACAAACGATCGTAGCTGATAACCCGCTTGCGATCAGTCAAGCGGTATCGCCTTACCTGAATGAGTGGGATATCCCAAACGGTGAGAAGCTGATCATTCAGCAGATCATCGCTGGTTGCCAAGGCGACCCGAGCGCAGACGGATCGAAGGTTGAAGTTTATTATTGGGATGGCACAACCGAGCACTTGATCGAGCGCATCTATGTAACCGGACAAACGCAATTCGGCGCTTACCCCGATACAGACAGCGCACGCGATGGCACCACGCTAAACGGCATGCCTACTGCCGGCGAAGGTACGATCCGCTTCTACCGATCGCGCCTTAGCAATTCGTCGCAAGAGATTGACGGCGTGTTAAGGGGGTACACTGTCTAATGAAAACGCTTGAAGCTGTGATGCTAGAAGGTTGGGAGCCGATCAATGCCTAGAGATATCGACGGTAACGCGATCGTTTCGATCGGGCGCCCGAAGCTGCGGAAGAAAACCTTTCAGAACGTAGTAGACGGCGGCGAATCTATGCGGGTGGACGGATCCGCGGGCACGCTCGATGAAGACGTTTGGGATGGCGAAGGATCGTATTGGGCCGATCCATCGGTTGGCAGCAAGACGGCGGGCGCGAAGCGCACGGGTAGCTACGGATGGGATAGCGGCGTCACTGCGCTAAACGATGAAGTGAAGTTTACGCGGGGCACACCGTTTCAACC
>Ga0180432_10008535_pt1 | contig 12713 bp, 19 predicted proteins | sample SS_ome_10_FD_132414 | JGI IMG/M metagenome (GOLD analysis project Ga0180432, IMG submission 132414) | Hypersaline lake sediment archaeal communities from the Salton Sea, California, USA - SS_1_MS_2 metaG | ecosystem: Environmental > Aquatic > Non-marine Saline and Alkaline > Hypersaline >...
ACTGGGCGCACTGTACTCCCTACGGGAGTATACGTGGGCGTTTGAAACGCCCCACGTATGTCCCGTGGGGTAGGGTTTGACGACGCTGCGGCGTCAAGGACAGGAAAACGAAATGATAGAGATTGCAATTGACAGCCCGCTCCTGGCCGAGTGGCTGCAGACGGCCTTCCTGGATGACAACGGCGAGGTCTTCCTGCCCTGCGACGCGTTCGGCAGTGAACTCGATGCGATGCTGTGCGCCGTGCACGACCGCGTGGCGGTGGTGCAGCATAACGGGCACACCTACGCCCCGGCACCATGGCTGGCCAAGGAGCACCCTCGCCACGCCCGGACGATCAGCACCATCGCCGCCAGCATAAGGGTGCGGATGGGTCTGGCGGGCCGTAAGGCTGGCGTGAGGAACAGGAACATCGCCGTGAGTACTGCTAAAAACACACGATAAAAACCGATGTCTATTGCAAAAACAGTAAACGTGAAACATATAAGATTAGGTACTTCCGGGACTTGCAACGAAATGAGGTCGCGGGAAGCAGTCGGTTTATGAGAAAGAGTTAGTTTGCGCTGTCCGGTTTTTTTGCGAAGGAGGTCTCGCATGGAAGCTGATATCCAAACCATTGACGACACAAGATCTTACGAGTCCAACCATCCCATCAACGACCTGGCCGCCGACGCCGTGGCGGCCTCAGAAACACAGGAGATCTGGACATGGACGACAGTAACGGACCCCGCACCGCTTCCGCGGTTGCGGTCGCTACGGAAAGGACGTGCATCATGAAGGTTCAGCTCATAGAGACCGATCGGCTGATTCCGTATCCGAACAACCCGCGTCACAACGATGACGCCGTCGAGGCTGTCTGCGCGTCGATCCAGGAGTTCGGCTGGCGGGTTCCGATTGTATGTGATGAGGGGTTGACGATCATCTGCGGCCACACCCGCTGGAAGGCCGCCAAGAAGCTGGGCCTGGCCAAAGTGCCCGTCCACGTGGCTACCGACCTGACGCCCGAGCAGATCCGCGCCTACCGCATCGCCGACAACAAGACGGGCGAACTGGCCGAGTGGGACTTCGAGATCCTGCCCATCGAACTGGCGGAGCTGCGCGAAGGCGGCTTCGATATGGACGTCCTGGCCTTTGACGAGGATGAACTGGCCAGGCTGCTCAGCGAAGGCCAGGGCGTTGCCGAGGGCCTGACCGACCCGGACGCGGTGCCCGAGCCGCCGGACGAGGCCATCACCCAGCCGGGCGACATCTGGATTCTCGGCGACCATCGTCTCATGTGCGGCGACAGCGGCAGCGAGGCTGACGTGGACCGGCTGCTGGATGGGGCGACCATCGACCTGGTCAACATGGATCCGCCGTACAATGTCCGCCTCGAGCCGCGCAGCAGCACGGCCATCGCCGCCGGCAACAGTTCCCATCCCGACCTGTCGGCCAAGATGCACCACCAGGGCTTCGACCAGGCCCGGGGCGTGACCGACCCGAAGAAGGCCAAGCGGAAGATGCGCCCCAAGGACCGGCCGCTGGAGAACGACTTCGTCACGGCCGAGGCCTTTGACGAGATGCTCCTGGCCTGGTTCGGTAATGCCTCTCGCGTGCTCAAGCCTGGTGGCTCGTTCTACATCTGGGGGGGGTATGCCAACCTGGGCAACTACCCGGCGCCGCTCAAGGCATCGGGGCTCTACTTCAGCCAGGGCATCGTGTGGGACAAGCAGCATCCCGTGCTGACGAGGAAGGATATGATGGGATCGTTCGAGCTGGCGTTCTACGGTTGGAAAGAAGGCGCCGGGCATCATTTCTACGGGCCGAACAACGCCACGGACCTCTGGCACGTCAAGAAGATCCCGCCGCAGCAGATGGAGCATTTGACGAGTAAGCCGGTGGAACTGGCCGTCCGGGCGATCCAGTATTCATCGAAGCCCGGTGAGAACGTCCTCGACCTGTTCGCCGGGTCGGGCAGCACGCTGATCGGGTGCGAGCAGACGGGCCGCAGGTGTTACACGATGGAGATCGACCCGCTGTATGCAGATCTCGTCGCCGACCGCTACCAGCGCTTCACCGGCAAGCCCGCCATCCTCGAACGCACCGGCGAATCGCCCGTCCCCATGAAGCCCCGCGAGGAGAACATGCGATGATCTTCCACCCGCGAATCGGGCAGCGCGTTCGCGTGCACTACGCACGGCGGGTCGGTGCCGTCATGCCGTACCACGGCATGCACGGCCTGGTCCGCGTCGTGGCGGCGGGCCCGGGCCCTCGTAATGTCGGCGTCGAGATCGACGGGCGGCTCGTGGTGGTCCCTCGCGGGAACCTTGTGGCCGTCGGGGGGCAAATAGCATGAGCCGCGAAGCACGCACCCTTGGCCAGCGACGAAAGCACCGCTGCAGGTTGTCCGGTGTCCTCGGTCAGCACGCGGGAATGATCCTGGCAGGCATGTACGTGGGCTCGCCGTTTGTCCTGCGAACCCGACTGGTAAAGAACCCTTGCCTAACGCCTACTGCAAGTCAAGAGGCCTTTACCACGAGCCGGGCGAATGAGGACCCATGGACTGAGAACACCCCGGCGTTGGCCGGGGTGTCCGAGGAAGGTGGGGCAATATCAGTTGTTCAGCTCGAACTTCCCGCGTTCGACCTTGCGGAATCGGCTTTCGGCGCCCTTGTCGCGGACCTCGCGGATGATCGCGCTGTAAATTGTGGCCGACGGCGTCCGGCCCTTGGTCTGCCACAGACCCTTGGCCAGCATCCGCTCGACCATCTCCTTGCAGTTGAGCGGCTCGCCGGCCTCGGCGAGGACCTGGGCGGCGGCGTCCAGGCCGCTCGGACGTTTGGCCCCCTTCGCGCCACGTTGGCCCGTGTCGCGTTTCGCCGGCGCCTTGGCCTTGCCGGTCGCCTTGCGGGCCTTCTTGGCCCCCGTAGCCTTGGCCTCGGCCTCGTACTCGGCCAGCGACACGATCTTGGTCCGCTTGGCCGGCCGGGCGGGCGTCTTGCCCCTCAGGCGCTGGGGACTCTTCACACGCACCTTTCTGTTGGTCAAGACGTTGACCGCATCCCAACCTCCGTGCGGGTTCTCGCCGGTGATACGGACATCGGCCATGTTGCCGCTGACCTTGCACCGGTACGTCTGTCCGACCTTGACTTCGTTCTTCTTCATGGTCCTGCTCCTCATGTAGTGGCCCATGCGGGCCCGTTCCTAGAGTCCGACCTCTTCGCAGAGGCGGTTGTGCTCGTCGCCACCGCCGACCAGCTCGACCAGGTGGTCGGCGAACCATCGAATCTGCCGGTCCACGTCGGCCCGCTGCGTCGTCGCCGTCTGGCAGAAGGCGGCGATGGCCGCCACGGCGTGCGGGCTGAGGTTTTCACGGAGGGCGTCGTTCAGCATGTCCTCCGGCTTCGGGTCTTCCGGCACGGTGACGCGACGGGTCTTGCCGTGGACCTGGGCGTCGTAGACCTTGCCGGTTGCGGTTCGTGCTCGTTTCATGGGTGTTCTCCTTGCTCAGTGGCTCTGGACGATCTCGACCTGGAACTGGCTGCCGTCCTCGAGATGCAGGACCAGGCCTGGGTTGCTGGTGAGGACACCGGCCTGGGCGAAGGTCCGGATGGCGGAGAGTTCCTCGATGCCATCCGGCACCTCGGCGCAGGCGTCTTCGTCCAGGGCCGCGGCCGCGATGTTGAGGGCCTCGGTGATCAGTGTTTCGATGTCGTGGGCGTTCATCTCTGCTTCCTTTCAGTCTGCCAAGCGCTGCAGCAGGTCGTAGTACTCGTGGATGTCGCTGTTGGTGCCCTTGTGGCCGTCGAGGTGGGCCTGCAGGCATTCGGCCATCGACCAGAGGTCCTCGTCGCAGTCGGCCTGGACGTGGTGGGTCCGCTCGCCGCCGGGAACGAGGATGGTCACCTCGATCCACTCGCTGTCGAGGGCCCGGTGGATACGGGCGAAGGCCATGGGCAGCGTCTTGCCCTTGGCGACCTCGCCTGCCAGTTCTACGCTCGTGATTCTCATCGCAACATCCTTTCTCTCAATGGCTTGCGTTTCGTTCTCACGTGTTCATATTTGCTCTGCGGGCGGCGGAGGGCAAGTCAATTAACACCTTTTAGTAAAAGAACTTGCGCCCATAAGCATGGAATGTATCGGCACTTGCGATACGGGCGCCGGAAAGCTGCCGAAAAGGTGCAGATTCCTGCCGGGAGGACATGCACATGAGCGAGACTTACGGCAAGCCCGGCCTGCGAATCACGTCCCTGGCGGTGGCCGATGCGGCCAAGGTAATGGCCTCGGCCTACGGGCGGCGCGTGACGGAGGAGCAGGTTCGACAGATCGCCGAGCGCGGTGGCCTGGTCCGCGCTGACGACACGATCAATCTGCTGGAGTACGCGGCGTACCTGGTGCGGGAGTTGGCCCATGGAAGCGATTAATCCGCGCCATCTCCGGCCCGCCGTGCTGGCCAGGCTGCTGAACTCGGCCGGCCTGGGCGAGGTGATCAACGAGCGGCAGCTGCGCCGCCACCGCAACCGGGCCGGCTACACCATCGGCGACGCCCGAACGGTGGACCTGTTCCGCTACGCCGCTTGGCTGACGCTGGAGTATCTCAAGCCGAAGGCAGAGCCCGCCAGCTACGAGGAGATCAAGCGCCGCCAGGCCGAACGAAATGCCGAGATGGTCCGCGCCGGCCAGGATATCGGCGAAATCCCCGACGTGGTCGACCCAGAGCGGAAGGCCGAGGCCGGTGAGAGCTTTCGGTTCTTCTGTGAGACCTACTTCCCCGAGGTGTTCTACCTGCCTTGGTCGAACGACCATCTGCGAGTGATTGCCAAGATCGAAAAGGCCGTTCGTACCGGCGGCCTGTTCGCAATGGCCATGCCCCGCGGAAGCGGCAAGACCGTGCTGTGCCAGACGGCGGTGGTCTGGGCGGCGCTGACCGGGGCCACACCGTTCGTATGCCTCATCGCCGCCAGCGCCGATCGGGGCAAGGACCTGCTGGAGAACGTCAAGGTCTGGCTGGAGACCAACGCCCTGCTCAACGAGGATTTCCCGGAGGCGACTTACCCGATTCGCAGTCTCGAACGGATCGTCCACCGGCAGAAGGGCCAGAAATACCAGGGCCAGCCGACGCGCATCGAATGGTCGGCCGACAAGATCGTCCTACCGACGATCCCCGGCTCGAGGGCATCGGGCGTGGTAATCTCCTGTTCGGGCATGAAGGGCTCGGACATCCGCGGCCAGAACCATGCCCGGCCGGACGGCAAGGTCGTGCGCCCACAACTGGTCATGGTGGACGATCCACAGACAACCGAATCGGCCTGGTCACCGTCGCAATCACAACGGCGCGAGGCGATTCTCGCCGGTGACGTACTCGGCATGGCCGGGCCCGGCAAGAAGATCGCCGGCCTCATGGCCTGCACCGTGATCCGCCCGGATGACATGGCCGATCGTTTGCTTGACCGCGACAAGCACCCTGAATGGCAGGGCGAACGGACGAAGATGGTCTATGCCTTCCCGACCAACGAGAGGCTTTGGGCCAGGTACGCGGAGATCCGCGCCGACTCCCTTCGCAATGACGGCGACGGCTCGGAGGCCACGGAGTTCTACCGAACCAACCGGGATGCAATGGACGTCGGCGCGATCGTCGCCTGGCCTCAGCGCCGCAACGCCGATGAACTTTCGGCCATTCAGCACGCGATGAACCTGAAGCTGCGGGATGAGGGGGCATTCTTCGCCGAGTACCAGAACGAGCCAATCGTCGAGGTCGAAGGCGACGAGATGCTCAGCACTGACGAGATCGCCACGAAGCTCAACGGTTACCGTCGCGGGGAGATTCCTCTGGGCTGCAACCACCTGACGATGTTCGTCGACGTGCAACAGAAGGTGTTGTTCTGGCTGCTGGCCGCATGGGAGGAGAACTTCACCGGCTACGTTGTGGATTACGGCACGTGGCCCGACCAGCGCCGGGCCTACTTCACGCTGAATGACGTGCGCGCGACGCTTGGTCGCGCCACCCCGGGTGCGGGCATGGAGGGCCAGATCTACGCCGGCCTCGAGAAACTCGCCGCCGAACAGCTCGGCCGTGCTTACCAGCGCGAGGACGGCGCCGAGATGCATGTCGACCGCTGTCTTATCGATGCCAACTGGGGCCAGTCCACCGACGTGGTCTACCAGTTCTGCCGTCAGAGCACGTTCGCCGCGATCGTCTTGCCATCCCATGGCAAGTATGTAGGTGCGTCTTCAGTCCCCTTCAGCGAATACAAGCGCAAACGCGGCGACCGCATCGGCCATCACTGGCGGATCCCCAACACCACGGGCAAGCGCCAGGTCCGTCACGTGCTGGTGGATACCAACTACTGGAAGAGCTTCGTCCACGCCCGCCTGGCCGTGGCCATGGGCGACCGCGGGTGTCTGTCCCTGTTCGGTCGGGACGAGAAGGCCCACCGCCTTCTCGCCGATCACCTAGTGGCCGAATACCGCATTCAGACAACGGCCCGAGACCGGATCGTGGATGAATGGAAACTCCGGGCCACGCGGCCCGACAACCACTGGCTGGACTGCCTGGTCGGCTGCGCCGTCGCCGCGAGCATTCAGGGGGCGAGCCTGGAGGGCATGCAGCCGCACCGCCAGGCCAAGCGAGTCGCTGTCAAGCTGTCCGAATTGCAGAGGGGGAGGCGATGACGGAGCAGACGGTTCTCCCACAATCCGAAGTCAAGCACCCCGGCCTGCTCTGTCGGGTGTGCGGGTGTAGGCACTTCCTCACCGTCTATACGCGCCCCCGCAACGACGGCATCATTCGCCGTAAACGTTGCCGACACTGCGGCTCGGCCGTCACTACGCGCGAAAAAATCGTCGTCCGTACCATATCTGGTACGAAGTGAGCGCAAAAACCCTCAAGGTGTCCGAAAACGACCAATCGGCGGCAGATAAGTCTATGAAGGGCGACCGAGCCCTCTGGACGACATCATGCCGAACGATTCACTGGACAGCACGATCCGCGACAACGCCGCCGGGCCCAAGCGAGCCAAAGGCGATGCGGGCGAGATGGAGCAGCACTCGCTGAAGGACCAGATCGCCGCCGACAAGCACCTGGCCGGCAAGAACGCGACAGCCGGCAAGGGCCTCGGTATCAAGCTGGCCAAGATCAAGCCGGGAGGGACCGTCTGATGTGGCCCTTCGACAGGCTCAGGACAAGCGCGTCCCGCAGGAAGGGGCACCCGCGCCGAACCGTCCCAGCAGTCGTCCGCGCCAGGTACGACGCGGCCCAGACCACCGTCGAAAACGTCCGGCACTGGGCGATGGCGGACGGCCTGTCGGCCGATTCGGCCAACAGCGTCGATGTCCGCCGCAAGCTTCGCCAGCGTGCCCGCTACGAAGTGGCCAACAACTCCTACGCCAAGGGGATCGTGTTGACGATCGCCAACGATACTGTCGGCACGGGCCCTCGCCTGCAGATGCTGGCCGGCGACAGCGAGGCCAATCGCCGTACCGAACAGGCCTTTGCGCGATGGGCAGTGGCCGTCGGTTTGGCCGAGAAGCTCAGGACGATGCGGATGGCCAAAGCGACCGATGGCGAGGTCTTCGGCGTATTGACGGCCAATCCGCTGATCGATTCGCCGATCAAGCTGGACGTCCGCCTGGTCGAGGCCGACCGCGTGGCTGCACCGACGGTAGCGATGCTGCCGGTGGTAGGCGATATCGACGGCATCCACCTGGACGCGTGGGGCAACCCGGCCGGGTATACGGTCCTTCGGAACCACCCCGGCGAAATCGGTGCGTGGCGCAGCGACTACGATCTGCTCAGCGCGGCCGACGTGATCCACTACTTCCGCACCGACCGGCCCGGCCAGCATCGAGGCGTGCCGGAGATCACGCCGGCCCTGCCGCTGTTTGCCCAGCTACGCCGTTACACGCTGGCGGTACTGGCCGCGGCCGAAACGGCGGCCGACTTCGCCGCGGTGCTGTACACCGATGCGCCGGCCAACGGGGAGGCGGCGGCCGTCGAGCCGATGGACATCATCGAGCTCGAAAAACGCATGGCCACCACGCTGCCGGACGGCTGGAAGCTCGGGCAGGTCAAGGCCGAACAGCCGGCGACGACGTACAGCGAGTTCAAGCGCGAACTGCTGAACGAGATCGCGCGCTGCCTGAACCTGCCGTACAACATCGCCGCCTGCAACTCCTCGGGCTACAACTATGCCTCGGGGCGCCTGGACCACCAGACCTACTACAAGTCCATCCGCGTCGAGCAGGCCCACATGGGCGAGGTGGTCCTCGATCGCATCTTCGCCGCCTGGTGTGCCGAGGCGATGCTGACTGCCGAACTGGCCGTGCTGCGCACCGTCAGCGGCCTGCCGCACCAGTGGTTCTTCGACGGTACCGAGCACGTCGATCCGGCCAAGGAGGCAAGGGCCCAGGCCATGCGCCTGGGATCGCACACGACGACGCTTGCCATCGAGTACGCTCGGCAGGGCCGCGACTGGGAGACCGAGCTTCGCCAACGGGCCAAGGAGAGACAGCTGATGAATGAATTGGGGCTGGGCCAGGACCAGGCACAGCAGCATCAAGGGACCCCTGTTACGGAGAGCGATACCGATGAAGACGATTCCTGAGTATCTGCAGTTCCTCTCGCCGCTGACCATCGAGGCCGCCGGCGGAGGCACTGAGAAGAAGACTCCGCGATTCTCCATGGTCGCCTATACGGGTGGGACGATGCAAATTGCGGGGTTCCCGCACCCGGTGGTCGTGGACCTCGAGGGCCTGAGCATTGAGCGGCAGGACATTCCCGTCCGTCTGGACCACAACCCGCGTCAGGGCGTGGGGCACACCGAGCGGGTGGCCATCGAGAACGGTCAGGTCATCGCCGAGGGCCTGGTCAGTCGCGATACGTCCTGGGCCCGGGATGTGGCCAGAAGCGGCGTGAACGGCTTTCCGTGGCAGGCATCCATCGGGGCCCGGGTCATCGAGGCCGAGTTCATCCCTCACGGGGCGACCGTCACCGTTAACGGCCAGGAGTTCACCGGACCGCTGCACGTGGTCCGGAGGGCCGTCCTCAAGGAAATCAGCTTCGTCGACAGCGGAGCGGACACCAACACGCAGGCAAAGATCGCCGCCCGGCTGGGCCAGGACCCCGCGCCCGGGCAAGACCAGGCAAAGGAGCACGACGCCATGAAAGACGACAAGACCACCGACACGGACGTTCAGACTGCCGACACCGACCCGGCCCCCGACCCGGAGACGGCTGATGCCGGCAAGACCGCCGCTGCCCAGACCGTTCAGCCAGACGCCGGCACCACGGATGCCGTGAATGCCGCCCCGGATGATGACGCGGACACCGGCACGGACACCCCCGGAGCCACGGCGCCGAACGACACGGACAACACCCCTGATACCGTCAACGCCTCGGCGCCCGATCCCGTTGCCCAGATGCGCCAGCAGATGGCCGCCGAGACCCGACGGATCGAGGCGATCCGCAAGGTCTGCAGCGGCAAGCACGCCGAGATCGAGGCCAAGGCCATCGAGGAGGGCTGGGATGCGACCAAGACCGAGCTGCACGTGCTTCGCGCATCGCGGCCGACCGTGCCGGCGGTGGCCACCCAGCCGCGGAACACCAGCCCGCAGGTCTTCGAGGCCGCGGCGCTGATGGCCTCGGGCATCTCCGGCCGTCAGATCGAGTCGGTCTACGCCGAGCCCGTCCTCGAGGCGGCCGACAAGCTGCGCGGCATCGGCATCCAGGAGTTCTGCGAGCGGGTCGTCGGCCAGCAGCTGCCTCGCTTCCGGCGCGACGCCTCGGGCTGGCTGCAGGCCGCCTTCTCCACCGCGTCCCTGCCGGGCATCCTGTCCAACATCGCCAACAAGATGCTGCTGGAGGGCTACAACTACGTGGAGGACGCCTGGCGGCGGGTCTGCAAGATCGCCTCGGTCAACGACTTCAAGGAGCACACCCGCTACCGGATGACCAGCAACTTCACGTTCCTGCCGGTCGGGCCCGACGGGGAACTCAAGCACGGCCGGATCGACGAGCAGACCTTCGGCCAGAAGGCCGCCACCCACGGGATCATGTTCGCCCTGACCAGGGAGATGATCATCAACGATGACCTGGCGGCCTTTACCGACATCCCGCGGCAGATCGGGATGGGTGCGGCCGAGGCCATCGCCGACGCGGTCTGGAGGCTGCTGCTGAGCAACCCGGGCAGCTTCTTCTCCGTCGGGCACAAGAACTACGCCGCCGGTGCTGACACGGTGCTCGACGTGGACGGACTGACGAAGGCCGAGGTGCTGTTCCTGGACCAGACCAAGCCCAACGGGCGCCCCCTGGGCGTGGTGCCGGCCATCCTGCTGGTGCCGACGGCGCTGAAGGTGGCGGCTGAGCTGCTGATGAAGAGCCTGAAGCTCAACGAGACCACCGCCGAGGGCAAGGGCAAGCCCTCTGACAACCCGCACGTGGGCAAGTTCGAGTCCGTCTCGAGCAGCTACCTGAGCAATACGTCCTTCAAGGGCGCCAGCGCGAAGGCGTGGTACCTCTTCGCCGACCCGAATCGGCTGCCGGCCCTGGAGGTGGCGTTCCTCAACGGCGTGGACCGGCCGACGGTCGAGAAGACCGACGCGGACTTCAACACGCTCGGCATCCAGTTCCGGGGCTACATCGACTTCGGCGTCCGCGAGCAGGACTACCGCGGCGCCGTGAAGATGAAGGGCGAGGCCTGACGGCCCCAGACCCAGTTAGGAATCATTATCAATAAGACCAACAATGACAGGAGAACGATCTGATGGCAACAGCACAGTTCATTCACGACGGCGACGCAATCGACTACACGCCCGAGGTGGCCGTCAGCGCAGGGCAGGTGGTCGTCCGTAACGACCTCCTGGGCGTGGCGAAGGTGGATATCCCGGCCAACACGCTCGGCGCCCTGGCGGTGGTCGGCGTCTTCGACTTCCCCAAGGCCACCGGGGCCGGCACGGCCATCCAGGCCGGCGAGAGTCTGTTCTGGGACGAGGCCGAGGAGGTCGCCAAGCTGGACGATGAGTCCGGGGCCAACGGGCTGATTGGCCAGGCGGTGGCGCACGCCGACCGCGACGAGGCGACGGTTCGTGTTCGGCTGAGCCAGGGCTACGTCGGCAACCTCAACGACGACTCGGACGAGAGCGGCTTCGAGAGCTCGTAGCGGCGGGAGCGTGACAGCGTGGCCGACATGCTCGAACAAGGCGCTTCATGGCTGGCAGGTATGCTCAAGCAGCACGCCTCGCGCACCGTGACGTACGCCCGGGGCGCCGAGTCCGTCGAGCTGTCGGCCACGCTGGGCCGGACGACGTACGAGGTCGCCGACGAGTACGGCACGGTCGTCGAGGCCAAGGCGACGGACTTCATTGTCCCCGCGGCCGACCTGGTGCTGGCCGGGCAGAAGGCGCAGCCGGAGCCCGGCGATCAGGTGCGTGTCACCGTTGGGGACGAGGTCCACGTCTTCGAGGTGATGGACCTCGGCGGCGCGGGCCACTGGCGGCCGAGCGATCCGTACGGGCACACGCTGCGGATTCACACCAAGCTCGTGGACACGGAGACGGCATCATGACGACCGGAGAGATCCTCCTGGCAATCGCCGCGGTCTTGCTGGGCGGCGGCGTGCTGACCGGCGCCGGATGGTGGGTCGTCTCCGGCATGTTCGGCCTGCGGGCGCGCATGGCCCTGGTCGAAGGCGAGATCGTCCACCTGAAGGCCGAGATTGCGGAGATCCGCTCTGCCTGCCATGGCCGGGAGCTGTGGCTGCGTGAGACGTGCGAGACGACGAGCCGGATCGACAAGAACGTGGTCAAGATCGCCGCCAAACTGGACATCGAGATCGAGGAGTAGGCCCGTGTCGGTTGCCGTAGACATTACCGAGGCCGTCAAGGAAGCACTGAACGGCCACAGCTTCAGCCAGCCGTTCACGGCCACGCGCCAGTACCGCCCGGCCTTCGAGCTGAAGGACATGGCCGACCTGCACGTGACGGTCGTGCCCCACGCCGTCGATGTCACGTCGCTCTCGCGATCCATGCAGCAGTATGACGTCCAGGTCCACGTGGCGGTGCAGAAGAAGTTCACCGAGGACAGCCCGGCCGAGCTCGACCCGCTGATGAACCTGGTGGAAGAGGTGATGGACTTCTTCCGGCTGCGGAAGCTCGCCGACACCGGCGCGTCGTGCGTGGGCGTGGCCAATGCGCCGGTCTACGCGGCCGAGCATATGGCCGAGCTTCGGCAGTTCACGAGCCTCGTGACGCTGACGTTCCGGGTGATGAGGTAGGGAGCCAAAGAATGGTGGGCATGAACTTCAACTTGGCCAAGGGCATGTTCTTCACGTCGCCCGCCGTCCTGGGCGCCGTGGACCGTGCCACGCGGCGGGTGCTGGCGAAGTTCGGGGCCTACGTTCGCCGGTCGGCCCGCAGCAGCATCCGCAAGCGCAAGAGAGTCTCCGAGCCCGGCAAGCCGCCCTCCAGCCATACCGGCCTGCTGCGGAAGTTCATCTTCTTCGGTTACGACCGGGCCGACCGGACGGTGGTCATCGGCCCGATCCCCCTGCGGGCCAAGGCCGAGGCCCCGGAACTGTTGGAACATGGCGGGCGCGTGCATCGCAAGGTCGGCAAGCGCCGCCGGCGGACCATGACCTACCGGCCGCGGCCATTCATGGGCCCGGCATTCGAGATCAACAAGCCCAAGCTCCCGGCCATGTGGAAAGACTCCGTGGCCTGAGCGGAAGGAGAACACGCAATG